>Ga0209121_10000403_pt1 | contig 45091 bp, 73 predicted proteins | sample Cruoilmetagenom3_FD_187292 | JGI IMG/M metagenome (GOLD analysis project Ga0209121, IMG submission 187292) | Oil polluted marine microbial communities from Coal Oil Point, Santa Barbara, California, USA - Sample 3 (SPAdes) (version 2) | ecosystem: Environmental > Aquatic > Marine > Oil seeps ... | reverse complement strand
CAACGAGGGATGTTTATCAATATACTTTATCTACTGCTTGGAATGTAACTACTGCGGTTTATAATAATGTGCATAAAGATTTATCTACTGAAGATATAGAACCATCTGGAATTTTTTTCAAATCAAATGGAATGAAAATGTATATGTGTGGCGGAAACGAAGATAAAATATTTCAATATTCATTATCTACTGCATGGGATTTATCTACATTAAGCTATGATACTGGTGAAGATTTTACTTTACCTGCGGCGGCTGAATCTCCAAGTGATTTGTATTTTAAAGCAGATGGAACAAAAATGTATGTTATAACTGCATGGACTGATAAGGTTAGTCAATATAATTTAGGAACTGCTTGGGATGTATCTTCAGCAGTTTATAACTGTGAAAAACTTGTTTCTGGACAATCTACGGGACCACAAAGCGTTTCTTTTAAACCTGATGGAACAAAAATGTATGTATTGGATTATGGCGACCATTGTATTTATCAATATGGTTTGTCTACTGCTTGGCTTGTATCTTCGGCTACTTACGATAGTGTGTATAAAAATACAATTAATGAGGAAGAATATCCGAGAGGTATTTGGTTCAAAGAAGATGGAAAAAAATTATATATGACTGGGTCTGATACTGATACTGTTCATCAATATGTTTTACTTGGTCCATGGGCTAAAGCCGATGATTTTATTTTAGCTACAAGAATTTATACTTCAAAAGGACCAGTTACACGTTCTTATAAACTTCGATGGAGAAAAACAGGCGGGACATTTGTAGATGTAGGAGCGACAGGAGAGATAACTTATGATGCGACAACAGTTCTTGTAAATGATGACCCTCTTCTTGATGCAGAAAGAATATGTGGTGAACAATCTGGCTATACCTTTCAAGGAGGTAAAGAAAGTGAAGGGGATAATATTTCTCCTGATAGTTTTAATTATACCCTTCCCGACGAATATTATACCGAATTTCAATGGGCTTTATCCTGTGATGACGCAGAGCCAGGAGCAGAATATGAATTTGAATTATGGGATGTTACAGAAGGAACATCTATCGGAACGTGCTTGGCTACAATTACAATATCACCAAAAAGGAACGTAACAGGGGAAGCGAATATAACATCGAATCTGATATCTGTGTTACAAATATCAGAAGGAGGAGGGAAAAATGTATCAGGGAAAGCGAGCATAACCACAATCACAGCGGTAATATTAGATAGAGGAAAAATAGAAGGAGCGACTGCTAAAGCAAGTTTAACTTCGAGTATTATAAGTACATTAACAGGATTAATAAATAGAACTGCTAAATCGGATATAACTTCCTCTGTAATTTCTATACTGAGTAAAGGAGCAATAAAAGATGCAATCGGAGAATCATCTATAATTACATTTCTATCTGCAATTCTCTCCCGGGGAAAAATCGAAAATATCTCTGCTAAAGTAAGTATAATATCAAATATAGTTTTAATTCTATCCAGAGGTAAAATTGAGGATGTAATAGGTAAAGCAAGTATTTCTTCTAATATTGATAGTATATTATCAAGAGGAAAGATAGAAAATGTAATAGGCAAATCAAATATAATATCCTCTTTTATATCTATTGTTAAAGGTATTTATGCAGCACAAGGTAAGGCCTCTATAACTTCTATCATAACTTCTATACTATCAAGAGGAAAAGTAGAGAGTGTATCCAGTAAATCAAACATGGATACTTCTGTAATAACTATATTATCAAGGGGTAAAGTAGAAGATGTTTCAGCAAAAACTTCATTAATATCTAATATAATTATTTCTCTCTCTCGGGGTAAAATAGAAAATGCTATCGGAAAATCATCTCTGAATTCTATTTTTACAGCGATCTTATCCAGAGGAAAAGTAGAGAACGTTACAGGGAAATCAAATATATATTCTGAATTTATTAGTATACTCTCCAGAGGAAAGGTAGAAGATATTAATGGAAAGAGTAATATAAATACTTCTATCATTATGGCTTTATCTCGAGGAAAAATAGAATCGGTTTCCGGTAAAGTAGATGTTTCTTCTTTGACAAATATAGTTTTATCCAGAGGAAAGATTAAAACAATATCGGGGGAATCCTCTATAATTACGATTATAGATTCCATTTTAAGCAGAGGAAAAATTGAGAATGTAGATGGTATTTTAAATATTACATCAAGCATGATTGCAATATTACAGAAAGAAGGTGCGAAAAATACTTCCGGTAAGAGTCAATCTGATACGAATATAGATGTGCTTCTTAATAGAATTATATCAATAAATGGTAAAGCGATTCTGGAAACTCTATGCAATATCATTATCACTAAAGGAGAAATCATTAATGTTAATGGTAAAGCATATATTTATACTTCGATTGGGAGCAAATTATCAAGATATAAAAACATAAATGGGAAAGCTGATATTGACAGTCTAATCAATATAGACTTGAAAAGGATTTTAAATGTAAATGGTAAATCGATATTCGATACTCTGATAGAGATAGAAATAAGTCAGCAATTTGCATATTCTCAAGCAACTTTAGGGATATTAACTAATAAATCGATTTTTGATATAATAGAAACTGATAGTATATTAAGTATTAAAAGTAATGAATCAAAATTAAAGATTGAGAGGTAATCATTATGGCTGATAAATATTTAATAGGAGATACTATATTATTTACCGCAGGAATAAAAAATTTAAGGACTGGAGCAGAATATTCTCCACCGGTAATCACTGTTTCAGTATATAAAAAAAATGGAGAATGTTTGCTTGATAAAGAACCTGCTGAAAAAATAGAAAATGAAGATTATAATTATGCCTTAGAATGGAATATTGCAGGAACAGAGGGAGAGAATGGAATAGAATTGATTGATAAAAATGATTTAATAGTAATATGGGATTGGTCGGGACCTCATAAGAAGAAATTAAATTTTATGGTGATTCCACAAGTATAGATATTATCCTTATCTTTATTCTTTTTCTTATCCTTAGTGATAGAGTCAAAATAAAACAGCAAAAAAAATTTAACTTTATATATAGAGTATCGATATTTTTATATATTATCCTTGACAAGATACAGTATCTATAGTATTATAAATAAAAAAGGGGATAATATCATGAGCGAAAAAACAATTAATAGTGGATTTTGGAGAGATGATTATATTGAAGATTTAAATACTGACGAGAAAACATTATTTTTATATTTATTAACTAATGAATATAGTAATGTTATAGGTATTTATGAAATATCTACAATATTTATGGCAATAGATACAGAAATAAAAAGAGAGAAAGTAATTGAAATATTAAATAAATTTCAGAAAGATGATAAGATATATTTCCTTAATAGGAAATGGATAGGGATAAAAGATATATTTAAATATACTAAAAAATTTGGAGGACCAAAAATGGAAATAGCAATAGCAAATATATTAAAAAAAGTTCCTTCTGAAATTATAAAAATAGTATTAGGGGATAACTATAAAATAAAATTACCTAATGAGCATGGTAGAAGTAAAATAAGCAATTCATTAAGAATGAGAGTATTACAAAGGGATAAATATAGGTGTCAAATATGTGGTAAAACTTCAAAAAATACAGAATTACAAATTGACCATATTATACCTATATCAAAAGGTGGGAGCAATAAATTCGATAATTTAAGAGTTCTATGTATGAAATGTAATACAGGAAGGAATAATGAAGGAGTTAAATAAATTATTAAAAAATAATTAAAATATTTTCGATATTTTGTAATAAAAATTTGACAAGTGTGTATAATGGGTGTAATATATAGACAGAGAGAGAGAAATAGAGATGAAAAGGAGCAAAAAAGAGATGAATAGATTCAATGAAAACCTCAATGAGAACTACGGAATAACCCTCTTAAAGTTTAGTTTTAATGGTACTGAATTCAAAATCAGGACTACTGAACATTCGCTTATCCGCTTCAAAGAAAATGGCATTGATGTTAATATTGCCTGTGGAGATGTAATTTCTCTGGGTAAAGAAAGACTCTATAATTATGCTAAGTCCGGAGATGATGTTGCAATCATTGATATCGATAATAAGATCACTACAATAATAACTTTCGAAAGTACTCAAATCAGAATCAGAACAATAATCCCTAAAAGTAATGTCTGGGTGAAATCAGGAACTAAAATATATAAATTAAGGAAGGGAGATTTGAAATGAATAAGAAAGAATTAAAAGAATTTTTTGAAAGGGATAAGAAATATAGAGAAAAAAATATGATAGAAATGACAGATGAATTGATAATGCAAGTTGATTTTTTAAAGATGGATTTATTGAAAAATAAAAAGAGATTGGAGTCAGGAAGTGCAGAAGCATTCAAGATGATAAAATCAGATGTAACTTCTTATATCTCCAGATTTAATGTAGAGAAATTAGAAGGGATATTAAGAAATTGGGAAAGTTCAAATGAAGTTCTTAAGGTATTAAAGCATTTAGAAGAAAATAAAGAGGAAGGAGAAAAGGAATGAGAATACCAAAACAAAAAATAATTAATTTAGCTGATGAACTTGGAATAGAAATTTTCAGAACTTATTTTGCTTGGACGTTTTACTATGATGATGAAGAACATGAATTTATTGGTCCTAATAAAAATAAAAAAGCATATGATTTTTTGACCAATATAAGTAAGGAAAGATACCAAAAGAAGGAAGATTTGAGAATGGAAGCTAAATATGTAACTTATTATGATGCTGGATTAAATAAGGTACAGATACCTTGTGGAATATGTAATAGAATAATTAATAAATATATAGTAGTCAAAGATGAGATTGGTAGGCCTTTTAAATACGTTTGTAGCGAAGAATGTGAAATGAAAGCAAGGGAATTGCTTATAGCTGAAACAAAAAAGCAAGATAATGAGCCAGATTTGATAGAAGATGACAGAGCATATAATCAGGATTTAATTCAGAGAGCGAATGATGAGGATATGCTTTAGCAGGGTCGACTCCCTGCTGGTGAATCAAAAAATAAGAAAGGAGATTAAAAATGTTCAGGATAACAGCTAAAGTAGATGGTTTTAAAACTACTGAAGGGAATTATAAAAATCAATTGATAGCGAAAAGGCATAAGAGGAGACTTCAGAAAAAGTATTCCGGTACTACTTTCAAGATTGAGAGGGTAGAAAAGAATGCAAGGAAATTTAATAATTTTTATCCATTGTATGAATTAAATAAGGAGGATAATTTATAATGAATGGAGTTGAAATAACCAAAGATAAATTTGATGCGTATTTTACAGTTCAGCAATCAGGAGCAACGAATATGTTTGATGTCAGGAATGTAATAAAATATGCTAATACTCTTTGTGATGTGAAATTAACTAGAGAAGAATGTCTTTATATAATGCAAAATTATAGCAATTTGAAGAAAAAATATATAGGGGGTAAATGATTCATGAAATGTTCTCATTGTTCAGCGGAAATCAAAGAAGTATATTATACGGAAGAAAGAAATGGTTGGGTAGAGCTTAAAGAAACAGATAAAGAAGGAGTTACTGAAATAGATAATTATGGAGATAATATTGATAAGAAAATCACATTTTATTGTCCTGAATGTGATGCAGATATTACTAGTCAAATAAAAATATAAAGGAATTTAATTATGAAAAAAATAATATATTGGGATAGGGCAAAATGTAAAAAATGTAAGACAGAATGGGATTTACCCATTTTAAGAGAAAGAAAAGATTATATTCCTGGTATTTGTCCTAAATGTGGAGGAAAATTGAAAACTATAAAGGAGATAATAAAGTGAAATCGAGAGTAAGAAGAATGTTAGAAGCTCTGGAAAGAAAGAAACATGAGCATGAAATCGAAAGAGATGTAAGAGGTACTCTGGATAACCTCATCGATGAGGATGAGATGACTAAGCAGGAAGTGGAAACTTCCTTCCAGAATAACCGGAAGCAGATTGTGGAAGAAGCAATAGCATGGCTTAATGATTGGGAATTGGATTTTACAGATGAGAATATATTAAAGTCTTTAAGTTATATTATATGGGGGGATGAAGATGGTAAATGAAAATTGTAAGAAATTTCTAAATATAATTAGAAGAGTAATCGGAGCAAAGAAAAAAGATAAAATTGATAAAAGGAAAAGAAAAGTTATTGCTCCTAATGGAAAACTTTATATAGCACATTGTGGATATTGTGCAGAGATTCAATATTTATATGATATCTATAATGTAGATTGGAAAACTAAAGTTTATTGTCTGGAGGAGGCACAGAATGAGAGAACATAGGGTTTATTATGGATTTTTGAAGAATGACCATTACTTTGTGGAAGTAAAACCAGGACTCTTTAGTGAATGGAACATAGAAGATATAAGAAATATAACTCACCGGGATATAGTGAAATGGAGATTAAAACAAAGAGGGAGTAGATACAAAATTATACTTATGAGATTTAACTATTTTAAACAAGGTTGTGGAGATACAGTAAAGTTATTAAAGATAGTAAAGAGGGGGAAGCAAAATGTTTTGATATAAACAAATAATTGTGGTATAATATTTACGGTAGCAAGTGAACGGTTTTTTTAGTTTATAAAAGGCACAAAGTAGGTTTAGGAAGTTTAACCGTTTCCTTGTTACCAACCGAAATGTGCCTTTTTATTTTAGAGGAAAGAAGAAGAAAGAAGATGAATCAAGAACAATTACGAGTATATTGGCGGAAGAAAAAAAAAGAATATCGTAAAAATCCAGAAAATAGAGCTAAGGATACAAAATATAATAGAGATTATTATCAAAGAACTGATATAAAGAAAGCAACAATTGTAAGATTAAAAAAATATAGATTAACCGATAAATATAAAAAATGGTTAATAGGTAATAGAGAAAAAAGGAATGCAAGTCAAAGAAAGAGAAGGGCAGAGAATCCAATAGTAAGATTACATTATAATATGTCAAGATGTATTTATGAATCATTGAAAGCGAAAGGCATAGTTAAAAGAAGGAGAAAATGGGTATCAATTGTGGGATATAATCTTATCCAATTAAAAAAACATTTGGAATCGAAATTTAAAAAAGGGATGACATGGAATAATTATGGGAAATGGCATGTAGACCATATAATTCCACGTTCTAAATTTAACATAATATCTATGGATTGTGAAGAAATAAGAAAATGTTGGGCATTATCTAATTTGCAACCATTGTGGAAAATTGAAAATTTAAAGAAAGGTATAAAATAAGAAAGGAGAGGGATTATGAATATCAATAAATTAAAAAATGGAATACTTCATATCGAAGCAGAAGGATGTATAGTTAATATTCAAGAAGGATTATTTGATGAAAAAAAGAAATGTACTAGTATATCAATTATTCCAGATGAAGATTATTATCAAGATGAAAAGATATGGAAACTTAAAGGTCATGCTTATAATAGAGTAATCCAGAATGATAAAATATTAGAATAATCCGAAAGTTCGGATGAAAGGAGAAAATAAATGAAAATTTATAAAGGAAAAAGAATGGGGCCAAGGCAAGGAATGCCAAATGTGGAAGTTACCGTAAATGGAAAATCTTTAAAACATCAAGTCCGGCATAGTCCTACTGGATTTGAATGGGGATATTTGGGTTCCGGGCCTGCTGACTTAGCACGAAGTATCTTGTGGGATTTCTTAGGCAAAGAACCTCATCAAGAATTATACATGGCTTTCAAAGGAAGATTTGTAGCTGAAATGGGGAATGAATGGGAAATCACTTCCGAAGATATAAGAATATGGATAATAGATAGATATGGAGAAAGTTATTTTAATTATTTAACAGGAATCTCTGACCCCAGAGATTAGAAAGGAGAATAAAAATAATGTCAGATTTACAAGATTTTAAAGAGATAATAATGAAAGATAAAGAAAGTATAGGGGATTCACCTTATTTGGAAACAATTAAAAAACTTACTAAAGATAAAGAATATCAAAATCTATTATCAAAGTATGCTGATATAACTATCAAGTTAATCGACAAAGATATTAATTTTAAAGATTATACAATAGCAATGGCGATGATACATTCTATAGTTGATGTTATGCTTGAATGGTTAATGAAGAATAATAACTTACAATTTATGAGCAAAAAATAGTTTTGACAAATGTATATAAATTCTGTATAATTACAATATAAAGGAGTAAAGAGATGAAAAAACCTTCAAAGAAATCTACAAAAATTACACGAGAAATCTATCAATTAAGAAATTTCAAATCACAAGCTAATGCAGATTTATCACATTTACAAAAAGTATGGGTACTTATGCCATATGGAATAATGAGAGGAGAAATTTATGAGATAAGAAAAGAATTTCCTGCCAAAGCATACATCAGATTGGAGAATGGTAAAGTTGTATGTGCTTATATAAATGATAAAAATGATTGGATAAAAGAAAGGGGTTGATGACATGGAATTACATAAAGCAATTAAAAGGCAAAGAACAAAGAATGTAACTGTTTGGATTGGAAGAAAATATCATAAGAAGATAAAAAAGATAGCTTTTAATATGGGCGTATCGATAACCTGGGTACTTAATAATATCTTAAAAGATTATTTTGGAAGGAGTAAAAAAGATAATGAATAAAGAAAAAATAGAGGATAAAAAAGTTATGAATGAACAGCAATTATTAATAGCTCTGGATAAGAAAAAAGATTTACTATCAAATCGGGTAACAGAAATCAGTTTAGGAGTTAATGGTACGATATCTACTGCTCCTTATGAGAATTGGAAACCGGGATTTTTCATGAAAGTAAATACGGAAGGGTATACTAAGGAGCAGATAAAACAAGTATATTTACAGGGAAAGGAAGAAGTAAAGGAGCAGTTCAAATTGGAAAAGAATAATTGTAAGGCCGAAGTAATAGAGGAGAAATGGGATAATATAGGATTTTCTGAAAAGGATAATCTTAAATATGTTTGGATTTCTTCTGTATTGGGTTGGGATGTAATCTGGAGAATACCAGATTTTGAATTAGTTCAATATGGTAGTAGAGGAACTATCGGACATGAAATGGCTCATGACTATGTAAGAAAATATACAGAATGGTTATTAAAGACTCCAGAAAAACAGAAAGAAGAACCTATTACCTGGATGAATCCCGAAGAGATTAAATCACTTGAAAGGCATGTAGCCATATTATTGAATGGTAGTCTAAAATTGCATTGGGATGATTTATCGGTAAAAGCATTTATGGAAAAGCATGTAGAGAAAATTACTAAACCGGAGATAGAAGTAACTATCTGGAATAAAGAGCATTTATATATGGGTAGAGCAGATATGTTTTGTGATTGGGAAGGAATACCATCAGTAATTGATTATAAATGCGGAGCAAATGCAGGAGATTTCAGGCAATTAGCTGCAGAAGCAGTATGCAGAAAAGGGATTAAGCAAATGGTAATCTGTCCAGTCGGGCCTACTGATAATAAGGTCGGATGGAAGAAACCAAAAATCAGTACCGATATTTCTGGAGAATTTAAGCTATTTGTAAAGAAGCGACATCAATTCAGAAAGCAGTTCGGAATATAAAATATGAAAGGAAGGAGTATTATGGATAGATTAGAATTGAATGATAGGATTGGGAAAATTATAGAAGATGATAGAAAAAAGAAAGAAAGGGGGGAAGAAATATTCATAGGAGATATAGTTGATGATATTTTAATGCATATAGATATGTATATTGAAGAGAATTTTAGAAGAAAATAAAAAAAGGAGATTAAAGAAATGACTAAAATGAATGAATTGACAAAAATGGAAGAGAAAGAATCAGATAAGAGAGTAATTGAAATAGCCGGAATTAAAATGGAAGTAGATATGAGACATGTTAAAAAGATAGAAAATTATAAAGTAGGTACTAATATCAGGATATTAAAAAAAGCAAGCTATGGAGAAGGATATGATACTTATGCAGGAGTAATAATCGGATTTGAGGAATTCAAAAGTAGACCTTCAATACTTATAGCTTATCTCAAAACCAGTTATAATAATGCAGAGATAGAATTTCTTACATTTAATAAAAGTACCAAAGATACAGAAATATGCATAGCTGAAGATACATTTATACCATTCCAGAAATCAACCATACTAGAGAAGTTGAATAATGAGATAGTAGAAAAGAAAAATAATCTATTAGAAGCAAAAGCGAAAAAGGAATACTTTTTGAAATATTTTGATAAATATTTTGAAGAAGATACTGAATGATTAATGGGGAGCGGATAAGCTCTCCGGTGAAATAAAATGAAAGGAGATGAGAAAATGATATTAGTATGGATAATCTTCATCTGGTTAATTGCAATGATAATTTATTATACTTGGAAGTGGAGAAAAGAGAAGAAAGAGAATATGGTAATCTCTAAAGAAGGGATGAAAAAATATGAAGGGAGACATAGAAAATGAAAATGTCTATTAAGGAATTGAAAGCTAAAGGCGAAAAAGATGACAAAATTAAATTTACCGGGAAAGTAAAAAATGTATATGACGCAAAAGATTTAACTCCAGAGCAAAGGGCTAAAGCGAAATATACAGTATCAAGGCAGAATGTAATAGTAGAGGATGATACGGATAATATCCAGATAATCATAAGTCATAAGAAAAAAGAGCTTGAATATGGTAAAGATATTATCGGAAAAGAAATAGAGGTAGATGGTAAATTAACCCTTTGGGAAGGGAAGGTAAAAGTTTTTGGTAAGTTGATTTTCAAAGAAGGAGAAATGCCTGCGAAGAAAGATAATTCTACTATAGTCAGGCCTGCAACAATTTCAGTATTACCAGCAGGAGTAGAGTTGAGAAAGATATCTCTTAATATGGCAATAGAATTTTGGGGGTCACGCATTGGACATGAGAAAGATGAGGATGGAATAATTAAAACTGCTGATAAATTTAAAACTTATCTTATAGGAGCAGAGAAAAAAGAAAGAGTTTCCGGCCAGAAGAAAAAAGAGAAAAAAGAAGAACCGAAAAAGTTAGAAGGAGCAAAGTCAGATGAGCAAGTAATCAAGATTAATAATGTTCCTCTGATAAATGAGATAATGCAATTGAAAGAAGATCACCATCTGGATGCAGAAACTTTTGCGGTCCATTGTAATAATAAAGATATCAAGACTTTATCCATTGAAGAATTGAAAGCATTGAAAAAGAAATTGGAGAATCTTACCGAAGAAATACCATTTTAAAAAAGGAGTAAAGAGATGAAAAAAAGAACAGGTAAAATATGTGTTCTATTTAGTATTGATAATGAATATAATCAACCGGAAAATAATCTGGTAGCATGGTGGTATAGCAAACCATCATTTGAAATGTTAGCAGAAGCTATCGGGGTTATAGTGGATAAAGAAAAGGGAGATTCTAAAATAGGGAGTATCTTGCGAGGATTAGAAATTAGAGTTAATGGAGCTAATTATCGATTAAGAAAAATAAAGGAAGGTAAATTATAATGAAAAATCCAGATTGTTATAAGTGTGAATATAGAGAAAGTATCCCAGGGGATGCACATTCTTGTTGCAATCATCCATTAGTAAAACAAGATGATAATATGTTTGGAGCTTTAGTTGAAATGTTACAAGGTAAAAATATAGAAGCGTCTAAAAAATTAGGAATAAAAGGACATTCAACAGGAATAAAAAGAGGTTGGTTTATGTGGCCTGCCAATTTTGACCCGATATGGCTTTTGGAATGTAATGGATATTCGGAAAAGAAGGAGCAAAAAGATGATTGATATAAAAATAGATTAGAAAGGGGATAAAATGGAATTAACATTTTTACAATATATTTTAGGAAGTTTTGTAATGGTAGCATTTTACTGGATTTTTTTAAGATAAAGGAGATTTACCCTGAAAATAGTGATATTTAGAAAAAAAAACACTCGTGTATGGTCGTGGTAAGGAATTTTGATAGATAGATATAGTTTTATAAGCGACTTTACTAAATCGCGATTAAAGGTACTTAGCTTTGAAATTTAAAGTATATTCCTAAAAAAGAGAAAGGAGGATTAAAAAGTGTGGGAAGTTCTGGGAATAATCTTAATTAGTTGTGCCGGAATCTTAATTGGAGCAACTTTCGGATATATTAAAGGTTTTGATATAGGATATAAACAGGGTTATGAATGGCGCAGAAAAGAGGATATAATAAAAAAGCGATACGGGGGGATAGAATAAATGTTGATGGAAACTAATATAAAGATGGATGATAAAACTGAGAAGAGAATAGGAGTATTTGATAATAAGATAAAAGTATGGTATATTAGAAGAGATAAAAATAAGCACTTCATGAAAAAACTGAATGCCTGGGGCCTCGATAATAAGATGTATGAAATCCTCAAATCGAGTTATGGCCTGAAAAAGATAATCCTTACAGAAATGGTTTCTCGTAAGAGATATGAATGCACCTTAGAAGATATCGAAGATAATAAAATATTCAAGCATTTTAAGCCACATAGATTGCAGATATTTATTCCTAAAAAGTTCTGGAAGAAGTTGAAAGATGATTAATTATATGTTATTATGATATAGGAGCTGAAAAGGAGATGTTTTTTTATGTCTGAAAAAAGAATAGAGGATAAAAAATCAAAGCGAGGAATGCGGATTTTGAAAGTGGATGCTCCTATTAATCATCTCTTTCCATAATTAAAATCTCATTCCTCTCTTTTTTTTTAGGATATAATAAAGGAGTAAAAGAGATGGCAGAATACAGATATGTTCATACCAGATTTTGGGAAGACCCCGACATGCTTGAACTCACTCGAGATCAGAGATTATTTTATTTATATTTACTTACTAATCCGAAATCAAGTCAATGCGGAATTAGTGAATTCCCTCTGAAATTGGTAATTGCTCATACAGGATTTAGTAAAGAAGAATTATTGAAAGTAATTGATTTTTTCGAGAATAAATTAAAGAAGATTAAATATAATCCAGATACTCATGAAATAGCTATCAAGAATTGGGGTAAATATAATTATCTTGCTGATAATGAGAAGGTGAGAAAGCACATTGAATCAGAGTTTAAAAAGGTAAAGGATGTTAGATTAATAGAATTTATCAAAAAGGAAAATAATTATATTCCAGAAGAAAAAGATAAACAGAAAGAAATAAAAAATAAAGAGAAGAAAGAACATGAAAAAGGGGTTTTTCTTACACCTAAAGAATATGATAAATTGATAAATGAGATAGGAAAAAACCCGACCAAAGAGTATATGAAAGACCTTTCGCTTTATATACAATCGAAGGGGAAAAGATATAAGAGTCATTATGCCACCATATTAGCTTGGTATAGGAAAGACCGGAAACAAGCTCGAGAGAAGGCAAAAGATAAAGGTGAAAGTGAAGATCTTAGTTATGAGAAATATAAATCTAAAAAAATGACTAAAGAAGAATTTAATAAAAATAGGAAAACGGGACAGGTAGAAATAGCAAAAGCGATAAAAAAATTAAAACATCAACCTGTTTCCGAATCAAAAGGTAAGGAGAAGATGCCTATGAAAAAAGATGAGCTAAAAAATTCATAAAGAAAGATAATTAGGAAATAGTGCGGGGCAGGTCTGCGGCTGTGTTCTCCTGCCCTGCAAAAAAGGAGAGTATATGATTAGAGAGGAAGAATTAAAAAAGCTTATTAATAAATACGAAAATGAGAAAAGAGAAATAGAAATAAAAATAAGAAAAGCTAAAATAGAAAGAAGGCAGATTAAAGCAAAAAGATTCTTGAAGAATGCAGTATATAAAGGAAAACGTCATAATAGACGAAAGGAAAAGCATTAATGGAAAAAGAAATAGAGAATCAAATAAGCATTAATGATATATTAATCAAAGGTCTTTCGGATGAGATTATCAAGAAAGTGAAAGACTATCTTAAAAAAAATAATATTAAGGAAGATGATGTAAGAATAAATATAGAAATAATTAATACTAAAAATCCTTATTTAATGAAAATACAGACTACTATTTACAGGAGAGATAAATGGAAATAGCTAAAGGCGGTTTCAGAGAAGATATAAAGAAATTCTTCCGGTCAAAAATGGAAGCGAATATTTGTCGATATTATATTTATATGAAAATACCCTGGGAATACGAACCGAAAGAATTTGAATTCAAAGGAATAAAGCGAGGTACAAGATTCTATAAGCCGGATTTCCTTTTACCGATAGATGATTTATGGATAGAAGTTAAAGGGTATTTTAGGAGGCAGGATAAAATAAAATTAAGAAGATTTAAGAGATATTATCCAGAAGAATTTAAAAAATTGAGGTTTGTGATACCAGATAAATATGCAAAGGATAAAGTTAATGGAGAGATGATAGCATTTTTGATAGATGATTTGAGAATCAAATTTGAAGATATAGAGAGTTATAAAGAAATAGAAAAATGGAAAGGATTCATTCCCGGTTGGGAATAAAGGAGTAAAGAGATGAAAATAAAAATAAATTATTGTCCGGAGAATATAGAGAATAATGATAGCATAATAATAGAAGGAGAGACTATAGAAGAGATAAGGATTAAAGCAAAGAAAGAGGGAAAGAAAAGAGGGTGGAGACCCAAAGATTGTTGGAGTGAACGGTATGAAGAATAAAATCGGTTGGTGTGATATGACATGGAATCCATGCTGGGGATGCAGAAATCATTGTGAATATTGTTATGCGAGAGGAATAGCAAAAAGATTTTGGAAGAAAGTTTGGATGATTGAAGCTAATCATCAATGGAAAAAACATCCAAATTGGGCTTGGACAGGAGACCATTTATCAGGATTGAAAGATTTTAAACCTACTTTCTTAAATGCTCAATTCGAAAAGAAACTACCTAAAAAACCTCAACGAATCTTCATAGGCTCTATGAGTGAAATCTATTATTGGAAACCTGAGTGGATGGAAAGAGTAATCGAAAAGATTAAACAATATCCTCAGCATATCTTTCAATTTTTGACTCAACATCCGGAAGTCTATGCTAAATATTTATGGACTAAAAATTGCTGGTTCGGAGTAACTATGACAAATAGCTTGATAAAGAAAGGATTTTGTATACCTATTAAAAAGGGGCTTAAATTTCTTAGTATCGAGCCATTATTGGAAAAGATAAACATTAGGTATATAGATGATTTTGAACCAGATTGGGTAATTGTAGGAGCAGAAACAGGTAATAGAAAAGATAAAGTTATTCCTAAAAAAGAGTGGATAGAGGTCATAGTCGATTTTTGTAATAGAACTGGAGTACCTCTTTATCTAAAAGATAGCTTAAAAAATATCTATCCGGAAGAAATAAAAGAATTTCCGAAAGGAGTAAAAAGAGATGAGTTTATATGATTATGAGAAATCAAAAGAGATATCAAAAAATGACCCGCCATTTGCATCATTAATAATGTCTGCAATGAGAAAAGCAGATACTATGAATGCTATGAGATTGAAAGCCGTTTTTCCTGTAATCTGTAATGAATTACAAGAAAGATATGATAGTCCGGGGGGTTTATTAAAAGAAGAAAGATTGAAGATTAAAAAATAGAGGAGTGAAAAGAGATGGATGATATTAAATGGGAACTTAAGAAAAAGTACGCAGGAGGCAGTAAATTCTATGATTGTGAAAAGACTATAAATATCAGGAGTAATAAATTTCTATTCAGGGGAGTATTACTCGTAGCAAATTTAGGGAGAGGTACTGCATGCGTAACTCTGGAAAGATGGTGTTTGAGACATAATAATTATCGATTTGGATTTCAGATGATAAAACATTTCAAAGGTCATAATGCTTCGCATAGCGCCAGAGCTTGGTTTAGACGTATGATAAGAAATTGTCCTGATTATGTGAGTATGATAGAAGAAGAAGTTTGACCCGCAGAGAGCAGGGAATTTTCCCAGATTATCGACCCTGGGCTTTCAACTGCTCATTACCTCCTAAAATGCAGGGAAGGATAAGTTGCCGGGCTTATCCTTTCTTGCGTTGTGATGAGAAAGGAGTTAAAGATGAAAAAATTGATTATTTTGATTGAGATTATAATATTAATTTTGTTATTATATGTGGGTTGGCCTGAGGCAGAAATTCAAGAATGTAAATATTATATTTTGAGAGTAACTGCTTATTACCCCGGACCGGAATGTACTTATCCTTTTAATGATGGGCTTACCGCGACTGGAGCAATAGCGGGATATGGCTGTATAGCAATCGACCCCGAAGGCGGTCCTCTAAGGTTAGGTCAGAGAGTATTCATAGAGGGATATGGATATGGTATCTGCAATGATGTAGGGAGTTCAATCAAAGGATGGGAAGCAGATGTATGTTATAATACATTACAAGAAGCAATCGACTGGGGAATAAGATTGGTAAAAGTATATGTTATAGAGGAGTAAAATGCTTATGAGAATAAAATAGATGTCAATCAACGATTCAAAAAATAAAAAAAGAGGTAAGTAAAATGAAAAAAGTAAAACATATATGCGGATTTTGTAAATATTATGATTCGGATTTATGTTATTGCCAGGCACGAGGCGAACATGAAATATACGAAGAAGATTTTTGCGATAATTGGGAAGGCGAAGAGCCAGATTTTGACCTTGAATATCATGACAAAAAATGTGAGGGACAAATAAAATGAAGACAATCCGAACTTCGGACTATCCGATAAGATATTTAACTTTTAAAAATGAAGGCGTAATAATTGAGAACGAGAAACAGGAAAAGCGGGGCGGTTATGAACTGCTTTACTATTATAATACTCATGGCAGAGGAAATATATCCGCTGAATTATGTAGCTATCAAGGTGAAGGCTATTTGGTGTCTGTTCATGCCGAGCTTGACCGTGAAGACATCAGAGACCGCAAACAAGTGGGATTTTCGGAGATATACTATAACTATGACCATGCCAAAAAAATCATACTGAAAAAAATAGACTTTTACGAAAAATGGGTAATTGACAGAATAATCTGGCGAATGACCCGAAAGGAATACTATCAGGAAATTCACCCGAAGGCGGTAAAGGAATATGAAAGGCAGGTAAGGCAATGGGAAAGAAGAACAGAAAAATATAAGGCAATTAATGAGGTATTGAATCCGCTGAAGAATAAGGACTTTATAATAAATGCTTATGAAGATTCCTATTTGCAGGGGCATAAATATGAGGTTGAAGATGCGATAAAAAGGGGCGAAAATGTGCCAAAGAAAGTATCAAAAGAATATGAAAAAGGAATAAGAATATAAAGATGATATTCTACAATTCTTATATATTGTAAAGTTTTAAAGAATGTGAATTAATAAAATAGGTGTGAATTAGATGTTAGAAAATGATAGACACAGGAGGGCATTTGAGTTTTATTATAATTTAGGAGATAAAAGAACTTCACAATTAGTTGCTGATGAGTTCTCAGTTTCAAGGAGAAGTATCGAAAAATGGAAAACTGAATTCGAATGGAAAAAACGGATAGAGAAACGTGATACTGAGATAATGCAGGGAGTAGAGAGAAGGATTACCAAGTCCATAATCGAGGAGAAAGCAGAATATCATAATACCATTAAGATAAATACGAAGATAATAAATTCTATCATTTCAACCATAGTAGAGAAAGTCAGGAATAAAGAAATTAAGATTGAGAATATGGCACAATATAATGCTGCACTCCTGGCACTTGAGAGGATGATTAAACTTGATTTATCATTATTAGGAGAACCTGCAAAACTATTAATGCAATTTAAAGGAGAGATAGAAACTAAAGATAAAACCGGAATGGAAGGTTTAAGTGATGAAGAACTCGATAAATACATTATCACGCTCGCAAAAGGAACAATACTTCAAATTCCTGATAGAGAAGAAAAGAAGGGAAGTAAAAGCTGACCCCTGGCAGTTAGCTAAAATATTATATCCGGATTATGAATGGAAGAAATTTCATGAAGAATGGTTTAATTTAGGATTGCATGATGAAGAAGAAGAGGATTTATGTTTAGGTCCCAGGAACTTTGCTAAAACTACGGTAAGGGCAGTAATCAGGACTATAGCAAGAATCATAGAAAATCCTAATGTGCAAGTAGGTATATGTTCAGATACAGATGGACAAGCCATAAAGTTCTCCAGGGAAACGAAGATGCAGTTGGAGAGGAATGTAGTATTAAGAGAGATGTATCCTTATCTTGCTCCTGGTACTCCCTGGTCAGATACTGAATTTAATGTAATAGGAGCAGATAAAATAAAAAAGACTTCGACTGTAACAGCTATCAGTTATGGGAAATCGATTACCGGATTAGATTTTGATTATTTAATGATTGACGATATAATCGATTTTGATAATTCGAGGACTAAATATCAGAGGGATAAAGTACATGATTGGTTGGGGATGACTTTGATTCCCATGGTAAAAAAAGATGGGAAAATAGGTTGGAATGGTACTAGATATCACCATGATGATGAATATGATAAAGTACTCAAACGTGGAGTAAGAACTAATAAGAATTCTCATAGAGCAATAATAGACGAAGAAAGCAAAAAAGTTTTATGGCCTGAAATGTATTCTTTCAAATGGTTGATGGATAAGAAGAACAAATGGGGTTCGATAGTATTTAATGCTCAATGGCAAAATGATACTGAACTCATGAAAATCGGAAAGATATTTCACCGGGAATGGTTTAAGTATTTCGATAAGACCCCCGAAGGCGATTTCAGAGATACTGATGGACGTAGATTTAGTTATAAGGATTTAGCTATTTATCAGACTTGCGATTTAGCAATATCGAAGAGTGATAAAGCTGATTACTTTGTAATCTTAACTTATGGTCTGGACAAAGAAGGCAATTTCTATATAATTGATATCAGAAGAGGAAGGTATTCCTGGGGTGAACAGAAAAAGCTGTCAAGGATGAATTATATAAGGTGGAAAATATTTGGCCTGAGATGGATGGGAATAGAGACTAAACAATATCAAAGAGTATTAATGGATGAGATGGATGTATTTCCTGATATGTCAGTAAGGCCTTTGGAAGCAGATAAGGATAAAGTTACCCGGGCTATGCCGATGAGCGCTAAATACGAAAGCGGAAAAGTCTATCATAATGCTAAAATGGAGAATCTCGAAGTCTTTGAAGATGAGCTTTGTGCTTTTGATGATGGAGAGAATGATGACATGGTAGATTGTGTAGCTTATATGCCTCGATGTTCGACCAGAGAGAAGACAGAGGTAAGAGTAAGGTGATTTTCTGGAAATAATCATCTGTGGATTACTGTGATGAAGAGTTTAGAGTAAAAGACTTATAAAGATAAGCGACTTTACTGAATCGCAAGTAAGGGTGCTTAAATTAGAGATTTGGGGATATGTCAATGTTTTATGGAATAATAATAAGAAATAATATTAAAGATTATTATCTTATATCTGAACTCGATTTATGCAGTCCATTCAGGAGTAAAGTAGATGGGGTTGATGATATAATGATAAAGGAGAGGAAAGATGATAGATGCTCAAAGAATCCGAAGCGTGAATCAGAGCATAAGAGGATTTGCCGAAGAAGGATTATCGCAAGAAGAAGCGAGAATTAAAATGGGATTGCAATATGGTATTTCTGATAGCTTTCAATTAAGGACATGGATTGCAGTAGGATATTATATGTATGAAAAAGAAAGAAAGGAGGATTAAATCAATGCCAAAAGGAACACCAAAAAAAGATGGTTCAGGTGGTGGTAATAGAACTAACCGAGGGCGTGGTGGTTGTGGAACAACTCGTAGTACCGGGCAGGGTAGAAACCCAGGGAAAAAATAAAAAATATAATTGAAGAAGGAAAAAATCAATGTGGATTCTTTTAATTTTAGGAATAGTTTTTATAATATTTCTATCAAGATATAAAAAATCCGCTAAACAGGATATAACAGAAATTCTATTAAACGTTCCTTATGAAAAAGCAGAAGGAAAGGATTGGTGTTTGCCTGCTTCCGGTGCAATGATTTTGAGATATTATGGAGAGAATATCACTCAAGCAGAAATTGCCAGAAGAATAATGGTAGAAGGAACAAGCAATATATTCAAAATGGTTGGTTATGCCAGAGAATTAGGATATGAATCTAAATTCTGTTATATTAAGGTAGAAGAGATAGAAGAATATTTGAGGCAGTGTATCCCTTTGATTATTGTACAGAAATATAGCATGTCAATTACAAAAAGCCATTGCAGGGTTATAATAGGTTTTAATAGCGTGAAATCAGAATTTACTTTGCATGACCCATCTGGTAAAAATAATTATAAGATGAGCTATAGAGCATTTTTCGATTTAGGATTTGATATGAATAAGAAATCTAAAATTATTGTTATTTATAAAGGAGATGATAAAAAATGAGTAAGCCATTTTGCATTGTAACTAATATAGGTGAAGTAGTAAGTTTGGATGTCTTGGCAAAATACCAAAGAGAGGAAAAGAGTCAGCAACTGGAGAAGGAAGTATTTGCTAAGGAATATAAAGAAAGCGGATTAGTAGAACCCTTATATGAACCTGTAACCATGGCCAAGTTGATGGAGATGAATACCTATCACATGAGGGCTTGTAAGACCAAATCGAACGATACTTCCGGGAAGGGCTGGGAACTTGAATCCAAAGTAGACAAGCCGAGTGAAGAAGAAAAGAAAAGGATAAATGATTTTTTTGCTAATCAGAATATGCCGATAGAAGAAACCATAAGAAGGTCGAGTATAGATTATGAAGCTAACGGATATTCAGGCCTGGAAGTAGTAAGAGAGAATAATGATTTTAATGGTCCGGTAAGTCTGATTACTCATATACCTGCATATACTATAAGAATGCACAAACAAGGTAATAAATTCTGCCAGAAATGGAATAATAAAAAAGTCTGGTTCAGGAATTTCGGATATGAGAAAGATGTAGATAAAAAGGATGGTAGAGAATTAAAAGAAAAATCTCTGGATAAAAGTAAGAGGGCAACTGAGATATACTGGCTTATGAATTACTATCCTCGAAGTACTTTTTATGGAGTGCCTGATATCGTTCCTGCGATCGGAGCTATAACCGGGGATATCTCCAGAAGGGATTATAATATATCCTTCTTCAAGAATTATGGTATACCTGCATATATAGTTTACATTACCGGAGATTTCGAACCGGGTAAAGAGGACCCTAAAACTAAGATGACCCCATTAGAAACTGCTATCAAAGAAAAATTTAAAGCTATGGCTCAGAATCCTCATAGTGTTATGACTATGGTAGTTCCTAAAAGGGATGGTTCACTGGGTGAAGTCAAGATTGATATTAAACCGATTTCTACTGATATAAAAGAGGCAAGTTTTAGATTATATAGAGTTGATAATAGAAATGAAGTCATTACTGCACATGCCACTCCACCTTACAGAATGGGAATATATGAGACCGGACAATTAGCAGGGAATCTCGGATTGGAAAGTACTGTAATTTATAATGATTCAGTAATACTTCCTAAACAGAAACTCTACGAAGAATTCATTAATTTCTTTGTATTTCCTACACTTGAAATCAAAGATTGGATATGGAAATTGGTAAGCATAGATACTAAAGATGAGGATAAAGAGATTGATAGATGTATCAAGTTAATAACAAATGCTATGATGACCCCGAATCAAGGAATTGCTCATGTAGGAAATAGATATGGGCTTAAAGCAGTAGAAGATAATCCTGCTATGGATATGCATTACCTTAGTGGTAAAGCAATAGATGCTGGTAGTTTTGTACCGGAGATAGAATTAGTTAATATACTTGAAGGCCTGAAGAATAAATTAATCGAGGTGTTGATGGAAGATGTTAGAAAACGCTATCCTAAAGATGCTGATAGAGATAGAGCATACGCGAAATTCCTTAGGAATATACAAAGGGATACCAAAGAAGATAATTGAGGAAGAGAGCAGACTAAATAGGGAATTAAGAAAACTCTTTAGTAAGCAGTTCAAAAAGATAATGAATGAATTGAAGAAGAGAGATACTGTTCCTTCGAGTGATATGGAGAGGAAAGCTCTATTATCAGGGTTGAGTGACATAAAAGAGGATTTTGGTAATACATTATTCGATAATAAACAGGAGACTTTAAGCTATCATAGGACTGAAACTATACGTGAAATCAAAAAGCAAACTAAAAAATCAAGGACAAGCTCGGGACCCCGAGTGATAATAAAAATAGCAGATGTAGAATTTAGCGAATTCTCTCCAGAAATATTAAAATTGATTAAGGATAAAACCTTTGTAGCTTCTGATGCCACGCTTGCCAGAATAACGGATAATGTAATGGCTAATCTTGCCGATAGTTATGAAGAAGGTTTAGGAATAGCTGAGGCCGCGAGTAATCTTGATAGTACATTTGATTCAATGCTTGATTATGAATTAAGTAGAGTAGCGAGGACTGAAATAAATGGAGCGCAGAATGTAGCTACATTTATGACCGAGCAGGAATTGGGAGTAGATTATCATCAATGGTGGACTGCACAAGATGATAGAGTTAGAGGGAATGACCCTGCAGATTTAGCAGACCATACATATCTACATGGACAGATAGTAAAGGTAGGAGAACCATTCAGTAATGGATTAATGCATCCTCTCGATACAAGTGGAGATATAGCTGAATGGATTCAATGTAGATGCAGGGTAGTACCTTTCTTAATGCCAGAAGGATTTAAAGCACCGACCGGAAGAGATTTCTTTTATGAAGAAGATTTAGTAAAGATAGGAGTATAATTATGGTAATGCATAGTAAAAATGCGGTAATAGTAGGATGTAATAATTGTGGGAAAGCTTGTCTATTTAAGATAATAGATAAGAATATAATTGAGATTAAATGTCCTAAATGCGGGGAATATGTATATTATGAAATTAAACTTCCCTTGACAGAAGATAAAAAGACTGATAAAATGATAAAAAAGTAAAATATAATTTATCCTTATTCTCTTCAGAGCACCTTTAGAGAGCCAGTTTAACCGACTGGCTCTTTTTGGTTATAGGAGTTTTATCATGCCAGTACATACAGGATATGATAGTAATAAAAAGGAAGAACCTAAATGTTATGCACGATGGGGAAGTACTGGTAAGAAATATTATTATACTTGTAATAATGAAAGTGCCAGAGAAAAAGCAAAAGATAAAGCCGCCGCTCAAGGCCGGGCTATCAGGGCAAGTGGGTGGCAAGGTAAGGTAAAAATAAATGAGGAAGGAGGCAATCCTATGAATGTGAAAAAGGATAGGGATGTAAAAGATAGTCTGGAGAAGAAACAAGAAAAGCTTAGGGGAAGTCTATCTATGATATATCCTGATTATTGGGTAATATGTACTTTTGAAGATGCAATAATTGCGAGTGATGATAAAGGTACTGGTACTTATGAAATTCTATATTCAAAGAATGAAGAAGGAGAAATCACATTTGGGACTCCGAAAGAAGTAACTGAAGTTTACGCGAAGAAACGGTTATTCTCGGAGTCTTTTGATTTTAGTAATGTGGAGAAATTGAAGGAGACTGTAAAGGGGATAGAATCAATAATTGATACTTGGGGAAGTTGGGCTGGCAGTTTTACTGCGTGCGTAGATGCATTATCAGATAAACCGGGGATAACTGACCCCGAAGCCCTATGTGCCTGGTTGCATTATCAAGCAGAAGGCAAATGGCCAGGAGAAAAAAGAGCAAGTAAAGGAGCTGAATTAACCGGACCAATAGTATTAAAAGATAATGTACAGAAAATAGTATTCGCTGCTGTACTCGTACCGGGTGAACCCGATTATGATTTTGATAAAGGAGAAAAGATATTAACTAGAGAGGAAGTCGAGAGAGTTGCTCATAAATGGATGGAAGATTATGGCAATATAGATTATATGCATGGACTTAATAATGTGGCGGTACCGATAGAGACTTATCTCTTACCAATGGAATGGGAAGTTGAGGCATACGGAAAGAAGATGTTATTGCCAGAAGGAACTTGGGTCATGGGTGCTAAAGTAAAGAAAGAAGAAGTATGGAAAAAGATTGATAGTGGAGAACTTACCGGATTCTCTATCATGGGAATCAGAGAAACTGCATTAAAGCAATTAACTGAAACTGCGAACAAAGGAAAAGATATAAGTAAGGAATTAATTGCATCCTTAAAAAAGACTTTAATAGCTGACCTCGGGGATAATTGGCTCGTACCAATAGTAAGTATTGTAGATGAGGCCTGCGTACCAAAATCCAAATTCTTTTCTATTAAAAGTAAGGAAAAAGAGGTAGATAAAAAAAGTATAATAAGCAAGGTGATAGATATGATTAACGGTACTGAAAAGAAAGGTAGAATAATATCAGAATCTACTTTTGGAGATTTAAAAAAGGCATGGGAATCTTTAGGTAAATTAATAAAAAAAGCCGAAGGGGAGAGGGCAGAACCCAAAATCAAAAAAGAAAAGGAAGGTGATATCGAAATGAAAGATGAAGAAGTCAAAGAATTAGTTGAAAAAACTATTGATGAGAAATTAAAACCTATTGCTGAACAGATAGAAAAAATCGATAAATCATTAGAGAAGGGAGAAAAAACAGAGGAAGAAAAAGAAGCAGAAAAAGCTAAAGCAGAAAAGGAAAAGGTAGAGAAAGAGAAAAAAGAGAAAGAGGAAAAGGACAAGAAAGATATCTCTAATGATGAATTGATAAAAGGTCTTACCGAAAAGGTTGAAGGCCTCGAGAAACTTGTTAAAAAAGGCAAGTCTAATGCTATAAAAGGAGATGCCACTCTGGAAGAAGAAGCAGAAAATTCCAAAAAAGCATTAGAAGAGGATAATCGGGATGCAATGGGTCGAAGTAAAAAGAAAAGATATTAATAAAATATAGAAAGGAAGGTGATAGAATAATGAAAACATATAGTAACAGAGATTTATTAAAAATAGTAGATGATGTTTTAAAAGGTGGAATTACGGAAGTAAGCGATTTAGGTACAGCTATATTGCAACCTACTAAATTCGATAAATTTGTGAGGGTAGTTCAAGAAAAGACTGTAGTAGTACCCGAAGCTCGATATATCAAAATGGAAACTCATAGAGTTGATATTGATAGGATCGCATTTATCGGAAGAATACTTGATAGTTTAAAAGATGCAAGTGGAAATACCAGGGAATTAGAAACATCAGAATTTGCCAAACCTACAATAAATACTAACCGTTTAGATTCAGAGGATTTCCAAGCTATTGCATCTATTCGGGATGAAACATTAAGGAAAAATATTGAGAAAGGTGGATTCGAAGATACTCTTATTGCTTTATTTGGAGAAGCGGCTGGTAGGGACCTCGAAGAATTCTTCCTCTTGGCAGATACTGACATGTCATATGCTCAAGACCATGTATTGAGCAAGACTGATGGATGGATTAAATTGGCTGCTAATGCGGTATATGGAGTTGGAGCAAGTAAGGATTTTGACCCCGCGGGAGCTACTTATCCAGAGAATATGTTCGAAGCAATGCTTGATGCACTTCCTAAACAGTATCTCGGAAGTAGAACTGATTGGAGATTCTACGTTGTTTATAGTGTAGAAAAAGCATGGCGCACTTTATTAAAAGCAAGAAAAACTGCACTGGGTGATACCTTTACTACTAAAGCAGTTCCACTCGCTTTTGAAGGTATTCCGATTGTAAGAGTTCCTATGCTGGAGAGGGCAAAGACAACTGCTTTGGGTGGACCCGGAGTTGTATGCATGCTCGAAAATCCTGATAATATGGCCTGGGGAATCTTCCTCGAAGTAGGAATGGAAAGAGAAAGAGAAGCTAAACTGCATAGAACTGATTTCGTGCTTACTGTCGAAGGTGATTCCGATTACGAAGATGAGAATGCAGCTGTAGTCGCTTATATAGAGAAAGAAAATCCAGTATCTTAATATTTAAGATGTAGGATGTAATTATAGATAGGGGGAGTAATAAATTTTGCTCTCCCTGTCCTATATAGGCCTGAATAACGCCGTAGAGTACCCTTAATGGAGAAATTTTACTTTGACTCTATAGTTTATATATGAATAACGAAAGGACGAAAAAATGAATATAGGTATCATTGGTTTGGGTATAATAGGTAATGCTTTATATCAAATACTTAGTGATAAATTTCAGGACATAAAAAGATATGACCCCGTTAAAGGATTTAATGATGAATTAACCGATGCAGATGTAATTTTTATCTGCATAAATGATAAAAGCAAAGATATGAGTTTAATCAGAGAAGTAGTAAAAGGAGTAGTGAAAGAAAATAAAAAAGCTATAATTGTTCTCCGGACTACAGTATTACCGGGTACAACCGATTCTTTGATTCTGGAACATAATAGAATAATAGTATTTATGCCTGAATTCCTTATAGAAGAGAAGGCACTCGAAGATATGAGAGAACCGGATAAAGTAATTATAGGTACACAGAATAATGAAGCTTTCGTTTATTTATTAAAATTAATGAGTAAAGCTATAGTCTGTAATTATTTTATAAAGGTAAGGCCGGTAGAAGCTGAACTGGCAAAGTTAGTTTTGAATTCCTTAGCCACTATAAAGGTTGTATTCGCAGAAGAGATATATGATTTGAGTAATGCTTTAGAAGCTGATTATAATAATATCTATAAGATAATAGGAATGGATAAAAATATTAATGCAAGGCATCTGATAGCAAATAAAGATGGTTATCGAGGAGCAGGGGGTAAATGCTTACCGAAAGACATCGGATTTTTATGTAATATAGCTAAGAAAATGTCTATTAATATTCCTCTTGTGGATTTGGCAAAGGAATTGAATCTCCATTATTTGAAGATGAGGGATAATTAAAATGGTAACTGATGAATTAAGATATCAATATAAAAGATGGTATGGAACTTTTTTAGGATTTCGTCAAAGCCATGCTTATTGGATGTATAAAGTAATAGATGATATCTTGAATGATAATAAACAGATAAAAGGGATAATCGAAATCGGAACTGGGCGCGGAGCTTTATCCATATTTTTGGGATTAGAATGTTATGAAAGAGGATTAAAACCATTATTAACTTATGATATATTATCGATTAAAGAACCCAAACTTTTCAAATTACTAGGGATAAAATTCATTAATAGAGATTGTTATCATAAAGACTCTATTCAAGAGATGAACAAATATATTGATAGCCCGATTTTATTCTTTTCTGATAATGGAAATAAATTAAGGGATTTTAATTATTTCATTAAATTATTACCTAAGGATTCTGTATTCGCTTCTCATGATTGGCAATCAATAGCAATGGCAAAATTAACAGAAGAGAATACAAAAGATACTGTAATAAAATATGGGCTTAAACCTCTATATAAAGATGAATGGGATGGGCCTCCTGATTATATAAAAACTTGTTTTTGGAGAAAGACAAAATGAAGATATTAATAACTGGTTCAGAGGGTATTATAGGGCAAAAATTGACAGAAGAATTGAAACAAAGAGGACATAATATTTTCGGAATAGATTTATTACATCATGCTGGAGAAGTTGGCTTCATACAAAAAATGGGTAATGAAGATTGGGAATATGCCAGATGTGATATTGGAGAATACAGACAGATAGAAAGGATTATAACCGAAGTAGGTCCATTTGATTTAATCTATAATTGTGCAGCTGAATTTGGCAGGTGGAATGGGGAAGATTATTACGAACAGATGTGGAAAAGTAATCTAATAGGCCTGAAGAATATAATCAGATTGCAGGAAAAATATAAATTTAAATTAGTCCACTTTTCAAGTTCGGAAATATACGGAGATTATGCGGGTATTATGAAAGAAAATATACCTGATAAATATGTAATTAATCAGATGAATGATTATGCTATATCAAAATGGGCTAATGAATTGCAAATCAGAAATTCTCGGATTATGTATGGGACAGAAACTATTATAGTAAGATTATTTAATACTTATGGTCCGGGAGAATATTATCATCCATACCGTTCTGCCATATGTAAATTCTGTTATCATGCATTATCAAAATTTCCAATAATAATATATAAAGGTCATTATCGTTCTAATAGCTATATTGATGATTGTTCCCGGACAATAGCAAACATATCTGATAATTTTATACCAGGCAGGATTTATAATATTGGTAGTAATGAATATTATAGCATTGAAGAATTAGCAGATATCATCTGGAATTACACAGGAGCAGAAAGGGATTTAATACATTATGAAAATAGCGAAAAATTGACTACTAAAAAAAAGAGAGTCAATATAGATTTATCAATTAAAGAATTAGAACATAAATCTACTGTTGATATTAGAGAAGGAATAAAAAGGACGATTGATTGGATGAAAGAATATTATAAATTATAAGGAATACGATTATGAGTAAAAAAATAATAATAAAATCGCGATTGAATACTTATTTCCAGACAACTACAAATATGGAGCGAAAAGGAAATGAGATGGATGAGGATTGGATTAGATTCAGGATAAAATTATTTAAAGATTATTGTTTGAGGAGTATGATAGCACAGATGAATCAATCATTTAATTTATTATTAACATGTAGAGGAGAAACGATTACCTTCGTTAAAAAAGAAATGGGGGAACTTCCAGAAAATATCAGTATTATTAGTAGTGAAGAATTTGATAATAAAGTAAATGAATTATCAAAAGGATATGATTTTCTATATTTAGTTAGAGTGGATAGTGATGATATGTGGGAAAGGCATTTCATAAATTTATTGCATGATTATATTCCTAAATTAGAAACAGAAGTATTGATAAATCAGAATTGTTACAACTATGATATAAGTTCGGGCAGATTAGCAAGTTTTTTTTATAAATCACCACAATCTTATGTTCTGATATACAAGCCAGAAGAATATGCAAAAGGTAAAAGACATTACTTGAAAAGAGGTCATGGTGGGGCAATATTAAGGAAACACGAAATAATTCCGGGATTTAATTATATGGATACGGTACATGGTAAGAATATTGTTTCCACATTTCATCCCGGAAGTTGGCAGCAATGGGAAGAGATAGAAGATAAAGATGATATTAAAAATATATTAGCTGATTTCGGAATATCAAAGAAAGAGGAATTGAAGGATGAGAATAAAGGGTAAAAAAATAATATATTTTGTATCCAGATGGTATGAAGGAACTGCTTATAAAGATATCAGTTTTATGCAAGATAATTTTGGTGGAGAAATAATCAAAGATGATATTCCTGCTGTAAAAAAGAATATCGAAGAAAAAAAACCCGATTTAATGATAGTACGTGGAGATGCAAAAGAAGATTATAAAATCCCCATGAAATATAATATTCCTTATATATTAATCGAACATGATATTAATAGCATGAGGCGTGGATTAGATAGGCATACTGAGAGAAGGGATAGAGAAAAGATAGGAAATGCTTCTGCAATAATCTTTACCAGTGGAGGTCATGCTGAATATTACGAAAAAATGAAAAAAAAATATGATTGGAAAATGCCTTATTATGAAATCATTCATACCCGGCCATTAAGAAAAGATTTAGATTTTGTTCCATTAAGGAAATTAAAGGGTTTGCATTTAGTATATGCAGGTGGAGTAGTAGCAAATTGGAATAAATCTAATTCCATTTATGGATATAGATGCTATCATGAGATATTCAAAAAATTTATAGAAGCGGGTTGGAAAATACATATATATTCAGCAAGCCATAATCAGAGAAGACTGAGGGAATATAGAGAATTAGGATGTATCACTTATGATAATTTATCTTATAAAGCATTATTAAAAGAAATGAGTAAATATACAGCAGGATTACATAGTTATAACAAGATAAATGTATCTAAACGTGCTTATGATTATACTCAAACTTGCATGGGTAATAAGATCTGGGATTACTTAGCAGCAGGAATTCCTACTATCGGATATCAAGGTGGCAAAGGAATGAATATTTATGATGGAAAATGGGGAATAATAATCGATGATTTAGAGATGAAAACCTTAAAGAAAATTCCAGAGAGATTAAAAGAATTGAAGACTACTAAGAGAATGAGGAATAATAATGTAATGAATAAAGATATAAAGAAATTTAGAAAAGTAATCGAAGTAGCTTTAGGACATAAACCCAAAAAATATATAATTCCTAGACTAATTAGTAAAACTCCATTTCCTAAATTCATTACAGTCGAGAATAGAGGTAAGATATTGATAGAAAGAGCAAATCATATTTTTTATCCGAATAAAGAAACCGAAATCTTTCGAGTAGATGAGAGTGCTTTCAGATTAATCAAAGCACACGTTCATCTGAAAATAAATATAAAGGAGTAAAAAAATGTTATACGAGATTGAGGTAATTAATAGAAAGGGTGAGGGTATCTTCAGGGCAAAGCATTATTTCGAGGCAGAGAAAAAGAGAACTGTATTTACTGATGATGCAGGATTCAAAGAATTGAAAGCCTGTCGAAATTTAATATTAAAAGTTTTCTATTCATGTCCTTATTGTAAAAAGAGATTCGATAAGAAAAGAGGATTATATACCCATATTAATATGGCTCATCCCGAACATGCACATTCTATTTCAAAGGAGTGATATAGATGGCTGAAGATTATTATAGTACAGTAGGAGATATAATTAAATATACTGGTGTTGATTATGAGAAATTAGATTTATCCGGTAAACCTGCACTCGAATCTCTTATTGAAAAATGGTTAAGAGAAATAGCAAGTATTATAAATAATAATCGTAAGAGAAATTATATCAGAGATTTGGATAGTGGAGAAGAATTTCCTGTTGAATATTGCGAAGAGAAATGGGAAGCAGATGCCAGTGGAGTTACTATAAGCTTGGTTGAAAATGTAGATGAAGATGATGATAATATTCCTACTGGTGAGCAGATATCAAGTAATAAGATATCTCTAGGAAGCGGGATAATGGATAGTATAATTCTGGCACATAAAGACCTTGATAGTGATAAACAGGATTTGAGTGAAGGAAAGGTATTAAATTTCTATATCAAATCTTCTGTTAATGTAGGAATTGATGAATTAGAAATAGAATTAGCAGAAGATGAGGGATGTGTAAATATCAAAAAAACTCTAACTGTGCCTGCATTCGATGAGGATGAGTGGAGATTATTCAAAAGGTATCTGGGTAGAGATAGTACTCTGAATTCGATAAAGAGTATCGGAATAAAACATGTATCTGGATTAGCAGGAGCAGATATATATTTGGGTCTATTCTCCATACTAAAAATACCAGAAGGAATACATAATATAGCCATGAGGATGTGTGGAAATATGGTTGCCCTGGCCTTCAGCAGAAGGGAGAGTGCAGTGATCAGAGTTGATGATTTAAGCGTAAAGGTAGCCATGGACCAGATATTGACTTCGGAGATACAAAAAGAATTGAATAATTTTCCTGCTAAAGCTAAATTCAGATTAATGAGAGTGGATACCAGTGATTAATTTTAAATTTGATAAAGAAAAATTGGCAATGATAATGAAATTACCGATGAAGGCCGGTAAATTAGCTTTCAAATATACAGCAGAAGAAGCATGGAGTCTTTTAATGAAAGAGAGTCCGGTCGACCATGGTAGATTAGCAGGGAGTTGGCAATTATCAAAGGAAAATGATTTCAGATATAAAGCTAAGAGTGGAGTTAAATACGCCTTAGCAGTTGCGACCGGAACAGGAGTATATGGTCCGGAAGGCAGACCTATCATTATCGAACCGGTAACTAAAAAATGCTTACATTTTATCTGGCAAGGAATGGAGATATTTACTAAAAGAGCAGAAGTTCAAGGAATGAAACCAAATCCTTATCCGGATAGAGCAATGAAAGGAGCGGAAAAGAGAGTTCCTGAATTCATAAGAAGAGCATTGAGAGAGGTAGATACCAGTGCAAAATAAATTATTAGATGAAGCAATTGATGATATTATGTCATCTCTCCAGAATACACTTGAAGCAAAGATACAGACAGGAGAAGACCTTGATATCGTAAAAGCAATATATCGGGGGGATAGGTCAGTCAAGACTCCTAAAACTCCCTGTATCTGGATATTTCCTGATGTAGCTATCTGTACTCATCCGCCTGCAACCATTATGGAGAGTTGGGAAATGCCTATAAATCTGGTAGCGGTATTTTATTCCAATGATGCAGAAGAAGGATATAAAAAAGCTAATGAACTGGCTGCTAAAGCCAGGTATCATATATTGCAGGACAGGGATCTCGGATTAAATACTTTCGTGCAAGATACCAGGAGCGATAGATTCGAACCATCTAATCCTGCTTATGTAGCAGGAAATAATTATAGTGCTGTCGCGGTAATAAAAATTACCTTTAATGTATTAGAAAGATAATAAAGAAAGGAGTTGATTATAATGGGAAGAATCAGATATGCAGGAATGGCAGAAGAATATAGTTTTAATCCTGGTACTCCACCAGATGCTATATTTCATATTGATATAGGTAGTGCAACCCTTGATGTTCCTACTGACCCTAATTTGCATTTTGAAGGCGGATTATATAGAGGTAGAAAGATTATCAGGCCGGGATTTTATGCTCCTACCGGGAATATAATGTATCCGGTAGATATAAGGTCTATTGCTTATATCTTGAAATGGGCATTGGGTAAATATGTATTTACCGATGGTGGAGAGGGAGCAAATACTCATGAGATTTACGGAGTAGAAGATTTAGTATTACCTTCATTTACTACTAGACTCGGAAAGGATAATTTCGAGCATATATTTACCGGATGTACCATAAATAGTCTGGAGATAAAGATAGAAGGTGAATATGTATTTATAACTGCTGATATAGTTGCAGCCAGAGATTATAAAGGAGCAGTAAAAGCAATAGCAGATTTATTGCTATTCGATGAATATCCTTTATCTTTTATAGATTCTACTATAACTTTAGGAGAAACTAATTATAGCTGTAAATTCAAAGGGATAACTATCTCAATAACTAATAATCCAGATGTGGCAGCAGGAAAGGGATTTGGAAGTAGACATCCTTGTAGAATGCCGATAGGAGCAAGGGATATCAATATAAGTGGTAATCTCTATTTTGAAGATAGTTCGGAATATGAAAAATTCTGGGGTGCTTCCGGGGGTATATCTGGGAATCTATCTACCAATGAAGAATTGGTTATTACTATTGATAGTGGAGCTTATGGAAGTATGGAGATTAAAATACCAAAATTCATATTTACAGATTTGAAAACTCCACCTTCAGGAAGGACAGAGATAATACAGGCCTTTGCTGGTATTGCTTTAATGAAAACAATAACTTTAGATGATGGAGTAACCGAAATCGATACTGATTTGATAGCAACTATTAATAATAATAATGATGATTTGGATGAAGATATCATAAGTTAAAATAAGAAAGGAGAACGAAGATGACTAACGGAAAAGATATGGAGAAGGTATTACTTACTAAAGAGATTATTCTCAAAGGAAGAGATAAAAAAGTACGAGTATATATCGAAGGACTGGGTGGAGAAATTGAAATCAGACCATTAACAGAAGAAGCTTGGTCGGAAATAGAAGCGGCCTCGATGGGGAAAAGTGAAATTATAAGTGGTGCAATGTTCGATAAAGATGGAAATATAGATAAGAAAGCTACAGCTCAATCGGTCAAGATGAAATTCAGTACGGAGCAATTGGCTATGGGTCATTTTTTACAGAATGTAATTGCTTTAAGATATGGGTTAGTAGAAGAATGGACAGAAGAAGAGATAAAGTCTATTTCTCCACCTGGCATTATTGATAAAATAGCAGAAGAGATTTACAAGATAAGTAATATAAGCAAAGACCAATTAAAAGATATAGACTTTTTTCGCAAGGAGTGATGAAGGGCAAACGATTTTGAACTTTCATTTAATAGGCATTCCCTTTATCACGAATTATAGAAATATGACCAGAGTACAGAAAGAATTCTTTATCTCTGCCTATGAAGAATATAAGAGATTATTTGATATCGAAAAAGAAAGAAAATCAGATAAATATCAGAAACTTAGAAATGAGATAAGGAGTAAAAAAGATGGCAGGTCTTGATATTGTAATAAATGCGATAGATAAAGCTTCTCCGGTCATAAACAAACTGGGAGCGAATAATAAAAAAGTTGTTGGTTTTTGCGAGAAGAATTGGCTAAAATACGGTGCGGCAGCTGCGGGTGCAGCAACTGCCATCGAGATGTTTGCCAGAAAACAGGCTCCCATGCTGGAGAAATCGAGGCAGATAGCAGCTGCGATAGGAATGAATGAAAAAGCATTCAGGACTTTAGCCATTGAGACCGCCAATGTTACATTCCCTTTGAAAGATGTATTGGACTTAATGGAATTAGGTAAGCAGGCAGGATTAAGAAGTGCTGATGCCTTAAAAGAATATGCTACATTCTGGGATACAGTTGGAGATGCAACCGGAGAGAGTGCCGTTCAATTAGGTAAAATGGGAACATCATTACGAGGAATGGGTATTGAATTGGGGAATGAGAAGGAAGCTCTTGCTGCCTTCGGTTATATTACTGAAAATACTAGTGGTTCAATTAGTGAATTCTTGAAATTTTTAGATAGATGCGGACCTGATTTACGAGAAATGGATATGAATGTAAATCAGAGTGCTGCCATTCTGGGTATACTTGAAAAGCAATTTGGTATGAGTGCTCGAACTGCCAGGACAGAATTTATGCAAGCAGTTGTAGAATCCGAAGGAAGCATGGATACCTTGCTTGAAACTCTGGGAATAAGTGAAGATACTTTCAATCAATATAATGCAGAGGTTGTAAAGAGTTCGGAAGTTATCCAGAGGAATGCAGATATTCATGCTGAATCCTATACACCGATGCAGAAATTACAGCATGCAGTAGGAGAATTGGGATTTAAATTTGCGGGTACAGTAGAACAAGCTGCTAAATTTGCTCCTGCCTTATATCTGGTTGGGCCTGCTATGAAATTAGTTTCAGTTGGTTCAGGCCTTCTCGGTAAAATTCTACATGGTAATTTTATTCCTGCCATGATAAGCAGTGCCCAGAGTGCATGGGCTTTTACTGCTGCTCTATTAGCAAATCCTATAACCTGGATAGTAATAGGAATCATAGCTCTTATTGCAGCTCTCGTATTACTCTACAAAAATTGGGATAAAGTAACTGCTTTCTTCCAGAAGACTTTAAAGGCATTAATAGATTCTGTAAAGAAAGTAGTTGATTATTTTAAGAATGTATTTCCCAATATAGTTGATTATGCTTCTGCTACATTTAGAAGAGTAAGTGATTCAGTGAAAAATATATGGGGTGGAGTTGGAGATTGGATAAAAAATCTCTGGGATGGAATTAAAGATTACCTGATAAATATATGGGAATCTATAAGTGATTATGGAGCTTCGATATGGGAATATTTTGTTCAGAGATTGGTGAATATTTGGGGTGGTATTACCGGAGCTTTAAAAGGTGTTGTCAATGTATTTATTCAAGCTATAAATTGGATTATAAATGCCTTAAATAAATTCCGAGTAGAAATTCCTGACTGGGTACCGGGTTTTGGTGGGAATGTATGGGGATTTAATATCCCGAATATACCATTATTACATAAAGGTGGAGTATTCAGAAGTCCTATTCCCGGTGGAGAAGGATTAGCTTTATTAAAAGATAGAGAAGTGGTAACTGAAGAAGGTAAATTAAAGACCGGGAATAATATCGAAATAAATATTGGAGAAGGAGCAGTACAGATAAATGCTTTAAGATTAGATGAAGATGTATTAGAGGATTCAGGGAAGAGAATATTCGATGTCGTCTATAAGCAATTTATAGCGCACGGTATAGAGATTTAAATAATTCGCTTATGTTTATACGTCTTTTATGAGAAATGCCCGATTAGAGTACTCTACGCATTAATTTGGGGTATATACAGGAGATTTTTAAATGGATATAAAATTAGGAATATTAACAGAAGAAATTACATTCGAATATGCAGTAGTAGAATATGATTATCGGATACCCGGTTCTGAACATATGACCCCCTCGGGTAATGTAAGATTGCAGTATGCTCAAAATCAAAAATATATATTTAAATGCAGTATAACTTATGTAACTTCTGATATATGGGATGACTTGATAAGTGTATTTGAAGATGGTAAAACAAATGACCTTAATCTCATAATCGAAAGCGATAATTATACAGTAAGATTCAAACCCGGAGTAATACCTAAGAGTCCGATATTGGGAACTGCTGAAGGGTATAGAGTAGAATTTGAATTATTAGAGGTATAATATGCAAAATCTTCAAGGATTGGCAATAGATAATTTTACAGATAAAGCAAATATAATCTGTCTGAAAGCTGAAATAGATTATACCGGGTATGGTAATTATATAGCATTGGAAGGTACAAAGAAATTTACTATCAATTCTAATATTACCAACCTTCTTAATCGAACTTGCTCTACCAATTTTACCTTAACTGTACCGAATACGAATAATAAGTATTCCTTTCTGGATAGTAATAAAGAATATTATGATTATGTAAGGCAAGGTAGGAAGATAAAATTATATCTGGGAATAAGAAAGAATTCTACTAATTACTACTGGAGTTGGTTCTATGGAATAATCGACAAACCTAAATTGACTTATGGACCAAAAGAGCATTTATGTATTATTACCGGAAGGGATTATATTGCTTATTTGACCGAAGCAAAATTGAAAAAGATATGGTGGGGAAAGCAGACTGCCATAGATATAGTAAGCGGAGAAGATACTTATGCTATGCCTGATGACTGTAAGGGAATCTATCGTGCATTTCAGGATTCTACTTCTCCTTATGATGGTACCGGATTTAAAGAGATATATCTCAATGCTAATTTTACTTATGATTGGGATACTAATGATTTGATATTTCTATTTCCTAATACTCCAGATTATAGCGGTACAAACTGTTTAAGAATTTATTATTTTACTCCCCAAACAGTAGAGAATGTAATTGCTGATATATTAGTAGAAACCAAAATATTACATGCTTCCCAGAGAAATGCCTGGCTTAATAATTCCGATTTAGTTACCCCGACTGGACATATGATTGATAGAACAAGATTCAGTTATGATATTTCAGCTATTAAAGCATTAAGTCTTTTATCCGAAGTAGTAATATATAGATTCTATATTGATGGAGAAGGCAATCCAGTATTTAAGCCCATCCCTACTTATGGAGATGTAATTAAAAGAATCAATGATAATGAATATTTATTGAGAAAAAAGGAAGAAAGATTCGATGAATTATATAATCATATTATAATAGAAGGTGAAAAGAGAGAGATGAAGAGAAAATGGTTATCAGTAAGAGCATATTCTTCTGTCAAGGGTTTGACTTCTACATCTGCAATCATAAGAGGAGCAATAACTGACATAGGAAAATATACAGTAGCTATAAGAGGATTCGAATGGCAAGGAGAAGGAGAAGCCCTGCAAAGTTGGTATGAAACAGGTTCATTCGGAGTAGGATATTTTGAGCATGAAATTACCGGATTGACTCCGAATAAAGAACATAAATTTAAAGCTTGGGCTCAAAATTTTGATGGTAAAAAGACTTCTATCTGGATATATTTTAATACCTTAGAGGCGGTGAGTTGATGGCAGACCCTATTATTGCAACATTGACTCAGGAAAGTGTCAAAAATAATAATGCTATATTAAGGGGGGAATCATTCGAATATGATGGATGGGAGTGCATAAAATGGGGATTCTATTGTGATGATGAATTGCCACTCACGACTTATAATGATGCTTCTGGGACTCCCGGACCTGGAATATTTTCTTATACTAAAGGCGGATTAGTGGCATATACCAAATATTATTATCAGGCCTATGGTAAATTCAAGAGATGGGTACCGCCAGAAGGAGAAGAAGAAGGTTATTGGGAATATATTGAAAAATACGGAATGATGGAGGATTTTACAACTGATGCGAAAGCTGCTTTAAAAATAATTATCGCAATCGATGTTACAAAAATGGCGGAAAATACCGTCAAATTTATAGGTTATATAAATGATGATGCTGATGGGAATGTAACTACGAAAGGATTCAAATATGGAACTTCCGAATCAGATATGTGGGATAGAAGTATAAATGCTGGTAATGAAGGAAAATATGAACTTATTGCATCTGGATTAGCTGGTAATACGGATTTCTATGTCCGTGCATATGCAATTACTCCAACGGGAATATATTATTCCGAAGAATATGTAAAATTCTCTACTAAACAACTCGACCCAAAGATATTTATGCTGGTGCAGGATATCTGGGAATATGAATGGTATATGATTGCTTATGATAAAGATGGCAATATATATAATTCTTGGGATTTAGTCGGTGATTATTCGAATGCTAATTGTATTTGTGTAGATGAAGATGGAAATACTTATTCCATAAAAGATGAAACTACACTCATAAAAAGGAATAAAAATGGGGCTATAGTTATCACAATTAGTTTATTAGGAGAAGCTTATTCTATTGCTATCGACCCCGAAGGGAATCTGTGTATAAGAGGTAGAGATGATGACATGCAATATTTGCAAAAGAGGAGCACTGCTGATTTGACCGTGATAGGTTCTAGTGAGATATTAAGTATCACTATTGACCCGCATGCATATACAGGATTAGCCATAGATAATGATGGTTATTATTATGTGATAAATGTAATCTCAAATAATATAGAGAAATGGCATTGGGTACAAGATCCCTATGTATGGGAAAAAATAGCTGAAACAAGTCTATCAGGATTTTATGTAGGAGATTATAACTTCCTGGCATTCGCCGGGAATTTGATATATAGCAATGAATATGGAGAGCAGGGTTGGACTATACAAACTGATTTGAGTGAAGCTCCAATTGAATGGATTCCATCTCGAACTTCTTATGTAAAGAGTTTAAGCTCGATAAAAGATAGTTTTTTAATAACTGGGATAGATAGCGAGACAGGCGGTTATTCGATTGCTCAATATACTTTTGGAAAAGTTTTTACTTGGGCTACTAAGATTCAGAATGAATTAGATTTCTATTCTCTGACCGGTGTAAGACAAGAGGGTACATTAATCGAAAATGTGAAAGCAACAAAGCTTGCCAGCCATTTAAATCTCTATGGAGAGATAACCAAAAAAGATACTACTATTATAGAAAGGGGATTTGAATATAAGATACAAGATGAGGAACCAGGAGAAGAAGATACAGGAACAGAAGTAAAGGAAACTGGAGAAGGATTTGAAGTAGAGGAATACTATCTATCTTCTCAAGATACTTATAATGATTTATACCTTGCCGAAGAAGATATTATCTGGTGGTTTAGGGCATACTGCAAGGATGATGGGGATAATAAATATGTAGCCGGAACATGGATGAAGAATATACCGACTCTTATTACTAATGAATGTACAGATACTCTTGCATTCTCGACTAAAGGTCATGGAGAATTAACTGATATAGGAGCAAATATTGTAACCGAAAGAGGATTCCATGTCATAAAAGAATTTTCAGGAGATAATTTTGATTTAAGTAAATATACTTTTCATGGATTTACTATTACAAGTTTAGAATCCAATCCTGTATATGCTTCTAATGGGGTACTTATTGGATTTCTAACGGTTGGAGAATTATTGAAAGTAGTAAGTACCGAAGATTTATCCGGATATTCTCTTGAAGAATATGAACTTGGTATAGGAACTGGCATATTAGATGCATTATTACCGAATGATATTTATAAAATAAAAGCATTTGGTAAGAATGAATTAGGTAGAGGATTCGGGGAAGAAGTAGAGATAATTACTAATCAAATAATAATTGAACCAGATACTGAATATGAAAATCCTAGTGGTGAAGATAATGAACCGATAGAATCCCCAACTACTGCCATAAAGACAGTCGAAATCAAAGTAGATAGTCTTCCAGAAGGATATAAAGTAACAAGAATAGGAATTAAATATGGTAGAACTACGAGCTGTAATGAAGGAATAGTATATGAAGATGGCGAATGGTACGGTGGGGAATCAGTAACTTTTTTTATAGTTGATTTAATTCCTGGTGAAAAATATTATGAAGCTCCATTTATGATTATAGAGGACCCTGAAGGGGAACAGGATGAAATAGAAGAAGAACCTGGAGATGATTGGGATGATGAATTTCCACCTATTGAATTACCGGATTTCCCCGATTTCCCAGATATCAGTATTCCTCTACCCGATTTTGCAGGGATAGATTATGCAATTATAATTAAGGAGATTAAATGCAGTATTATAGCAGACCAGAGTATTATAGATAAATATGGCAGGAGAAGAACATTAACTATAAAGAATAATTTAATCCAGACTTTAGCTTTTTGTATATCTGTAAGAGATGATTATTTAAATAGATTTCAGGAATTAAAATTAAAGATTGATATTGATTATGATATACCCCTGCCATTTGAAAGGGAAGATACTCTATTACTTGCTTATGGACAGATAAATTATAAGATTGATGGTAATGGAGTTATCGGAGCAAAAGCAGATGGTGAAGGAATTATTGATGGAAAATTGAGTATATTAACTAAAATCAGGAAAATAAATATTAATGCTAAAACAGAAGAAGCGATATTAACTTTGGAATTGGAGGTTTAATTTATGGCTAATCATAAATTCACTCAAGAGAGTGCCGGTAGTGGTAGAATGAATACAGCTGATTTCATGGATGAATTTAATCTCATAAATGAAATTAGACAGATAATAGAAGATTTAGCAACTATCATAGGACAAACAAAATTAGGAGATGGTTTATACCCTAAAGATGGTACGGTAGGCCAAATAGCTACCAATGTAGTAAAGAATAATTTTAGTGCTGAAGCTCTACCTACTGTAGATGATGATTCTGGAGATGGTTATGCAAAGGGGAGTATATGGATATATGATGAAGAAGCATATATTTGTGTAGATGCAACTGAAGGGTCTGCTTATTGGAAAGGGATAACTAATGAAGTTATAATTTCGTAGAAGGGAGTTGAAATAATAATGAAAAAGATAATTATAATAATATTATTAATTGTATTTATGCTTCCGATATCAGTTTTCTCTCAACCATCTGATTTGACTGATAGAGAATTATTGATTCAATTATATGGCAAGGTAGAATCTATTAGAGAAACAGTTAGACGCATTGAAGATAATTCCAAAAATGTTACCGCGAATGTTAATCTTATGGAAAAGAGAGTAACTAAAAATGAAATAAATATTGCTGGATTTTATGAAAAACTCGAGGAATTGGTAGCAAGATGGAATACACTTTTAGCCCTCTTTATAGCTTTCATTACTGGGATATTCATCTGGATGTGGAGAAAAGTATATAATGGCAATAAAACGATTAAACAAAATAAATAAACAAATAATTAAATTCAGACTAATAAGGAGATTTCTGGTACTGATAATGGCAGTACCATTCCCTATAATTATCATTAATGCTTATAAAATGACTCTATTAGGAAAATTTGAATTTACTACTCCTTTTGCAATGGTAATGAGTACCTGGGGAATAATAATCGGATATATTATAAAGTTCTATTTCATAGGTAAAGGAGATGAAGCAGATAATGACTAAAGGAGAAATTAAAGGAAAAATGGGATGTCCTTGTCCAGAATGCAAGGGCAAACCTTATGAAATAAATGCTTTACTTCTGGAATTACTATATAAACTATTTCAGAAATTAACAGAGATGGGAAAAACTGCAAGGATAAACAGTGGAAGAAGATGTCCTGCTTATAACGCCAGTGTGGGCGGTTATGCTAATTCTCCACACATATTCGGTAAAGCTGCCGATATCAGTGTAATCGGAATGACTATGCTGGAATTAGCAAAATTATGTATCCGGGTAGGATTTTTGAGAATAGGAATATATCCTAATCATGTACACGTAGATGTAGTAAATCCTCATCCTTCTAAATTCTGGTACTTAAAGAATTATGGAGATAAACCAATCTATTCAGGTAGAGAATATAATCTTGAAAAATTCTTAAAGAAAGCGAGGTGATAAAGATGGTATATGTATATATAATTTTGATGTTATTATTAATAGGAGTTCTGATAAAATATATTAGTTATCTAAATGAAAAAAATACTGAACCGGTTATACTATCAGAAGAAAAAATAAATACCTTTCATATATTTCCTGATTACTCCAAAAATATGCCTTATGAATGTAAAGCCGGAGAGAAATTAAAATTTATAGTAAAGGGATATAGTGATAGAGAAGAATTAAAAGAAGTACTTATAAATAGTGATGCAGTTATCTGGAAGTATACTAAAGGTAATGGCGAATTCAGAGGTAATAAGAATTTAAAGACGGGAATATTTACCGGAACTTCCATACATTTTATAACACCAGAGATTGCCGACCCTTATAAAAAAGAAATATTATTATTCATTTCAGCGCATTACATGGGACTTACAGATGCTACTTGGATAAAAATAGTTAGATAAAGGGGGATAGAAGATGGATATTTTAGAATTGATATTCCAGATTATAGGAGCAATGGCCATAATCTATGTAATATTTAATTTTAAGGATTTCTTGAAAAGTTGGGGAGCTTGGATTTTATTACTGGCAAAAGGAATCTGGAAAGGAATTAAATGGATATGGAATAAAATAATAAGCATATTTTAAAAGGAGTGATTAACATGAAAAAAATCATAAATATAGTCTTGATTTTAATCATTTTAATAACTCTTGCTTTCTTGGGATATAAAGGATATCAGGCATTTCAGGATTGGAGAATTAAGAATAATGAGAAAGTAAAAAATAATGAATTAAGATTAATAGAATTATTAAATGAGAATCAAGAAGCAATTGTTAAACTTCATACTGGAATAGCAGTAATAGAGAAAAAAATAGTAACCGATACTCTGAAAGAAACTACTATAATCAAAGAGGATGCAGAAACTTATAATGAATTGAAAGATGAATTAATTGAATTGAGAAAAAATGAGAAAGTTAATAAAGAGAAAATTGAAAAGATGAGGATTGAATTTGAAGAACGCATAAAAGAATATAGAGAAAGTAAAGATAAAATCTTAGTAAATACAGGAGAAGAAAAGATTATCATTTATGAAGATGCAGAAGGGAATCTGATATCCCTTGATAGTGGAATTAAGATTACCAGGCACAGAGATGCAGAGGAAGCAATAGAAGAATTGAAGGCAGGAGCTACAATAGAAAAGAAAGAAGATAAAAAATATAATCTTAGTCTCAATGCGATATATGATTTAGATACAGAATCTTTTTATCCCGGACTGAGTTATCAATTATGGGATTGGAGAAAATTCAATCTGAATATTACCGGATATGATTTTAAAGATTTAAAAGGGGGATTGGATTTATGCTATACTATAGGCGATAATATCATAATAGGAGCAGGAATGAATCTATTTGAGATAGAGGATTTTGAATTTAATTTAGATAAATATTACTTAAAAGCGGGAATCGAATTCAGCTTTTAAAAAAAATGAAAGGAGTTGATTTTAAATGGGAGTTTTAAGCATAGATGTATGTAACAAAATATTAGACCATATTCTAAAGACCACACCACTGGCACAACCAACTAATATCTATATTGCATTATTTGACGGAGATCCCGAAGGAGCAGGTACAGAATGCCCAGGGTCAACCTATGCCAGGGTACAAGCGAACGGATGGACTAATGCAGCAGCCAGAGCATTATCGAATGAGGCCAAATTGGAGTTTCCAGAGGCGGGAGCAGATTGGGGAAATGTAAATTATGTAGCAATATATGATGCCATAACAGGAGGAAACCTATTAGGGAAAGACGACATAACCCAAATAACCGTAAATTCAGGAGATAATTTATATATCGCAATAGGAGATATAGACGTATCCCTGGCAGCAGGAGGAATAGGGAATAGCTGGGCAAATTCATTCTTGGACCACATATTCAAAAATGGAGAACTTTCTGTACCAACCAATTTATATGTAGGATATGCTAAAGCCACACCGCAAGATGATGCATCAGGCCTGGCAGCAGGAGAACCAAGCGGAAACGGATACGCCAGAAAGAATATCAATGCCTGGGATGCAGCAGCAGCGAAACTCGCCGATAATACAGGAGCAATATTATTCGATGCCTGTACCACCGCACCACAGGGAACGATTACCCATTTCTTTATATCAGATAATTTAACTTTGCAGGCGGTAGCGAATCTGATATTCCATGGAGCATTGGATTCTTCAGTAGTAATAGGAATAGGAGACCAGTTAAATTTCCCAGCAGGGGATTTGGATATCGAGATAGATGGAGCATAAAAAATAAAAGAAACAAGAGAGAGGATACTGGTATGAAAATAGAATTGGAAATCCCAGATAATATAGTAGAGGATTTAAAAGAAAGAAATATACGAGTATTCGCGGGGATAGATTTAATAGCAGAGAAGACCAGAGGAGATAAATGGAAAGTCAAAACAAAGGGATGTTCAATGTGTGGAGAATGTTGTAAGCATTTAACCAAAGAGCATCCCTTCCCTATTATAAATGGTCAATGCGTTTATTTGGTAAATCCTCCCGGTTATGGAAATAAATGGATTTGCGGGTTAGGAGTCAATAGACCATTCGGATGTGCGGTATCAAATAGCACAGCGAAATATTGCAAAGTAAAATACGAATACCAGAAGGAATAACAGAGGAGCAGAATGAAGATAATATGTTGTAAATGTAAAAAAGAATATAACTTGGAAAATAATATCTTTGAATATGATAAAGCAAATCGACCAATCCTCATCTGCCCACATTGCGGATTTAAGCATATAATCAATTTTATGCCTTTTGAGAAAGAGATAAAAGTCAAGAAAATAAAAAAGTTAAATTTAGGAACCACATATTATGTAAATTTAGGAGCTTCAAGGATTGCAACCGCATATAGAGTTGATGTATCATTATCAGATGATGCAGATGTAGGTAAAATAAGTGGAACTCCTTGGAATTTAGCCGATTTGAAATTTCGTGCTAGTAAACTTGTAAGTGGAGAAGATACAGCTCCATATAAGGTTGTATTTAAACCCGATGGACTTAAAATGTATATGTTGGGATATGCAACGAGGGATGTTTATCAATATACTTTATCTACTGCTTGGAATGTAACTACTGCGGTTTATAATAATGTGCATAAAGATTTATCTACTGAAGATATAG
>Ga0209121_10000402_pt1 | contig 45170 bp, 35 predicted proteins | sample Cruoilmetagenom3_FD_187292 | JGI IMG/M metagenome (GOLD analysis project Ga0209121, IMG submission 187292) | Oil polluted marine microbial communities from Coal Oil Point, Santa Barbara, California, USA - Sample 3 (SPAdes) (version 2) | ecosystem: Environmental > Aquatic > Marine > Oil seeps ... | reverse complement strand
ATGAAAATCAAACTCAGCGCCGCGATTCTCGCCAGCCTCCCCCTTTCCGCTTGTGCCACGGTTCCTGCCGAAGCGCCCAGCGCGCCGGTTACGGTCCAGATCCTCGCGATCAACGACTTTCACGGACATTTGGAAACGCCGCAAAGCACTTACACTTTTGATGAATCGGGCGAGACACGGCGCGTCCGGCTTGGCGGCGCCGCGCAGCTTGCTGCGACATTGAGCGCTCTGCGCGAGAGCAACTCAGTAACAGTAGCGGCGGGCGATCTGATCGGGGCAAGCCCGCTCATCTCCTCGCTTTTCCTTGATGAGCCTTCGATCCGCGCCCTGTCCGATATGGGCCTCGATGTAGCCTCGGTCGGCAATCACGAATTTGATCGCGGCACGCAGGAATTGCTGCGCATCCAGAACGGTGGTTGCGAACAGTTCACTCTGCGGGAGGCTTGCGCGGTGGAGCCCTTCGCCGGAGCAGGTTTCGCATATCTCGCCGGGAATGTGGTGGACGATAGCGGCAACACTTTGCTGCCTGGCACCACCATGCGCGAAATTGACGGAGCACAGATCGGCTTCATCGGCCTGACGTTAGAAGGCACGGCCAATCTTGTCTCCGCACAGGCTACGCAGGGGTATGATTTCCTCGACGAGGCTGACACCGCGAACGCGCTGGCTGCGGACTTGCGTGCTCGGGGTGCAGATGCGGTCGTGCTGCTGATCCATGAAGGCGCGGATGTCGATGGGCGTTATACTTTGGTCGGTTGCCCTAATGCGTCCGGTTCGATTGTCCCGATTGTCGAGCGGCTCGATCCGTCAATTTCGCTGGTCGTGTCCGGCCATACGCATCAAGCCTATGCCTGCAATGTGCCAAACATTGCTGGCGGTGAAACACTGCTGACTTCCGGCGGGCGTCATGGTGCCTTTGTAACCGATATCACCATGACGGTTGATACCGTTTCAGACTCCGTTCTGTCCATTACGGGCGAGAATATTGCGGTTGATGGCAGCGCGGGAAGCGATCCGGAAATTGCCAGTTATGTGGCCGTATATGCCGAGGCATCAGGCCCGGTGGCCAATCGCGCAGTGGGCTCAATCACCAATACCGCCGAGCGCGGTGAGGATTGCGGAGATCGACCCGCGCAGGACTTGGTTGCCGACGCTTATCTGTTCGCCGCGAATGCCGCTCTTGATGGCTCGGTAGATATGGCCTTCGTCAATTCGGGCGGCGTGCGGGCAAATCTCGCCAGCGCGGAGGACGGTGTGCTCACCTATGGCGAGCTTGCCGCGATGGCCCCTTTCGGCAACGGCATGATCGTACTGGAGATGACCGGCGCGCAAATACGAACATTGCTGGAGCAGCAATTTTGCGAGGAGGGACCGGCGACTATCTGCGATTCGGTCCTGATCCCCTCTAACGGCATGGCTTACACTGTTGATCGGACGCGCCCGGTGCAGGAGCGTGTGCTGGAGATGATGCTGGACGGAGCGCCCTTGGACGAGAGCCGCAGCTATCGCGTCGTCACCAACAGCTTCCTCGCAGGCGGTGGAGATGGGTTCGCCCAATTCACGCAGGTGACAGAGATTGCCAATGTCGGCTTCGATATCGACGCGCTGGAAGCCTATGTCGCCCGTGGCGACTTGTCAGTGCCCACATGTGGCCGGGTGCGCGACCTAACGCCTGCTACCTAACGCATAGGGATTAGCGCAGCGGCGGCTCGTCAAAGCTGCGCAGCTTGCGGCTGTGGAAGCTGCCGCCGACTTTGCTGAGCAGTGCGAGCGTTTCGATGCCAATGCGCAAATGCTGGCTGACAGAGCGTTCGTAGAAACTGTTTGCTTGGCCGGGCAGTTTGATCTCGCCATGCAGCGGCTTATCCGAGACACATAGCAGCGTTCCGTAAGGCACGCGGAAACGATATCCCTGCGCTGCGACGGTCGCGGACTCCATATCGATGGCCACCGCGCGGCTCTGATTGAAGCGCAATGCGGAGCGGGTGTAGTGGAGCTCCCAATTGCGATCATCAGTTGTCACCACGGTGCCCGTGCGCAGGCGCTGCTTGAGCTGTTCATCACTATCGCTGGTAATATTGCGCGCCGCATCAAACATGGCGGTCTGCACTTCGGCGATTGGCGGAATGGGGATTTCGGGCGGGATTTCATTATCCAGCACATTGTCATCGCGCAGATAGGCGTGGGCGAGCACATAATCGCCAATAGTCTGGCTCGGCCGCAATCCACCACAATGGCCGATCATCAGCCACACTTCGGGACGCAGCACAGCGATATGATCGCAAATGGTCTTGGCGTTGGATGGTCCGACGCCGATATTGACCAGCGTGATGCCGGAATTGTCTTCTCCGACAAGATGGTAGGCGGGCATCTGGTGCTTGCGCCATGTCCCGCCAGTAACTCTCGCCCGGGCGCCTTCGAGATCGCCCCGCTCAATCACCACGCCGGGCGCTGAGAAGCGTTCATAGCGGCTGTTCGGATCAGCCAATTGGGCCAGCGCGAAGTCGATGAATTCCTCGACGTAGCGGATATAGTTGGTGAACAGCACGTAGCGCTGGAAATGCTTTGCCGGAGTGCCGGTATAGTGGCGCAGGCGGGCAAGGCTGAAATCGGTGCGCAGCGCGTCGAACAGCGATAGTGGACGCTCGCCATCTCTGCGGCTGATCCACGTCCCATCGACCACCTCATCGCCGATCTTGACGAGGTCCGATGCAGGGAAATGCCGTGTCAGTTCCGCACTGCTGGCCCCTTGCAAACCAAGCGCGCCGCCATCGAGCACATATTGGTAAGGGATTTCATCATCGGAGAGACCCACTTCCAGCTCGACCGAATAGTCCTCCACCAGATGGCACAATTGCTCTTTCAGATAGGGCCGGAACAGTCCCGGTTCGGCAATTGAGCTGCTGTAGGTGCCCGCTTGGTTGAGCCGCGCATAGGAACGGGCCGGATGGGTCATCTGCTCATCATCAGCATAGCGCAGCGTCAATTCGGGATAAGCGAAGACGCCTTTTGCACGCTCTGCCGGGTCGGGCAATGTGCGGTTCTCGGCATAGCGACCAAGCGCTGCCACCAAATTGGACCGGGAAGCGTCAGAAATCGCCTCCAGCTGATCGAGAATACCGTCGATTTCACCCGCAGTGGTTGCCACAAACCCTCCGTCTCAAAATATGTCAGAAACCTTAGCCTAGCCTATTGCTCGGCAAATACCCAGTCGAGATAAGCTGCCAGCCGGATGCCCGATTGGGCCAGACGTTGCTCGACAGTCGGCATCCATGTCCATTGGTAGCGATAGCCGATCATCGCCGGAGAATCCGCTGTTCCCAATCCGTATTCAATGCTCGTTCGCGGATAGATCCGGTCGCGCAGGGTCGCGCTTTCGGCAACCCATATATCGGGATCGGCATCCCACCATGCGATCACTTCTTCCGATCCAATGCGGCGTTCCAGCCGTTCGGTATATTCGGAATAGGAAAGCTGCTGGCGCAGGATCATCCCTTCGTCCCACACCCAATGCAAATTGGTCACCTCATCGAACCAGTCGACGATCACATCATTGCCGCCCCGGTCGGTGCCGTTGCCAGCGTGCAGCGGCATATGCAGATCGGACACAAGATGGACTACAAAACGCAGTGCCAGTGCCTTGTCTTCCTGCGATGCCGCGTCGTCACGCAGAATGGCTGTAAAGCTCTCGAGAGCGGTCAGAGCGTCGCCTTCGGGCGGGTGCTCAAGCTGATCGACCGTGCGGCCTTCGGGCAGCGTGACATAGTGAAACGGGCCAGCGCTTTCCTGCCAGAATGGTGCAGGGTTGGAGCGCTGCTCATCGGGCCAGGTGCTGCCTTCGGGCAGGCCTTCCGTTCCCAAAATCGCAGCGACCTCTGCGCGAGTCCGGCCGCTGACATTGTCCTCAGCTATTTCGGCGGTGACACGGTGGCCGGTTGGCCCCCATGCAGCGGCTGGTGCGGATGTAAGGAGCACTGCGGCGGCGAACGAAAATGTGACTGTTTTAATCATGATGCAGGCCTAGCTACACCATATGACACGGCTGTGAAGTGGCTATCAGCCAATCCCAGATTGTATCCGCGAATACGTTTGCACACGCGCGCAGCTATCCAACTATGCCCACGCAATATATCCCGGCTATGGTGATTGGATTTGAAGACATGAGCACTTCAGAAGGACAGGTCGTCGGCTTTGGTGAGCTGCTGCTGCGCCTTACCCCTCCTGGCCCCAAGATGATCGCGCAGACGCAATCGCTCGATGTTGAGGTTGGCGGAGCAGAGGCCAATGTGTTGGCAGGGCTCGCCTGCCTTGGCCACTCAACGAAAATGCTCAGCTGCGTGGCGGACAATCCGCTAGGCAGGTTGGCGGTCCGCACGCCTGCGCTTGGGCCGGGAAGTGCGGAAGCCGCCCGCGCTGCTGGTGTGCCGATCAGCTTTGACGGAAATTTTCGCCCGCAATTGTGGTCCGCATGGGATAGCGATCCCAAGACCATCCTCACCGAGATTATCGGCAAGGCAGACCTATTGTTCGGCAACCACAGGGACATCGGCCTGCTGACCGGCGATTTTCCTGCTGGTTAGGTGCTTCTAGAAAGAGAAGCGCGTTGAGACTTGCACCTTTTGCAGATCACCGGACAACCCGTTTTCCAGCATCCGTTCGGCATACATATATTCAATGCCAACATCGAAGCGGCTTGCCGGTGACCAGACCAAGTTGGCGAAGGCATTCCAGCTTTCATCGGTGACCTGATTGCCTGTGAGCATTACAGGATTGTCCGCCTTGAAATAGGACGCCGCGATGCTGGAGCGCAGATCGTCGGTCCAGAAGTGGCGATAAGCGGCAAATCCGGAATAGGTGAAGATCGGATCGAGATTGCCATTCAGATCAACCGCCGCATCATTGACGATGTTGAGGCCGATATAGCGCCCGAGGCCGTCACCTGCGGTCCCCATAAAGCGAAGATCGTCCCGGTCACCTATGCTGATGCGACCCGACAAACTCAGACCATAGCCAAATGCCGAGTCGTCCATTCCGAAATCGTCATCCGAGACATTGAGGCTGCGCACGATTCCCGCTGCCGTCAGTGAACCCCAATCGCCACTGTGATTGTAGCGCAGCACCATGTCGGGAAGCGAGTCGTCTCCGGCCAGTGCGCGTGCGCCCGCTGGCGTGGTGACGGTTGTTTCAGGCTGTTCCGCCGCGATTTGGAACCCGCCTGAAGAATAGCGGATCATCGGCTGGCGTTCGAACACCGTGCCCGGAGTGGTTCCGATGAAGTCCATCGATTCAGGCAAGGCGCCAACATTCTGGAAAGTCGACCAGGTCTGTCCAATCAACCAGTCTCCATAGGAGACCGTGGCGTGCCGCAGGCGCGGTGTGTAACTGTTGGAAATACGTTCATCGCCGCCGCCGGTGACCATGAAGTCGACTTCGACCAGCGTATTGATCGAATGTTCACCGCCAACATCGGTCGATGTGCGCAAGTTGAGGCGCGTTTGACGAGCACTGAAGTCGGTATCCCAGCCCGATGCCGTTCCGCCCACGGGAATCGCGCCCGGAATCAGGAAATCACGAACGATGCTGCCGCTGCCCACTTGGCCGCCGCTGGTCCGCTGCGAAATCGCATCCAGCTTAACATAGCCGCCCAATGTCAGCTGCGTGTTGCCGATGGAGAAGCCGTCGCGCTCCTGCTCTTCGGAAACTGCGGCAACTTGCGTGGCGAGCTCCGCCTGCTCTTGCTGAAGCGCGCGCGTTTCGACCAGGACCGCTTCGGTCTGCGCCTGAATTTCGGCTTGCTGGGTTTGCGCGCGGCCATCTTGTGTATCGAGCCGCGCGACCAGACCTTCGACCAGCGCTTCCAGCCGGTCGAGACGCTCTTCCATCGTCGGTTCTTCCTGCGCCTGAGCGGCAACAGGCACAAGGCAGCTCGCTGCGAGCAGTCCTGCGGTCAAGGCGTGGCAAAATTTTGTCCCGGTCATCCAACCCTCCTGAAATGTGTAGGCCGAATGCGGCCTGACTTGTATGTTCTTGAGGGTAATGATGGAGCGCAGTTGGCGACGCACACAATTGGCGTATGGTCGTACGACCTTTGTCTGGCAGGCATCCGGCGCTAGTCTGTCGTAGACGAGAACAAAATGGAGGATCTGACGATGCGCGACCATGTGGAACGCCCTGCTGCACCTGCCAGCAGCAATTGCACGCCCGAGCAGTATGAGGCGCTGTATCGGCGTTCCATCGAGGATTCGGACGGCTTCTGGCTGGAGCAGGCGGAGCGCCTTGATTGGTCTACGTTCCCAACCAAGGCTGGCGAATGGTCTTTCGATCCTGCCGAAATCGCCTGGTATTCCGACGGATCGCTCAATCTGTGTCACAACGCAGTTGATCGGCATCTGGCGGACAGGGGCGATACTACCGCTTTCATCTTTGAACCGGACGATCCCGCAAGCCCTACGCGCACGCTCACTTATCGGGAGCTGCATGGCGAAGTCGTGCGGATGGCCAATGCGCTGAAAGCCATGGGCGTTTCGAAGGGCGACCGGGTCACGCTTTACATGCCCATGATCGTGGAAGGCGCGGTGGCAATGCTCGCCTGCGCGCGGCTTGGCGCGATCCACTCGGTTGTGTTCGGCGGTTTCTCTCCAGAGGCACTGGCGGGACGGATCGAGGCTTGCGAAAGCCGCTTTGTGATCACTGCCGATGAGGGACTGCGCGGCACAAAGCGCGTGCCGCTCAAGGCCAATGTCGATGCTGCAATGCTGGAACCCGACCACGATACTCCGGTCGATGGTATTCTGGTCGTGCGCCACACGGGCGGCGATGTGAACATGCAGGAAGGCCGCGATCACTGGTATCATGACATCGCCAATGCCGATGACTGCCCCTGCGTGGAGATGAATGCGGAAGATCCGCTGTTCATTCTCTACACCAGTGGCTCAACTGGAAAGCCCAAGGGCGTGTTGCACACGACCGGCGGCTATGGCGTGTGGGTGGCATCGAGCTTCCACTACACATTCGATTATCAGCCAGGCGAAGTCTTCTGGTGTAGCGCCGATATCGGCTGGGTCACCGGGCACAGCTATGTCACCTATGGCCCGCTCATCAACGGCGGCACCAGTGTGATTTTTGAAGGTGTACCCAACTATCCCGATCACGGTCGCTTCTGGGACGTGATCGACAAGCACCATGTCAACATCTTCTACACCGCCCCCACCGCCATCCGCGCGCTAATGCGCGAAGGTGACGACTGGGTGACCAAACATGATCTGTCATCGCTCCGCATCCTCGGCACGGTAGGTGAGCCGATCAATCCCGAAGCGTGGCGCTGGTATTACGAGGTTATTGGCAAGGGCAATTGCCCCATCGTCGACACCTGGTGGCAGACCGAAACGGGCGGACATATGATTACCACCCTGCCCTATGCGCATGACATGAAGCCCGGCAGCGCGGGCAAGCCATTCTTCGGTGTCCAGCCGCTGCTGGTCGACAATGAGGGCGAACCTCTGGAAGGTGCGGCCGATGGCAATCTGTGCATTACCCATAGCTGGCCCGGCCAGGCACGCTCAGTCTATGGCGATCACGATCGCTTTATCGAAGCCTATTTCAGCACGTTCCCCGGTCGCTATTTCACCGGCGATGGATGCAAGCGCGATGAGGACGGATATTACTGGATTACGGGCCGCGTGGACGATGTCATCAACGTTTCCGGTCACCGCATGGGCACAGCCGAAGTTGAAAGCGCGCTGGTGCTGCATCCCAAGGTCTCAGAGGCCGCCGTCGTTGGTTTCCCGCACGATATCAAGGGACAGGGAATTTACTGCTATGTGACGTTGATGGAAGGCGTGGACGAAAGCGACGATCTCACCGCAGAACTGCGCCAATGGGTGCGCAAGGAAATCGGTCCCATTGCCACGCCCGATCACATGCAAAGCACCGATGGCCTGCCCAAGACCCGCAGCGGCAAGATCATGCGGCGCATCTTGCGCAAGATTGCGGAGAATGATTACGGATCGCTGGGCGATACTTCGACCCTCGCCGATCCATCTCTGGTCGACAGGCTGATTGAGGGAAGGCAGAACCGCTAACGCCATGTCCAGCCGTATCGTCATTGCCGATGACCACCCCCTGTTCAGAACCGCTCTGGGCCATGCGGTCGCTGCGGCATGGCCCAATGCGGAAAAAGTGGAGGCATCCAGCGCGGCGGAAGCACGAAGCGCGGTGGAACAGGGCGCGGATTGCCTGCTTCTTGACCTTCACATGGAGGATTCGCACGGGTTGAGCGCGTTGATGGATTTCCGGCAGGATTTCCCCGCCGTTCCAGTCGTGATCGTGTCCGCGAGCGAGGAAACGCGCGTCTATACCGCCGCAGCGCAGCTTGGTGCATCAGCCTTCATTCCCAAATCCGCCAGCCTTGATGACATGCGCGAAGCATTGGTTGCGGTGCGCGATGGCGACAGCTGGTTTCCTGACAGCGAGGAGGAGGCAGACGAAGATCTCGCCCGGATCGCCACCCTCACGCCTGCTCAACGCCGAATTCTCGGCCACATGCGCGCAGGACTGCTCAACAAGCAGATCGCTTACGAACTTGATATCAGCGAGGCGACGGTGAAAGCGCATATCACCGCGATTTTCCGCAAGCTGAATGTTATTAGCCGCACGCAGGCAGCGATGCTTTCCGCCAAACTGGATGTGGATCAGCCTGCTGCGAGTGCCGGGCCGGGCTGATCATCTTAAGTGCCTGCGGCAGAAATCGCGCTGGCAATGATTGAACGAAGCGCTGCCGGTGCCCCTGGTTTCAACAAGCGGTGCGCCCCGATTGCGGCGGCGGCGGCGGCGGTCTCCTCGCTTGCTTCAGCAGTGTAGAGAATAACGACAGGCCGCTCACCCCAGTGGCGGCACAGGGCCTCGTAAACTTCGTCACCGCGCGCTTCGTCGTTCAGCCGATAATCCATCAGCACCAGATCGGGCGCGGTCGACATGGCCTCGCGCGCCTCCTCCTCGCCATGCGCATCGGCAACGTCCAGTTCCCAGCGCTCGAGCAAGGCACGCGATGCTTCGCGCGCGCCGGGATCATTATCAACCACCAATACACGGGCATTGGCCAATGTTGCCGGGGAGCGCTGAGACCGCCGCTTGCGAGGCGCTGATCGCCACTGTTCGACAGGCATATGCAAGGCAAAGCAGCTGCCTTTTCCAAGGATCGAAGTCGTCTCCACCTCGATCTTGAGCAAGCCGGCAGTGCGCCTTACGATGGCAAGACCAAGACCAAGCCCTTCGCGGTCGGACACGCCAACCCGCTGAAATTCATCAAAAATATATGCGACATCTTCAGGCGCGATGCCGCGCCCGGTGTCGTAGACGCATAGGCGGATATCCTCGCCCGTCCGCCGCACGCCCAGCAGCAGGCCACCGCTATCGGTATAGCGGATCGCATTGCTAATGAGGTTGCGCAAAACGCTTCCCAACAAGGCGCGATCGGTTTCGACCCAGGCGCTGGTGGAAACGCGCCGCAGCGCGATGCCTTTGGCTTCAGCCTGCACCACAAATTCACGGCTGACATCTTCGAGAATCTCATCGAGCGAGACAGTCTCCAGCTTCGGTTCGATTCCGCCACCATCAAGCTTTGAGATATCAAGCAGCGCGCGGATGAGCCTGTCGGCCGAGGTGATCGAGCCATCAAGGTCGCGAACCAGTTTACGCGCCGGATCGCGCTCGCCCACTTCTTCACCCAATGCGGACGCGAAAAGGCGGGCGGCATTCAGAGGTTGAATCAAGTCGTGACTGGCGGCGGCGAGAAAGCGCGTCTTCGAGCGAGTCGCCTTTTCCAGTGCCGCATTTGCGTCGCTCAACTGCCGAGTGCGTTCTTCAACCTTGTTTTCCAGTGCCTGCTCGGCCCGGCGATCAGCGGTGATATCGATATAGGAGGTCACATAACCGCCACCGGGCGCCGGATTGCCGATGATGCGCATGATGGTACCGTCGGCCTGCTCGCGTTCCAGTCGATGGCGAAGTCCGGCGCGCATGTGAGCGAGACGCCGCTCCACCTGCGCCTCGATCCCGTCCGGCGGCGTATTTCCCCGGCACAAGTTCCAGCGAATCAAGTCGGCAATCGGTGTTCCGACCGAAGCGAGTTCATCGGGCAGCGCGAACATCGCGATGTATCGGCTGTTCCACGCGACAAGGTTCATATCCGCATCGACCACTGCCACGCCCTGGTCGATGTTTTCGATGGCGATTTGCAGAAGGTCAGCGCTGAACGTCAGCCTGCGGCTGGTTTCATCGAACATGGCCACGACATCAGCCAGCGGGACCGGCTCCCCACCCGACCACGAAGAAACCAGCAGACGCGACGAGGAGGAGCCGACAACACCGGCAATCGTGCGTTCGGCCATCGCCAAAACCGCCTCGTCGGCCAAATCACTGTCCCGATAGGCGCCGGGCATTGCCGCCAATGCGCTTTCGGCGCGCTCCGGGCCAACGACCTGCGCCAGCAGCAGTCGAATATCGGCAATGCGCTTGCGCGTGGCGAAGGCGGGCAATTGCCCTGGCGCTCCGCTACCGGCAAAAGCCGCAGCCTGCGCCGCATCGACCAGAGAGGGTCTGAAAAGGGCCGAACCGACCCAGTAAATCACGATATTGGCCCCAAGGCTCAGCAATACGCCAGATACCAGCGGATCGGCGTGGATCTGCCAAACCGGCGCATTGCCAGTTGCAGCAGGGACAATCAGCAGGCCAAGCCATAGCCCGAAACCTGAAGCTAGACCCGCCAGCATTCCGATCCGATTTCCGTGACGGCTCACCATTCCGAGCACCAAGCCAGGAGCGAACTGTGCTGCCGCGGCGAAGGCCAGCGTTCCCAGACCCGCAAGGCTCGTGGCCGCGCCAAAGCTCGCGTAGAACAGGTAAGCCAGAAACAGCAGCGCCCCGATAACAATTCGCCGCACCAGCAGCAGGCGGACAGCGAGCCGGGTCCTGTCGCCTTCTCCGCTCAGCGCGCGGCGGAATAAGATTGGGGCCAGCAGATCGTTTGAAATCATGGTCGACAGCGCAACACTGGCAATCACGATCATACCGGTGGAGGCGGACAGACCACCGATAAACATGAGCAGCGCCAGCGCTTCATTGCCCAATGAGAGCGGCAAGGCCATGACGATGGAGTCGCGCGGCACATCGGCAGGCAGCGCGGCCAGACCCGCCAGCACGATCGGCACAATCACCAGAGATGTCAGCGCCAGATAGGCAGGGAAGACCCACCGCATGGCAGGTGTAGCGCGCTCTCCCGGTGCTTCGACAAAAGCCATGTGGAACTGGCGCGGCAGGCACAGGGCGGCGCAAGCTGCCAGCAGAGTAAGAACGCCAAAGCGCAGGTCAATCTGGCCAAGATTGAATACCTCAGAAGCGGGGGGTGCTGGGTTGTTGCCAAGGGCAAAAAGGGCAACCACGGCGAGCGCAAGCAGCGCGGCCAATTTGACGACCGCTTCAATCGCGATGGTCAGAACCAGTCCGGCATTGTCGCCCGCCCAGTCTGCCCGGCGCGAGCCGAACAGGATGGCGAACAGGGCCATCGCTGCGGTGACTGCCAGCACCACATTGTCCATCGCCACGCTCTGTTCAAGCGTTGGATCGAGCGCGACCAGCGAACTGCCAACAGACTGCAATTGCAGCGCCATATAGGGCAGCGAACCCACCGTCGCGATGAGTGTGACAAGCGCCGCCACCGCAGCATTCTTGCCATAGCGGGCCGAAAGAAAGTCGGCGATGGATGTCGAATGCTGCGCCTGCGCCTGCGCCATCACGCGCCGCACCAAGCCATATCCCACAGTGAAAACGAGGATTGGGCCAAGATAGATCGGGAGGAATTGCAGACCCGCCGTCGCCGCCGTGCCAACGCCTCCAAAAAACGTCCAACTGGTGCAGAAAACCGCGAGCGATAGACCGTAAATCCAGCCGCTTTCCCGCTTGCCGGGCTTGCGGGTGGACGTGTCGCGGCGCGCGGCGATCCAGAACAGGACGCCGAGGTAAATGGCACTGGCAATAATGGCGACTGCGATCAGCATGCGCCTCGCGTTCTCCCCTCCGCAATCACGCTAGACAAACATGCCCGAGATGCAAAGAGGAGGGGCGGCACCTTGCGGCACCGCCCCTCCTCTTGCGATCCGGGTTTGGATCAATGTGCGTGCGCATCTCCTGCGCCGCGCGGTACGCGGATGCTGTCGACCAGCCTGCGCACGTCCATCGGTGTCTTGGCCGTCATCTTCGCAACCGCGATGGCAACGATGAAGTGCAGCACCATGCCGACCACGCCGATCCCTTCGGGCGAGATACCAAACAGCCAGTTCTCCGCCACGTTTGCCGCCGGGTTCGCCAGCTTGAAGTAGAAGATATAGCCGAAGGTGAAGGCCAGACCGGTTACCATGCCAGCAATCGCGCCTTCGCGGTTCATGAACTTCGTAAAGATGCCCATGAAGATCGCCGGGAACAGGCTAGCTGCAGCAAGTCCGAAGGCGAAGGCGACCACCTGTGCCACCCAACCCGGAGGATAGATGCCGAGATAACCTGCCACGACAATCGCCGCCGTTGCCGCAATACGCGCTGCTCGCAACTCCCCTTTCTCCGAAATATTCGGACGGAAAGTGGATTTGAGCAGATCGTGACTGATTGATGCGGAGATCACCAGCAGCAAACCTGCCGCTGTCGACAAGGCTGCCGCAAGGCCGCCAGCTGCCACCAGAGCGATCACCCATCCCGGCAGATTGCCGATTTCCGGATTGGCGAGCACCATGATGTCGCGGTCAACATAGACCTCGTTTTCACTCTCGGCGTTAGGTTCATTGGTCACTTCACGAGCGCCCGAGGGTGCCGTGCCTTCACCAAACACCGGAGCGCCTTCGAACGCATTACCGGAGCGATACTGCATCACGCCGTCATCGTTCTTGTCCTGGAAGGCGATGAGGTCATTGCTTTCCCAGTTTGTGAACCATTCGGGTGCCTCGGCGTAGCTCGTCTCGTTCACCGTATCGATGAAATTGATCCGGGCAAACGCACCCACTGCCGGAGCGGTGGTGTACAGCAGGGCAATGAACAGCAGTGCCCAGCCCGCAGATTTACGTGCATCGGATGCCTTGGGCACCGTAAAGAAGCGCACGATCACATGCGGCAGACCGGCCGTACCAACCATCAGCGCCAGAGTGATGCAGAACACATCGATCATCGACTTGCTGCCATCGGTATATTGCCCGAAGCCCAAGTCAGTCAGCACCAGGTTCAGCTTCTCCAGCACATATAACCCAGACCCATCATTCACCTGCGATCCCAATCCCAATTGCGGGATTGGATTGCCGGTGATCATGAAGCTGAGGAAGAATGCTGGCACCATATAGGCGGTGATGAGCACGCAATATTGTGCCACCTGCGTATATGTGATGCCCTTCATCCCGCCGAGCACGGCGTAGACGAACACGATGGCCATACCGATGATCACGCCCCAGAAGATCGAGACATCGAGGAAGCGTGAGAACACGATCCCCACGCCGCGCATCTGGCCTGCGATATAGGTGAAGCTGATGAAAATCAGGCAGATCACAGCCACCACACGTGCGGTCTTCGAATAGTACCGCGTGCCGATAAAATCGGGGACGGTAAACTGGCCGAATTTTCGCAAGTAGGGCGCCAATAGCAGCGCCAGCAGCACATAGCCGCCGGTCCAGCCCATCAGGTAGACAGAAGCGTCATATCCAAGAAAGGCGATCAAGCCCGCCATGGAGATAAAGCTTGCCGCACTCATCCAGTCAGCGGCGGTTGCCATGCCGTTGACGACCGGGTTCACCCCGCCGCCCGCGACATAGAATTCCTTGGTTGATCCGGCGCGAGACCAGATGGCGATACCAATATACAACGCGAAGCTCAGCCCCACGAAGATATAGATCAGGGTTTGCGTTTCCATTGTTCCGCTCCCTTCAATCGTCGAGGTCGTATTTGCGCTCAAGCGAGCGCATTTTGACGACGTAATAGAGGATCAGGGCCATGAAGACGTAGATTGAACCCTGCTGGGCGAACCAGAAGCCGAGCGGATATCCGCCGAGCGCGAACTGATCGAGCCAGTCGCGGAACAGGATGCCGGCCCCGAAGGACACGATAAACCAGATCGACATCAGCATTAGCAGCAAGCGGATATTTTCGCGCCAGTAAGCGTTCTCATTGGCGTTCGTCTCGTCCTCTTCGGCCTGTCCTGTATCAGGTGGTGTGTCGTCGTCCATCGGTCCCCTCCTTGCTGTTATCTACGCAGCCCAGTTCGGCAGCTTGCCCGCAAGGCTAGGGGGATGGTCGCTGGGCGACGAGAGCGACTTTAGTATGAGACTAGCGCGAGAGCCGTTCCAGCCGTCCCAGCCGCGTGTCAGCGGGCATTGTGGCGAGCTGGGCGAGCAACAATTCAGCCGATGCGATGGCATCGCTCAGCGCATCATGCACGCCGTATTCGGGCAGACCATAACGTGCTCGCGCCGCACCGAGACGGTAGGCACCCGTGCCCACCATTGAAGGCGCGAGGTACTGTTCCAGCTTCAAGGTGCAGATCGCCCTGATCGGCAAAGTCGCGCCGAACAATTTCCGGCATGCGCCTTGCAGTGCTTCGATCTCGATCTGCGCGCCATGCGCTACGAGAATGCGGCCCGAAAGGCTGGCGATGAGCGCGGCGGTCACGTCCTGCACACCCTGACCGGCAGCGGCGCGTTCCTCGCCAATTCCGTGGATTGTCACGGCCTTGCGATCAAGCTGCGCACCGCTGCGAATATCGGTGACCTGCGCAAATTCGAGCGGCACCGAAGCGGTGCTGAAAGGCACCCAACCCGCCTGCAAGAGATGCGCGTTCTTCTTGAGACCATCCATTTCAAAATCGAGCGCGAGCAGCCGCGCGTCCGCCACCGGCATGTCATGATGCGGCCACGCGGCCTCCGCATATTCGCGCAAGACAGGCTCCCCTGCGCTCGCCAATTTTCGCAAGTGTCGCTCGAAACGCCACCGCGCGAACATGTCAGCTAATCCCGCCAGCAAAATTGCGCCGCAGCGAGTCCAGCCCGCTTCTAACGACCTTGAAGGCATCCTTCAGATAGTCGCGCTCCAGCGGCGAAAGATTTGCCGGGGCGATTAGATTGTCCGGCTCTGCCCCGCTGCGCAATTGTTCGGCCTGATGGTGAATGCGCATTTCGTTGACCAGCAGCAGCGCATCTTCAAGGCTTTGCGCATCGCCCTTGTCCATCCGTCCCGCTGCCGCCAGCGCATGCAGACGCTGCCGTGTGCCGACAGCCGACAGTCCGGCGGCCAGAGCTTGGGTGCGGGCGATATCGATAATGGGCATAATCGCCTGCGCCTTGGCATCGAAAACCTTTGTGCCATCTTCGGAACTTTCCAGCACGAGATTGCGGAAGATGCCGAGCGGCACCTTGCTGCGCTGTGCATCGCGGGCGAGATAGCTGGCGAAAATCGTCGAAGCCGCAGCCTTGGCGATCACGTCTTGCTGCAAGCCTTCGACCAGTGCGTGATCGCCGTGAACGCTGCGCATGTCGAAGAAGATCGTGGCGCGCAGGATGCGGTCTTCATCGGGCCGTTCGATCCAGTCGGAATAACGCCCGCGCCAGCCGCTAGCGGTCAGCCGCTGATCGGCATTCTTCGCCATGATCCCGCCCTTGCAATAGACGTAGCCGCACGCGTCCAGCAGGTCCGAAATCCGTGTGCCGAGGTTTGCGAAATATTCGCTATCAGCATCGCCCGCGCGATCATCCAGCACCAACCCATTGTCCTGATCGGAGCCGACCAGCTGCTCCTCGCGCGCAAGCGAACCGAACACCACCAGCGCATAAGGCACAGGTGGCGGCCCAAGCTCGCTTTCAGCCAGCTCAGCAGCGCGGCGATGCGCCGCTTCGCCCAAGGCCGAGGTGAAGCGCATAGCGTGGGCAGCAGAAAGACCCTGCCGCACCATGCGCGCGAAACTTTCCGGAATGCGCTGCGCCGCCGTCACCAGCGCTTCGGGCGTTTCCGCCCGCGCGATGGCCATGCCAGTGTCGATGGCGTTGTGGCCGAGAAAGGCGAGAATATCGCTGGCGCTCACAATCCCGGCAAGGCCGCCGCTCTCGTCGAGCAAAGGCACATGGCGAAATCCGCCCGATGCCATCAGCGCCATCGCTTCGGCCACACTGTCATCCGTGCCTAGCGTCTGCGGCTTGAGGGTCATCACAGTGCTGACGCTTTCTTGATCAGACACGCCCTTAGCCAGCACGCGGTTGCGCAGATCCTTGTCGGAAATGATGCCAACCAATTGCTCCCCCACGCACAGCGGCATCACGCTTACGTCATGGTCGCGCATTATCTGGGCTGCAGCACGGATCGTGATGTCGGGCGCGCCGGATACGGGGCGCTCCCGCCGTGTCAGGCTGGCGACCTGCGTGGTATCGAGCATGGCTTGGCTGGCGCTCTCGCGCCGCCGCAAAGCATGGCGGATGCGCGCGGATTCGTCCTCGGCAAAGAACTCGCGGAATTCCGGATGCTTATCGCGCAGGGCAAGAAATTGCTCGCCCGGCAAGGTGTAGACCAGCGTGGCCTCCAGCGCCTGCACCGCATTGCGCACTTCGCCGCCGCGCATCAGTGACGGATAGGCAAAGCAGCTGCCCGCAGCGAGCCGCGCGGTCAGCTCTTCCCCGGCAAGCCGCAGCTCAACCGCGCCCGAGCGGACGATATAAAACCGATCATTGCGCTCGCCCGCCTGCAAGACGGTTTCGCCCGCGCGGTAATAGAAAATGGTGATTTTGCGCGAGAGCGCAGCCAGCATATCCTCTCCCAGCGCGTCAAACGGCGCGGTGGAGCCAAGGAAACGGGCGATTTCGACGACTTCCTGTCCCATTGTGTCACCATACACGCGAAGGAGCTTTGGCCTATGCAACCTTCGTCGCAATCACGCGGGCATCATTCGCTCTCATGCACCCAATCCTTGCGCAGCGAAGGTCCTGCCAGAGCCATCAGCAGCGCCGCGACAAGGTACAGAACCAGCGCGTAAAGCATGGAGTAGCGTAGGGCCTCATCCCCATAGATCGGGGAGAGAAAATCGGAAAAGGCGCCCAAAGCATAGATGCCGCCACCAAGTCCGATGAGGTTGTTGATCAATAGGAACAGGGCGGAGGCGGTCGAACGCGCGGCGGGCACAACCAGATGCTGGATTGCCGACAGTACCGGGCCAAGCCAGACATAGGCGAGCGCCTGCGGTACAAGGAACAGCAGGAAGGCAAGCTGCGCATCGCTGCTCGAAATACCAGCAGCAAACAGCGGAGCGCCAAGCAAGTAAGCGAGACTGGGAAGCCAGGCGTAATAGGCGCGGTCACGGTTGCCCAAACGGTCTGCGATCAGCCCCCCTGCCAGCACGCCGACAACCCCGCCTATCAGCAATAGAGCCCCGAAAAATTGCGAGGCCTGCACCAGATCGAAGCCGAAGCTGCGAATAAGCAGGCTCGGCAGCCAGAAGGCGATGCCATAGCCAAGCATGGACGACATCGATGCGCCAAAAGACAGGAACCAGAAAGACCGTTTGCGCGCGAGAACGGCGGCGGTTTCTTTCAGCGTAGGCTGGTGCGGCAGCGGTGCGGTATCGCCCACCACCGGCACCGGCTTGATCTTGTCACGCACCAGAAACTTGAAGATCGGCACGATGATCAGCCCGGCCAGACCCACAGCGAAGAACGCAGTGCGCCAGTCCACGGTCGCCGCAATATAGCCGCCCATCAATACGCCCAGCCCCGAACCGATGGGAATACCGAGGGAATAAATCGACAGCGCCGTCGCGCGCTGCGAGCTGGGAAAATAGTCGCCGATCACCGCATAGGACGGCGCGACCCCGCCCGCCTCGCCGATACCCACGCCAAGCCGGGCGAGGAAAATGTGCCAAAAATTGGTCGCCAACCCGCACAGGGCGGTAAATCCGCTCCACGCGGCGAGCGATACGGTAATGACCCATGAGCGACTGGTCCGGTCAGCCAAAGCAGCAAGCGGCACCGCCAAGGTTGAGTATAGCAGTGCGAAGGCGATCCCGCCCAGCAGACCCATCTCACCATCGCTCAATTGCAGATCGGCCTGAATCGGCGCGGCGAGGATCGAGAGAATTTGCCGGTCGATGAAGTTGAAGATGTAGACCACCAGCAACATGCCCAGCACGGTATTGCGGTGCGGATCGCCCTTGGCCTGTCGGCTCGCCGCCATGTGGTCTGTGCTCACCCGTAATGCTCCTTCAGGAAGGCGGCGATGGCCGCCAACGCTTCTGGCTCATCCAGCATTGGTGTATGACCACGGTTTGGCACATCGACATGCGCAAACGGGCCTTTGTGCAATTTGTCCATGCGCGCAACCGTATCGGGTGAGAGCAGGTCCGACAATGCCCCACGTATGGCCAGCACCGGAACCTCACCCAGCATTCCCCACAACGGCCAGAGGTCGTCCTGCGGACCGTCTCCGACATCGGCAAAGCCTTGCGCGATGGCCGGATCATAGGCGAAAGCGATACGCCCATCGGGCAAAGTCCGACACGTGCGATGCGCCCATTGCAGCCAATCCGCTTCGCCAAAATCGGGAAAGGCCTGCGCGTTGATCGTCGCACAGGCGCGCGCGGCCTCGTTCCAGTCCGCAAAGCTTGTGCCGCCGCCGACATAGCTTGCAATCCGCGCAAGCCCCTCCGGGCTAAGTTCCGGGCCGATATCGTTGAAAATGATCGCCGGAAACGCTCCCGGCTGCATCGCATTCATAACCATGGCCATCAGCCCGCCCATCGACGTGCCGATCAGCGCGGGGCTTTGAACGTCAAGGCTCTCCAGCAGCGCAAACATATCGCCCGCATAAATATCGGGCCGATAGTTCGCCGGATCGGGATCATCCTGCGACAGTCCGCGCCCGCGCTGGTCAGGAACGATCAGCCGATATTCTCCGGCCAGATGCGCTGCCAGCGGTTCGAAATCGGCGCTGTTGCGCGTCAGCCCGTGCATCAACAGCAGGGGCCTTCCACCTCCGCCATAGTCGCGAGCGAACAGCTCCAACTGTCCGCTCGCGCTGGCATAGCGATGCTCGCGATACTCCATCACGCTACCATCGTCCCGGCCGCCGGACTGGCGATCAGAATTCGATAGTGGCGGTGACGTAGACCTGACGCGGGTTGCCATGGTAGGCCGTCAAAGTGCCCTCCGTGCCAAGGTTGGGCGTAGGCTGGCCACCTGTCAGCACAGGTTCGCCGGTAGTCGGATTGACCGCAATGAAGGTGTAACCCGACGTGCGGTAGATCTTGTCGGTCAGATTGCGCCCATACAGCCCGATGCTGAACCCGCTATCGTCATTGTAGACAATGCTCGCATCGACCAGCGCATAACTGCTTTGGTCGAGGTAGGGGTTCGGAATTTCGAACTGCGTCGTAGCGCTGCGGTAGGACACCGTGCTGCCGAGATAGAGGTCTCCATTGCCCATCATTGTGGTGTAGCCCAGCGTCGCGCTGCCGCTCCATTCGGGCGTGTTCTGTACTTCGCGGAAGTCGGATACGTCAGTCGGTACGCCGCCAATATTGGTGACATATTCGGTGTAGTCGGCGTCAATCCAGCCGAGTGAACCAGTGAAACGCAACTCGTCCCCCGAACTCAGCATGTCCTCTGCAAGCCGGGCGTTGGTTTCCAGCTCCAATCCCATGAATTCGGCAGCACCAGCGTTGGACACCACGCCGCAGAATGTGGCTATGCCGCCGACGTTACAGGCGACCGAGCCGGGGATCTGCACGTCGGTATATTCGGCGTAGAAGCCCGCCAATGCAACGTAGACCGCATCATCCAGCAGGCTGCCCTTGTAGCCAATTTCATAGCTGTCGACCGATTCCGGTTCGAAGCTGAGGAAGTCTGCGATTTCAGCATCGGTCGGCATTCCGGGCGTTGCAGCTGGCGCATTCACGCCCACGCCGCGCGGATCGAAGCCGCCACCTTTGAAGCCCTGCGAATAGCTGGCGTAGATATTGTGATCAGGCGTCGGCTGATAACTGAGCGAGACGCGCGGCGTGAACTTGTTGAAGTCCTCCGTCCCGTCAAAATCAGTGCTCGCCCCGCCAAACGGAATGCCCGCGCCGCCAAATACCGGGGAGCCGCCGCCGAGGAAGTTCTGCCGCAGGATCGTGGCCGAGCGTTCATCCCAAGTGTAGCGGCCACCCAGCGACAGGCTGAGCTGATCGGTAATGTCATAGGTGAAGTCGCCGAACACTGCATAGGTGTCCGTATCGACATTCGCCTGCGTGAAGGCGGTGAAGCCGCCGAAGGTCGTAAACAGCCGCACGTCGAATTGGGTGTCGGCGCTGGCGTTCAGATAATAACCTCCGAACAGGCCGGTGAAGCGCCCGCCGTCGTCCCAGATCAGCTGGAGTTCCTGACTGGTCTGTTCATTGTTGTAAAACGCAGGCACATCCAGATCGACGGCAGGCAGCGCGTCGAAATCGATCGGCGAGGCGCTTTGGTCAACACGGTAGGCGGTAATGGAACGCAGGGTCAGCGCGTCCGTCAGTTCGATGCGGGCATTGAGCGCAAGGCCATAGGCCTCCACATCCTGCTCCGGATCGACCAGACCGCTGCGCGTATCGAACACATCGTCCAGCACCGGGGCACCCGATGCACCGCCGGGGATCAGGCGATGGCCGCCGCGCGCATTGCTGCGATCATGCGTGTAATCGCCGGAGAAGCGCAGCAGATAGGGCTCGCCATTGCCGCCGACTTCGATCGTGCCGCGCGCAGCCCAGATGTCCTTGTTGTAATTGTCTTCTCCGGTGATCAGGTTTTCCCCGAAGCCTCCACGCGAAAGCCGCGCTACCGAAGCGCCGACGCGAACAGGATCAGCAATGGGGGCAGAAACCGTCACAACGCCTTCAGCGCGGTCGTAAGAGCCATAGGTCCCACGTACACGCAGGCTGAATTCATCGGGCAATTCGCTGGTGACATATTTCACCGCGCCGCCAATCGTGTTGCGGCCATAGAGTGTGCCCTGCGGTCCGCGCAGCACTTCGATGCGTTCGACATCATAGATATCGAGCACGGCAGCCTGCGGGCGGTTGAGATAGACATCGTCGAGATAGATGCCGACACCCTGCTCGAAGCCGGAAACCGGGTCCTGCTGACCGATGCCGCGAATAAAGGCGGACAGAGTCGAGTTGGTACCACGCGATTCTTCCAGCGTGGTGTTGGGCGTAACCAGCGCAATATCGGTGACGTCGGCAAAGCCGCGCTGCTGCAATTCCTCTTCGCTGAAGCTGCTAACCGCAACCGGCACATCGACCAATCGCTCTTCGCGGCGACGGGCGGTGACGATGATCGCGCCGCCGCTTGCTTCTTGTGCTTCGGGTTCAGTGGTTCCGCCTTGCTGCTGTGCATGGGCAGGAGTAGCCAAGGCGCAAAGGACAAGCGCGGAGGCAGCGGATTGGTACAGAAGGGCTTTCGACATTAATTCTCTCCAGGGAACATTCTTATTTTCATCTCTGGTATTGAAACCTGAACCACCTTTCAACTTTAATCTTTGCGCATTGCGCCAATTCACGTTAGCGCCGTGTCATGGCTGCAACACAAACCGCCGGGCAGAACGATCATGCCAAATCACCGCGTACTGCGCGTGGGAGAGAAACATTGCGCAAGCTGCTCGATGCAGCGGCGCTGGAATTTGGCGAGAGGGGCTTTCACGAAGCCTCGATCAGCGCGATCACGCGCCGCGCGGGTACGGCGCTGGGAAGTTTCTACACCTATTTCGACAGCAAGGACGCAGTCTTCCGCGCCCTGGTGAAGGACATGAGCGCACAGGTGGCGAGCCATGCGGGAGAGGCAGTCAGAGCGGAGACAGGTGCCTTCGAAATTGAACGCGCGGCGCTGCACACATTTCTCGATTTCGCGCGCGAGCACAAGGAAATCTACCGCATTATCGATGAGGCAGAATTCGTCGATCCGGCAGTTTTCCGCGAGCATTATGAAACGACTGCCGCGCGTATCCTTGATCGCCTGCGTAAGGGCGAAGCCGAGGGCGAGTTGCGTGAAGGTATGGAAGAAGCACACGCTTGGGCGCTGATGGGGATGAATGTCTTCCTTGGCCTGCGATACTCAGTGTGGTCGAAGAATTGCGATGCTGAACGCATAGCCAAGCTGGCCAACACGATGCTGCGGGACGGCATAGGGCGCAAGACCGGCGGGGAAGAAGGCCCTTAGACTGCCGAGCTGAAGCGGCGCGCAGAATCCTGGCGGTAGGGATCAAAGCAAGCTGCAATACTGCGGGCATAGGGCAATGACGAATCCGGGATGGCAAACATTCCGCCCGCATATTCGAACAGCCCTGCCTGCCGGAATGGCTCCAGCCGCTCCTGCGCGCTTGCCATGGTGGACTGATCGATGCGCGCCCTTCCCCGACACAGCAGCTCCTCGATGACAGCCCCGCGACGGCGATCATCGGTAGTGCGCGCTTTGCCTGCTGCCACAGGCGCCTGACCTTGTGACAGCAACATTCGGTAGCGGCCCGAATTCTTTTCATTCTGCGCGAGCAGGGTTGGGAATGAACTTATCGCGGAGGCGCCCAGACCGATCAGCGTGGTGACAGGATCATCGGTAAAGCCCTGAAAATTGCGTCGCAAATTGCCTGAGACAGCGGCCTTGGCCAGCCCATCGTCTGGCGCAGCAAAATGATCGAAGCCCACCGGCACAAATCCGCTATCGACCATGTGATGGTATCCCAGCGCCGCCATGTTGAAACGGGTGAGCTGGTCCGGCAAATCGCTGCCATCGATCTGGCGTTGGCGCGGGATCAGATGCGGGACATGGGCATAACCAAAAAACGCCACCCGGTCCGCGCCGAAATGCTGCGCCATGTCGAGAGACGAGATGACGTCGTCCAGCCTCTGACCGGGCAGACCGTACATAAGATCAAAATTTAGCGAACTGACCCCCGCCTGACGCAGCAATTTGGTAGACTGCTCGATCACAGCCACCGGCTGAACCCGGCCAATCGCCTCTTGCAGTGCCGGGACGAAGGTCTGCACACCAAGCGATGCATGGGTGGCACCCACGGCTCTGATAACCCCCTCCCAATCATCGGTCAGTGTGCGCGGATCGAGCTCTATCGAGACTGTCGGGTCTGCCAGCGGAAATTTCAGCGTCAACTGGTCCATCAACCGGACGAAATCGACGGGGCTGATGGCATTGGGGCTGCCACCACCAAAGGCAATGCGCCGCACACGCGCACCCGCCGGCAACATGGCAGCTACCAGCGCTATTTCCTGATGCAGTGCGTCGAGATAGCTGGAGAGGCGCCGCGCCCGATTGGCCGCCGCCGTATTGCAGCCGCAATACCAGCAAATCTTCTCGCAAAAGGGGATGTGGACATAGAGCGAGATGTCGCCCGTGGCAGTCGATACCGCTTCGTTAAAGTCAGCAGGCCCGACGTCGTCAGCAAACTCGGCAGCGGTCGGATAGCTGGTGTAGCGCGGAACAGGTGTCGCCAGCAGCTCTGGGTGATAATTCCACATGCGAGCCTGCTTGGAGGCTGTTACTCTTCGCGTCCTTGTTCTGGGTCAAATGGCGTCGCGCGTTTGCGCGATCGGCAGCCCTTGGCGCAGCAGGGCGTGGTTGCAGGCACAGCGGGCAAATCACGCTCCACCGGAATGCGCACCGTGCCGCCATTGCACATCGCCAATTCGAGTATCATCGCCCGGCCCTGCTCAATCGGCAGCGGCCCGCTAATGGCAGGAACAAGCGCAGTGAGTGCCAATGCCAGCGACGCGCCGGTCATTGCCCCTCACCATCTTCGTCATCCTCATCGATCAGGATGCGCGAGGCCGCGCCAGCCGGATCGTCGAATTGGCCACTACGCAGCGCCCAGAAGAAAGCAGCGAGACCTGCCAGACCCAGCAACAAGGCAATCGGCACAAGGATCAGCAGGCTGTTCATCGCGCTGCCGTGACCAACCGCAGCGAATTGGCCACCACCAGCAGCGAGCTGGCGGACATGGCAATTGCGGCAACCAGCGGCGTGACATAACCCAGCACTGCAAGCGGCACGGCAAAGACATTGTAGACAATCGCCAGTGTGAAATTCTGCTTCACCACCGCCATCGTCTTGCGGGACCCGCTGACGGCACGCGGCAATGCCAGCAGCGAATCTTGCACGAAAACCATGTCGGCAGCCTGCAAGCCGACATCGCTGGCCGAACCAGGTGCCATCGAAGCATCAGCAGCGGCAAGCGCCGGACCATCGTTCAGCCCGTCGCCAACCATCAGCACGCTGTGCCCGGCTTCACGCTGGCTGCCGACAAAGGCCTGCTTCTGAGCCGGATCGACTTCAGCACGTGCAGTGATGTCCAGCTTGTGCGCGATCTTTCTGACGGCATCTTCCTTGTCGCCCGAAAGCATCGAACACTCAATGCCCATGCAGCGCAAGCGATGCAGCGCATCGAGCGCATCAGGCCGCAACGCATCGGCAAATGGAATGAGACGAACCGGCGTATCGCCAATGGTCAGAGCGACCGCAGAACCACTGCCGCCCTCCGGTCGGCGCAGCGCAACATCGCGTCCCTGCCACCGGGCAAAGACACCGATGCCGGGCCGTTCTGTGATCGTGTCAATCGGCGCGGCTTCGGTTCCCATCGCCGCCAGCGCTTTGGCCAACCCGCGTGACAGAGGGTGATTGCTGTTCGATGCCAATGCGAGCGCAATGCATCGTTCCTCTTCGTCAAGCGAGCCCAGTGCTGCTTCATCGGGCACGGGTCGGCCCATTGTCAGCGTACCGGTCTTGTCGAGCAAAGCGCGATCCACCCCGGCAAGTCTCTCCAAGGCAGAACCGTCTTTGACCATGATCCCGGCGCGCATCAGCGATCCGCTGGCCACCACTTGCGCCACCGGCACGGCAAGGCCAAGCGCACAGGGGCAGGTGATGATGAGGACGGCAACGCCAATCACCAGCGCCTCATACAGGCTCGCGCCTGCCACCATCCAGCCGATTACGGTAAGCGCCGCGAGCGAATGAACTGCCGGCGCATAGAGCCGCGCAGCCCGGTCGGCGATGCGGACATAGCGGCTGCGGTTCTGCGTGCTCGCTTCCATCAGCCGAGCGATTTCTGCCAGCGTTGTATCGTAACCTGCATGGCTGATGCGCACATCCACCGGCGCAGAAAGGTTCAGCATTCCAGCAAGCGCTTTCCCGCCCGCCCCGGCGCTGACCGGAGCGCTTTCACCAGTCAGGATTGACTGGTCGAAGCGGCTGGTGCCAGCGACAATGTCCCCGTCGGCAGCAAGCCTTTCGCCCGCAGCGACGCGCATAACCATGCCCTGTTCCAGCTGGCCCGCCTCAAGCCATGCCACCGTGCCATCATCATGCACCACCGTTGCGCCCTGGGCCGCTTGGCTGAGCAAAGCATCGACCCCGGCGCGCGCGCGGTCACGCATCATCGCATCGAGAACCCGGCCTGCCAGCAGGAATGTCAGCAGCATCAAGGCGCCATCAAACCAGGCGTGCTGGCCCGCCGTGGCGACCTCATACAGGCTGAGGCCAGTTGCCACGATGACGCCGATGGAAATCGGCACATCCATATTCGTTTTGCCGTGCTTCAGCACACGCCAGGCAGAGGTAAAGAAGGGGCGCCCGGCGAAGGCAATTGCAGGCAGCGCGATCACGGCGGAAAGCCAGTGGAACATCTCGCGCGTCGATCCATCCGCGCCCGACCAGACGCTGACCGACAGCAGCATGACATTCATCGCTGCAAAGGCCGCGACCGCCAGCGGTGCGAGCAATGGTTTGACCGCTGAGGGAGCACGGGCGGAGAGGTCCCGCCGGGGTTGCGATTCAAAGCCGACCCCGTCGAGCGCCTGCATCAGCGTCCGGGTTTGCAGCGCATCATCATGTTCAACTGTGACTGTTCGCGCCGTCAGATTAACTCGCGCCGAGGAAACGCCGGACACCTGCGTCAAGGCGCGTTCCACCTTGCTCATGCAGCCCGCGCAATGCATCCCCGGAACCGCAAGCAAAGTGCGCGCGGGCTCCGCCACAGGCGCGCGCGCTTCGGCCATCAGAACTGATCCTCACGCCGCCATATGTCGGCACCGTCAGTAAGTTCGAGCCGCACCAGCCAGCGACCGCTTTCCAGCGTCTCACGCGTCAGGAAACTGCCGTCTTGCAGACGCTCAAAAGAGAGACTTCGCGGATCATCACCACCCAGCGGATGACGCGCTTCTGCGCGCAGGCTGGCGGCCTCCGATGGACCAATTGCCTGCACCAGCAAGCGGCCATCTTCGCGCCAGGTACTGACCACTTCCCAGCCAAGCTGTTCCTGCGCTTCGGCATCTTCCAGCCAATCGTTGAAATTCTGACTGGCGACGTAGGAATTTTCGACGACCATCCCGCCAAAAGTCGAAGTCGCCCGGTGCGCCATGGTGAAATTCACCGCCGCTACCGTCCCGAAGAAGGCCACCAAAATGGCCGTCATGTGATAACCGGTGAACTTGCGCGGCATCATTCATCTCCAGGGGAGGTGAAGCCCGTTTCAACCGTATCCTGCTCACGCTGTTCGTCGAGCGATGTGACGGTAAAGGTGAAGTCGCTGGCCACCGTACCGCGCGGCACGATGACATAGGCGCGCACCGGCAGGGTCGCATCGGCAGGTACGGTGAAGACCTGCCGTGTCGCAGCATCGTCCCGCCCGATCGTGCCAGTCCAGAAAACGCCGCCTTCCAATCCTGCGATAGCGACTTCCATCTCGCGCGGGCGGCTTTCCATATTGCGCAGCCGCAAAGTGTAAGCATTGCGGACCGAGCCATCACTCATCAGCATGAATGGCGGATTGCGATCGGGCGATACGGTCAGGTCCGTATGCGTTCGCGTGCCAAGAGCAAACAGCAGGCCAAGGCCGATGGCGCTCCAGATGCCCAAATAGACCAGCGTGCGCGGATGCATCAGCGTCTTCCACACAGGCTTGGGCTCCTCGCCCGCAGCCTCTGCCTTACAATCCTCCAGCGTGGCATAGTCAATCAAGCCGCGCGGGCGACCGATATCGGCCATCACCTTGTCACAGGCATCGATGCACAGGGCGCAGGTGATACAGCCGATCTGCGGACCTTCACGAATGTCGATGCCGGTCGGGCAGACCTGTACGCATTGCATACAATCGATGCAGTCACCGAATTTCTCCGGCTCTTTCTGCGCTTTCTTGACACTGCCACGCTGTTCACCGCGCCAGTCCTTATACGTGACGATGAGCGATTTTTCGTCCAGCATCGCAGACTGGATGCGCGGCCACGGGCACATGTAAATGCACACCTGTTCGCGCATAAATCCGCCCAGCGTGAAAGTAGCCAGCGTCAACACGGCCACCGTGACGTAAGCGACGGGCGCAGCTTCGAGCGCGAAGAAGTCGCGAAACAGCGTGGGCGCATCGGCAAAATAGAGGATCCATGCACCGCCAGTGGCGAAAGCAACAAGCAGGTAGATCGCCCATTTCACGCCGCGCCGAACCACCTTGCCCCATGTCCACGGAGCGTTCTCCAGCCGGATGCGCGCATTGCGGTCACCATCGATGAACCGGTCAACGTGCTGGAACAAATCGGTCCACACCGTCTGCGGGCAAGCATAGCCGCACCATGCACGCCCTACCGCGCTGGTAACGAGGAACAACCCGATGCCCGCCATGATCAGCAGGCCAGCCACGAAGTAAAACTCGTGCGGCCAGATCTCGATGCCGAACATGTAGAAGCGGCGATTGGCGAGATCGACCAGCACCGCCTGATCAGGAGCATAAGGCCCACGATCCCAGCGGAGCCAGGGGGTGACGTAGTAGATCGCCAGCGTGACGATCATCACAAACCATTTGAAGCGCCGGAATAGCCCATCGATCCGCTTGTTATGGACCGTCTTTACCGCCTCATAGAGCTTGTCGGACTGGGGATGCTCAGGGCTGTTCATCGACCTCCACCTCAGGGTCAGCGGCGACCTCAACAAATTCTTCCCCGCCCCCGAGTGAATGAACATAAGCCGCCAGCATCTGGATGGTCACCGGATCAAGCCGCCCTTCCCACTTGGGCATCATGCCCATGCGCGGGTTGAGGATCTGCTGCGTAACAGCTTGTCGGCTATTGCCGCGCAACCAGACCGCGTCGGCCAGATTGGGCGCACCCAAGGCTCTATCGCCAAGACCGCCGGGTCCATGACACAAGGCGCAATTCTGCTCGTATAGATCTGCACCTGCAGCATTGGGTTCGGACAGATCGCTGAGCGACAGGACATGATCAACCACGTCTCCGACCTGATCGTTTGTCAGAATGCCTTCATAGGCAGGCATCTGGCTTTGCCGCGTTTCCGGATCGCCCTGCTGGCGGATGCCATGAACCAGCGTGGTTTCAATCGCGCGGATATCACCGCCCCACAGCCAGTCATCATCGCTGAGGTTGGGATAGCCAAGTTCCTGGCTGCCAGCCGCGCCCGAACCGTGACACTGAATGCAATTGACCTGATAGGCCGCGCGGCCACCAGCCACAGCCTGCGCCAGCAGAACGCTGTCGTCAGGCAAGCGCTCCAACGGAGTCGCCGCGATCTGCGCGCGGACATCGGCACGTTCCAGTTCAGCTGCCGACAATTCTTCGGCCAATTGGCCGCGACTGGTCCATTCGAGAACACCTGCGGTCGCCTGATTGATCATCGGCCATGCGGGGTAAAAGACCGTGTAAGCGAGGCCCCAAACAATCGTGGCGTAGAAGGTCCACAGCCACCAGCGCGGCATGGGCGTATCCAGCTCTTCGATGCCGTCCCACTCATGGCCGACAAATTCGGTGTTAGTGGCTTCGTCCTTGCGACGGCCGTCTTGACGTTCATTCGCCATTGCTATCGTCCTTGAAAATCATGTTCGCCGCATCTTCGTGATGGCGCTTGGCACCGGGGCGAAAGGCCCACAGGGCAAAGCCTACCCACAGCACCAGCATGGCCAGCAGGCCCCAGCTGTCGGCAATTTGCCGCAACACTTCGTAAGTCGAATGTTCGCTCATCGGCCAGTCTCCGAAGCCAGCTCTTCCTGCGCCGCAGCGCTGTTCACATCGACCAGCGTGCCGAGCACCTGCAGGTACGCGATCAGCGCATCCATTTCAGTCAAGCGATCAGGATCACCATCAAAATCGCGCACTTGTGCCTTGGGATAGCGGTCTAGCAAATCGCCAGCCGGGACGTTGGGGTCACCCTGCGAGGCCAGATCTTCTGCTGCCATAGAAATGTCAGTTTCGCTGTAGGGCACGCCAACAATGGCAAGCGCTTCCAGCGTTGCTACGGGATCGGCTACACGAAGGTTTGTATCTGCCAGAAAGCTATACTGCGGCATGATGCTTTCAGGCACCACGCTTTGCGGGTTGATCAGGTGCTGCACATGCCATTCATCCGAATAGCGACCACCAACCCGAGCCAGATCAGGCCCAGTGCGTTTGGAGCCCCATTGGAAGGGATGATCGTACATGCTCTCTGCCGCCAGCGAGTAATGGCCATAGCGCTCCACCTCATCGGGGAAGGGCCGGATCATCTGGCTGTGACAGGTATAGCACCCTTCACGGATATAGATGTCGCGTCCGGCCTGCTCCAAAGGAGTGTAGGGACGCATCCCGTCCACTTCTTCGATCGTGTTATCGATCCAGAACAATGGAGCGATTTCCACCACGCCGCCGATGGAGACCGCGACCAGCGCGCCCACGCCCAGCAGGGTGACATTGCGTTCAAGCCGCTTGTGACCCGTGACTTTCTCAGCGGTCTCGGCGTTTTCTTCTACTACAGGATCAGTCATCTGTTTTGGTCCTACTCAGCCGGGATTGCCGCTGCGGGGCGGTCAGCTTCGGGGTCATATTTGGCTTGAGTCATCGGCGCTTCGTCGCGTGTCTTGCCAAGTATGGTAGCCCACACATTGACCACCATGATCACCGCGCCAGCGAGGTAGAGCAACCCGCCAAAGGCACGCAGCACATACATCTCGAACAGGGCGGCAACGGTATCGACAAAGCTGTTCACAAGATATCCGTCGAGGCCGTACTCACGCCACATCAGGCCCTGTGTCACACCGGCGACCCACATGCTGGCGGCATAGAAAACGATGCCGACGGTCGCGAGCCAGAAGTGCCAGTTGACCATCCGCAGCGAATACAACCGCTCACGCTTCCACAGCCGCGGCACCAGGTAGTAGATTGCGCCAAAGGTAATCATTCCGTTCCAGCCGAGCGCGCCGGAATGCACGTGACCAATGGTCCAGTCGGTGTAGTGGCTCAGGCTGTTGACTGCCTTGATCGACAGCATCGGCCCTTCAAACGTGCTCATGCCGTAGAAGGCCAGTGCCATCACCATCATGCGGATGATCGGATCGGTGCGGACTTTGTCCCAAGCACCGTTCAACGTCATCAGGCCGTTGATCATCCCGCCCCAGCTCGGCATCCACAGCATGATCGAAAAGACCATGCCCAGTGTCTGCGCCCAGTCGGGCAGCGCTGTGTAATGCAGGTGGTGCGGACCCGCCCAGATATAGAGGAAGATCAGCGACCAGAAGTGGATGATCGACAGGCGGTAGGAATAGACCGGTCGCTCTGCCTGCTTCGGCACGAAGTAATACATCATGGCAAGGAAGCCTGCGGTCAGGAAGAAGCCCACCGCATTGTGGCCATACCACCACTGCACCAGCGCATCTTGAACGCCGGCAAACAGGGAATAACTCTTGCCTCCCAACAGGCTGACCGGGACGGCCAGATTGTTGACGACATGCAACATTGCAATCGTAATGATGAAGGCAAGGTAGAACCAGTTTGCCACATAGATATGTGGCTCTTTACGCTTCATAATCGTGGCAACGAATACCACCAGATAGGCGACCCAGACGATGGTCAGCCAAAGATCGACATACCATTCAGGTTCCGCATATTCGCGGCTCTGCGTTGTGCCCATAAGATAGCCGGTAGCCGCCAGCACAATGAAGAGCTGATATCCCCAGAACACAAACCGCGCGAGACCGGGAAGGGCCAGACGCGCTCGGCAGGTGCGTTGCACGACATAAAAGCTGGTAGCAATCAGCGCATTACCGCCAAATGCAAAAATCACCGCACTGGTGTGCAACGGGCGCACGCGGCCGAAGTTGAGGTACGGTTCAATATTCAGGACGGGAAAGGCCAGTTGCAGAGCGATGAAAAGCCCCGCGAGGAAGCCTGCCATGCCCCAGAAAACCGTGGCAATAACGCCCCAGCGCACCGGATCATCATCATAACGGCTTTCATCTGCAGGCATTCGCAGCACATCGCGTGTCGCCGCATCAAATTCGGTCCGCCACACGGTCGCGACCAGCGCAATGCCAGCTGCCAACGCGACAATCGTCATGTGGACTGCAAATGCTGCATCCTGCGCCAGCCCTGCCAAAGCAAGTGCAGCGAATATCAGCACGAAAAAGACCCCTGAGCGGGTGAGCAAGGCTTCCATTGATATACCGTCCCTCTGATTCTCTTGAACCGCTAGCGATTCTGACATGCCTTTCGTTGATCGCAATCAAAAATATCATTTCAGGCACAGGAAATTTTTGTTCGCCAAACTTGCGCCAGATCAAAGCGGTGCCGGATTGCCGCTGCCATTTCGACCTCGCCCGCATGGCAGGTCACAAGGGATGACCGGTGCGGCAAACATGGAGTGAGAATGATGACGAAGAAATCGCTGTGTATGCTTGGTGGAACCGCTTTGACCATTGCACTGGCAGCTGTGGCCGCGCCGGCTAGTGCGCAGGACGCCGGAGATATTCAGGTCAAGGTGCTTGGCACCGCTGTCCTGCCCGATGGCGAGATTGATCAGGTCAATTTTGACCTCGTGGGCCTTCCTGCTGGAACGCAGACCGAAGCCAATAACAATTTCGTACCGACTCTGGCGATCGAGTATTTCGTCTCACCCAACATCTCGGTTGAAACGATTTGCTGCGCAACGCAGCATGATGTCGACGGTGTCGATGGCGCTGCGGGGACTGAATTGGTTGCGGATGGACTGCTGATCCCCGCCACTTTCACGCTGAAATATCACTTCAACCCCGGCGGCGTGTCACCCTATGTTGGTGCAGGCCCGACCTATTTCCTGTGGATCGACGATGAGCCGGGCACGACAGCAGTGGCCTTGGGCGCAGATGATTTCTCGTTCAGCGATGAACTGGGCTTCGCGCTTCAGGCCGGAATTGACATTCCAATTGGCGACAATGGATTTGGTGCCTCGATTGACGCCAAGCGCTATTTCGTGGGCACGACCGCCACGTGGTTTGCCGATGGCACACCCGTGATCGAAACCGAACATAACCTCGATCCGTGGGTCATTAGCGCCGGACTTTCCTACCGCTTCTGATGCATTGACTGATGCGAGTCGCCAATCAGGGCAACAAGGTCAGCTCGCCATATCTTCCAGCGCCGCGCGGTCGACAATCTCGACTGCGCGGCGACTTGGTAGAGCGATAACGCCAGCGCGGCTGAGCGCCATCATCTGGCGGCTGACGGTTTCAATGGTCAGACCCAGCACATCGCCGATCTGCTGGCGCGAAAAAGGCAGGTCAAAAACCTTCAACCACTGCACCCCGGCCGCAGCCTCGCAATCAGCGGGGGCCAGTCTTTCAGACATTTCCAGTAAGAACGTGGCCACTTTTTCCTGCGCGTTCTTGCGCGAAAGAAGCAGCATCCACTTACGTGTCCGATCAAGCTCCGTCAGCGTGCGTTCGAGCAGCTTGTGCTCCAGCGCAGGATGCTCGGCAGCAAATCGGTCGAAATCCGCCCGCGCGAACACGCAAACTTCGGCCTCGGTAAGTGCGGTAACCGAATAATCGGTTGACCGGCCAAAAGGTCTACCGATGAATTCAGATGGATAGACCACACCGACAATCTGCTCGCGCCCATCCTCTGTCCCCGCGCTCAGCTTGAGCATTCCGTCGATAACATTTGCCACCAGCACCGAATCCTCGCCTTCCCAGACAAGCGATTCGCCCGCTTCCAGACGCCGTTGACGACCGATATTGTTGAGCAGCCCTAATTCGGCAGCATCAAGCCCCGAACAGATGGCCGTGTTGCGCACGACGCAGGTTTCACATGAAGACATGTTCAGCGCGTTATCAGTGATCTCGCCCCGTCTCAATCAAGTTTGGTCTCAATCAGGCTTGGTCATTGCCAGAATAGCATAGGAAATCAGTCGCAATTCTCGATCACCATCGCGATGCCCTGACCGCCACCAATGCACATGGTGATGAGACCATAGCGACCGCCGGTTCGCCGCAGCTCATACATGCATTTGACCGTCAGGATGCAACCGGTCGCGCCGACTGGATGGCCCAGTGAAATGCCCGAGCCATTGGGATTGGCCTTGGCCGGATCGAAGCCCAGCTCCTTGGCAACCCCGCAAGCCTGCGCTGCGAATGCTTCATTGCTTTCGATCACGTCGATATCGCCAAGCGACACGCCAGCGCGCTCCAGCGCGACCGGCACGGCTTGCACGGGGCCAAGCCCCATCACTTCGGGCTCGACGCCCGCATGTCCCCAGCCAAGGATCTTCGCCATCGGCTTCAAGCCCTGTTCTTCAACAGCCTCGCCACTGGCAAGGACGACAGCTGCTGCCCCGTCATTGATGCCGCTGGCATTGCCTGCCGTGACGGTGCCATCTTTCTTAAAGACCGGACGCAGGCCCGCCATCGATTCCAGCGTGGCATCGGCGCGCACATGCTCGTCGGTATCGAAATGCGTCACGCCTTTGCGCGACTTGATCTCAACCGGGACGATCTGCTCCTTGAAATAGCCCTGTTCGGTCGCGTTCGTGGCACGCTTATGGCTCTCCACCGCCGCAGCATCCTGCTCTTCCCGGCTGATCGAGAGGCGCTCGGCCACGTTCTCCGCCGTGATGCCCATGTGGAAATTATCGAACGGATCGTGCAGCGCGCCGAGCATTCCGTCCTGCAAGGTCAGATCGCCCAGCTTGGTGCCATAACGCGCGCCATTGGTCATGTGCGGCGCATGGGACATAACCTCGGCCCCGGCACCAATGGCGAACTCGCATTCGCCCAGCTTCACCGCCTGCGCGGCCGAGACAATCGCCTGCAGGCCCGAACCGCACAGCCGGTTCACATTCATCGCCGTGCTCTGGACTGGAATACCTGCATTCACCGAGGCAACGCGGCTGACATAGGCGTCCGAAGGCTGAGTCGGGATAACAATACCCATCGCCGTCTGTGCGATGGCAGAGGGCGAAACACCTGCCCGCTTGAGCGCTTCCTTGATGACAATTGTGCCCAGATCAGCCGGACGAAACTTCGCCAATGAACCGCCAAAAGTGCCGATTGCAGTGCGTGCGCCTGAAAGAATGTAAATGTCCTGCATAGCAGCGTTCCTTGATTGAGAATTCCGGTTTGGGCCATCGCCATGTCGAGCCCGTCTGTCGCGGTCTTAGATGCGGCAATGGGCAGTACCAAGCGCACATTCACTTGCGCAGATTGCTCCCCGTCAGCGCCTATGGCACAGATTAGGGGTCGAGATTCAAGGAGTTCATGGAGGCTGGTAAGCGGAGGCTAGCTGGCGACACCGCAAGCTAGCCGCATAATATCAACCAACAGACGAGGCAAACGCCCCGCCAGGCCAAACTCAAACTTGGGCCAAATGTCCTGACGACGGACAGCCGACCATGCCCGATAGCTGACCAACGGCGCGCGCCCTAGGAGTTGATCTGCAGAATATCGCGGACCGGGTCATAGCGAATGTCGAGGCCATTGTTCCTGAGCGCGTCGAAAGTCACGAAATCGCCCTCCGGGCGGATTTGCGCATAAACATCTACGGGAAGAACGCGGCTGAGATCTGCAACCGATAGGTGCAATTGCGAGTTCTGGTCGATCGAGACGTTGATCGTGCCAACGCGGCGTCCATTCAGGCTGACCACCTTGCCGACTTCGAGGTCTCCGGGGCGCAATCCATCGACATTCAGATCGTAGTCGATGTCGAGCACCCGCTGTCCGCCTGCCAGAACAATTGCATTTTCGCCGCTGTCCGACGATGCAATCTGCTGTGCCAACTGCTGCTGCCCGTCACTCCCGTCAGCATTCTCGGCAGCACCATCTTCGCCAGCCAAGCCCTCGCTGGCATTCGCGCCAGTAAGGTCGGAGATGGAGAAATGGGGCGCCGTCCCGGCCGGTATCTCTGACAGTAAGAAGCGCTGCACGTAAGCAGGAGCGTTTGGCTGGAGCTTGTCCGAAGCCTGCAAAGCGGCCACAGCCACGACAAGCAGACATAGGAAGCCGCCCGCAATTAGGCGCCAGCCCCCCGGACTGTCACCACGACCAAATGCCAATCCAGAATGTGCCGAATCTGATTGCACCTAACACCAACCCCCTTGGCGAATTCTAAGCATGCGATTGCACACAAGGCAATGATCGCCCTCTCCCCATATTGCTGACCAACTGCAATGCATGATGTCCGACATGGTTGAAGCGCCATTAACTAGGTCCAACTACCTACCCTTATCCAGTCACCCGCCATCAAGCGCTGATGATTGGACGGTGGAATCAAAAGACACGTCGAAAAACGGCCATGCCCAAGCTGCTGCTTGGCGCGTGCGTATCGGCGTGCCTTCTGCCCGCGACGGCACAGGCGATAGCCATTCCGACTTTGGAACAATCTGCCGATGCCAGTCCGTTCGCCTGTTCCAACACGATAAACGCGCCAAGCGCACCCGCACCGGCGTCAGCCGAAGACGGTGTGACCACCAAGAGCGAGTCGATTCTTGGCGGCCAGCCAAGCGCCCTCGATCTCATCCGGCAACAACAATCTGGGCTGACAAGCTCGTCCGCGTCTGCTGTGACACCCGCTTCCGTACCGCAAGCCACCTTGCCGTACAGTACGCTCCCAGTTTCGGGTGCGTGCTTTGCGTCGACGGCCTTCGCGCTTGAGACGCCAGTCACACCTGCGCCCGCCATTGCCAGCTCCGCAGATACCTTCCTTGGCAGCGGCCGGGTGGGGATCAGGCGCACTCCGTTCAACGCTGACTGGCAGCGGGTTTCCGGTTCACGGCTGAGCCAGAGCAACATCAGCAATCTGCTCGGCGGACAAGGCGACGTGAGTGTCGAGACGCTGTCGATGGTCAATGCCTGGACAAACCAGCGCATCACCCATGCAGACGACATCGCCCTATATGGCGCGCGCGATTACTGGGCGACTGCTGCAGAGACGCTGGCTTCCAGGCGCGGCGATTGCGAAGATTTTGCAATCCTCAAATATCAGATGCTCGCAGCAGTCGGCTTTGATCGCAGCGACATGTATCTGACGCTCGCGCGCGACCTTGTGCGCAATGCCGACCATGCGGTGCTGATCGTACGTATGGGCGGCCAATATTACATGCTCGACAATGCCACCGATGTTCTGCTGCCCGCCGATGTCTCGCATGATTATCGCGCGACGATGAGCTTCAATACCCAGTCGGCATGGCTGCACGGTTACACGACTAGAGCGCCGGCCCCGGCGCAGCCTCGCCAGTTCACCTATCTTTCGGACAGCGCCGTATCGAGCGCCCGGGTTACCGGCTTAAACAGGTAAGCAAGGATACTCTTTGCACCGGTAATGATTTCGACATCGGTAATCATGCCGGGGACAATAGGGAATTCCTGCCCGTCCTTTTCGATGTAGGCGCGATCCGTTTCGATCAGAACGCGGTAATAGGCTTCGCGCTCGACCTCGTCGTAGATACTGTCGGCAGACACCTCAACAACGCTGCCTGACAGGCCGCCATAGGTCGAAAAATCATAGGCCGTCACTTTCACATTGGCCGGATCGCCAACGGCGACGAAGCCGATATCGCGCGGACTGATGCGCGCTTCCACCAGCAAGCGGTCACCCACAGGCACGACCTGCATTATCGTTTCACCGGCGCTGACAAAGCCGCCTTCGGTTGTGACCTGCAAATTGTTGACGATCCCGTCTGTCGGAGAGCGCAATTCATTGCGGTCCCGGCGTGCGGATGCACCGCGAATGCTTTCTTCATTAACGGCGATCCGCGTTTCGACTTCGCTGCGTTCGTCGAGCGCCTGCTGTCGGAAATCCAGACGAGCGCCTTGCAGATCAGCCTGCGCTTCGCGGATCGAAGCAGAGGCGCGCGCGGCAGCCTGCCGTGCAGCCGACAAACGGCCGCGAACATCGACCAGTTCGCGCTGGGCCGTCAGCAATTCGGTTTGCGGCACAATGCCCTGCGCTGCGAGCGGTTCGAGCATGTTCACCTGCTCTTGTGCGAGGCTGACACTTTGTTCGAGCGAGCTTGCAGTGGCCTGTGCCTCACGCAGATCGCGGCGGCGTTGCTCCACCGCAGCGCCAAGCGCAACTTCGCGGCTTCGCGCTGTTGCAAGGCGAGCGCGCTGGAGCCGCTGTTCCTCAGCGCAGAGCGATCCAGCCTCACAACCCATTGCGGCCCCGCCCGCTTCCCCTTCAAGCCGCTGGGCCCGCGCCGCAAGCCGCGTGTTTTCCGCTTCCAGTTGACCCAGTTCAGACGCTGCCATGCTGTCATCCAGACGCACCAGCACCTGTCCCTGCTCAACCCGCTCTCCGCTGCGCACGAGGATATCTGCGATCACGGCAGGTTCCGAAGGTTGCACCAGCTGCGCCTGGCTGGAGGGAATAACACGGCCCTGCCCGCGGGTTATTTCATCGACCTGCGCAAAGCTCGCCCAGGAGACCAGCAGCAAGAGCGTGATTGCGCAAATTGCGATCAGCTTATGGTTGGCATCCCAGCCTGCAATGCGATCACGAATGCTCATAGCTGGGTATCCGTTGAAGTTGGCGAGCCAACCGCATCCGCTGGATCATCTTCCTGACCTTCCAGCGCGGCACGATAGCCGCTGCTTGCAGTCGTCGGATCAGGTATCGCGAGCTGGAATCCGCTGGATGGATCAAGCCGTCCGCCAATGTCATTGTCGGCGCGCCTGTCGGTAGGATCGCGTGGTGCAATGTCTCCGGCCAAATCCAGTGCAGCCTCATCCTCATCCACCGTAGCAAAGCGCGTGGGGTCAAACGCCGGGCGGAATTCACGGCCCTGCCAGCGCGCGGTGAAATTGTGTGATCGGCCAGCACTACCGGGCAAGCGGTAGAAGATGTGGCGGCCCTCAACATGGACCTTGTCGAGCCGGAATGCCCAATAGGGCAGGACGTAATCGGCGTGGTAATGCGTTGCTGTCCCGACCGTCTGTTCGACATGCCCGGCGAGCGCTGCCTGCGCGACCTCTCGCGATTGCTGCCACAGATGCCGCATAGGACGCCGCGCCAATGAGCCATCGCAAGTATAGCTGAACTGGCACACAGGCGCCGACCAACCCTGATAGATCACGCCGCATACCGATGACGGATAGGCCGGGTGCGCCACGCGGTTGAGAATGACCTGCGCCACCCCGCGCTTGCCCGCAGCGCTTTCATTCGCGGCTTCATAATAGATCGCTTCGGTCAGACAGCCGAGTGCGGTGGTATGGCTTGCTGACCCTGCGGAAATGGCGCGGAATGGCTGCATGGAGTCGGCCAGAGGCGCCGCCATGGCGATGTCAGCATTACGGGCCTGCGCGCTTTGCGCATCCTCCGCCAGCAAGGACTCGCCCTGTACGGTAAAATCCTCAAGTTCACGCTCCAGCGTCGCAGATGCATCCAATTCCGCCGTGCGCTCCGATGGAATCCCTGCCGGATGGATCATCGAGGCTGTGGGAGCGGAAAGGAACATCAGCGCGGCACCGCAGGCCACCAGCTTGAAAGCTGTTCCGGGCACTTGCGCGATGGTGGAGAGGAAGGTGATGGCCATGGCGCTATCCTGACTTCCCCGGAAGGTTCTTCAAGATATCGGCCTTCGGACCATCGGCGACGATCCGGCCATTGTTCATAACGATGATACGATCGCAAATATCGAACAACGCAGGGCGGTGCGTGGCGACAACGAGGGTTTGCTTGTCCGAAATGGTTTCCCGCAGCCGCTCGACCAGCAGGCTTTCGGTATTGGAATCCATCGCGCCTGTCGGCTCGTCCAGATAGAGCAGCTCAAATGGCGAGACGAAGGCGCGTGACAGGGCGAGAAAGGCGCGTTGTCCGCCCGACAGCTGCCGTCCCTGTTCGCCCACTTCCCGGTCGAAACCGGCGGCATCGCGCGCGAGGTAGGCATCCGCCCCGCTCTTGCTGAGCGCTGCAATCACGTCTTCATCGGAAGCACCGGGCGCACCGAGCGCGATGTTCTCGCGCACACTGCCAGTAAATAGGTTCGCATCCTGTCCGACAAAGCGGAAGGCGCGGCGCATTTCGGAAGGGCGGAACTGGCGGCTGTCGATCCCCTCAACAGTCATCGCGCCATCGGTTGGCGGGTAAAGCCCGCACAAAACGCGGCCCAGCGTCGATTTGCCCGAAGCCACGCGCCCAACAATTGCGATCCGCTCGCCCGGCTCAATTTTCAAATTGATACTGTCGAGCGAATTTATCGGGCTGTCCGGATAGGCGAAGGACAAATTCTCCAGCGCAACGCGGTATCCCTTCGACTGTGCCGGGGGCAGCGACATGCTGCCAAACTGCCGCTCATCTTCGCCTTCAAACAGCTCCTCGATTGAATCGAGCGCCTCGCGCGCCTGCCGACCACGCGTGAGCAGGAATGCGATCTGGCCCGCCGGGGCGAGTGAGCGGGAGGCGAGCATCACGATCGCAATGATCGCGCCCATGGTGATCTCGCCAGCGGCGAACAGGTAATAGCCACCGACCACCAGCGATACGGTGGAAATCTGTTGGAAAGAGGAGGCCAGCGCGACGGCATTGGCGGAAATCCGGCGCAGACGCAGCTGCGAATTGCTGCCCACTTGCGAGAGCGAATGCCACTTACCCAGCAGGCGCCGCTCGCCCGAAACGCTTTTCAACGTTTCCATGCCGGCAATCGATTCAACCAGAACAGTCTGTTGCAGGCCCATATCGGCCTGCGCATCGCGCGCGGCATCGGTGACCTTGCGCTGCAACACCAGTCCGGCAATTGCCATCAGAATCATTGCTACCACGGGCACGAGAGCGAGCCATTTGGCGATGTAAGCGATCACCGCGATGAACAGCACAAGGAAGGCCATGTCGACCATGAGCACGATGGTCGTCGAGGCGAAGAAATCGCGCACCAGCGCATATTCGCCAACGCGCGCGGCCAGCGCGCCCGTGCTGCCACGGCGACCACTCATCGGTGTCGAGAGCACGCGCGAAAACAGCTTTTGCGACAATCGCAGATCAAGCTTGCGCCCGATCTGATCGACAACATTGGTGCGCGCTGTGCGCAGCGAAAATTCAAGCGCGAAGGCAAGCAATACGCCCGATGCCAACACCCAGAGCGAAGCTTCCGCGCGATTGGGAATGACCCGGTCGTACACATTCATCGAAAAGACCGGCAGTGATATGGCGAGCGAGTTGATCAGCAATGACGCGAGCAGCACCGGCCTGAATGATTTGCGTTCCTTGCGCAGTTCCGACCAGAACCAGTGATGGCGACCCTTGGCGTGCCAGGGCGCATCCTTTTCGCGCAAGCGATCGGGATTGGCGATGACCGTTATCAGCTCGCCCGAAAATTCCGCATCCACTTCCGCAATCGGCTGCCAAACCGGCTCCTGCGCGTCGACGGGAAAAACCAGCACATCGGTCCCGGACACTTCCATCACCGGCAGCGCAATGTCTCCGTCCATACGCGCGACGGCGGGATAAGCCTCTGGCTTGCGCGGCAATTTGCCGCCCGTCCAGGCCTCATGGTGCATCCCTGCAAGGTCCAGCGCGGCTCCGGCCTGATGGAACGGCAAAGCACCTTGCGCATCGCGCGGAAGAGCATCGAACAGGGCTTTGGGATCAGGCAGGCCGAAATGCGCCGCAAGCCGCGCCAATCCCAGAACCAGCGGGTCTTTCTCAGCTGATCCGGAAATCTCTCCTGAATGATACACCCTGACGCTCCTCGGGTGTCGTTACCCCTATCTGGGGTAACGACGCCTTTGCAATTCGGCAGGCACCGAAGGACCATAATCGAACCGTTCACGTTCGCTCATGCCGGAACCTGCTCCGGGTGAGACATTAAGCGCATCAAGGAACCGATTGGTTGCTGCCAATACTTGATATTGTGCAAAGATTTCTGAGAAGCGCGACGTTTCGCGGCGCACCTGGGTGTTGAAACGTGTGTTCTGCGCATCGAGCACATCAAGCAGCGAACGCCGCCCGATATTGAACTGGCTGCGATAGGACAGCAACAGATCGTCGCTGACCTGCGATTGCCTTTCGAGCGCCGAACCGATGGTTCCCTGCGTGGTCATAGCTGTCCAGGCGTTGGAGACGTCTTCTTCGGCTCCGCGAACACGGTCATGCAGGCGATAGCGTGCTTGACTGGAACGGCGGACCATTTCCTGCACTTGGGCGGCACGGCGGCCACCATCGAACAGCTGCCAGCGAATATAGACCCGGCCCTGCACATCGTTGGTTTCGCCTTGGAAGCCGTCAATATCCTCGCCAATGCGGCCGCGAACATCGACACCGATTTCAGGCGCCAGTTCCCCGCGGGCAGACATGACCATGGCATTCGCTGCATCCACATCTGCCTGAGCTTCACGCACCAGAGGATTGGCAGTGCGCGCAAGGCCGATTGCGGCTTCTTCGGTCGCGGGAAGCAATTCCGAATATCCGGCAGGCAGACTGACCCGCGAAATATCCAGCCCTGTCAGGCGCCGCAGCGACGTACGGGCATTCTGCAAATCTTCATCGGCCTCTGCACGCAGAATCAGCGCTGCCTGCAAACGCTCTTCAGACTGCTGCAAATCGGCGACGCTGATCGATTGCTGTGCGACACCTTCCGCAAGGCTGCCAGTCATCTGCTGATGGAAGACGACATTGTCCGTGGCAGCGGCAACAATCCGTTCCTGCAACAGAATGTTGAGATATTGCCGCGCCACCTGCAGCGCGATGAATTCCGAACGCTCGACAACGCGCAAAGAAGCGCCATCGACCCGTGCTGCCTGACGCAGCAATTCGCCGCGCCGACGCCCGAAATCAACCACCGTCCAATCCGCACGCACCTGCGCTTCCAGCGGGTTGAGCCAATCATCCGAGATGCCTAGCGTTCGACGAGTCGTGTTTTCCAGCCTGCGCACACCGGCAGAGGCTTCGACATCGATGGTCGGGAAATACAGCGATTGCGCCTGTTCCCGCTCGAACTGGATAGCTTCGGTGTTCATCTGCGCCTGGATGATTTCCGGGTTGGATGCGATTGCGCTTTCAATCGCGTCCTGCATGGAAATGGCACCGCCATCAGATTGTGCCATGGCCATTGGCGAACATGTCGTCAGAGCGACGGCGATTGCGATTTTGCCTAGAGCATTCATCTTTCGATCCCCCCGATCACTCTGCTGAAATTTCGACACGACGGTTTTGCGGGCTCCGCGTTCCGTCAGGCAATGGCACGCGCGGGTTTGATTCGCCCTGTGCGCCAACTTCGATTCGCACGCCGCCCACATTGCGGCCGCGCAGAGCCGCCGCGATGGCGTCCGCACGTTCCTGAGACAGCGTGATGTTATACGCGTCACTGCCCGCTTGGTCGGTATGGCCAACAACGGAAAGTGACGTCCATCCGCAGACCGGAATACTCTCCACCACAGTGTCGAGCGTGGTACCCGCATCAGGACGCACATTTGCCGAATCGAAGTCGAAGAAGACCATTCCGACAATATCGTCATCACACTGGTCGGGCCGACGGGTCGGCGGCTGTGGTGGCGGGATAACCGTAACTGGCGGCGCCACCGGCACTTCGTTCATGCGATCAAAGGCATTGGCGCAATTGCCAATGCTGGTCGCATCACGGGTGGAGGATTCCATAAATCCAAGTGCGATCGCGCATTGCACCTTGGCCTCCAACGCCCAGAGATAGCGCGGATCGTCCGCCGAAATATAGCCATCGTCAAGCGAAGCAGCCAGCCCCGCATCATAGCGCATGGTCAATCCATCGACCAAAGCCGAATCACCAAGCGAAAGAAGATCAGAACTGTCCTGTGCCTGCGCGGTGGTCGACAGACTTGCCGCCCCCACGATGGCCGCACCAAGAGCTAACATTGAACATGACAACCGCATGTTATTCCCCCTAAAATTCCCGTTAACCATGTATTACAGCAGTTTCGCCCCCTTCGTCCATGGAAAGTTCGGCAAGCGATGGCGCAAATGCCATCGCCGGTCCGCCGACTTCTATGGAGAGAAGGTTAGAAAGATCGTTGGTGGACGCTTCGGCGATCTCGCTGCGAGCGCTCGAACCTCCACCTGAGAACTGGTCGATCAGGCCATCGATGATCTTACCGGCAAGCGCATCGGACACGGCGTCTCCGGCGATGTCTTCGTCCACGATACGCGGTATAGAAGCAGGCACATCCGCCTCACTTTCGGCCAGGATAAGCAGGGCTTCCATCATCGCCCCACCATCACTCATGTCGGCGCCAGTCGCAAAGGCTGCGTCCGAAACCGCTCCAGTGCTGCCATCCTCCATGGTGAAGCTGGCAGTGCCGGAAATGGTCACATCGCCGTCGGCATCGGAATAACCAATGCCGTCGGAAATGAGATCGATCGACGTGATACCCGCATCGGAAAGCGAGACGAACTCGCCTTCGTCGGCAATTGCATCAAGGTTGCTATCCAGCCAGACGCCGAAACTTTCGTAGGCAGCATCGTTTGCATCAAGGATACCGTCGCTATTGGCATCATAGCGCGCAGCCACCGCTTCGAGATCGGTCAATCCATTGCCACCGAAGACAAATTCAGACGCGTCAGTTACGAGACCGTCGCCGTTGTAATCGAACGCCAGGATCGCGCTGCCTGCTGCGACCCATGCCGTCTGCGTTTTCACGCCATCGCCATTGTAATCATAGGCGAGGCCCGCAGATAGCGGTGCGAATGCATTTCCGCCGCCATCGAGATCGAGCACGATGGGTGGGACAACAGGGTTGGCAGTGATATCAAGCGTTCCGGCATCCACGACATCACCATCGCCATCCCGGATCGAAATCGGAACAGTAAAGTTGACCGGGTCGGTGGTTATTGCCGTCGCGCCGAAATCACCGATCTTGAACGTATCGCCCGATACATACTCCCACTCGATGCTGTTGAATCCATCATTGGTGAATACGGCGATCCGCGTATCTTCAGGCATATTGCCTACATTGACGGACCCGTCGCCATTGAAAGTGACGTTGAACACCTGTCCTCCAACATTCACCGTTCCGCTGGCGGAAACGACTGTGCTGGCGCCATTATAGCTGATCCCAATGCTCGTAATCGTGTCGAGCGTACCGTCTCCGACATCCTTCGTTGTGCCGCTGTCATCATCGTCGAACGCAGTGACCTTGATCTCGGAAACCGAGTTTATCCGTGTGAAGACTGCAGACCCACCATTAATGACGTAGTGCCCGTCGAAGTTCTGTGTGTCGTCACCGCCGTAGAAATCACCCCCCGAAACAGGGCTGCCGACAAGGTCGATGACATAGTCGACCCGCATCGCCTCGCCCGATCCGACCGAGTTGCCTGAAGCAATCCCGCCTTCATTGGCGTTGGTGTTTACGGTGCCGCCGCCTACGGGAGTGAGAAGCAGATCTTGGCTATCTGCAGTCCCCGGCAGGTTGAAGCCCGCCCAAGAGGCGTTGCCGCCAACAAAGTCGTAACCACCATCATTGAAGTCAATATCCTGCGTGGAATCGATGGGCTGCAGGATAGTCACCTTGTACTGATCAGCCCCGCCTGTTGGCTGGAGTTCAATGGTGAACACATCGGTGCTGTCGGTTGACTTTTGCGCAGTAATCACCGTGCCATCGGTCGAGATCGTATAAGTCAGGGGGGCCAGTCCCGATGTAAGGTTCTGACTGTCCAGTGCCGAGATCGATGCTGCAGTAAAGATGACCGCACCAGGACCATCGGCCCCATAATCGTTGTCGACATCCCCGTCGCGCGTATCAAGAGTGGTGAGCAGAGACATCGAACCCGCGGTATTGGTGACCGTGGTGATATCAGGTGCCAAGGCCACAGGCACATCATCCACGATATCCACCGTGATCGTGCCGGTCACCGTATTACCGTTCACATCCGTCGCGGTGTAGCCATAGCTCTCCGCACCCGCCTCGGT
>Ga0209121_10000401_pt1 | contig 45188 bp, 45 predicted proteins | sample Cruoilmetagenom3_FD_187292 | JGI IMG/M metagenome (GOLD analysis project Ga0209121, IMG submission 187292) | Oil polluted marine microbial communities from Coal Oil Point, Santa Barbara, California, USA - Sample 3 (SPAdes) (version 2) | ecosystem: Environmental > Aquatic > Marine > Oil seeps ... | reverse complement strand
TGCCCCACACTTGGGGGCTGTGCCTCAGGTCAGCGGATCAGCCCCTTCATCCCGGCTTCCAGCCCCTGCAATGTCATTGGCACCATCTGGCCGTCAAAAATCTCGTGGATCATGCCGACTGACTGGGTGTACCCCCAGCTACGTTCAGCCACGGGATTGATCCACAGGTTGGATGGCCAGTTGTCGCGTGCACGTTGCAGCCAGACTTGCCCGGCTTCTTCGTTCCAGTGTTCACTGGCACCGCCCGGATAGGCGATCTCGTAGGGGGACATGCTGGCGTCGCCAACAAAGATACATTTGTAATCAGGCCCGTAGGTGTTGAACACCTCCCAGGTGGGCGTTACCTCGCTCCAGCGGCGCCGGTTATCGCGCCACACACCTTCATACAGGCAGTTGTGGAAATAATAGTATTCCAGATGCTTGAATTCTGCGCGCGCGGCAGAAAACAACTCCTCCACCAGCTTGATATAGGGGTCCATCGACCCACCCGCATCAAGGAACAGTAACACCTTCACGGCATTGCGCCGCTCGGGCCGGGTTTTGACATCCAGATAGCCGTGTTCGGCCGTGGCCTGAATGGTGCCGTCCAGATCCAGCTCGTCATCGGCCCCATCACGTGCCCATTGGCGCAGGCGCTTCAGGGCGACTTTGATGTTGCGCGTGCCCAGTTCAACCGTGTCATCAAGATTGCGAAACTCGCGCTTGTCCCAAACCTTCACGGCGCGCTGATGGCGGCTTTCTTGCTGGCCGATGCGCACGCCCTCGGGATTATAGCCATAGGCCCCAAAAGGCGAGGTGCCCGCGGTGCCGACCCATTTGTTGCCCCCCTGATGGCGGCCCTGTTGCTCTTTCAGGCGCTCTTTGAGGGTTTCCATCAACTTGTCAAACCCGCCCAGGGCTTCGATCTCGGCCTTTTCCTCAGCGCTCAGATGCTTTTCGGCCAGCTTTTCCAGCCATTCTTTTGGCAGATCAACCGACTCAAGAACCTGCTCAGGCGTGATCGCCTCAAGGCCTGAAAAACTGGCAGCAAAGGCACGATCGAACCGGTCGATCATGCGTTCGTCTTTTACCATGGCGCTGCGGGCGAGATAGTAAAACCCTTCAATGTCATAAGTGACAAGCCCGGCGGTCATTGCCTCAAGAAATGTGAGGTATTCGCGCAAGGATACAGGTATTCCGGTTTTCCGAAGTGTTTCGAAAAAGGGTACAAACATGGCCTAAATCCAGGCGCGATGGATGATGAGAGTGGCAAACAAGCCGCCAAGCGCAAACATCAGCGCAAAAACAAAAGCATATTGCAGAATGTCAGCCGTGCGGCCTTTGCGGCGGCTGGCGATAAGGGCGCCAATAACAGCGCCCAAAATTGCCCCAATCAGTACGATCATGTTCTACCCGTTTGATCCCTTCAGCGGGGAGAGAGCCGAGATTTCACGCAGCTTTGCACGCACGGCCCAATCCGCGCCGAACCCGTACCGCGCCCAGCCCAGACTGTCCAGTCGAACTGCCTTCGCCTCTGAGACGCGCCCCGACAGCTCCAGCGCTTCGGCACGCAACATCAACAAGGTGGCCAACAAAGCCGCGTTCTCGTGACGCTCGGTAATGGCCAGATGTGGGCCGATGATCGCCAAGGCCTCAGGGCCTTGTCCGCGGCTGATGGCATGGGCCGCCAGATGGGACGCGGCATAGGCCTGATGCAAGGATGTATTGGGGGTTTGACGATAGAATTGGTCTGCCAGTTGGAACTGGGTTTGGGCAAAGCGCGGATCAGCACCTTGATTTAGCCGTCCGAGGGCAAAATGACTAAAGGCGCGACGATGATCGCTCCAGCCCATCGCCTGAGCGATCTTTACAGCCTCAGTTGCGGCAGTGCGGCGCTGTGCGGGGCGGGCACCAGGGCCCAAAGCCGTTTGAATGGCGCGGATCCAGGCACGCGGCGTGGAATCGGCGTGGCGAGGCGCAACCTGATCACCAGCAGGATTTAGGCGTGACAAAATTGCGGGCAGGCGGGCGGCCACCTGACCACGGGCCATGCCGTTTCGCAGCTCGGGCGCATAATACGCCCGCAGTATCAGCATATCAAAGCCGGTCAGAACCGTATGCACATTGTCATCATTGAACACGGAATCCGAAAGGCGATAGAGATCATTAAGAGGCCCAAGCGCCTGTGCCAATTCCTCGTGAAGGCAATCACGCACCTCCTGCGGGCTGGCGTCACTGGGCAAGAAAATCGCCAGTTTTTCACGGCGTTTCAATGTGCTCCAGTTGGTGGCACGGCTGCGTTTGGCGGCGCGGTATTCAGACAGGGCCGAAATATTTGGCACAACAAAACATGCCGCTTTGGGCAGATGACGGCGGATGTCGGCGCGCGATACGGCTTCGATCGTGATGTTGGCATTGGCATCATTGGTGCGGGCGATCTGAATTCCCGCTTCATTGCGCAAACGAAACAACAGCCGGTTCAGATCCGGCGCCAGGTTGGGCGGAGGCGAGCCGGTAACGCGCACTGAAACAGGCCCTTCAAAACGGGTGAACTGGGTCAGCATGCGGCCCGATTCCAGTTGAAAGGCCAAATCCATGAAATCACGGTGAATATCACGGTTCGATCGTGAGGGGGGCACCGGGCGCGGGGCCGCGAAGGCCTTCATGCTGGGCATCATGGATTGAGTTTGTGTATTTGCACGCGTCGGTTGATCGCTGGTTGTCCCAGCCACACAAGCCCCCAACATGAGGCAAATCGGTAGTATAACTTTACGCATCGGGCCCCCGAAACTGACGTAGTACCAAAACCCCGGACGCCAACATGGCGCAAGGGTGGTGTCCTGATTGGGGTGGGGGTCCTGGCTGGCGCTTCTTATTACTGCTCGTGCCTGGCGCCTGGCCCATTTTCCAATCTGGTTCGAGTGGACTTTCGGTGCTCATATAGTCGGCGGTAAGGACGAAATAAGGCAATAATGTGACCGATTCGCTTTTGTAACGAATCGGCCGTCGTGTTCTATTTTTGTTCACAATATCAAATTGCTGGACTGAGTCGTTGATGTAACAGTCTCAAACGGAAGGGAACGATTGTTGCCCAGCCCGGACGTATGATCGCCCAAGCCTGCACCTTCTGTTTACCATGATTTGTGCGGGATTTACCGCTGACTGCGCGCCATAAATGCCAGCCGCTCAAACAGATGTACGTCCTGTTCATTTTTCAGCAATGCGCCATGCAACTGGGGCAGGGCATTGGCCCCGTCGCGTTTCAGATCCTCTGGGCTCAGGTCTTCGGCCAGGATCAGCTTCAGCCAGTCCAGCACTTCTGAGGTGGATGGCTTTTTCTTCAGCCCCGCCTGCTCACGGATGTCATAGAATTGGGTCAGTGCGGTGGTCAGCAACGCCTCTTTGATGCCGGGGTGGTGCACGTCCACAATCTTACGCAATGTGTCCACATCAGGAAAGCGGATGTAGTGGAAAAAGCAGCGCCGCAAAAAGGCGTCCGGCAGCTCTTTTTCATTGTTTGAGGTGATGATCACAATCGGGCGATGCCGGGCTTTTACCGTCTGGCCTGTCTCATAGACGTGAAACTCCATCTTATCGAGTTCTTGCAGCAGGTCATTTGGAAATTCGATATCGGCTTTGTCGATCTCATCAATCAGCAAAACCAGCTTTTGGTCGGCATCAAACGCCTGCCAGAGTTTGCCCTTCTTGATGTAGTTGGCCACATCGTGAACTTTCTCTTCGCCCAGTTGGCTGTCACGCAACCGGCTGACGGCATCGTATTCATACAGCCCTTGTTGGGCTTTGGTGGTGGATTTGATGTTCCACTCCAGCATCGGTAATCCCAATGCGCTGGCCACCTGGCGGGCCAGTTCGGTTTTGCCGGTGCCGGGCTCTCCCTTCACCAGCAAGGGGCGTTCCAATGTGACGGCTGCATTGACGGCAACCGTCAGGTCATCAGTGGCGACATAGGTGTCAGTGCCTTGGAATTTCATGAGATTCTTCTTAACCTTTTGCTATCCGCCAACCGCGGTTCGCGCGCACAATAGTGGTGAAAAGAAAACACATCAATGCTGCGTGATTGACTAGTGACAATTCGATAATCCGGGTGTAGGTGAGGCGCAAGAGCCTGCCTGATGTTTGAGGTTTAGATCACGGTAGACACCAGCCTTGATGAGGGAGCTGACATGAAAGCGGAAGTATTCCTGCCTGATGATTACAAGCCGGCAGACGATGAACCATTCATGAACGACCGCCAGGTTGAATATTTTCGTCGTAAGCTGATGAATTGGCGCAGTGAGTTGCTTGCCGGCAGCCGTGACACCATCGAAGGATTGCAGGATGGCACGCGGGCGATCCCTGATGTGGCTGATCGTGCGTCAGAAGAAACCGATCGCGCACTTGAGCTGCGCACCCGTGACCGGCAACGCAAACTGGTGGCCAAGATCGACAGCGCATTGCGCCGTGTTGACGAAGGCGAATTTGGCTATTGCGAAGTGACAGGTGAGCCGATCAGCCTGAAACGTCTGGACGCCCGTCCGATTGCCACGATGAGCCTGGAAGCACAGGAACGTCACGAGCGCCGCGAGAAGGTACACCGCGACGACTGAGGCAAGCTGCCACAGATTTATTTGAGCGCCGGGGCTTTCGCTCTGGCGTTTTTCGTTTCATCACTAAGATCATGCTGACATCAAAGAGCATCATAATCATTGGCGCAGGCATTGGCGGATTGAGTGCTGCGCGCATCTTTGCCCAACGCGGCGCCGATGTGACCGTGTTGGAGCAGGCCGAGGCAATCACCGAAGTGGGGGCAGGTTTGCAAATCAGCCCCAATGGGTTTGCCGTGCTGGACGCCATGGGCCTCGGCGAGAGGGTGGCGCGTTGTTCGGTGCAGGCCGAGGCCGTCAGTTTGCGCGATTACCGCAAGGGCGAAGTGCTGCGCATGCCCGTGAACACAGATGCGCCGGGGGCGTACCATTTCCTCCACCGTGCTGATTTGATTGAACTTCTGGCTGAGGGCGCACGCGAGGTAGGCGTTAAAATCCGTCTGTTGCAAAGGGCTGTTTCGGTTGATCCGGGCACGCCAGCGACGGTGCATCTGGCCAATGGCGCCCGCCTGAGTGCTGATCTGGTGATCGGCGCAGATGGTCTGCATTCTGTCGTGCGCCCGCTTTTGACCCCCACGCCCAAGCCATTTTTTACCGGGCAAGTTGCCTGGCGCGCGATTGTCCCAAACACCACGGGCCAGCCCAATGAGGTGCGCCTTTTTATGGGGCCGCATCGCCATGTGGTGCTTTATCCTTTGCGTGGCGGCCATTTTCTGAATGTCGTTGCCGTGCAAGAACGCAAGTCATGGGTTGAGGAAGGTTGGAGCATCAAAGCAGACGCGGATGATTTGCGCCGAGACTTTGCTGATTTCGAGCCGCAGGTGCAGGCCGTTCTGGCGCAGATTGGAAAGGTGCATCAATGGGGTCTCTTTCGCCATAAGGTGGCGCAGGTCTGGCACCGCCCCGGCGTGGCCATGTTGGGGGATGCCGCTCATCCGACGCTGCCGTTTATGGCGCAAGGGGCCAATATGGCGCTGGAGGATGCCTGGGTCTTGGGGGATTCCGTGGGGCGCTCAAACGATCTGGATGCGGCATTGGCCAAGTATCAACAGCGCAGGTACGCGCGCGTTTGCCGGGTCATTGAGGCCGCCAATGGCAATGCGTGGAAATACCATTTGGCCTTTGCGCCTCTGCGTTTTGTGGCGCATCTGGGGCTGCGGTTGATGGGGCGCATGTCTGCGGGGCGCATACAGCGGCAATTTGACTGGCTTTATAATCACGACGTGACGCGCGACCCATGAAGGGGCAGTTGTCTCTCAGATTATGAAGGCGTTCTAAATATCCAGTTCAATCCAGATTGGCACATGGTCCGATGGCTTTTCACGCGCCCGGATGTCTTTGTCTATCTGGCAGTCCTTCAGGTGATCCGCCGCCTGAGGTGTCAGCAGGAAATGGTCAATGCGAATGCCGTCATCACGATTCCAGGCACCGGCCTGATAATCCCAGAATGAGTAGTGCTCCGGCCCCTGGTGGCACGCGCGAAAGGCCTCGGTAAACCCAAGGTTCACAATCCGGCGCCATGCCGCGCGGCTTTCGGGGCGCGCCAATGCGTCTTCCTGCCAGGCTTCGGGGCGTTTGGCGTCTTCATCCTGAGGAATGATGTTGTAATCCCCGGCCATCAAGGCGGGTTCCTCGGAGGCCAACAATTGTTGGGCACGCGCATAGAGCCGCTCCATCCACGCCAATTTGTAATCATACTTTGGGCCGGGGCAGGGGTTGCCGTTGGGCAGGTACAAACCACAGACCCGCACCGCCCCCGTATCGCCCATCACCGTGGCCTCGATCCAGCGGGCTTGCTCATCGCTGTCATCTCCGGGCAATCCACGGGTCACATCCTCTAGCGGCAGTTTTGACAGGATCGCCACACCGTTGAATCCCTTTTGACCATGGGTTTCCACCCTATAGCCGCGATCCTCAAAGATCTCACGCGGGAAGGCCTCATCAACCGATTTGATTTCCTGCAACAGCGCCACATCGGGCTGCGCTTCGTCCAGCCAATCGGGCAGGGCGTTGATCCGCGCCTTGATACCATTGATGTTGAAACTGGCGATTTTCATGGGCGGCCTCCTGTTGGGGTGCATCTATTGCGCAGACGCCAAGCCCGCGCAAGCTACATTGAAAAAGACACACCACAGCCACAGGAACTGGACGCATTGGGATTTTCGATCACAAAGCGTGCACCGATCAACTCTTGAGTATAGTCAATCGTGGCCCCCGCCAGAAACGGCAGGGAAATGGCATCAACCACCACTTTTTCGCCAGCACCTTCCAGCACCAGATCATCCGCACCCGGTTCATCCAGCTTGATTTCATACTGAAAACCCGAGCACCCACCGCCCTCAACGGCCACGCGCAAGGCCTGGCCCTGTTGGCCGGCGCCAATGGTGGCCAGCTGTTCAAAGGCACGCGATGTCACTTTGGGGGGTAGGTTCATGAAATGCGCTCCGGTGGGCGGTTTAATTGTCGTTGCGATTGCAATATATGTCCCCTTGGGACAGGCGACAAGGATTAGCGATAGATGCAGGCTCTTTATGCCCTTGATCCAAGCAAAGCGCGTGGTCGGCTGGTGGCCGAGGAAGAAAGCGCGTTTCGCTCATGTTATCAGCGTGACCGTGACCGGATCATCCATTCCAGCGCGTTTCGGCGGTTGAAGCACAAAACCCAGGTGTTTGTGGAACACGAGGGTGATTATTTTCGCACCCGTCTGACCCATTCTATCGAAGTGGCACAAGTGGCGCGTACCATCGCCGGGGCCTTGCAGCTGAACGGCGAGCTGACCGAGGCGGTGGCACTGGCGCATGATCTGGGCCATACGCCTTTCGGGCACACCGGCGAGGATGCGCTGAATGCTTTGATGCAACCCTATGGAGGGTTTGATCATAACGCGCAGGCCGTGCGGATTGTCACATCGCTGGAACGCCACTATGCGGATTTTGACGGGCTGAACCTGACGTGGGACACGCTGGAGGGCATCGCCAAACATAACGGGCCAGTGGTGGGTGAATTGCCCTATGCCTTGGCAGAGTATGACACGCGCCATGATCTGGAGCTGCACACCCATGCCTCAGCCGAGGCTCAGGTGGCCGCATTGGCCGATGACATTGCGTATAATAACCACGACCTGCACGACGGGCTGCGCGCCGGGCTATTTGACGAAAGCGATATTCTGGACCTGCCCATTATAGGGCCGGCATATGCCAGGGTGGATGCGAAGTATCCGGGTCTAGACAGCTATCGGCGCCGTCATGAGGCGCTGCGCCGGGTGTTTGGTGTGATGGTTGAGGATGTGATCACCACATCACAGGCCAATCTGGCGCAGCATGATCCGCAAAGCGCCAGGGCGGTCCGGCACCTGGGCCAGCCGGTGATCCGGTTTTCCCCCGCGCTGTGGGCCGACCTGAAGGTGATCCGCGCCTTCCTGTTCAAACATATGTACCGCGCGCCTGTTGTGGTTGAGATGCGCACACGGGTGACAACTGTTGTTGAAGAATTGTTTCCATATTACATGGCCCACCCCGAAGCCTTGCCCGACACCTGGCAGTCCGCGGTGACGCGCGCGCAGGGCGACACAGCTCTGGCCCGTCTGATCAGTGATTACATCGCCGGAATGACAGACCGCTACGCGCTTCAGGCCCATGCAAAGCTGTTGGGTGGTCCCGGCGGGGCCGGTGAACACGGGTGATTGACGGCAATGCCATGGGTGGTAAACCAGCGCTCAACGCGACGAAGGAAAACCGATGAATCTTTTTACCGATATCCGCGCGCTGGTGCTTGAGGCGCTGACGGCCATGCAGACGGCAGGCGATCTGCCTGGTGGTCTCGATTTTACCAATGTTGCAGTAGAACCCCCGCGTGATTCTGCCCATGGTGATATGGCCACCAACGCGGCTATGGTGCTGGCCAAACCGGCTGGGGCCAAGCCGCGCGATATTGCCGAGGCTCTGGCCGCGCGGTTGTTGGACGATCCGCGTGTTGAGGCCGCTGATGTGGCTGGTCCTGGGTTTTTGAACCTGCGATTGTCGCCGTCCCTTTGGCACGACGTCACCCGCGCCGCGTTGCAGGCGGGCGATGGCTTTGGCCGCTCCACCACGGGGCAGGGCGTCAAGGTGAACGTTGAATATGTTTCCGCCAACCCCACCGGGCCATTGCATGTGGGCCACACCCGCGGTGCGGTCTTTGGGGATGCGCTGGCCAGTCTGCTGGATTTTGTCGGCTATGATGTCACCCGCGAATATTACATCAATGACGGCGGCGCGCAGGTCGATGTCTTGGCACGCTCGGTCTATTTGCGCTACCTTGAGGCACACGGCCAGGAGGTGGCGTTTGAGGATGGCACATACCCCGGTGATTACCTGATTGACGTGGGCAAGGCGCTGAAGGCCAAAGTTGGGGATGCCTATGTGGATCAGCCCGAAGCCAACTGGCTGCAAGAGGTCCGCGAGTTTGGCACCGAGGCGATGATGGACCTGATCCGCGCAGATCTGGCCGCTTTGGGTGTGAAAATGGATGTGTTTTATTCTGAAAAGTCGCTGTATGGCACCGGGCGCATTGAAGAGGCGCTGGCCATTCTGGAGGCCAAAGGTCTGATCTATGAAGGGGTGCTGGAGCCGCCCAAAGGCAAAAAGCCCGAAGATTGGGAACCGCGCGAGCAAACCTTGTTCCGCTCGACGGAACATGGCGATGATGTGGACCGCCCGGTGAAGAAATCCGATGGGACATGGACCTATTTCGCGCCTGACATTGCCTATCATTATGACAAGATTTCCAGAGGCTTCGACGCCCTTATTGATGTACTTGGCGCCGATCACGGCGGCTATGTGAAACGGTTGAAGGCGGTCGTGTCGGCACTGTCGGATGGCGATGTTTCGCTGGATATCAAGCTGACCCAACTGGTGAAGCTGTTCAAAGATGGGCAGCCCTTTAAAATGTCAAAACGGGCAGGCACCTTTGTGACCCTGCGCGATGTGGTTGATCAGGTGGGCGCGGATGTGACCCGCTTTCACATGCTGACCCGCAAGAACGACGCACCGCTGGATTTTGATTTTGACAAAGTGCTGGAGCAATCCAAGGATAATCCGGTGTTTTATGTGCAATATGCCAATGCGCGGGTAAACTCGGTTCTGCGCAAGGCAGACGAGGCGGGGCTGGCCGTGGATGACGCCACTCTGGCCGCCGCCGACCTCAGCATTCTGAGTGACGCCGCACAATTGTCTGTTGCCAAAAAGCTGGCGGAATGGCCACGTCTGGTGGACATCGCGGGCCGCACAAACGAGCCGCACCGCGTGGCGTTCTATCTCTATGATCTGGCCAGCGAATTGCATGCTCTGTGGAACCGGGGCAACGACAATCCAAGCCTGCGCTTCCTTGATGACGACAATCCTGCCGCTTCGCAGGCGAAAATCGCCCTCGCGCGTGCTGTAACCGTTGTTATTTCCGCAGGTCTTGGTATCTTGGGGGTAACTCCGGTAACCGAGATGCGGTGATAAACCGTGCAAATGGCCGGGGTTGAGGCAGATCATCATCCCTGGCGACCATGTATCGCCAGAGAAAACGAGGCGAGACATGGCAGAAATGCACGAGACGCGGCCCATGGCTGTGGGCAGGCAGAAATCATCCCTTTCGACGGCAACCAACCTGTTGGGCGCGGCGATATCCCTGGCTTTGCTGGTGGGGGTTGGTGTCTGGGGGTACAAGCTGTTGATGCGCGATGTCAGCGGGGTGCCCGTGGTGCGTGCCGTCGATGGGCCGATGCGCATTCAACCTGAAAATCCAGGCGGACAACAGGCACAAAATCAAGGCCTTAGCGTGAATAACGTGGCTGCTGAAGGGGGCACCGGCGCCCCGGCTGATCGTTTGGTGTTGGCGCCTGCTCCGATGGAGTTGACCCAAGAGGATACAGCACTGGCAGCCGCTACAGCACCAGTGCAGCCGGTGATCGAGCCCAGTCTGGCCGCCGTATTGGCCGAACAGCCTCAGACCGCTGAGGAAGAGAGCATTCAACTGGCCGCCGTCGAAGAACTGGCTGCGCGTCTGGCGCAAGGAGTTGAGCCACTGGTCGAACTTTCGCCGGTGATCCAGACCGCGCCGACGCCTGAACAGGTTGAGGAGGTCGCCGCGCTGGTGATGCCTCAGGTTGCGACGGAAATCAAAGGTGGAATAAAACGCTCGTTGCGGCCCCGTTTGCGCCCGGTGTCTTTGGATACCTCAGGCGATGCCCAGGCCGAGGCGATTGCTGCATCTGTGGCGGGTGTGCAGGATATCGCCCCCGACAGTATTCCGGTGGGCACCCGGCTGGCCCAGCTTGGTGCCTACGACAGCGCCGAGATCGCGCGTGCAGAGTGGGAGCGGTTGAATGGCCGCTTTGCTGAGTATCTGGAAGGCAAGAACCGGGTGATCCAAAAGGCCAACAGTGGCGGGCGCACGTTTTATCGTCTGCGCGCCATGGGCTTTGCTGATCTCAGTGATGCGCGGCGGTTCTGTTCAGCGCTTGTTTCAGAAAAAGCGGAATGTATTCCAGTGGTTACGCGGTGAAGGCGTTTGGTGCCTGCATTCTCGATGCGGATGAGCTGCGTCTGCGGTCAGATGAGAAAGCGCTGTTTCGTGACGCAGACCCATTTGGGTTTATCCTGTTTGCCCGCAACATTGATACGCCCGATCAGGTGCGTGCCCTGTGTGGCGATCTGCGCGAGGCCGTGGGCCGGGATGCCCCGATAACCATTGATCAGGAAGGCGGGCGTGTTCAGCGCCTGCGCCCCCCCCACTGGCGCGAATGGATGGCGCCACTGGAACAGGTGCAACATGCCGCAGAGCACAGTGCCGAGCACGCCGTTGAGGCGATGTATCTGCGCTATCGTATCATCGCAGATGAACTGCACCAGATCGGCATAGACAGCAATTGCGCGCCTTTGGTGGATGTTGCCGGGCCAAACACACACCCATTTCTGCAAAACCGCTGTTACGGGTTTGAGGCCGAAATCGTCAGCCAGATTGGCCGCGCCGTGGCTGACGGGCTGTTGGATGGTGGTGTGTTGCCGGTGGTCAAACACATCCCCGGCCATGGCCGCGCGGTGGTGGACAGCCACCTGGACCTGCCAGTGGTCGACGCCGATCCCGAAGACCTGTCAGACACTGATTTTGCCCCGTTTCGGGCGTTGAATGATCTGCCGATGGGGATGACGGCACATCTGGTGTATTCACGGCTGGGCAACACGCCTGCGACGACGTCGTCAAAGGTGATGCAGATCATCCGCGAGGACATTGGATTTGACGGCCTGATCATGACCGATGACATTTCGATGAAAGCGCTGAGCGGATCGCTGAGCGATATTGCGCGCGCGTCGCTGGACGCTGGATGCGATGTGGTTTTGCATTGCAATGGCACCTTTGCTGAACGCGCAGAGGTGGCCGCGGCCTCGGGACAGATGACAGAGATGGCCCAAACCCGCGCTGAACGGGCACTTGAGGCCCGTAAAACCCCTGACGAGGTTGACATTCCGGCGCTGGAGGCAAAGCTGGCGGCGTTGATGAATGGGCAGAACTGATGTCTGAGGACGACTTCGACCAGATCGGACCTATGGAAAGTGTCGCTGAGCGGATGGCCGCTGAGGCGTTGATTGTGGATGTGGACGGGTTTGAAGGCCCGTTGGACCTGCTATTGACGCTGGGACGGACTCAAAAGGTGGACCTGCGCACGATATCTGTGCTGGAACTGGCGCAGCAATATCTGGCCTTTGTGGAAAGGGCCAAGCAGCTGCGGCTGGAATTGGCGGCTGACTATCTGGTGATGGCGGCGTGGCTGGCTTTCCTGAAATCGCGCCTGTTGTTGCCACCTGACCCGACCGAAGAGGGACCCTCGGGCGAGGAATTGGCGGCCCATCTGGCGTTCCAGCTGGAGCGTTTGCAATCGATGCGCGATGTTGCCGCAAAGCTGATGGCGCGTGATCAGCTGGGGCGCGAGTTTTTCTCGCGGGGTATCCCTGAGGATGTGACCCAGGTGCGCAAAATCACCTATACCGCCACGCTGTTGGATTTGATGCAGGGCTATGCGCGCATCCGTACCAAGGATGAATTTCGCCCCTATGTGATGGACCGCGACGCGATTTTTACGCTGGAAAATGCGCTGGAGCGGATGCGAGGGTTGATCGGGTTTGCCGGGACCTGGACGGATATATCTACCTATCTGCCAGACGGGTTTACCACCGACCCGGCGCGCCGGCGTTCGGCCACCGCATCAACCTTTGCCGCGTCACTGGAGCTGGCCAAGGAAGGTAAGGTTGAGCTGCGACAATCAGAATTATACGCCCCGATTGAATTGCGACGTAAGGATTAAATATATGTCGGAAGAGATTGATCATAAAGAAGAAAGCCTGTTTGAGGCACCACCAATGGCAGAGCAGGAGCGCATGGTCGAAGCGATCCTTTTTGCCACCGCAGAGCCAGTGACTGTGCGCGAATTGGAATCGCGGATGCCACATGGATCAGACCCAGCAGAGGCGTTGGTCTATCTGCGCAAGCGCTATAACGGGCGCGGCGTGAACGTGGTGAAAGTGGGCGATGCCTGGGCCATTCGCACAGCGCCTGATCTGGGCTTTTTGATGCGCCGTGAGACAGTTGAAACCCGCAAGCTGAGCCGTGCTGCCGTCGAAACGCTGGCGATCATCGCATATCATCAGCCAGTAACGCGCGCCGAGATCGAGGAAATTCGCGGTGTTTCTGTCAGCCGTGGCACTGTCGATCAATTGCTGGAGATGGAATGGATCCGCTTTGGCCGCCGTCGCATGACACCCGGTCGGCCGGTGACCTTTGTGGTGACGCAGGAGTTTCTGGATCACTTCGGATTGGAAAATGCCCGCGATCTGCCAGGATTGAAAGAACTGCGCGCTGCCGGCCTGCTGGAAAACCGCCCGCCGCCCGGCACTATGCCGCAACTGGGCGAGGGGGATACAGACGCCGAGGAAGAAACCCAGGAAGGCCAGAACGAACTGTTTGAGGATTAATTCCCCGCGTTGCCCTGAAATTTCCTTGATTACATGGTATATGGGGCAATGAGGCAGGTAAGGAGAGCGTTATGAACGCCAATCAAATCATCAATATGGTCATCCGTCTGGTGATGCGCAAAGCCATCAATGGCGGCGTGAATGCCGGGATCAATGCCATTGGAAATCGCAAGTCCAAGGCAAAGCCCAACGACGAGCAGAGCGCCAGCATCGACACCGGCGAGACCCAAAAGCGGTTGCGCCAAACACTGCGTATGACCAAACGATTTGGGCGCTTCTAAAGCGTTTCGAGTTTAAGTTGAGACACAACTTGAGATCGAAACGCGTGAAACATTCAATCGTCATGGGCGTTTCGCCATATTGTCGTAATTCAACAATAAGTCGAAACGCTTTTAGGCGAAGGTATCAATAAGTTTGCCGCGCAAGGCATTCCTTACGGGGGGCTGTGATCGTGGTGCCCTTGGGCACGCGCAGCACATCTTTGGGTGATGCGTGCTCAGCTGCGAAAGTGCTTTGACAGCTTTAGCCCCTGGCCCTGATAGTTTGATTTTATATCAACACCGTACAGTTGTTCTGGCACTTCTGACATGTGTTCATACACCAGCCGCCCCACGACCTGGCCATGTTCCAGAACAAAAGGCGCCTCATGGCAGCGCACTTCCAGAACCCCGCGCGAGCCGGTGCCGCCCGCGGCATCATAGCCAAAGCCCGGATCAAAGAACCCGGCATAATGCACCCGGAACTCACCCACCATCGCCAGATAGGGCGCCATTTCTGCGGCGCAATCGGGCGGGATCGAGATCGCCTCGCGGCTGACAAGAATGTAAAACGCACCTGGATCAAGAATGATGCGACCATCTGATGTGCGCACTTCCTCCCAATATTCTGCCGGGTCGTAATGGGCCAGCTTGCTCAGGTCCACAACACCGGTGTGCCGTTTGGCGCGGTATCCAACCAGATCGCCCGAGGCGGGTTTCAGATCAACCGAAAACCCCAATCCATCGGAAATCACCGGATCACCCGACACAATCGGCGAGCGGGCATGTACGGCGCGCAATTCATCATCGCTGAGCAGGGTTTTGCCGTGGCGAAAGATCACCTGATTGAGCAATTGACCAGGTTGCGCCACGACGGAAAAGCTCTGCGGGCACAGCTCTGCATATAGCGGGCCATCATAGCCTTCAGGCACGCGGTCAAATTCGATGCCGTGATCGGTGATGATGCGCGTCATCAGATCGACGCGCCCAATCGAGCTTTTGGCACTGGCGGCGGCTGTCATACCTTTGGGCAATGTCAGACGCTCCATCAAGGGCACCACATAGACGCAGCCCTTTTCCAGCACCGCGCCACCCGTCAGCGCCACCTCATGCATGGTCAGCTCACTCAGGCGTTGTTCAACGCTCGAGGCCTTGCCGGGCAGAAAGGACGCGCGCACACGATAGGCCACAGCCCCAAGGCGCAGATCAAGTGAGGCAGGTTGCACCTGTTCATTCAGTATCGGTGAGGCAGCAGTAATGCCCCCATCCGCGATCATTTGCCTGATCTGGCGATCCGCCAACACGCCGGTTTTCAAGATGTCGCCCTCCGCGGATACAAAAACACCCGCCCAAAGCCTGGGCGGGCGGTTTTGAAAGTGGTCGGGCTAGCAGGACTCGAACCTGCGACCTTCCGTCCCCCAGACGGACGCGCTACCAGGCTGCGCCATAGCCCGAACTTGCAGACTACATACTGCTTTTTGTCGCAGGGGCAAGGGGGGTATCCCACTTTTTGGCCCTATGAATTTGAAGCGGTGCCGCCAGACCCCAGCTGGTCGGCCAGCTTGGTCAGATGGTGCATGGCCTCGGCGCTGACCGGGGTGGTCAGGCGGGCAAGGGCGCTCAGGGGGCCGGGGTCTGCTGGGATATCATCGGCGGGGTCATCCGGGATGTCCGGGGTGGCAGGTTTGGCCACCTTGGGCGCTGGGGCCTCATCCGCTGTGGCGTCTGGTGTGGCGTCTGGTGTGGTGGTGGGTGGCTCACTCTCGGGTTGACGTTGCAGAAAGCTGGGCATCGCCGGGGCGGCGGGCGCTTTGTCCTCAGGGGCTTGTACTTGTGGTTCTTCGGCGGCGGTTTCTTGTGCCTGGCCGCTATCAGTCCCATCAACACTGTCAACACTGTCAACACTGGCGGCTGGCTGTTCAGCGTCATCCACCGTGTCAGCGGCGTCCTCAACCGGGGAATCACTGGTTTTCGCAGTGGGTTCGAAGGATTTCGGTTTTGACGTGGTTTTCTTTGGTTTGTCTGACCTGAAGTTCACCACGTCAGCTGTGCTCGGCTCGCTGTCTTGCAGGGGCACATCAAGGGCGATTTCGCTGGCTTCGGCCTCGGTCACCTCGTCCAGTGGCTGTGATAGGGCTGTGACATGTTTCACGCCCTGTTCGCGCAGCATTTTCTGCACGCCTTTGATGGTCAGCCCATCTTCGTGCAGCAATTTCTTGATGCCGCCCAACAGCCGCATATCAGCGGGGCGATAATAGCGCCGCCCGCCGGCCCGCTTGACCGGCTTGACCTGGGAAAACTTGCTTTCCCAGAACCGCAGCACATGGGCTGGGGTTTCCAGCCAGTCTGCGACTTCGCTGATGGTTCGGAAGGCGTCGGCTGATTTGGCCATCGGCGCGCTCGCTCCTAGCGTTTGTTGCCAGAGGCGACACGCTCTTTCATCAAATGTGATGGCCGGAAGGTCAGGACCCGGCGCGGATTAATGGGCACTTCTTCACCGGTTTTGGGGTTGCGGCCCACACGGGCAGATTTGTCGCGGACTGAAAATGTCCCGAAAGACGAGATCTTGACCTGCTCGCCTGCGCTCAGAGCATCGGACATATAGCCCAACACAGATTCAACCAGTTGCGCGCTGTCATTGCGGGACAAACCCACCTCGTTAAACACTGCTTCACTCAGGTCCATTCGTGTCAAAGTCTTGTCGCTCATCACCATCCCCTTGTTTATTTGGATCGACTTTAGGGCCTAAGGAAATTCAGAGTCAACTTTTACGGGATGAATTATGCAGGATAGAGGTATGAAATCGGGGGTTTTTCGCTGATTACCACCGCAGGACCACCGCGCCCCATGCCAAACCGCCGCCAATTGCCTCGGACAAAAGCAGATCGCCACGTTTGATTTTGCCGCTTGCTACGCCCACCGACAGCGCCAATGGAATCGATGCCGCCGAGGTGTTTCCGTGATCCTGAACCGTGACAATTACCCGGTCCATCGGGATGCCCATCTTTTTGGCGGTGCCTGCGATGATGCGGATATTGGCCTGATGCGGGACGATCCAGTCGACATCATCGTCTTCCAGCCCGATCTTCCTGAGGACGGTAAACGCCGTACCAGCCAGTTTGTCGATCGCCTGGCGGAACAACGCATTGCCCTGCATGCGCAGCTTGCCCGATTGGCCCGTGGTGGATACTCCGCCATCAACAAACAGCATATCGCGGTATTCGCCGTCAGAATTAAGATCCGAGGCCAGAATGCCACGATCGGTATTGTCACCCTTGCCATCATGGGCCGCCAAAACCAGCGCACCGGCCCCGTCCCCAAACAGCACGCATGTTGAGCGGTCGCTCCAATCCATGATCCGGCTGAAGGTTTCAGCGCCTATCACCAGCAGGCGTTTGGCCTGGCCTGCAACAATCATCGAGTTTGCCGTGGTCAGCGCATAGATAAACCCGGCACAGACCGCCTGCACATCAAACGCAAAGCCGTGGCGCATGCCCAAGCCCTTTTGCACCATGGTGCCCACGGACGGGAACGTCAGATCAGGGGTCGACGTGGCAACAATGATGCCGTCGATATCATCAACCGTGAGGCCTGCATTCTCTAACGCAGCCCGAGCCGCGCGAATCGCCAAATCCGATGTGGGTTGATCATCCGCAGCAAAATGGCGCCGTTCGATCCCCGAGCGGGTGCGAATCCATTCGTCGGTTGTATCAAGGCTGTCTTCAAATTCGCTATTGGGTACGATCCGGTCTGGCAGGTAATGCCCGACGCCTTCAACAACTGCTCGTACGCTCATTCGGAATCGCCTTCATTTTCTTCTACATCGCTGAGCATGGCCGCAGACGCAACCCGCGCTGCGAGTTTTTCCGAAAACCCTGATTGGCCCAGCTGAAAGGCCAGCCCAACCGCCGCCGACACGCCCATTGCATCTGCCGCGCCGTGGGATTTGACCACCGTGCCGTTGAGGCCAAGAAACACACCGCCATTCACACGGCGCGGATCAATACGTTCCTTCAACCGGCGCATTGAGGTAAACGCCAGCAATGACGCCATGCGTGACCAGATCGTGTAGCGGAACGCCTGGCGCAGCAGATCGCCGATCAGATTGGCAATGCCTTCGCCGGTTTTCAGCGCCACATTGCCGGTGAACCCGTCGGTGACAATCACATCACAACGATCACCGGGCAGGTCTCGCCCTTCCACAAAGCCAACAAATTCAAAGTCGGCTTTCTTGGCATTGGCGGAAATCAGGTCATAGGCTTCTTTGAGCTCGGCGCGGCCTTTGTGCTCTTCTGTGCCGACGTTCAACAGGCCCACGCGGGGGCGGGCCAGGCCAAAACCGTTGCGCGCATAGGAAATACCCATCAGCGCATATTGCATCAGATCCTTGGCATCGGCGCGAATATCGGCACCACCATCCAGCATGACGTTAAAGCCCTGCGGATTGCGTGAGGGCCAAAGTACGGCGATGGCCGGGCGGTACACGCCATCCAGTTTGCGCAGACGCATCACCGAAAGACCCATCAGCGCGCCGGTGTTACCACAAGACACACAGACCGTTGCCTCGCCATTGCGCACTGATTCGAGGGCCGACCACATGGAGGTGGATTTGCCGTGGCGCATCACTTGCGCAGGCTTGTCTTCCATCAACACAACATCTTTGGCATCACGCACCTCGCAAATGCCAGTCAGATTTTTGCGTTTGGCAACCAGATTGTCCAGCTCAGCCTTGGGGCCGTGCAGGATAAATCCGATATTGGAATTCTTCTGGGCCGCACGCGAAATACCGGCAACAACGGTTGCCGGTCCTTCATCGCCGCCCATGGCGTCAACTGAAATGATGGTGCGCGCTGCACCCGCCTTGGAGATATCCGTCGTAGCGGTCATGCAGTGGGTCGTCTCCGCGCTGGGTTATGCCGCGTCTTCGTCCAGATCGGCTTCGTCCACCATGGCAACAACTTCACGGTCTGCATAGTGGCCACAGGCCACACAAACGTGATGCGGGCGCTTTAGCTCGCCACAGTTGGGGCATTCATTGGGGTTGGCCGCGACCAGTGCATCATGTGCACGACGGTTGTTGCGGCGGGATTTTGATACTTTGTTCTGCTGGACAGCCATTGTCGCAATCTCAATCTTTGTGGGCCAGTTGGGCCCTGTTTCATGCCGGGTTGCGCGGCTCATAGTCTGTCACGAGCCGCCGGTACAACCCTAAAATCCGGTGAGAGCGCGAAAATACAGCGAAATTGCGCCGGGGCAAGCAAATTCGCATCACTTGGTGTCAGGATTCTCAAGTTTTGCCTTCAGATCGGCCAATCCGGCAAAAGGTTTCACGTCATCGTCGCCCATGGGGGTCACATCTGGGGCGGCAAATGTGGATATTTCCAGCTCAGCCCCCTCGGCGCGCGGATAATCAGGCAGGGCCAGACCAAGGGATTCGCTCACAATGGCCATCAAATCTATTTCTGCATGCAGTGGTTCAACCGTGTCATCTTCGGGCATTTCCACCTCTTCACCTGATTCTGGTTCTTGCCAGTCACTGGTGAACAATCGCTGTACATCCGTATCAATCCGCGTGGTGACCGGTGCCAATGTCACACTACAGGCCTGCACCACTGTTGCCCCCAATGTGGCCTCAAGGCCCCAGGCTGATTTCCCCTTGGCTTTCAGGGTTCCGTGGAATGAAAGTTTGCGCAAATCCAACAAATCAAGCGTGTGCGCCACGGCTGCACAGCTGTTTCTATCACCGCGAATATCGATCCGATAGGGCTTGCGGGTGGGCAAATCGGCAAGCCGTACCACCAGTTGATCAGCCGCATTGTCACTCATCTTGGACGTATCCTTTCTTGAACCTCAGGGCCACCTTGTTGTAAGCGGGATAAAAGGCATAGTACGCCAAAATCAAGAGGCCGCAGATGTTTGCAGTATTCCACCGGGCAAAAGCCACCCTTTGCTTGACGGTATTTATGGCCTTAACGGCCTGTGCGGCCACCTATCAGAACCATGGCTATGTGCCAACTGACAGTGAGTTGGCCGAATTGATTGTCGGCGTTGATTCCCGGGCGACTGTGGATGATCTGGTTGGCGCGCCAACGTCATCGGGCCTGTTGGGTGGGGGCGATTATTATTATGTGCGCAGCCGTGTGCGCAGCTTTGGTATGTTCCGCCCTGAGGTGATCGACCGCCAGATCCTTGCCATCAGCTTTGATGACACAGACACCATTGCCAATATTGAACGCTTCGGTCTTGAGGACGGTAAATTTGTCGCCCTGTCACGCCGGGTGACTGACAGTTCGGTGGTGGGCAACGGGTTCTGGCGTCAGATTCTGGGCAACTTCGGCAATATCAACCCAGCTGAATTCTTCTAAATCAGGGCGCGCCTGGGAACAGGCGCACCCTAATTTTTGCCAAAAACACCTCCTCCGCAGACATCATGTGGCTTCAACCGGCGCGGCATTTGTGCTTGCGTTACATCGCGGCACTATGACCTATTGGTAATCATGAGCCATATGGCGGAGCGACATGACCATCACTGATCTTGCCAAGGGGCGTTATGTGGCGCGTATCGCAGAGGGGCGCTGTGATATTGAGGCCGCCCAAGCATTGAGGCATCTGGCCTTCGCCGGGCAGGATGCCAAAGGTGGTCTTGAGTGCGACCGCTTTGATGCTCAATGCACGCATTTCCTGGTTGAGGACCACGACACCGGAGAATTGGTGTGTTGCTTTCGCATTTTGCCCTTGTCGGGCGGGGCCGAGATCGACCGCAGCTATTCGGCTCAGTTCTATGAGTTATCGGCCCTGACACGCTTTGATGGGCCGATGGTGGAAATGGGCCGGTTCTGCATTCATCCCGGCAAGGCAGACCCGGATATCCTGCGCGTGGCCTGGGGGGCTATGACCCGCTATGTCGATGATAATAATGTGGAAATGCTGTTTGGCTGCTCCTCTTTCAAAGGCACGGATGCCGCCAGTTATCTGGATGCCTTTACGATGCTCAAAGACCGCCACCTGGCCCCGCGCCGTTGGTGGCCGCAGGTCAAGGCGCCTTCGGTGTTTCGGTTTGCGCAAAAGCTGCGCCAACGCCCCCCAAACCCTAAGGCCGCAATGCAGGCCATGCCGCCTTTGCTGCGCACCTATCTGATGATGGGCGGTTGGGTCAGTGACCATGCAGTGGTGGATCAGAAAATGAACACGCTGCATGTATTCACCGGGCTTGAGATCGGGGCAATTCCCCCCGCGCGCAAACGTCTGCTGAGGGCGGTCGCACAATAGCTTGACGATGGCGCGAGGGGCAGGTAGCCCGCACCCATGGCCCGCGCACCGCTTTTACAACTTACTGATATTTCGCTCACCTTCGGGGGAGATCCGATTTTTCACGACCTGTCGCTGGTGGTCCAGCAAAGTGACCGGGTGGCGCTGGTAGGGCGCAATGGCTCGGGCAAATCCACCTTGATGAAGGTGATGGCCGGGCTGGTGCAGGCCGATCAGGGCACAGTGACCATCTCGCCGGGGGCCACGGTGGGCTACATGGAGCAAGACCCGACGATGGACGGCTTTGCCACCTTGGGTGATTTTGCCACCAGCGGATTGGACGCAGGCGAGCTCTATAAGGTTGAACGTGCCGGTGAGGGGCTGAAGTTTGACCCCGATCGCCCTGTGTCTACCGCCTCAGGGGGCGAGCGGCGGCGGGCGGCCCTGGCCAAACTGATGGCCGAAGCGCCCGATCTGATGTTGTTGGACGAGCCGACAAACCATCTGGATATTGAGGCCATCGGCTGGTTGGAACGTGAGTTGAAAACCACCCGCACGGCGTATGTACTGATCAGCCATGACCGCGCATTTTTGCGTGCATTGTCGCGTGCAACCATTTGGATTGATAGGGGAATGACGCGGCGGCAGGAAAAGGGATTTGATGATTTTGAAGCCTGGCGTGATAAGGTCTGGGACGAAGAAGACACCGCCCGCCACAAGCTGAACCGTTTGATCAAGGCCGAAGCGCGTTGGGCTGTTGAGGGCATCAGCGCGCGGCGCAAACGCAATCAGGGACGGGTGCGTGCGCTGCAGGAATTGCGCGCGCAAAAGGCCGGTCAGATCAAACGCCAGGGCGCTGCCGCGATGGCGCTGGAGGCGGGGCCGAAATCCGGCAAGAAAGTTGTTGAAGCAGAAAATATTTCAATGACTTACGACGAGAAGGTGATCCTCAGTGACTTCTCGATCAAAATCCAGCGCGGCGACCGCGTCGGCTTTGTTGGCCCCAATGGTGTGGGCAAAACCACGCTTTTGAAGCTGCTGATGGGTGAGATCGAGCCAACCTCAGGCAAGATCAGCCGTGGCACCAATCTGGTGGCGGCTGTGTTTGATCAGGCGCGTGATGGGCTGGACCCGGATATGACCCTGTGGGACAGCCTGACCGGTGACAAGGAGATGCGTGTTTCAGGGCAGGCCGATCAGATCATGGTGCGTGGCCAGCCCCGCCATGTGGTGGGATATCTTAAGGAATACCTGTTTGATGAACGCCAGGCCCGCGCGCCGGTTCGATCCCTTTCAGGTGGCGAAAAGGCGCGGCTGTTGCTGGCCAAACTGATGGCACGCGAAAGCAATCTGTTGGTGCTTGATGAGCCGACCAATGATCTGGACATCGAAACCCTGGATCTGTTGCAGGAACTGCTGGATGACTATGACGGCACGGTGTTGCTGGTCAGCCATGACCGGGATTTTCTGGATCGTGTGGCGACCACGACCATTGCCATGGAAGGTGATGGGCAGGCCACGGCCTATGCTGGCGGGTGGAGTGATTATAGATCGCAACGCGCTGAAACTATGTCGGAAAACCAAAGTTCAGTGCGCGAATCTAAGGCCAAATCCGCCCCCAAGTCAAAGGCAACTCAGGCCCAAAACGGCCTCAGCTTTACCGAAAAGCACCGCCTGGAAGCACTGCCCGCTGAGATGGAGCGGCTGGAGGCTGAGATTGCCAAGCTTGAAGGTCTGATGGCGGACCCTGAGCTGTTTACTCGCGAGCCGGTGAAGTTCAAAAAAGCCATGGAAGCGCTCAGCACCCGCCAGACCGCATTGGCCAAGGCCGAAGAGGAATGGCTGACCTTGGAAGAGAAAGCCGAAGGTTAACGTGCGCGCGTGGCGGTGAGGTCAAAACCGATGCTCACCCCAAAGGCCACAGTGCCTTCGCCCGGTTCACCTATGGCAAAATCCAGCCGGTTCACCTCAATCTGGCCCTTCGCCCGTGCGACGTCATCCTGGATATCCAAAGTGAACGGCAAGTCCAGCGGCATGGATTGACCTTTGAGGGTCAGCGTGCCCCGCGCCAGCATTTGCCCGTCTTCTTCAATCAGGTCAGCCTTAAAAACGGCTTCGGGGAAGGCCGCGGCATCCAGGTATCCAGTACCTTTGGCCTGATCGCTGACCGATCCCATTTCAAGCGAGGCAATGGCGACAGTGACCGTGACGCCGCCGTGTTTGCCAGTGGTGTCTGGTGCGTCCTCATAGGATATATCTGCGGACCAATCCGCAAAGCTACCCACCACCTCAGACCCCATTTGAATGACGCGAAGGGACAGCGTGCCTGTGTCAACCATCCAGCCACCTTGAGCACTGGTTTCTGTGGTCGACATGGAAGATGAGCTTGTGTCTGTAACCCCTTGGGAATGTTCATGAGAATGGTCGTGGTCATGGGAATGCGCCCCGCCAGAGAACCACCCCAGAGAGGATGCTCCAATCAATACCAGCGCCCAGATGCCAAGGGCCGCAATCAGCGGAACAAAATGCCCCGGCTGTGCCTCACTTGGTTGCCCGTGGGTATCACCTGGCAGCATCCGGCGCAGCGTGGCGTCTTTGTCAATCACATGGTGTTTAAATGCCCCCGCCACATGCAGCGCCACGGCCCCCACCAACACCCATTGGAAAATGTAGTGCAATGTGGTGGAAAGCTCGGCCAGCGCTTCGTCCTTGGCCACGAACGGCAGGGACTGGCCAAAGGGCCACCAGATAGGGGCAAACCCGGTGGTGGCAGCGTGATGCACCCAGCCCGTCAGCGGTACGATCACCAGCGATCCATAGAGCAAATAATGCACGGTTTCCGCTGCCAATGCCTCGGGTCGGTTGTCCCCATTCAGCAGGCCGGGTTTGCGTTGTGATACGGCCCACAGGATGCGCAAAAGCGCCACAAAGAACACAGCGACGCCAAGTGATTTATGAAGGGAAAACAAAAAGATGGTGCGCGAAACTAATCCTTGGTCAGGCGCGCCGTCGGCCAGTCGGATCATATCCGCAAGATAGGTGCTGTATTGCCCCAGCGGGATCAGGCTCAGGATTAACAGCGCTGTCAGCCAGTGAAACACCTTGGCCACAGAACCATAGCGCGAAGGAGAATTGTGAACGTGCATAACGCGGCCTTTCCAGCAAGGTTTGTCGATTAAGTATGGCGGTTCTAGCATCTATCCACAATTGCACAGTGTTCACAGCACCCCTGCATAAATGCGCAGAACGTATCGCCCGTTGCCTAAATGCGCCCATCGCGGTATCCAAAACCAAAGGCACTTCAAGCGGCAGGAGCAGAGCAATATGAACCGTGCATTCTTATTTCCGGGACAGGGCGCGCAAACCATTGGTATGGGGCAGGCGCTGGCGCAGGCCTATCCGGGCGCAAAAGCCATTTTCGATGAGGTGGATGACGCCTTGGGTGAAAAGCTGAGCACGCTGATCTGGGAGGGAGAGCAGGACCAGCTGACCCTGACACACAATGCACAACCCGCATTGATGGCCACATCCCTTGCCGCGATGCGCGCATTAGAGGCCGAGGGCGTGAGCCTTGCGGCCGCCAGCTTTGTGGCGGGGCATTCACTGGGCGAATATTCTGCATTGGCCGCAGCAGGTGCGTTAAGCATCGCCGACACTGCGCGCCTGTTGCGCACACGAGGCGAGGCCATGCAAAGGGCCGTGCCAGTGGGCGAGGGCGCCATGGCGGCCATTCTGGGCCTTGATCTGGATACCGTGCGTGACGTTGCCAGCGCCGCTGCCATGGGCGAGGTGTGTCAGGCTGCAAATGACAACGACCCCGGACAGGTGGTTGTGTCAGGGGCTGCCGATGCTGTGGCCCGCGCGGTGGATATCGCCAAAGAGCGCGGTGCCAAACGTGCCATGTTGCTGCCTGTCAGTGCGCCGTTCCATTGCGCCTTGATGGAGCCTGCCGCCGCTGTCATGGCCGAAGCGTTGAGCCATGTTGAAATCAACCGCCCGGCTATTCCGGTCATTGCCAATGTGCTGGCCGAAGCGGTCAGTGATCCGGCAACGATCCGCTCGCTTTTGGTTGAGCAGGTGACGGGGGCTGTGCGGTGGCGCGAATCTGTGCAGTTCATGGGCGATCACGGCGTGTCCGAGACCTATGAGATCGGTGCGGGCAAGGCGTTATCGGGCATGGTACGGCGCATCAACCGCGATATTGCGGTCAATGCAGTGGGCACACCGGATGATGTGAAACTGGCGGCCAGCAAGATATTGGGCTGAACGGCCGACAATTATTGGTAGTTTAAAAGGGATGAATATGTTTGACCTGACAGGAAAAACGGCACTGATAACAGGGGCTTCGGGCGGTATTGGCGGGGCAATTGCCAAGGCGCTGCATGGGGCAGGGGCGACAGTTGGCCTGAGTGGCACACGGGTGGACCCATTGCAGGCACTGGCGGCTGAATTGGGTGATCGTGCCCATGTGTTGCCCTGCAATCTGAGCGATGCTGAGGCCGTGGATGCGCTGCCAAAACAGGCCATAGAGGCCATGGGCAGTGTCGATATACTGGTGAACAACGCGGGCATCACCCGCGATCAGATATTCATGCGTATGTCTGATGAGGAATGGCAAAGCGTTCTGGATGTGAACCTGACCAGCACCATGCGGCTTTGTCGCGGCGTCATGCGCCCGATGATGAAGGCGCGCTGGGGGCGGATCATCAATATCAGCTCTATCGTGGGGGCCACAGGCAACCCCGGTCAGGCCAATTATGCCGCGTCCAAAGCGGGGTTGGTGGGGATGACCAAATCCATCGCCTATGAGGTGGCCAGCCGGGGCATCACCGCCAATGCGGTGGCTCCGGGGTTTATTGCCACAGCAATGACCGACAAGCTGAGCGACGAGCAAAAAGACAAGATCAATGCCCAAATCCCCGCAGCCCGCATGGGAGCAGCAGAAGAGATCGCCGCAGCGGTGCTTTATCTGGCATCCCCCGAGGCCGGATATGTGACGGGGTCGACCTTGCATGTGAACGGCGGAATGGCGATGTTATAGCCATCACAACGGGGGGGATATCGCTGGATTGCGGGCAGTCCAGACTTGATATCTTTCGGGTGTCCCCCACGTCGGGAAAAGATTTGCCTACAGCGCACCATGTGCTATAGGCGGCGCAGATTTGCCGGGCAACCGTTGGTTGACCCGGTGGCCTATGATGATTAGGCAAGACCAAACCGCCCCCAACAAGGGCAAGATTTCAAGGCCGCTAACCCCACAAAGGGACGTGGCAAAAACGGGTCACCAAGCCCAACAGACGATGAGGATTATGTCATGAGCGATATCGCAGACCGCGTTAAGAAGATCGTTGTGGAACACCTGGGTGTGGAAGAGGACAAGGTTGCTGAAACAGCTTCGTTCATCGACGATCTGGGCGCAGACAGCCTGGACACGGTCGAACTGGTCATGGCGTTTGAAGAAGAGTTCGGGATTGAAATCCCCGACGACGCGGCTGAAACCATTCAGACCTTTGGCGATGCAGTGAAATTCATCACCGAAGCGTCCTAAGCGTTTCACCACTTCAGAATTTTAGAGAGGCCCTGCCACCTGGCGGGGCCTTTTTATTTGGATGGAAATGGCGGGATTGCGCCCTCTTTGACCAATTTCTGCGTTGCCGCTAAAGTCCGATACAGGTGGTCGGGCCAAATTCCTTTGCACGCAGCTTTGGTCGTATCGGTTGAATGAGGCTTGGATCGTGCAAATCACCGTAACCACCAAGGCGCAGGTCGGTGCTGGCTCAACGTTCCCAATCTAGTGGAGGGCGTTCTGCCATGACCATCTACCCCACTGCTGAACGGCATAACGGACATCTGTCTCATTGGCCCGTGATCGTCTGGAAGATCCGGTGCAACTGGTACAAAGACCCGGTTAATATTATCCTCAGCCTTGCCAGCGCGCAACCAGAGCCAACAGCCGATTTCCTGTAAATTTGAAAACCTGCCCCATGACGCATATTTGTGTCATGGGCTCTGACACCTCGCACTCTTGCCCCTGGGGGGCAAGGCGGGGTAAGAGCATCCAAAGCAAATATACGAAGGTGAGGGCAGCAATATGCGTCGAGTGGTTGTCACAGGTCTGGGTTTGGTTACGCCTTTGGCGTCTGGGGTTGAGGAAAGCTGGTCAAGGCTGTTGGCCGGTGAATCAGGGGCAGGCCCGATCACGCGGTTTGACACGTCCAATGTGGCCACAACATATGCCTGCGAAGTGCCTTTGGGCGATGGCAGTGATGGCACCTTCAATGCCGATGACTACATGCTGCCCAAGGAACAGCGCAAAGTAGATGATTTTATCGTCTATGGTGTCGCCGCAGCCACGCAGGCGGTTGAGGATTCCGGCTGGAACCCCGAAGACAGAGAAAGCCAGGAGCGCACCGGTGTTCTGATCGGCTCGGGCATTGGCGGGCTGAAATCAATTGAGCAAACCACATTGCTGATCCGCGACAAGGGCGTGCGGCGGGTGTCTCCTTTCTTTATTCCCGGCGCTTTGATCAATCTGATCTCAGGTCAGGTGAGCATCCGCTATGGTTTCAGAGGTCCCAATCACGCGGTTGTCACGGCGTGTTCCACGGGGGCGCATGCCATTGGTGATGCAGCCCGGCTGATCGTGTTTGATGATGCTGATGTGATGTTGGCGGGCGGGGCCGAAGCGGCGATCTGCGAGATTGGTATTGCCGGGTTCAACGCCTGCAAAGCCTTGTCTACCAGTCGCGCTGACAACCCCAAAGAGGCCAGCCGCCCCTATGACACCGATCGTGATGGGTTTGTTATGGGCGAGGGGGCCGGTGTGGTGGTTTTGGAGGAATACGAACACGCCAAAGCACGCGGCGCCAAGATTTACGCCGAAGTTGTGGGCTATGGCCTGTCGGGGGATGCCTATCACATCACCGCCCCGGCCGAGGATGGCGATGGCGCATTCCGCTCAATGACGGCCGCGCTCAAACGTGCGGGGCTTGAGCCCAAAGATGTGGATTACATCAACGCACATGGTACCTCGACCATGGCCGACACCATTGAACTGGGCGCGGTTGAACGCCTGTTGGGGGATGCTGCCAGCACCGCCACCATGAGCTCTACCAAATCCGCCACTGGGCATTTGCTGGGGGCGGCTGGCGCGATTGAGGCGATTTTCTCGATCCTTGCCATCCGCGATCAGGTCGCCCCGCCCACGATTAACCTTGAAACCCCAGCCGTGGACACACCACTGGATCTGGCTCCAAAGGTGAAACGTGAGCGCGAGATCAACGTGGCGCTGTCCAACTCCTTCGGGTTTGGCGGTACCAATGCGTCGGTCCTGTTCAAGAAGGTTGATTGACACATGTGGCGCAATATCACGTCTAACGTGCTGACCTTTCTGGTTGTTGCGGTGTTCCTGATGGGGGGGCTGATCCTGTGGGGCCAACGCGAGTATTCCGCCACCGGCCCGTTGGATGAGCAGATCTGCCTGCGGGTGCAAAGCGGGTCTTCTATGCGCGGCGTGTCACGCCAGTTGGAAAATGAAGGCGCTGTTTCAAGTGGGTCCATCTTTCGTATCGGGGCCGATTACACGGATAAATCCAGCCGTCTTAAGGCGGGCAGCTGGCTGATCCCCGGGCATGCTAGCATGTCAGAAATTGCCGATATTATCACCCGTGGCGGTGCCAGCACTTGTGGCACCGAGGTGGTGTACCGCATCGGTGTGACCCGCAGCCAAATTCAGGTGCGCGAGCTGGACCCCGCAACCGACCGCTATGTGGAACAGGCCGCCTTCAACCCGGCCGAGGATGCCGTGCCGCCCGCGTTTAGCGACGTGCGCGAGAAATCCGACACCCGCTACCGTGTGGCCATTGCCGAGGGCGTGACCAGCTGGCAGATCATCGAAGGGTTGAAGGCGGTGGATGTGCTGGAGGGTGACATCAGCGAAGTGCCCCCCGAAGGCAGCCTGGCCCCCAACAGCTATGATGTTGCCAAGGGTGAAGACCGCAGCCTGATCATCGACAAGATGCGCAAAGCTCAGGATGCTTTGCTGGCTGCCGCCTGGGAAAACCGCGCCGATGGCATCCCGCTGGAAAACCCATATGAGGCGTTGATACTGGCCTCGATCATCGAAAAAGAAACCGGTGTGCCGCGGGAACGGCGACAGGTGGCAAGTGTGTTCACCAACCGGTTGAACAAAGGCATGAAGCTGCAAACGGACCCAACGGTGATCTATGGCATCACCAAAGGCGAGGGCGTGCTGGGCCGTGGCCTGCGCCAGTCAGAATTGCGCAAAGAAACCGCCTGGAACACTTATGTGATCAAAGGTCTGCCGCCAACGCCGATTGCCAATCCGGGTCAGGCCAGCCTTGAGGCGGCCGTCAACCCCGACACAACGCCGTTTATCTTCTTTGTGGCGGATGGCTCGGGGGGGCATGCCTTTGCTGAAACCCTGGACGAGCATAACGCCAACGTCGCGCGCTGGCGCGAAATTGAAGCCGAGCGCGCCAATCAATAGCGGATCAAGTGTTGTGCCAAGATGTAGTGCTCTGGCGCGGCTTCATCTTTCTCTAAATACTTAAACACCCCCTTTCGTGTCATCAGAGGTGTTATTTAAGTATTTTTGGAAAGATGAAGCCGGGGCGTGCGCGTTATTGCATCCTTAGTGCACCGTCGAGGCGGATGACTTCGCCGTTCAAATAGCCGCATTCCACGATGAAACGCGCCAGTGCGGCATATTCCGCCGGATCCCCCAGACGTTTGGGGCACGTCACATCCTGCGCAAGGCTGGCCTGTACCTCTTGGGGCAGGCCTTGCAGCATCGGGGTCAAAAAGATGCCCGGCGCGATGGCCATCACCCGGATACCCTCGCGCGACAGATCACGCGCCATAGGCATGCTGAGCCCGACAATACCGCCTTTGGAAGCGGCATAGGCGGCCTGACCCTTTTGGCCCTCAAAGGCGGCGACTGAGGCGGTGTTGATAATCACCCCACGGCTGCCATCCGGTTCGGGGTCATTCTTGGCGATTTCGGCGGCGGCGAGGCGAGCGACGTTGAAGCTGCCTACAAGATTGATGTTGATGACCGATTGAAAGACACCCAGATCATGTGGCCCGTCACGGCCCAGCGTTTTTGCAGCAGGGGCGATGCCCGCACAGTTGATCACAGCGCTGATCCGGCCCATGGCGGCACTGGCATGCGAGATTGCGGCCTGCACCGAGGCCTCGTCGGTCACGTCGGTTTCGGCAAAGCCTGCGCCGATCTCGGCTGCGACGGCCTCGCCACGGGCACGATCGCGGTCCAGCAGCGTGACTTGTGCGCCCATGGTGCGGAAATGGCGGGCGGTGGCCTCACCCAGGCCAGAGGCCCCCCCGGTGATGATCGCGGCAGTGTCTTGAATGCGCATAAGCATATCCTCGCAGGTGGAAATTGAACATTCGTTCAGATAACCCGAAGTGATAGGCCTGTCAAAGCCGGGGTTTGAACCAATGGGCTGAAAAGCTCAGCCCGACAACGGTGATCAGGATCCGAATGATGTGATAGAGCGTCACCAGCGCAGGGTTGGCCGGCAGGCTGAGCGCCACCAGCGCCATTTCAGTGACCCCGCCGGGGGCAAAGCTGATCAGCATGACGTCAAAGGGCTCTGCTGTGATGGGGGAGAGCAAGCTGGCCATCAAAGCGGCCAGACACAGCATGCCGCCCACCGATAACAGTGACAGCGCCGCCCCCATGGCAAGTGTGTTGCGCGTGGTGCCCTTGAACCGTGTGCCCAAAGAGGCGCCGATCACCACTTGTGCCAGATTGACCAGCCATTGAGGGATGTCCATTTGCACCAATCCGCTTAGGGACAGGGCTGCCCCCACAACCAAAGGACCGGTCAACTGCCGGGCAGGCAGGCGGCACACGGCCCCAAGAGCGATACCCCCAATCACCGCCACGGCGATGATGGGCAGATGCGACAGGGGCACTTCGGCCTGCGCCATGGTCATGCCAGCCGAGCTGCCCAGCGGCGCGCCGTGCCACAGGGACAGGCCAATGGGCAGCAACGTGACCACCGTGATGACGCGCAGGAATTGTTGCAGGACCAGGCGTGAGGTGTCAGCGCCTGCGTTTTCGCCAAAGGCAATGCTTTCATACAGCCCGCCCGGCGCACTGGAATAAAACGCGGTGGGCCTGTCAAATCCGCCAATGCGACGAAACACAGTATAGTTATACCCGGTGCTGAGCACCACAAATACCCCAAGCGCTGCGACGCTGATGGCCAGCCCTTTTGCCTCGGCAAACAGGGAAGGGGTGATTTGTGTGCCGATCATCAGCCCGATCACCGCGATGAACACCAGGCGCAATCCCCCCAGAAAGGCGAATTCTTCGGGCAGGTGCCGGGCTAACATAGTGGACATCAGCCCCGACACCAGCAATGGCCCCATCATGAAAGGCAAAGGCAAACCCAGCCACCGCGCGGAAAAACCGGCAACGCCGCAAAGGGCGATCAACACAGCGGTGGAAAGGGGCGATTTCATATCCCTTTGAAGCACCGGGGCCGGGGGATCACAAGGCCAGAAGGGCCAATGATCTATTTAGTCACCTTATGTCCGTTCTCATTTGCTCAGGCAAATGTACACTCTTGCGAGGCTAGGCTTCGATAGGGTTGGCTCAGATCAGCGCGGTTGAAAGGCTGGGGAAATAGCTCAACAATATCAGAACAAGGGCGACGGCCACAAGGAAGGGCCACAGCGCCTTGAGGATGGCACCGGGGGGGGTGTCGCTCATGGATGAGGCGATATAGAGGCCGATTCCGACGGGTGGTGTGAGCAGTCCAAGAACGAGATTGAGACAAACCACCACGCCGAACTGATAGGGGCTGATATCATAAGATCCGGTGGCAATCGGGAGCAGGATTGGTGTGATCAGGATAATTGCGGCGATGCCGTCAATCACCATCCCCACCAACAACAGCGCGGCATTGACGATCAGCAGGAACATGAACGGATCTGAGGTCACCGAGGTGATCAGCGCGGCCAGTTTTTGCGGGATTTCCTCATATATGATCACCCAGCCAAACACGCTGGCGGCTGAAATCATGAACACGATCATCGAGGCGTTGACGGCCGTGCGTTTGAACATCTCGCCCAAGTGCTGCGGTTTCAATTCGCCGTAGACAAGCCAGCCAACAAGAAAGGCAATCAGTGACGCAATCGCCGCGGATTCCGTTGGGGTGGCAATGCCAAACAAAATGCCACCAATGATGGCCAGCGGGATCAACAGGGCAGGCAGGGCATCGCGCAGGGCCAACAGTGCCTCGGGCATCGCCATCCACGCCCCTTTGGGAAATTGCTGTTGCCAGCCGATCAGGGTGATCACCAGTGCAAAGCTGAGCGTCAACAGGATGCCGGGGATGATGCCGGCCAAAAACATCTCGCCAATGGGGACCTGCGCCAAAACGCCAAATATGACGAACATCATCGACGGCGGAATGACCGGGGCCAGCAACCCGCCCGCAGCGGTGGTGGCGGCAGCAACCCCCTTGTCGTAGCCCTCAGATTCCATGGCGGGCACGATGGCCCGTGACATCACCGCGATTTGCGCTGTGGCCGAGCCGATGATCGCCGCCATGAACATATTGGCCAGCAGATTGATATAGGCCAACCCGCCGCGAAACCCGCCAACAAACACTCGTGCCATGTTGATCAGCCGCTTGGTCATGCCGCCTTCATTCATCAGCTCACCCGTCAGCATGAATAGCGGGATCGCCAACAGGCCATAGTTTTCAAGGCCCGCAAACATCTTCTGGGCAAAGCTGTCATAAAGGACGGTGTTGCCGCTTTCCCAGACATACCAGATGGCCGTCACAGCCAGCACAATGGCCACAGGCACAGATAAGAAAAGCGCAGCAAGGAAGACAACAGGGCTCATGTGGCATCCTTTGGCGCTGTTGGTGCGCCACTCAGATGCGCCAGTGAATGCAGGGTTGCCCCCAAGGCAAACAGCCACATCACGCTCCAGAACAAGTACTTTGGCAGGCCCAATGTCAGCGTAGGTTCTGCATAGATGAAGTTGAACGTACTGCCCTGAAATGCCATCACATCAAACCCCGATCGGGCCAGACCAAGCGGCATGAACCAGCGCCAGCAAAACCACAGCATGCACAGCGCAAAGGCAAGCACCACAATATCCACGATTTTGCGCATAACGAAACGCGCGCCGGGCGAGACAGCATCGGGCAGCAAGGTGATGGCCACCGAGTTACGGTGATGCAACGCAGCCGAAGCCCCAAGGAAGGTCATCCATGCCATGGCATAGATCGCCAGTTCGTCCACCCAATAAAGAGCGCTGCCGATGTTGCGTGTCAGCACGTTCAGCAGGATCAGCAGCGTGACAGTAACCGCCAGCAGTGCGGCGGCGCCCAGCTCAATCCGTGCCCAAAACGCTGATATCCGAAAAAGCATCGCCGCTACCTCATAAAAAAGGGGCGCAGGTTGGACCCGCGCCCCTGTTCTTCATATCTGAATTGTCACTCGGTTTGTGCCGCGACAGCGCGCAGGGCGTCAAGCGATTTGGCCTTTTGTGACCATATGGCGTTCCATTGCTCAACCGCATCGCCAAAGAATGAGGCATCAACCTTGGTATAGGTGATGCCGGTGTCTTTGACCTGCTCCAGCCAGCCAGCTTCTTTGGCGATATAGCTGTCGATAGTGCTGTCCACATGTTTGGCCATCAAACCACCGATCATGGCGCGGTCATCATCCGACATCCCGGCCCAAACCTTGGCCGAAACCAGCCCGACCATAGGGAACATCATGTGATCTGACTGCACAATCGTATCGGCATGTTCAAAATACTTCAGAACCCAGATCAACTCGGCGTCCATGTCGATGGCATCGACCTGACCATTGGCCAGCGCATCATAAACCGCAGGCAATGGCATGGGGGTAGGGGCCGCACCCACGGCGTTATAGAAATCCAGAATTGGTGCAAACGGCGTGATACGCAGCTTCAACCCGGCAAGATCCTGAGCGGTTGAAATCTCACCACGGCTGACGATCTGGCGCAATCCGGCCATGCCATAGCCAACGCCAACAACGCCCACCTGACCCGCAAGCGGCTCCAGCAGTGATGCCGCCGTTTCAGAGCGCAGGATGCGCCCGGCATGGGCGATGTCATTGGCCAGATAGGGCGCATAAAACGCACCCATATCCGGGGCGCGGTTTGACACTTCGGCCACAGTCATAAAGGCCATGTCCAGGGCGCCTGTCTGCAACTGTTGCAGCATTTCGGCCTCATTGCCCAACTGGCGTGCCGGGAAAACCGAAACGCTGTGCGCGCCACCGGAGACTTCGGCCAGCTCGGCGCCAAAGGCCTCGGCTGCTTTGGTCCAGATATGTGGCGGCGGTGTGATCAAACCCAAGCGGAACTCATTGGCCTGCGCCACCAGCGCAGAGGCCGCCACAAGTGCGGCCGATGTCAGCAATGTCGTAAAGTGTTTCATGGTAACTCCCTGATATTTTTTGTTTTGTTTAGGTTCAGATTTTGACCCAGCCCTCGGGTGGTTCTTTTCCTGGGTGTATCGTTTGGCAGTTGGGGCAGGTGCGATCCTCTTGTGAGGCATAGAACTTTTCGTAAACGGGTGGCAAGTCTCTGACGATTGATTGTAGCTGCATCTCGGCGCGGTGAACAAGGCTGCCGCATTCAAAGCAGTACCATTCGATGGCGTCAAGTTCACCTGTTTGGCGTTTGGGTTCAATCACCAACCCGATTGAGCCTTCCTCGGGGCGTTGCGGTGAGTGGCGCACATGGGGAGGCAGCAGGAAAATCTCTCCCTCGCGGATGGGAACATCATAAAATTCCTCACCGTCAAAGAGCTTCAGAACCATGTTGCCTTCCAGCTGGTAAAAGAACTCCTCAACCGGGTCATCGTGATAATCGGTGCGCTTGTTGGGGCCGCCAACCACGGTGACCATCAGGTCTGCGTCCTCCCAGATCTGCTGATTTCCGACAGGGGGCTTAAGAAGGTGGCGATGCTCATCAATCCACGTCTGGAAATTAAAGGCTCTCAGTTTGGACATGTTCTTCTCCCTTTATTACGAAAACTTCCGTGACTTCGCCCCTTACCGCAAAGAATTATTCCGCATGTTGGTATCGGAATTAGTTATATCACAAGCGGCACTGCCTATGCGTCAGAGTTTGAGGCCGCACGCCTTGAACGCATTGCGCACAACGGTTTTCTCGGCCTCTGTCAGCTCCAGCATGGGGGGGCGGACCCGCCCGCCGACCTGTCCCAACAGCTCCTGCCAGTATTTGCCAAAGGCCGTCGGTTTATCTGCCGGGCGTGAGCGCTTCATCGCTTCACGCACCGGGTTCAAACTGTCGCGGACCTTGCGCGCCTCGTCAAACTTGCCCGCAAAGGCCAGTTGTGTGTAGTCGTGCATGCGTTTGTCATTGGCGGTTTGCAACTGGTAAGGCGGCGAAGAACACAAATAGAGCTTCCATCCCAGGTCCTCGATATTTTCCAGCCAATCCTCCTCGGCTGATGTGGACACATGGATTTTGTCGCCGATCATATGGCTGAGCCGCACATACATCTCACGCGGGACCGAATATTTGATCGCAACGATGTTGGGCAATTCGGCAATACGCGCGCATTCCTCAGGCTGCATCAGATAGCCGCTGTCGGGGTGGCTCCACATTGCGATGCCAATATCAAGCTCATCGCAGAAGGTCTTGTAATATTGGTATAAAACCTCGCCACGGTCCTGCACAAAGCTGAGAACCGGGGCATGCACCACAATGTAATCCGCGCCACACTCCTGGGCATGATGCGCCAATTCCAGCGCTGTGTTCATATTCTGATCGGAGACCGAGACAATCACACCGGCCTTGCCTGCGCATTCCTCCACTGCAATCTCAAAATTGCGTTTGCGCTCTTCCAGGCTCATCGAGAAGAACTCGCCCTGTTTGCCAGCCACGAACAGCCCTTGGATATCCAGATCGTCAATCCAGTGGCGGATGTTTGCGCGCAAGCCCGCCTCATCCAACGACAAATCATCATTGAACGGGTTCAGGGCCGCCGCCCAAATGCCTGTCATGTTCTCACGCGCGTAGGCCTTTGCGTCGTGTTTGGAATATTTCATATCCGGGCACCTTTGGTTGTCAAAGCAGCTGTTTCAAATTTCAACAGGGCGCATTTTGGCGCGCTGGCCAATCTGAAACGCTCGAACTGGGTATCAAATATAGCTATATCAAATCTACTTCAATTTAGATTAGATCAATTTCAAACAATAGGTTTGGATCATGAAAACAGGTTTGATCGGCAATGGGGCGATTGCCCGCTATGTGCGTACAGCGCTGGAAGACCGCGGGCATTCAGTCAGCGCGATACTGCTGCGCCCCGAGCGTGTGGCACAAAATCCGGGGCTGCACGTTGGATCGGTTGCGGCGTTGCCAGATGACCTGGACCTGATGATTGATTGTGCCGGGCATGGTGCCTTGATTGAGCACGGCCCGGCCATCCTGTTGCGCGGGATGGATTTGATTACGGTTTCGCTGGGGGCTTTGGCTGACCCGGTGGTGTATGACATGCTTGAACAGGCCGCAGGGCAGGGTGGTGCCCGATTGCACCTTGCCAGTGGCGCCATCGGGGCGCTGGATTGCTTGCGTGCCGCGCGGGTCGGGCGGCTGGACCGGGTAACTTATGTTGGACGCAAGCCGCCCAAGGGCTGGAAAGGCTCAGCAGCCGAAAAGGTTCTGGATCTTGAGGCGTTGCACAGCGGTGCGCAGATACATTTTGAAGGGTCCGCGCGCGAGGCCGCATTGCGATACCCCAAAAACGCCAATGTGGCTGCCGCCGTGGCGCTGGCCGGAGCCGGGTTTGATGCCACACAGGTGCAGCTGATTGCCGATGCTGATGTGTCTGAGAACATTCACGAGATCGAAGCCATCGGCGAATTTGGCAGTTTCAGCTTTCAGATCAGGGGGCGGTCTTTGCCCGATAACCCGTGCAGTTCTGCCCTGGCGGCAATGAGCGTGATCTCCAAACTGGAGCAAACCCACCAGCTGATAACGATTTAGGACATCCCATGAGCGCCAGCCATTCCCGCATTGTTGATCGTGCCCTGACCCGGCTGAAACTGCGCCAGTTGCGCCTGTTGGTGGCTGTCGGTAGCCATGGCAACATTCAAAATGCAGCGCGTGAACTGGGCATATCTCAGCCCGCCGCCACCAAGATGATCCAGGATTTGGAGCTGGATTTTGAGGTCAAACTGTTCAGCCGCACCAATCGCGGTGTGATCCCCACGGTGTTTGGCGAAACATTGATCCGGCACGGCAAGCTGATCTTTGCACAGGTGTCAAACGCGGCGCAGGAGTTGGATGATCTGAACGAAGGCAACGCGGGCCGGGTGGTTGTTGGCACCCTGCTGGCGGCCTCGACCGGGCTGTTGCCCGTGGCGATTGATAATCTGCTGGCAGAGCGCCCAAAAGTGGCGATCAAAATCAGGGAAGGCACCAATGAGGTTTTGATGCCCGCCTTGCTGTCAGGCGAGATTGATCTGGTGGTTGGGCGCCTTCCGTCACACCGGCACCGGGACAAAATCCAACAGGAACGCCTGTTTGAGGATCGCATTGTTGCGGTTGTTGGCAATCACCATCCGCTGGCCAACAAACGATCCGTGTCGTTTGAGCAGATCAAACCCTTTGGCTGGATATTGCCGCCGCTTGAAACCTCGTTGCGTCGTCAGATCAACCACTTTTTTGTGGGACAGCAGCAATATGTGCCACCTTTGGCGATAGAATCTGTGTCCTATCTGGCCAACCGTGCTTTGCTGCAATCGCGTGATCTGATCGGGTTGATGCCGGCCGAAGTGATCGCACAAGACGTTGAAAACGGATACCTTTCCCAGCTGGATTGGGTCGCCCCCTTTGGTCAGGGGCCTATTGGCATTTCGTTTCGCTCAGACAGCAGCCTCTCACCTGCCGGGCGCGCGTTCAAGCTGGCATTGCACCGCGCAGCACAGCAAAGATAGCGCTGGTATTCGCCAAAGTGATATCAGTATTCAGCTAATTCACTTGAAGTGAGCCACCCCATTGCATGATCTGACAGCACCCGACACCGGAGGCACCTTGCCCATGTATCCTGATCTGAAACTCTTTATCGCAGGCGAATGGCGCAGCGCGGCGCATGACATGCCCGTGGTGAACCCCGCCACCGAAGAGGTGCTTGGCCATCTTCCCTGTGCCGCCAAAAGTGATCTGGATGATGCCCTGGCCGCAGCCGAGGCGGGCTTTCAAATCTGGAGCCGTACATCCCCGCGCGAGAGGTCCGATACCATCCTGCGCGCCGCCGCATTGCTACGCGAGCGCCGCGAAGAGATTGCGCAGTCGATCACGCTGGAACATGGCAAACCACTGCCCCAGGCCCGGCTTGAAGTGATCCGTGGCGCCGAGTTCTTTGAGTGGGATGCAGGCGAGGCGATGCGCACCTATGGCCGGGTCATCCCGGCGGCACGCGGGCATAAATTCAGCGTACATCATCAGCCGATCGGCGTGGTCGCGGCATTTTCACCGTGGAACTTCCCGATGAGCCAACCCGCCCGCAAAATTGCCGGGGCCTTGGCATCGGGCTGTTCAATCATCCTCAAAGCCGCCGAGGAAACCCCCGCCGGGGCGATCCATATTGCGCGCGCCTTTCAGGATGCGGGCCTGCCTGCGGGCGTGCTTAATCTGGTCTTTGGCAACCCGGCCGATATTTCGGGCTATCTTATCCCGCAAGATCCGGTGCGGCTGGTGGCCTTTACCGGGTCGACCACCGTTGGGCGCCATCTGACAACATTGGCATCCGAACATATGACATCCGTGTTGATGGAACTGGGCGGTCATGCGCCGGTGATTGTCTGTGAAGATACCGATGTGCAGGCCGCCGCCATCTCAGGGGCTGTGCGCAAGATGCGCAATGCCGGGCAGGTGTGCACATCACCGACGCGCTTCTTTGTGCATGACAGCATTTTTGACGACTTCACCGCAGCTTTTGTGGCCCGCGCGGCTGCTACAATTGTGGGCAATGGTATGGAGGCTGGCGTTGACATGGGGCCGCTGGCAAATGAGCGGCGCGCCCCAGCCCTGAGCGCTCTGGTGGAAGACGCCCGGGCAAAAGGCGCAACTGTGGCCACGGGCGGCACGCGGCATGGCGATACTGGTTACTTCTTTCAGCCCACGGTGCTGGTCGATGTGCCGCAAGACGCGCAGATCATGCAGGAAGAGCCGTTTGGCCCGATTGCAGTGCTCAACCGGGTGTCATCTCTGGACGAGGCAATCCGTCAGGCAAATTCGGTTCCCTATGGCCTTGCCGGATATGCATTCACCAACCGCGCCGATTACATCGACCGGATGATTGACGAGGTTGAGGTGGGGAACCTGTCGATCAATACGCTTGAAGCCTCGATGCCCGAAACCCCGTTTGGCGGGGTGAAATCCAGCGGCTATGGCCGGGAAGGCGGCGTTGAGGGGCTGGACAATTACATGACCATCAAACACGTCTGGCACTCGGCCAACATCACCTGATCAGCCCGGTGGGGGATCTTTTGAAGTCTGGCGGCTTTTTACAAGGCAGGCCCTGGTTTGTTGAAACTACTGCCCGAAGCCATCAATGAGCGCGGCTGGTTTTGCAAATTCGTGCAGGGCATCCATATCCGTGATTTCCACACTTGTATTCGTGACCTTCACACCTTTTTCCTGAAGCACTTTGATAGAGCGTGAAAGGTTTTCAGGTGTCATATTAAGATATGAGGCAAGTCGCCGTTTCTCTATCTTGAGCTCAAATAGCTCTTTGTTATCTGCGGCATTTGAGTGGCGGATGATATAATTTGCAAGCCGCTCAACCGATGTGCGCAACCGCAGGTTTTTAGAGCTTCGCACCACAGAGCGGTAACAGTCAGCCAATTCTGTAACCACGGAGCGCGCAAAGGAGCTGTCTTTGTCGAACACGGCCCGGACGTCTTGGGAGGGGATCATCATCAGGCGGCATTTTTCAGTGGTTCGCCCTGACATCAAATAGGGCGCATCTTTGATCGTCGCCGCAAGAATGAAGGTCGAAACGGGGTGAATGGTCGCCATCACCGTTTCGCGGCCATTCCAGGTTGCAAAAAGCTCTACATTGCCTTCGATGACGATATAGAGAAAATCACAAGAATCTCCTTCGGTGATTAATTCGATTTGGGGCGGAAAATTTTGCACATAGGCCCCGCGAACGAGGTGGTCAAAATTTTCATCTGCCATGTCTGAAAAAAGAGCGAGCGCTCGAATCTTTGGAACATCGATTGCTCGCATTTGGTGGGTCTCTCAGGTCAATTGATATTTATCAAGTATCTATTTGATTTTGGAAGGAATGTCACAGCATTTGTCTGATCTGGCGGTTGATGCTTGTCCCTACCTTGCGTGATGTTTGTTAATAGTGGAAGTAAAACAACAACTTACCGCAATATCTTGATGCAGATCAAACCAGCGCCCCGGCCCCCTATCTATCGTTGACTTAAGAAGTCGAGCCTTCTCGCTCGGACGAACGAGGGATAGCCAGATGGAACTACAAAACAAAGCCACCAGCTTATGGGGCAATTTCTTTGATGTCAGACGTGTGCAGATCCGCACGTTCCACATGACATGGTTTGCGTTTTTTGGCGCGTTTTTTGCGTGGTTCGGCATTGCACCATTGATGATCGTTGTGCGTGACGAACTGGAGCTCACAAAATCGCAAGTGGGGTGGTCAATCATCGCCTCCGTGGCGGTGACCGTGTTTGCGCGCATCTTCATCGGCTGGCTCTGTGATCGTATCGGGCCAAGGCTTGCATATACATTTCTGCTGATATTTGGCGCTTTTCCCGTCGCGGGCATTGGGCTTGCGGATAGTTTTGAGAGTTTCCTGTTTTTCCGTCTATTGATCGGCATTATCGGCGCGTCTTTTGTGATCACGCAATATCATACCTCTGTCATGTTCGCCCCCAACGTGGTGGGCACCGCCAACGCGACCAGCGCGGGTTGGGGCAACTTGGGTGGCGGTGTCACCCAGATCGTTATGCCGCTTATCTTCTCGGGGCTTGTCATCGGATTTGGCTTCACTGACGCGCAGGCCTGGCGCATGTCGATGGTGGCCGTCGGTGTGGTGATTTTCCTGATCGGTATCGCTTACTATTTCATGACGCAGGATGCTCCGGATGGGAACTATAAGGAGTTGCGCGAAAAAGGCATGATGCCCGAAACGAAGAAGGTTTCTGGCGCGTTTTGGAACGCTTTGGCTGACTATCGTGTCTGGATATTGTTCCTGATTTATGGGGCCTGTTTTGGCATTGAGCTGACCGTGAACAATACCGCGGCGCTCTATTTTTATGACTATTTCAACGTTAATCTGGTGACTGCGGGTGCTATCGCGGCCTCATTTGGCCTGATGAACATCTTCGCGCGCACGTTGGGCGGCATTTTTGGTGATAACTTTGGCCACATGTGGGGCCTCAAGGGGCGCTCGTTCTGGCTGTTCATCGTGCTGTTGGGCGAAGGCATTGCGCTGATGATCTTTAGCCGCATGAACGTTTTGTTCCTCGCCATTCCGATGTTGATTGTGTTCTCGCTGTTTACCCAAATGGCAGAAGGCGCGACATATTCGGTTGTTCCGTTCATCAACAAAAAAGCCCTTGGCGCGGTTGCCGGTGTGGTTGGTGCAGGCGGCAATGCGGGGGCAGTCGCGGCGGGCTTCTTGTTCAAAGGCGCGATGGAGTGGAACGACGTTTTCTTCACCATCGGCGTGGTTGTGGCGATCGCCTCACTGCTGACGTTCTTCCTGCGGTTTAGCCCCGAACAGGAAGCAGAAGAGAAAGCCCTGTTTGAAAAGGCGAGCCTGGATTTGCTGAAAATCAGAGCAGATCGCGCCAACGAGGCACTCGCTCACTCAGCCAAAGTCATCGCTGAGTACAACGAAACACATGATCAAAAAATCTAAATCCAAGGGCGGGCTAGTGCAGCCCGCCTCAACCTCAACAAGGAGGATAAAGTGGGACAAGACTTACGAAACTGGGACATCGAGAACGAGAGCTATTGGGCCTCGACCGGTAAGTCCATCGCCACCCGCAACCTGTGGATTTCCATCCCCAGCTTGCTCGTTGGGTTCGCTGTATGGCTGTATTGGGGGATCATCACCGTTCAGATGATCAACTTGGGCTTTGCATTTGAGAAATCACAACTGTTTACCCTTGGCGCGATTGCGGGCCTGACGGGCGCGACACTGCGTATCCCTTCGACGTTTTTCATCCGAATTGCGGGCGGGAGAAACACCATTTTCTTCACCACCGCCTTGTTGATGATCCCTGCGATTGGCGCGGGGTATGCGCTGCAAGACCCCAACACCCCGCTTTGGAAGTTCCAAATCCTGGCGTTCCTGTCTGGCCTTGGTGGCGGTAACTTTAGTTCGTCCATGTCCAACATCAGCTTTTTCTACCCCAAAAAGGTGCAAGGCTACGCGCTTGGGATGAATGCGGGCCTTGGCAACTTTGGTGTCACAACCATGCAGATCGTGATCCCTCTGGTGATGACGTTTGGCCTGTTTGGCGGGCAAAGCCGCACCTTGGTAAACACCTCGGGCACATTGATCGGGAAAATCCCCGCAGGCACTGAAACCTACATTCAAAATGCGGGCTTGGTCTGGCTGATTGCACTGGTGCCGCTGGCGATCCTGGGCTGGGCGTTCATGAATAACATTCGTGATGAGCATGTCTCGCCAAACATTCCCAATCCTTTGGGCGCGTTTGCAGTGATCACCGGGATGCTGATGGTGGGCTTTGCCACTGCGGCCTTTGGCCTGTGGCTTTTGCTGCCTGCAACCGATGGCGGTTTGCCTGTCTCGGGTATGGGGCTGTCCAAATGGATCGTGCTGCCTATCGTGATCGCATTGACCGTGTTCTTGCTGAAGATGATCCCAGGGGCCGTGGGCCAAAACCTGTCTCGCCAATACAAGATATTTGGCAACAAACACACCTGGGCAATGACCGTGATCTACACAATGACCTTTGGGTCGTTCATCGGATACTCGGCCGCATTTGCGCTTACCATCAAGGTGGTCTTTGGCTTCCAACACATGATGGTGGACGGGGTAATGACCCACAATTTGGTCAATCCAAATGGCCCGTCGGCACTTATGTTTGCATGGATGGGGCCATTTATCGGCGCTCTGATCCGCCCTGTGGGTGGCATGATTGCTGATAAAATCGGCGGCGCGAAAGTCACACAGATCATCTCGGTCGTGATGGTTGCCTCTGCGCTGGGGCTCGCCTACCTGCTGAGCCTTGCCTACAATTCGGCGACACCAGAAACAGTGTTCTTGCCCTTCATGGCGCTGTTTTTGATCTTGTTTGCCGCAACAGGTATCGGCAATGGGTCAACCTTCCGCACAATCGCAATGGTGTTTGACAAAGAACAGGCTGGCCCTGCTCTGGGGTGGACTGCTGCGGTTGCTGCCTATGGCGCCTTCATCATCCCCAAAGTGTTTGGAGAACAGATGAAAGCGGGCACACCAGAATACGCCCTCTATGGCTTCGCTGCCTTCTACACTTTGTGCATCGTGATCAATTGGTGGTTCTACCTGCGCCCCAATGCCTACGTCAAAAACCCATAAACGAGCAATTTTTGCCCCGGCTTCGGGCCGGGGCAGATCAGCCCAATCTGAGGAGAAACCCCAATGAGCCATCTGCTCGACAGACTGAATTTCTTTCAATCCAAGGAACTTGAACAGTTTTCCGACGGATGGGGGCAAGTCACCCGCGAAAACCGCGACTGGGAAGACGTGTATCGCAATCGCTGGCGCCACGACAAAATCGTGCGCTCGACCCACGGGGTCAATTGCACCGGATCTTGTAGTTGGAAAATTTATGTAAAATCCGGGATTGTAACCTGGGAAACCCAGCAAACAGATTACCCGCGCACCCGCGCCGGAATGCCCAATCACGAACCACGCGGCTGTGCCCGTGGCGCGTCTTACAGCTGGTATTTGTATTCTGCGAACCGTGTGAAAAACCCACTGATCCGTGGCAAGCTGATGCGCGCATGGCGCAAGCTGCGTGAAACGCAAACCCCGATTGAGGCCTGGACGACATTGCAAAATGATCCGATTTTGCGGGCGTCCTATGTCCAAAGCCGCGGTAAGGGCGGCTTCGTGCGCGCCACTTGGGATGAAGCGACAGAAATCACCGCCGCCGCCAACGCCTATACGGCCAAAACCTATGGTCCTGATCGTGTCTTTGGCTTCTCTCCAATTCCAGCCATGTCGATGGTGTCCTACGCCGCTGGCAGCCGTTATCTCAGCTTGATGGGCGGCACATGCATGTCGTTTTATGACTGGTATTGTGATCTGCCACCTGCCAGCCCTCAAACCTGGGGCGAGCAAACCGACGTACCCGAAAGTGCTGATTGGTATAATGCCGGATTTCTGCTGCTCTGGGGCAGCAACGTGCCGCAGACCCGCACGCCGGATGCCCATTTCTATACCGAGGCGCGCTATCGCGGCACCAAATCCGCCGTTGTCAGCCCGGACTATTCAGAAGCGGCCAAGTTTGGCGACATCTGGCTTGCCCCGCAGCAAGGCACCGATGCGGCCCTTGCAATGGCGATGGGCCATGTGATCTTGCGGGAATACCACCTTGATCGCCAGGCGCCTTACTTTGAGGAATACGCCCGCAAATATACCGACATGCCGATGCTTGTCGCGCTTGATGAGCAAGATGGCAAACTGGTGCCAGGCCGGATGCTGCGCGCGGATGATTTCAAGGGCAACCTGGGTGAGAAAAACAACCCAGACTGGAAAACCGTCGCCTATGACGAAGCGACGGGCAATGTTGTGGTGCCAAATGGATCTATCGGCTTTCGCTGGGGTGAAGAGGGCAAATGGAACCTCGAAGAACGCGCCAAGAAGAAAGACGTCAGGCTGCGCCTTAGCCATATCCTTGAAGAAGATCATGACGAAGTTGTTGGCGTTGATTTCCCCTTCTTTGGAGGCGAGGCCACCGAGAATTTTGTCAAATGTGATCACCCCGATGTGCTGACCCGCAGGGTTCCGGCCCGTCAGGTGACGCTGGCCGATGGCAGC
>Ga0209121_10000400_pt1 | contig 45230 bp, 41 predicted proteins | sample Cruoilmetagenom3_FD_187292 | JGI IMG/M metagenome (GOLD analysis project Ga0209121, IMG submission 187292) | Oil polluted marine microbial communities from Coal Oil Point, Santa Barbara, California, USA - Sample 3 (SPAdes) (version 2) | ecosystem: Environmental > Aquatic > Marine > Oil seeps ... | reverse complement strand
TGAGGCCGATGTTGGCATCGACATGGATGCGTTCGAGGTCGAGATGAGGGCCCAGCGCGAACGAGCCCGCGCGGCCGTGAAGGACGAGTCGTGGACCGGCTTTGGCGGCGCGTTCGCTGACGTCGCCAAGGTATCCGGCGGTACTGAGTTCCTCGGATACGAATCCGACGAGTCGGAGTCGACCGTCGTGGGCATCATCGTCGAGGGCGCCTCCGTTGAGTCCGCGACCGAGGGCCAGACAGCCGAGATCGTTCTCGACCGCACCCCGTTCTACGGTGAGCAGGGTGGGCAGGTCGGAGACAGCGGTGTTCTCAGTTCTGAAGGTGTCGTGTTCCGCGTGGACGACGCGGTCATTCCCGTTGCCGGACTGATATCGCATCGCGGTATGGTCGAGAGTGGCGAGATCACCAGGGGCATGTCCGTATCTGCGTCGATCGATGCCGCACGGCGTGAGCGTATCCGTCGCAATCACACGTGCACGCATCTGCTGCACTGGGCTTTGCGACTCGTCCTGGGCGATCACGTCAAGCAGTCGGGTTCCTATGTTGCCCCAGAGCGCATGCGCTTCGACTTCACTCATTTCGAAGGCGTCACCGCCGAGCAGTTGAACAAGGTCGAGCGCATGACCAATGCCAAGATCATGGAGAATCATCCGGTGCGTGCGTACGAGACATCGCTCGCATCTGCGCGCGAGGCCGGCGTGACCGCTCTCTTTGGGGAGAAGTACGGCGAGTTCGTCCGCGTGCTGGAGGTCGGCAACTTCAGCAAGGAGTTGTGCGGTGGTACGCACGTAGGGAGTACCTGCGAGATTGGACTCGTGAAGATTACATCCGAGGGCAGTGTCGGCTCTAATCTGCGCCGCATCGAAGCGGTCACCAGTTTCGACGCCATGGACAAGATCTATACCGAGGAGAAGATCCTCGCTGACACTGCTGAGGCTCTCAAGGGTCGTCCGGCTGAAGTCGTCGAGCGGGTCATGGCGCTGCAGCGTAAGCTGCATGAGGCCGAACAGGCTCTGGCCGACGCCAAGCGACGTGGGTCGTCCGGTGAGCTTGATTCTCTGCTGGAGAACGCTCGTGATGTCGGGTATCCGGTGATAGTCTCTCGCGTGGAGATAGCGGATGCGGGAGACATCAGGGACCTCGCAGATCAACTCCGCAGCAGACTCAGTGGTGGAGCGGTCGTTCTTGCCGCTTCAGTGGGCGGGAAAGCGTTGTTGCTCGCCGCTGGTACGGATGATGCGGTCAACAAGGGTTTCAACGCAGGAGCGATCATCAAAGCCATCGCTCCTGCGGTCGAGGGCGGAGGCGGTGGCAAGCCGTCTATGGCTCAGGCCGGAGGCAAGGACCCTGCGGGTATCGATGAAGCCCTGCGCCTGGCTCTTCAGACGCTCGGCGTGGAGTAGAGACACAACATGCGGGCGCTCGGTCTCGACATGGGTGAGCGGCGAGTTGGGGTCGCAGTCTCGGATCCTCTCGGCCGTGTTGCCACGCCCCTCAAGGTGCTTGATGCCCGTGTAGTCCACGAGCCAGGGCCACTGGTCAGGTTGATAGAGGACTACGAAGTGGAACTGCTCGTTATCGGTCTCCCTCTGAGTCTTGATGGGGAAGAGGGTCCGCAGGCCGCGCGCATACGTGAACTCGGCGCGAAACTCGCTCCACGTGTTGGTGTGCCGATCGAGTACTTCGACGAGAGGCTCTCCAGTGCCGAAGCCAAGCGCGTCATGACCGATGCGGGGATGTCGGACAGGGCCAAGCGAGGATCGATCGATATGGTCGCGGCTTCGGTGTTTCTCCAGTCCTATCTGGATCTACGGAACCTACATGATGAGGATGACGATCAGTGACGAGTAATCGAGAATCGATGCCCCGCACGCAGTCGCGACCGTCTCGAGAAGACCGACCACGCAGGCGATCCAAGAAGCGCTCCAAGATCGGGTGTGCTCTGATCGTTGTTGCCGTCTTGCTCGTGCTCGTTCTTGCTGGACTGGGTGGCGCATGGTGGTACATGTTCGAGGTGGCGGATCATGATATTGCCCCCGGGCAACCCGTGGCAGTTGAGATTCCCGGCGGAACGTCGACAGCAGAGATCGCGGAGATTCTGTCATCGGCAGGAGTGATTGAGAATGCGAACAGATTCAGGCTCGAATCACGTCGAGCTGAAGCCGATTCGGATCTGCGTGCGGGCGAGTATGAGCTGGTCACCGGCATGTCTTACGCGGACGTGATCGACGTATTGGTCGCGGGCCCTGAGATCCGTTACGTCACGATCACCATTCCCGAGGGGTTCGTGATCGACCAGATAGCGGCCCGTTTCGAGGAGCAGGCGGGGATTCCCGCGCAGGAGTTCCTAGGGCTCGCTCACGCGGGCTACGCTGAGTTCCAGAGAGAGTATCTGCGCGAAGCTTATGAGGATTCCCTGGAGGGATACTTGTTCCCAAAGACGTATCGCGTCGAAGATGGATCGACTGCCCGTGACGTCATTGAGATGATGCTGGATCAGTTCGAGATCGAGATGGAGTCCGTGGATATCGCGCCCGCGCTAGAGCGAGGATTCACACTACAGGAAGTGGTGACCATGGCCTCCATCATCGAGCGCGAGGCCCAGTTGGACGTGGAGCGTCCCCTGGTATCGTCGGTCATTCATAACCGTCTTGAGATTGGGATGCGTCTCGAGATCGATGCGACTATCGAGTACGTGCTTCCGGGGAACCGGTTCCGCCTGCTCAATTCGGATCTCGAGATTGAGAGTCCCTACAATACCTATCGGAACGCAGGTCTCACACCGGGACCCATAGCGAGTCCGGGTCTCACATCGCTTCAGGCAGCCACTGCACCGGCTGACACCGACTACATCTATTACGTGCTTACTGGCTTGGATGGTTCTCATACCTTTACTTCGAATTGGCAGGACTTCCTGACGGCCAAAGCGAAATCGAAAGACGTATTCGGTCAATAGGTTCGGGGAATTTCTTGGAGGCCACATGGAACGTGCAATAGACATCTCCGGTGCGCGCAAGACGTACAAGGCTTTCTCAGGGGCGACGCATGAAGCCGTTGCGGATGTCTCGCTTGCCGTCGAGCGCGGTACCATTCACGGTTTGCTCGGACCCAACGGTGCCGGTAAGACGACCACCCTCAAAATGCTCCTGGGTTTGGCTACTCCTACTGACGGGACCTTCCAGATCAACGGTCAGAAGGCATCAGCCACTGCTCGTGCGCATCTCGGATTTCTGCCGGAACAGCCCTATTTCTCGCCTCAGTTGACGGCCACTCAGGCTCTTGTGCTCTACGGGCGTCTCTCCGGTCAGTCCAAGCGCGACACGGTTGCGAGGATTCCTGAACTCCTGGAGCGCGTTGGCCTCGCCGGGCGTGAACGTATGACGCTCGCCAAGTTCTCTCGAGGCATGCTTCAGCGTCTAGGCGTCGCGCAGGCCATCCTGTCCAATCCTTCCGTTGCCGTTCTCGATGAGCCGGCCTCAGGTCTCGACCCCATGGGCCAACGCGACATGCGCAACCTCATGCTCGAGCTCCGGGATTCGGGCACGAGCATCCTTCTGTCCTCGCATCAACTCTCCGAGATCGAGACCGTGTGCGATGAGGTGACGATCCTAAACAGTGGACGCGTCGCTGCGCGTGGCCATATCGACGATCTACTCAATGTCGAAGGACGCACCTCGGTGCGTGCGAGCGGGGGAGAGGAGTTGCCTGCGGCGCTTTCTGACCTCGTGGGCGACATAGCTGTTTCCGGGGGTGCATGGGTGTTTTCCATAGCCGACGCGGACATCCGCAAGGTCGTGGACGTCTTAGATGATGAGAAATGGCGTCTTCTCTCGGTCGCGCCCATGCGTGATTCTCTTGAAGACTACTTCGCGAGGCTCGTGGGCGGAGAAGGAACGGAGGTGGCATCATGATTGGTCGTTCGCTTGCCATCGCCGGTTCCATCATCGCAGATGCGGTTCGACGCAAGGTCGTATGGGTCGTCATCGTGTTCGCCGCTGTCATGGCCATCGCGATTCCTTCGCTGCCAAGTTACGGCGTAGGTGTGATCGAGGCTGTGTTCCGCGAGGTCGCTCTTGCGCTCATCTATGTCGCATCGCTCGTGGTGATGCTGTCGCTCGCGGCCAATCGTATTCCGTCGGAGGTGGAACGACGCACGCTCTATACGGTGCTTTCGCGAGATGTCCGTCGGTGGGAGTACATCTTGGGAACCTGGTTGGGCGTGTTCGCCGTCATGGGCGGGGTGATTGCAGCATTCTGCCTTACGTCGCAGATAGTTGGCCTTGTCGCCTACGGTGACCCCATGTGGCGTCTCTGGGAGGGTGCGCTGTCCATCTTGTTGGAAACAGGGGTGATCGCTGCATTCGCTGTCGCAGTGTCCACAGTGGCGGGTCCGGTCATCGTGGTCGTTGCATCGCTGGGGTTCGTCTTCGTCACGCACGCGCGCACGGGGCTTCTTGGCGGTCCTGATAATACGTTGTGGAACTTCTATCCGTCTCTCGACACCTTCAACATCATCAACCCCGTCGCACATGGAACTGGCGTTGATGTCGCGTATCTACTTCTGATGGTCGGTGTGTTCATCGCGTGGGTGAGCGTTCTTCTTCTCGCTGGTTCGACTCTGTTCGAGAAGAGGGATGTCTGAGATGCGTCGTTCATCATCTGGAGCGGTTCGCCTCATGATCGCCGTACTGCTCATTGTGCTGTTGCTGGCCGGCCAAGCTATCGGGGACTCCGGAAATGAGTCGGGTGGCGGCGCAGACACGACTGAGGCGGTCGGTCGTGCCGGGTTCGCCTATCTCACCGGCATCAGAACGTTTGTGGCCGCGTCGCTCTGGAACCGCGTAGGTCCGCAGTATCACGGCTACTATGATGAAATCCCTCTTGACCAGCAGGTCTACATGCTGCCCACGATCCGTATGGTCACGCTGCTCGATCCAGAGTTCCAGCAGGCATATTACGTCGGAGCATGGGTACTCGCTCGACGAGGTGACGTCGATGAGGGTATCGAGTTGGCGAGAGAGGGCGTCGAGGCCAACCCTCGCGCCGGACTACTGCGTTCGAGCTACGCTCAGATCCTGCTCTACAGCGTCGACGACGTTGAGGGAGCGGTTCGTGAGGCTGACGCCGCTCTCGATTCGGATTGGGCCGATCTCAGCGAGATGAATCAGGGCCTTATCGACATACGCGGCATCTACGCGGTGGCTGGCGAGACCGAGAAGGAAGCGGCTGTGCTCGAGATGCTCCAAGAACTCGACGAAGAACTTGGTGATACGCTTACACCCGTTCCCCACGATCATGATGGGGACGGCGTACCGGATCACTAGGTGCGTCAGTTTGTTCTTGGTCGCCAATGAGAGAGAGAAGCATGGGACTCTTCACGCCGGACATCTACCACGTCGACGTGCATTCGATCGATCTTTCGTTGCTCAAAGAGCAGGGGATCGAAGTGCTTCTCATCGATCTCGACAACACGCTGCTCCCTCGTGACAAGGACGACATCCCTGACGAGTTGCGCGCGTGGGCTCATGCGTTGGCCGATCAGGGATTCAAAGTCTGTCTCGTGTCCAACAACTGGCATGAGAAGGTTCAGAGGGTCGCAGGCGAACTGGACATGGAGCTCGTCGCCAAGGCCATCAAACCTCTGCCGTTCGCGTTCTTGCGTGCTCTTGGCAAAATCGGCGCGTCCCGCAAGCATGCGGCGGTGGTCGGAGACCAACTCTTCACCGACGTCCTGGGCGGAAGCCTCTTGGGAATGACGACGATCCTGGTATCGCCCCTGTCCGCCTCGGATCTTCCTCACACGCTCTTTCTGCGTCATTTGGAAGCCCGCATACTAGCAGGTCGCAAGCCTCTGCCGTAAACTGCAGATGACACGCTGTCCCGCATACGGAGGCCTGATCACACCATGACCTTGCGCGTGAATGGTTCAACGCGACTTGCCGGTATCATCGGTTCGCCTATCGGACACACGCTGTCGCCCGCCATGCACAATGCGGTTTACGAGCATTTGGATTTGGATTGGGTCTACATTCCGCTCCCCGTTGCCGATGAGACCGATCTGTATCAGCTCCTCGGTGCGATCAGAGTGCTTCCGTTCGTCGGTTTCAATGTGACCATGCCGTACAAGCAGGCAATGCTTTCGCTCTGTGACGAAGTGGCGATGCTCGCTCGCATGGCGGGGGCCGTCAACACCGTTCATTTCGAAGGCGGCAGGCTCATCGGTTACAACACCGATGGTCGAGGTCTGCTTGAATCCCTCTCTCTGGAGGCCGGCTTTGACCCTCTGGGCAAGGATATCGTTCTGGTCGGTGCCGGTGGGGCAGCGGGGGCTGCATTCGTGTCCTTCATGCTGGGCAAAGCTCGCCGGATCACGGTGGTCAATCGAAATCTCGATCGTGCCGACGAACTCGTAGCTCGCATGCGATCCCACCTGCGTGTAACTGAAGCTGCGACTATCGAGACGGCATCTGCGGAGTCAGCGATCGCGTCGGCGGATCTGATCGTCAATGCGACGCCAATTGGCATGAAGGACGGCGACCCTAGTCCAGTTCCGGCCGCTTGGCTCAAGCCGGGACAAGTTGTTGCCGACATGATTTATCGAGCGACTGAAACGCCGCTTCAAAAAGCTGCGCACGAAGCAGGAGCGGTCGCCATCAACGGGTTGGGGATGTTGGTGAGCCAGGGAGCGCTCGCGGTTGATATCTGGAGTGAGTCCGCTCAGATTCGAACACCACGTGAAGTCATGCGCGCTGCGGCCGAGCAGGCCATGGTCGCGATGCACACCAAGGAGATAGATCTCTAAATGACCGCCGCGAGTGGAAAACGTCTCGGCAAGATCCTTGTTCAAGCGGGGGCTGTGACGCAGGAGCAGGTCAATGAGGCCATCGAGGTAGCAGATGGGCGCTCATTGACGACTGTGCTCGATGAGCTTGGATATGCTGACGAGGTCGCGATCGCGCAGGCTGTTGCCGCACAGATGGGCCTCGTCTACATCGACCTCAGCATGTACGAGATCGATCCAAATGCGGCCACACTGCTGTCTGCTGATCTCGCGCAGCGCTATGCCGTGATGCCGATCAAGGTCCAAGAAGACGAACTTGTCGTCGCGATGTCCGATCCAGCCAACATCTTCGCGATCGATGATCTTCGTATTGTCACCGGGTACGAGATCAAACCTGTCGTCGCCGCTGAGAGTGAGTTGGCCTCTGCTATTGAGAGGTTCGCAGCGGCGCAGCAGAACGTCGATGATATGGTCGGCGATCTTGAGGAAGCCGTCACAGCGGGGCTTGACGACTCCGAGGACGAAGATCTCGAGAGCGAAGAAGCGCCAGTCGCAAAGATGATGAACCTCATCATCACTGAGGCGATTCGACAGGGTGCTGGTGATATCTACATTGAACCGGGCGAAAAAGAGATGCGCGTCCGCTACCGTATTGACGGCGTATGCCAAGAGGTCATGCGTAGCCCCATGCGTGTGCATCGGCAACTGATCAGTCGGCTCAAGATCAACTCTGGAATGGATATCGCCGAGAAGAGGCTTCCCCAGGACGGACGTTTCGGTGTCGTTCTCGAAAAAGTCGCGGTCGATTTCCGTGTTGCGATCCTCCCACTTGTCTATGGTGAGCTGTGCGTCATGCGCCTTTTGCGCAGGGATTCGATCATGATGTCGCTTGAGGACCTCGGCTTCCTCGATCAACCCATGACTCGTCTAATGGATTCACTCAACCTTCCGTACGGGGCGATCCTCGTCACCGGGCCGACCGGTTCCGGTAAGTCGACCACGTTGTATGCGGCGATCAACAAGACGAACGATGTGAAGACAAACCTCATCACGGTTGAGGATCCGGTCGAGTATCGCCTTGCAGGTCTCTCCCAGGTACAGGTGCATGAGAAAGCGGGCCTGACCTTTGCGGCAGCACTTCGTTCGATCCTGCGTCAGGACCCCGATACGGTCATGATCGGTGAGATTCGAGACAAAGAGACGGGGACGATCGCGATCGAAGCGGCGTTGACCGGTCACATGGTGCTCTCGACGCTCCACACTAATGATGCTCCGTCGGCCATGACCCGTCTGACCGAGATGGGAATCGAGCCGTTCCTCATCGCTTCAGCGATCACTTGTGTTCTGGCGCAACGTCTCGCGCGTCGTCTGTGCAAGGACTGCAAGGAGTCCTATACGCCCACAGAGGAATCCTTGAATCGCGTAGGTTTCCCGTTCGAGCCCGGCAATATCCCGAAGCTTTATCGTGCGGTCGGCTGCAAGAAGTGCAACAACATCGGATACCGTGGTCGCATGGGCGTTCACGAGGTCATGACCGTCTCAGAGAACATCGAGCGACTTTCTGTTGCGAATGCATCCACAGATGAGATCAAGGCTGCCGCAATCGCGGAGGGAATGAAGACGCTTCGCGACGATGGCTTCCTAAAGGTTCTTCAGGGCACCACCTCGATTGAAGAGATCATGCGAGTCGTTGTGTGATCGTGCGTTCGGTTATTGTGTACGCTCCTGCTTCATGAGAGACTAAAAGCACTGGTCGGACGGTTGGTTGGTGCTGCCCGATCAAGCGATTCGAATGTGATTTCGTACGCCAGGGAGGTGTTCCGAGGGTATGGCTGATAACGGTATCGGCGACTACTTCATCAGTGATGTCGATGATGAGATCCTCGATGAAGACGATGACCTGCTCGCCGCACCCGTAGTGGTCCCGGTTCAGCCCGCAGTGACGCCAGCGCGTCAAGCGGCACCCCCGGTGCCTGCTGCGCCTGCTCCAGCACCCCAGACCGCTCCCGCTCCGACACCGGCCGCTCCAGCGGCAGTCACTGCTAGACCGCAGACACAAGTGCGTCCGGCCACGCGAGAAGAACGTCTGGCCGCAGCGTTGGATGCACTTATGGCAGAGTCGCAGGACGTGCAGGCGGCCGCGTTGGTCAGTATGGATGGTTTCACTATGGCGTCGGCTCTTCCCGTTGACATGCAGGAGGATCGTGTCGGAGCCATGTCGGCCGCGATTCTGGGACTCGGCGAGCGTGCTGCGGCCGAGTTGGGACGTGGTTCGCTGTCGCAGGTGTTCATCGAAGGTGAGTACGGTTACGTTCTCCTGATCGCCGCTGGCGACCGTGCTGTGCTGACCGCTCTGGCACATACGGATGCCAAGCTCGGTTTGGTTCTCTACGACATGCAGGAAACGGCTGAGATTATCACCGAGATACTGCAGTAGCATTTGATCGCTCCACCGAACCGCTGAAGAAGGGTGCGAATTCAGTCCATGGCGCTGCGCGGCAATCTCAAAGACTTTAGTCTGCCCGACGTCTTCCAGCTGGTCACCTTCAGCAAGAAGACTGGTGTGCTGCGCATCAAACGTGCCGATGAGGCCGAGGGCAGCGTGTGGTTCCGCGAGGGCGAGGTCTTCTTCGCACAATCGAACTGGCATCGTGAACCCTTGGGTGAGCGGCTTGTCGCCGCCAGCAAGATCACGCCCTCTGCATTAGGCCGCGCGCTGGATATCCGACAAGGCGAGGTCGATGGTGCTCGTCGACTCGGTCAGATACTCGTCGATGAGGGCTACATCACCGACAAGGTCCTCGAGGCTTTCGTTCAAGAACAGATACAGGACACCATCTTCGATCTCATGCGTTGGGATGAAGGTGAGTTCGATTTTGAGCTCCTCCCAGAAGTCGTCGACGAGGACATCGGACTGTCCGTCTCCATTGAGAACGTGATCATGGAGGGCAGTCGCCGCCTGGAGGAGTGGGCGCGCATCAAGAAGAAGGTCCCTTCAATGGAGGTCGTCTTCAAGATGGCTACCGCACCGGGTGAGGGCACATTCGAGATATCTCTGAAGCCCATCGAGTGGGAGCTCCTCCTGCTCGTCGACGGCACACGTAGTGTTTCTGAACTCGCGTCAGAGACCAATCGCACCGACTTCGAAGTCGCTCGCATTGTCTACGGTCTCTTCTCGGCAGGACTCCTTGAGTTTGCAGCCGATGAAGAGGTTGTACGGCTGCGGGCAGAGCGGGCGGCACGAGATGTGAAGCTTGAGGCCTATCGGGCTAAGCAGCGTAAGGCCGAAGAGGCCGCTACTCGCGAGGCACAGGAACGCGAAGAGGCGCTGGCCGCCGCCGCGGCTCGTCGCCGCAAAGCTGAAGAGGCTGCAAAGGCTGAAGAGGCTGCGGCAGCGCAGGTAGAGGTTTCGCCATTCGACGGTCACGAAGCTCCAGAGGTTCCTGAGTTCCTTGCGGGCCAATCGGAGGATGCCTCTGCTAGCGACATTTCTGTGTTCGAGGAGATGATGGGTGCAGTACTCCAGGCGCCTGAGGCTCCTGTGGCCGATGCTGCTGAGGTCGAGGCTGCTGAGGTCGAGATCGGTCCAGTCTCGTCTACTCCCGTAGAGGAGCCCGGTTTCCTATCTGTAGGCGTGAGCGGCGACTCCGGTTCGGGTGAGACACTGCTCGAAGACGTCATGGCTGGTCTTGTCGATGCCCCCTCGTCGTCGGCTGAGCCAGAGGTGGAGTCTGAGGCCGAGCCTCAGATCGAATTCGAGGTCGAACCGGCGGCCGAACTTGAAATTGAGCCCGCCGCTGAGTCAACGGTTCAGCCCGCGGTCGAACCTGAAATTGAGCCGGGATTTGAACCCGATATCGAACCCGAGATCGAACCGGAGCCGACTCCGGAACCTGAGTCTGATTCAGAACTGGTGTCAGAGCTGGAGCCTGCTCCGCAACCTGCACTGGAGGTCGATGAGGTACGCGACGCGGAGCCGGAGATCCCCCTGGGACTCGTGGGTCTGGGTCTTGATGATGGAGCGACTCCTCCTCTTGAGGGCGCCGAGCAGTCCAACGATGACCTCCAGGCGGATCTCATGGCCCTCGGTCTTGGCGAGTTGCCCACAGAGGATCTTCTGACCCCCGTTGGAACCGAATACGTCGCGTCCGTCCCGGAGAATCCAATCGAGACGGACATTCCTGACCCGGCCGAGGCCGCAGTTGCCGAGAAGTCAGATTTCGAGTCGGTGACTGAGCCTCGTGAAGAGATGCTGTCACTTGCGGACTCAGGTGACCTCACCATCGCCGAGATCGAAGCCATGGCGGCCGAGATCCCGGAGGAGGAGGCACCTCAGGAGATAGAGGTCTCGCCCGAAGTCATCTCGGAGGTGACGCCGGACTTCTCCGATCTCTTGCTCTCTCTCGACGAGCCGGAGTCGCAATCCGACTCCGACGCGGATGAGGTTTCTGCTCGAACGATCGATGTTTCAGCAGATGAGTCTGAACTCGGGATCGGGAGCGAATCGGAGGTCGATGAGCTCGATCGTGAGGCTGAACCGTCCGGCGGAGTCATATCCACTGACGCGTTCCTCGACGAGATTGCTCCAGACGAGAACCTCGGTCTATCGGGTGGCCTCGGTCTTGAACTCAGCGCGCTCACCGGCGCCGGAGGTCGGGCTCGACCCACTGTCAGCGTAAAAAAACTGCCCGAACCAGGCAATGGACTTGAACTACATCGTGACCAGACCGTGGACAAGGACCTCGTGCTCAAGATCATCGAGGGCCTCAAGGAACTGTAGGAGAAGAGCTACCCTATGCAGTCAGTAAAAGTCGTAGTCACCGGCCCGTTCAATGCGGGAAAGACCACCTTCATCAAGGCGGTCAGTGAGATCACCGTGCTGTCGACTGAGAGACAAGTCAGTGACGCATCCGGTGAGGGTGGCGGAGAGACCACCGTCGCGATGGACTTTGGACGGATCACGATCTCAGATGACGTTGTGCTGTATCTCTTTGGCACACCTGGCCAGGAACGATTCTCCTTCATGTGGGAGACGCTTTCTGAGGGAATGCTCGGGTTTGTCCTGCTCGTTGACGCCGATGACGAGGAGTCACTCGATTCTGCATCGAACATGATCGAGTTCTTCAAGGGTATGTCCGACGTGCCCTTCGTTGTGGCTGCGAACAAAGTCGAAGCCGATGATACCGATTCGATCCAGAGGGTCCGCTCGCGGCTGAGTCTTGAGGATGCCGTACCGTTGCTGCCGGTGGATGCTCGCAACCGGGATTCAGTCAAGGCCGTTCTCCTCGGCCTGCTGTACGAAATCCTGGAGAGTATGGGATAGGCGATGGACACACGGCTGTATATCCTAGCCGGCACCTTTCTTCTGCTTGTCCTTTCAGTCATTTATCTCATGATTGCGTCGGTGCGTGCCGCCCGCATGAAGCGATCAATGGTTCATCCTGCATTCACCATTGATGCTCCTGCGCTGCCCTCGGCAGAGATCGTTGTTCAACTCGATCCGGATGAGCGCGACGCGCGTTTTGCGCCACCACAGAGTGATGTCTATTCAGCAATGCAGGAGCCCCTGCGTACTGGTTCCTGGCGACCTGATCAGCAGGAACCCGTAGTTCCGGATGTTCCGACCATGCCTGAACGGGTAGAGGAGACTTTCGAGGGTCCTTCAGATGACCGAGGTGTACCAGCGATCGAGGATGCCTACGTTGCTGAACTCATCGATCAGTTGGGTGGCAGTTCTGAGATCGAGGATTCCGAAATCGCCGATATCTCAGAGATCATGTCCCAGTTGGAGTCTGCGGAGGTCGCCCAGTCCGTGGAGCTACATCCTTCAGCCGACGCGGCTCGTTCTGCGAGTTCTGGGCCGGTGGTCGAATCGCGTGAGCCTGCTGCGCAGTCTTCGCAACCAGCGCCGCCTGCAGCTCCCGTGCCGCAGGAGCAAGCCCCCGCGCCGGCTCCGGTCGGCGGTGGGGACTACTGGACTCGCTTGATCGACGAGCAGGAGCGTTTGGTGCAGCGTCGATCAGCTGAGGATGTCCCTCCTGCGCCGCCGGTCGCCGTAGAAGTGCCAGTTTCACCTGATGTGGCTCCTGCTGCGATCACGCCCCCGGCGGTTGTTGAGCCCGATGCTACTTTGGAGCCAGTTGTCCCAGTTGAGGCCTCAGTTGAGGTGAGGCCGCCTGTCGAGTCGCAGTTCGTGCCGATCAAGGGCGAGGCCGCCACTCTGACAACCTTTGCAGCAGAGTCGGGTCAGATGTCCCCACATGAGTCGGTCGTGTCTGAGACCCAGGTGCCTGAACTCATACTCGAACCCGCCCCTGAAATCGCAGCGATTCCTGAACCTGCGTTGATGCCCGAGCCTGTTGTGACGCCTGAACTCCTGCCGATGCCTGAACCCGTGGCTGCGTCTGAACCTGCGTCGACGCCCGAGCCTGTGGCTGCGCGTGTGCCGGTGCCCCTGTCACAGCCTGTGATCCAACCTGTTCCTGAGCGGCCGAGTGCCGTGGTGCCGCGAGAACGCGACGCAGAGCCTCGTCCCAAGACCATGGTGAGTCCATCTGCTGTGATATCACCCTCGCCAGCGGCCGGGGCCTCCGTACCCGGTTCGCCGCTGCCGCATTTGCGTACGGTGGATCAAGTCGCAGCACGCAATGAGGTTGAAGATCGCAGTCTCGTAGCGCCGGTAGAGATGTGGTTCGGGGATTTCAGGATAGGTGTTAAAGCAGGGACGCGAACATACGAACAGTTCCGCCGATATGCCGACGTCATCTTGCGAGATCTTGCCGCAAGTGAGCGTGCGCGGGGGCTTCGATAGAATCTGGGATATCCGCGCCTCTGGACTTGTCGTACCATGGCAGAGTGGTCGGCTCCATCGACCACACGGCCGCGTCTAGACTCAGAAGAGGATCTCAACTTTGGCGGAAGCTGTACAGAGACTTGGCCAGCTCCTCATGCGGGCGGGCATTATCACGGATCGACAACTCAGCGATGCCTTGGAGGTTCACAAGGCGACGGGGAGTCCGCTTGGTCGTGTTCTCGTTGACCTCGGCTACGCCACACAAGGGGCCATCCTCTCGGTCATGGCCCGTCAGATCGGAATCGAGTACATCGATTTCGAGGTGCGCCAGCCCGAGCCCAACGCCATAGCCATCGTTCCCAAGGACCTGGCTACTCGATACATCCTCATGCCCGTGGCCATCGTCGATGACCAACTCGTGGTCGCCATGGCCGATCCTCAGAACGTTCTCGCTCTGGACGACCTGCGTATCATCACCGGTTATGACATCAAGCCGGCGATATCCACCAAGGACGACATCCTCGTAGCGATCGAGGAGTTCTACAAGGTCGCCCAAGAGAACACTGACGACGAGTTCATCGGGTCTGAAGATCTTGATGCTTCTGAGCTTGAGTCGCTCACTGACGTCACTTCCGATGCGCCCATCGTCAAGCTGGTGAACTTCATCATTCACAAAGCAGTGACGGATCGCGCATCGGATATTCACATCGAACCGCAGGAAAAGGACCTCCGTGTGCGGTTCCGCGTCGATGGTGTGCTTCACGAGGTCATGCACAGCCCCAAATCCGTCCAAGCGTCCATCATCAGTCGATTCAAGATCATGGCTGAGATGGATATCGCTGAGTCCCGCAAACCGCAGGACGGGCACTGCGCCCTCGTCATGGGCGGCAAACAACTCGACTTTCGTGTTTCCACACTGCCCACCGTCTATGGCGAGCGTGTCGTGCTGAGAATCCTGCGCAAGGACTCGGTTATGCTCATGCTCAAGGATCTTGGATTCCTGCCTTCGGCGTTGGAGCGTTTTGAATCCTCGTTCAAGAAGCCGTACGGCGCGATCCTGGTCACGGGACCCACGGGTTCCGGTAAGTCGACATCCCTTTATGCCGCGGTGAACGTGCTCAATGATCCCGGACGTCACATCATCACTGCCGAGGACCCTGTCGAGTACCGACTCGATGGCGTCAATCAGTGTCAGACCAATGCACGCGCGGGACTCACGTTTGCTCGGGCGTTGCGTTCCTTCCTGCGTTGCTCGCCCGACGTGATCCTCGTCGGTGAGATCCGCGACCAGGAGACGGCGGGCATCGCCATCGAGTCAGCCCTCACGGGGCACTTGGTCCTCTCAACCCTCCATACCAACGACGCGCCAGGAGCCATCACGCGACTCGTCGAGATGGGCGTTGAGCCATTCCTGGTCTCATCGGCGGTTGACTGTATTCTCGCTCAGCGTCTTGCACGAAAACTCTGCTCTGATTGCAAGGTCGAATACGCGCCCAAACCACAGGCGCTCATTGATGCGGGCTATCGTCCCGATAACCTTCCTGAGAAGATCTTCAAGGCGGGCGGATGCAAGAGATGCGGCAACACCGGCTATCGCGGTCGAATGGGTGTCCATGAGGTGCTCATGATGTCCGAGGAGATCAGCAAGCTCACCGTTGCCGCGGCAACAGCCGAGGAGATCGCACAAGTTGCGAGAGAGCAGGGGATGCTCACGCTCAAGGAGGACGGTCTCGAGAAAGTGCGTATGGGACACACCTCCATCGAGGAGATCCTGCGAATCATCGTCTGATATTTCACGTGGACGCGGTATCATTGGCCCAGATGAGGCTTCAAATGCTGTAGAGGAGAGCTCCAGATGCCCACCTTCAACTATTCGGTTCGGGACAAGGCCGGCAAGATTGTCAGCGGCAAGCTCGATGGAGACAGCCGTGATGCGGTCAGCGCGAAGCTTCGGCAGATGGGCTACATCATCCTGGAGCTCGACCAGCAGTCGGGATTGGCGTCGCTCGGCAACATCACCTTGGGCACGGGCGTCAAGCCCAAGGACATCACGATCTTCGCACGTCAGTTCTCAACCATGATCGACGCAGGTCTTTCTTTGACGAAGTGTCTCTCTATCCTGGGGGATCAGACGGAGAGTGACGGTTTGCGCGATGTCATCGGCAAGGTGGGCAAGGACGTCGAGTCCGGGCAGTCGCTTTCTGATTCCATGTCCCGTCACCCCAAGATATTTCCTCCCATTTTCATCAATATGGTGCGTGCCGGTGAGACCGGTGGTGTCCTTGATGAGGTGCTGAACCGAGTTGCCGATCACTTTGAGAATGAGGCTGAGCTGAAGGCCAAGATCAAGTCCGCGATGACGTATCCCGTGGCCATGCTCGGACTCGTTCTCGTCATTCTCGTCGCGATGATGGTATTCGTTGTGCCTACGTTCGAGCAGATGTTCGCGGACATGGGCGGGGTGCTTCCTCTGCCAACTCAGATTCTTGTGAGCCTTTCCAACTTCGTGGCGGGAATCGGCGGAATCATCACCTTCTTCGTTGCGATTGCCCTCTACATGCTCTTCAAGTGGTGGGTCGGTACTGTTTCTGGTCGGCTCATATGGGATGGCATCAAACTCAAGATGCCCATCTTTGGTGCACTTACCAGTAAGTTCGCTCTTGCGAGATTCACCCGTACGTTTGGAACTCTGGTTCAGGCCGGTGTTCCCATTCTGTCGGCTCTCGACATCGTTGCGGATACCGCAGGCAACGAGGTCGTCGCTCAAGCGGTCAAGCGCGCACGTTCTGCGATCAAGGAAGGGGAGACCATCGCGAAGCCGCTTAGCGAATCGAGCGTGTTCCCTTCCATGCTCGTGCAGATGATCTCTGTTGGTGAAGAGACTGGTGCTTTGGATGCGATGCTCAACAAGGTTGCTGACTTCTATGATACTGAGGTCTCGACGGCTGTTGACGGTCTGACTTCGCTTATCGAGCCTCTGATGATGGCATCGCTGGGGGTCATAGTCGGCGGAATGGTTATCGCGTTGTACATGCCCATGTTCAACGTCATCTCGCTGGTTGAGTAGTCTCGCCCGGAACTCGCCATCGGCTGGAAGTCTTTCATTTTCAATTTTTCGCACTTCTCCCTAAAGTGCCGCTCTGGGAGTCCGATATAACAGGTGACGGAAATATGCGGCGTGAAGCCGCAACACAATCCCTGTTAGGGGAGAAGGAGGTGCGAAACCATGAAGCTTTTCCGTAAAGATGAGGGTTTCACTCTCGTTGAGCTGATGGTCGTCGTGCTTATTATCGGTATTCTTGTTGCTATCGCTATTCCTGTGTTCAACTCGGCGAAGGCCAACGCTCAGCAGAAGACCTGTTATGCGAACCAGCGGACCATCGAGGGTGCTGCACAGACGTGGGAGGCCGAGTACGGCAACCTCACCGGTTTGAGCACTGTAGACAATCTCGTACCTTCCTACCTGAAGTCGACGCCTACCTGCCCGGGCGGTGGAGACGCGTATGCATTCACCGCAGCCGCAACTTCCACAGTCGATGGTTGTGCTATCGGTGCTACAGTACTACACGGCCACTACTAAGTCCCACCGCACGACTCGCACTACGCAATCACGAGAGCCCGCCGGTCCGCCGGCGGGTTCTTTCGTGTTGGATGGTAGAATCTTCATTGGCCTGAAGCCGTGCGGGAAGGACACGATCTATGACTGGATTTGAGCAGGGTTTCGGCCTTGCCGCACTGGCTCTCTTTGGGGTCGTTTTCGGGAGCTTTGGGAACGTGGTCATCTACCGCCTGCCACAAGGCACGTCCCTGTCGTATCCGCCATCCACGTGTCCTCGCTGTGGCTCTGCGATACGCTGGTATGACAACGTTCCCGTTCTTGGTTGGATCAGCCTGAGGGGGAGATGTCGTGATTGTCACGAGCCAATCTCCATTCGTTACCCGCTCGTTGAGCTCACATCAGGTCTCCTGTGGCTGATTGCGGGCCTCGCATTCTCACTTGAGCCGATTACTGTGGGTGCGGTAGTTCTCTTCTATCTGCTTCTGCTGCTCACGTTCATAGATCTCGATACGATGCGGCTGCCCAACTCATTGGTCCTGACGTTAGCAATATCGGGTGTGCTGCTGGTGATTGTCTCGCAACTAACGGGTGTCGTTCTGGCTCCGTTGACGCCGATGGGTGATACGCAACTGACCGGTCCTGCTGCCACAGCGTTGTTTGGGGTTCTCTTGGGTGGAGGCTTGAGCCTTGGCGTGGCTCTCGTCTATGAACGCGTGCGTGGACGGAGTGGTTTCGGTATGGGGGATGTGAAGCTACTGGCCGCGATGGGACTCTATCTGGGACCGTACGTTCTCATGGCGCTATTCGTAGGCAGTTTGGCTGGGGCGGCATATGGGATCGTTGCGGCTCGAGGCTCGGTTGAAGGACTGTCCACCAAGTTCCCCTTCGGCCCGTTTCTTGCATTGGGTGGTGTAGTGACCGCTCTTGCCGGACCAGCCTTGTGGGCGTGGTATTTTGGCATCGTCGGTTTGGCCTGATCGAGGCTCGGCGTCCTTGGTCATCACAACGATGGCGATGGAGTAGTCGGAGTGCTGGTTGATGAATCAAGCACGAGCCCCTGCGTGCCGATAGAAGTACAAGGAGTGCGCTTTTCGCTGAGAAGCCGCCATGCCAGTGAGGTGACATGATGTTCAGGATGAAGAGGGACCTTAACCGTCGAGACGATGGATTCACCGTTGTCGAGATCGTTGTTGCGGCCAGCGTCCTATTCTTTGTTCTAACTGCAGTTCTTGGTCTGGTTGCCTCGACCACGAGTATGAGTTTGAGCGCCAAGCAGCGTACAACCATGGTCAATTCAGTAAGCTCTCACATGGAGTGGATACGTTCACTGTCATTCGACGAGCTCGATATCCGCGGGACGTCTGCGGAGGCAGCGGTCGACGCCGAACGCGTTTTGACCGTTGAGGGCTACACGATAACCATCACGACTCAGATTACGAGTGGACGGTCGGGTACCAAAGAGGTCAATGTGCGTGCGACGGCTTCCGCACCGGGACGCTCGACGCTCAGCATGGAGAGCTTCTCTGCCGTTTGGGACAAGGAGAGCGGGCTCACGGACACCTCTGAAGACCCGAATGCACCCATTGTCACGTTCGGGCTACTTTCGCCCCCAGCGGATTCGACGCTTTACGGTACGCTGGTGCATCAGCCGGGAGGTACTCTTATCATCGACGCGGAGGTGTCGAGTCCCACGGATGATCGGAATATCGTCGAACTCGTCTTCCGCTGTTCTGCGAAAACGCTGCGAGATGGCACGTCGAATCTCGCCAGCCTGGCCGTTTGGACGATGAACGAGCCGACGGTGTCCGAGTCATTCTTCTGGGACACCCGACAAGTCGATGATGAGGTGAATACGCCTTCGATCGCGGATGGCTGGCGTTACGTTTCGATCACTGCTAGGGATGATCAAGGAAGCGAGACGCGCATTGAACGTCGATTCTATGTTGACAACATCGACCCAGGGCCGCCGGGTGTGCCCACCGCGCGGGTCTACGATAACGTCGAGGCACGTGTTTCGTGGGATATCGCCACGGATGGAACGCATGCTGCTCAGGGCTACCAGGTGATGCTGTGGCAGGTCACATCGTCCGACGAGACGACGCTCACAAAGTTGTTGGAGGAACCCAAGTGGGAGCCTGAGGCCGTCTACCTGCACACAGGAACGACATTCAGTCGGTACATCGTCGGGGTATGGGCACGCTCGCCACGAGTTCTGCTCAGTGACTATGTTGAGATGGCTACACCCTATGTAACCCGGCCTGAAGCGAGCGGTGGCAGTGAGACGTCTTTTTATGGATCGAGAAACTCGGTGCACTCGGTTACGGACGTGTCAATTTCCTGCACCCCGCCCAATTTCCCAGTCTCTTCAGTGACATATGACGTGTACAGGAGTCTCGATCCCAACAATATGGGAACCGAACCGTATGCCACTGACGTGGGTCCTGATTTCACTGATGAGATTGACAAACTTGTTCGCAGAACCGGCGTGCCTGACCCGTGGTACTACCAGTTCCGTGTCAGCTTCGTTGCAGAAGGATACGGGGGAGGGTCTCTGAGCGAAGCCCCTGTCTACTCTGATGTGATCGGCCCAACCTCGACACCGGACAGACCTGATCCGATCGACGATCCTCCTGAGTCTGTCGACATGGGACACGTACAATGGTGACCGATATCAGACATGATCAAGAGGGATTCTCTCTCACAGAGCTCATGGTCGTCATTGTTCTCATGGGTGTATTGTTCGCTGTCTCATACGGCGGACTTATGGCGACGTACAAGGGTCGTGAGGTGAGCGATCGACAGGCATACTTCGCCAAGGAAGTCGGGACACCGTTGTCGGTCTCCGAGAAGATTCTGACCCAGGCTATCTCGATCGAGGATCCGGGGCAGTATACGCTCACGGTTCTCACCGATCGAGACAATGACAATGTGGTCGAGCGGCATAGATTCACTGTGGACGCTCAGGGCCGCTTCGTTGAGGAGATATGGCTGACTGATCAGAATCGCGTGAATACAGTTCTCACGGACACGAACGTCTGGTCCACGAGTAACGCCAACATAGCTCAAGGTCAGCCGCTCTTCTACTACTACGACAGAGACGATCAGAGACTCACGGTCATGACAGATGTGCCGTCGCAGGTGAAGTACGTGGATCTCAATGTCACAGTCGAGTACGACGACGACACGTTCAGTGACTCCCGGACGATACTGTTCAGGAACAGATAGCGCGATGGCGGAGGGTCGACCTATGAGTCTAAAGCGCCAAGAAGGATTCGCACTCATCGCAGTGATGGGACTTGCTGCTCTGGTGACGGTGGTGGCCATTGGTGGGTTCGTACTGTCGCAACAAGTGCTGCACGAGTCGTCGCGGGTACAGAATGAGAGTAAGGCGTTCCAGGTGGCTCAGTCTGGCCTTGATAGAGAACTCGCTGGATTCACCGAGGCAAATCTTGTTGACGGCGCATTCGAGCGTTCTGGATCGACGTCGGACGGCGTGTACACTGTGACGGTTGCGGCTCTTGCTGGTTCCGAATTCGAGTACGTCATGACGTCGGCGGGCACCGCGGACGGCGAAGAAGAGTCCGTTTCAATGCGATTCTTCTATCTCGATCTCTGGAACATGAACATCGGGGCTGGAGAAAGTGCTGCGATGGGGGGTGGGCGTGGATGGAACGGTAACGCTTCAATCGATGGCCCCCTGTACGTCCGTGGCGATCTGGAGTGGTCAGCCAACGCGGTTTATGAGGGTGGTCCACTGTTCATTCGTGACGGTGGGCTTGACGTAAGCGGCAGTGGCGAGCTTGGCAAGGCGGACCCGATCAAACTCTATGCGACGGACGGCATCATCGACGGCGCGAATCAGGTATACCTTGATGGGCCAATCTCGTCCTCTGTACCGGATATCGATCTTCCATGGATTGACGAGGCGTTTCTCGACAACGCTCTCCAAACTGCCATGGATGAGTCCGTCGACAACTTCATGGGTGTTCCCAGTCGCATTCTCGGGAACACCGAAGCTACCGGTGCGAACCCTGCGACGTATCCGTCGTTGCGTGCTCTGAGTTCTCCTGCCTCGACGTCCGAGTACTACAAGTACATTGGTCCGTCCGCTGGACGATCGGACTTGAACGATGGTTCGACGTTCATGGAAATCGACTCAGTATCATTCGGGTCTTGGGACGGGAACGGATACCCTGTCGGCTCTGGCAAGCATGATGACTTCGCCTATGACTTCGGGGCCGGAACACTGTATGTCGAGGGGACGGTATTCATCGACGGTGACCTGCATATCGGCCCGAGCGTGCACAACTATGTGGGCAATGGAACATTGATCGTCAACGGCGACATCTTCATCGGCGCCGAGTTTGGCCCACGCGATGGCCTAGCCGCCGAGCAGGCCATCGGGCTCGTGGCAGCCGGCGACATCGTAATAGGTGATAACGCCCACTCTGGCAACGTTCGCGCACACTATACGGGAGCCATCTTCTGTAATGGAACCGTGGAGCTATATCACACTGCCACGTCCTACGAGGGATCGATCCTCGCTGCAAACATCTATGGAGACAAGCCGGATATCCACCTGACGACCAACCCGGTACTACCGACGGTACTCCCGGAGAGTATGCCGGGTGCCGGTGGAGGTATCGTATTTCCCGGCACGTGGACGAGAAACTAGTTTCGATTTGCCCTATGAGATGGTTGTGCTAATATTTCGGTAAGGGAGTAGTAGTCTTAGTCGAAGCATTGTCGCAGCAGTTATGGTAGAAGGGGGACTCCTTTGGGCCTCTCTATTGGCTCCCAGCCCATACCAATAGGTCTCGATATCGGGACCGATCATGTGCGTGCCGCACAGGTTAAGTCATCTGGCGGTAATTTCGTGTTGTCCGGTTACGGACGTGTGGACATTCCCATGGGCGCAGTGGTCGAGGGTGAGATCGTCGACCAGAATGCGGTCTCCATGGCGATCAAGGAGCTTTGGCGCCGCTCGGGTGTCAAGGGTAAAGATGTCGCCATCGGCGTCTCTAATCAGAAGGTTGTAGTTCGTCTCATCGATCTGCCCTACATGGAGCGCGATGAGCTTGCCGGCGCCATTCAGTATCAGGCGCAGGACTACATACCGATTCCAGTTGAGGAGGCTATTCTCGACTTCCAGATCATCGGCGATTACATGACGCCTGCCGATGAGCACATGATGGAAGTTCTGCTGGTCGCCGCTCAGCGAGATATGATCGATGCAGCGGTGCATGCCGTTGAGTCAGCCGGTCTCCGGCTCTCTTCCATCGATGTGACCAGCTTTGCTATCGTCCGAGCGCTTCTCGGCGCTTCCACCAGCGTATTGCCCGATGAGGGTGAAGCGGGTGAGGCGACTGCGGTTATCCATATCTCCTCCGGAATCACAAATATCGCCGTAGTCGAGCGGGGGGTGCCGCGTTTCAATCGTGTCTCTTCACTTGCGGGTAATCAGTTCACCCAGGCTATAGCCAATGTGTTGAACCTTACATATGACGAGGCCGAGCAGCTCAAGATCATGGCTGGCTTGCCTGATATTGAGACTGGCCAGTCACCTGCAAGTGCCGCGAGCCTCGATCCGCAGGCTGTGCAGGTCGCACAGGACGCGCTTGAGCGCGAGGTCAACAAATTCATCGCGGAGGTCAGGCGCTCGCTTGATTACTACCTCACGCAGACCACTCAGGTGCGAACCATTCGTAGAATCCACCTCACGGGCAGTGGTGCTCAGCTCGCCAACTTTGCCATGTATCTGGAGAAGGGGCTGCAGGCCGAGGTCGTCCTCGCTGATCCTCTCGCATTCGTACAGGTTGCGAATTCGGTCAGTGCGATCGTCTCAGAGGACCGCATGGGTTCAGCGCCTGTGATCGGGCTTGCGTTGGGAGGTGCGTCCTAGATGGTGCGCATTAACCTACTGCCTCCTGAGATAACTGAGAAGCGTAAGTACGAGAGTATCTTCGGAATAGTCCTCGTGGTCGGCATCGTGGCAGTCGCTCTGGTGCTCCTTGGCTATGGTGTTCTGGCCTATCAAGTGGGCCTTAAGCAGACCGACGTTCAGGACATGCAGTCTCAGGCTTCGCAGGTTCGTGCTCAGGCAGAAGCATTCGCCGTGTTCGAGCAGCGCGAAGGGGTGCTTGACACCCGTTTGGCCACTGCTGATCTGGCGCTTGCCGGACGAGTGGACTGGGGTCGTCTCGTCGAGGAGCTGTCATTGGTCCTGCCTGACGACACATGGGTAACGAATATGAACGGATCCGAGGGTCAACTCACCTTGGCTTGTGTGACCCTGGATGACGATCTCACCACTGCCGATCACAAAGCAGTCGCGCGCACACTCATCCGTCTTGCGCAGCTAGAACAGCTCAACAACGTATGGCTGAATACTTCAGTCAAGTCTACACTCATAGAAGGCGACTGGGAGCAGCCGATCATCACCTTCTCAGTGACTACAGGAATCTCCCAATGAGGATGCGACCGACCACGGGGACACACGCGTGCTTGCCCCGCCAAGTCAGCCCGCCCGATTGTGACAAGGCAGATATGAGATGAAACTGAACAAGCAGACAATCATCATCATGGTCGTCTTGATCGTCGTGGTCGTAGTCGCGATCTTCGCATTCCTCGTCTTCCCGCAGTTCGCCAAGCTAGGAGAGCTTGAACTCGAGATCACGGCTGCCGAGATGGACAGAGCATCAGCTCAGACGTTGCTCGCACGTCGTCAAAATGCCAAGGCTAACTCCGCACAGACTGAGTCAAAACTGATGCGACTGGCTAATGAGCTTCCCGAGGCACCGCAGCTGCCGAGCGTGATTATCGAGCTTCAAGACATTATGAACAGTCAGGGTCTCGAGTTCTCATCTCTGAGTCCGGGTAGGCCGACTGACACCGAAGAGGGATACTCAGCTGTTCCGATTCAACTGCGGTTCGATGGTCGATGGAGTGATATGGTCGCTCTTCTTCAGAATTTCCCGCGGATGAATCGACAAGTGCGCGTCGTTAGTTTCTCCGTAACTCGGATGGCGCCGGTTGAAGAATCTAATGAAGAGACCCCGGTTGTTGAAGTTGAGCCCGAGGAACGCGTGAGTGTCTCTATGGCTATCGAGGTCTACACGATGGCGCAGACCGAAGCTACGGGTGGCACCGCCGCACCCGCTGCGCCAGCGCAGTAGCGCGAGACCGAGAAGGAGTCGAACGTGGTCGATCAGATGACACCGATGCCGCCACAGGGGACGCCGATTCCTGGCGATCCAGCCAATCCAGCTGCAGGCTCGAAGCAGAAGCGAGTGCTTATCATCGTGATCGCCGCGGTCGTCTTCTTGGCGATTGTAGCCGGCGCAGCGTATGCGCTCACCGTATTCCTTGATTCGTCCGAAGACGATGAATCTCTGAATCCGATTGTCACGTCGCAACCTGAATCATCTGATTCCGAGGTTGCAGTGGAAGCGCCATATGTGCCGAGTAATCCGGCCCCGATCGATCTCAATAAATCAGTGTTCACGTTCCGCAACATCTTTGAGCCTCTGGCGGTTGCTCCCGAAGAGGACGACGTAGTCACAGATGCGAACACTGACGGCACGACCACCGTGGTCACTTCAGGGACTTTGTATCTTCGAGCGATCGTCGTGACCACTGATGGTGACATCGCGGCTGATTTCCTCTACGGGGACACCAACTACGTTCTGCGCGTGGGCGAGCGTATTCCAGACTCCCCGTGGCAGGTCCTTTCCATCGGTTCTGACTCCGTGGTCATGCTATATGGCGACACGCAGGTCACTCTGATCGCTGGTCAGACGGTGACCAAGTAGTCGCAGTCTCAATCGTGTGCGGTCGCTCCGGATGCTAGAATCTGTGCACGGAATCCAGTAACGGAGGGCGCATGAGATATACCACTTCCGGCGAATCCCATGGTCGAGTGCTGACTGCGATAGTCACGGGTGTGCCAGCCGGCATTCTCATTGACCAATCCGCGATCGACGCTGATCTGGCGCGACGTCAAGTCGGCTACGGCCGCGGCGGCCGAATGCGGATCGAAACCGACAAGGCCAACATTCTTTCGGGTGTTCGATTCTCGCGTACCATCGGCAGTCCCGTAGCCCTCGCGGTCTCCAATCGTGATTGGGATAACTGGACTGATGTGATGGCCACACACGGTGAGCCCGTCGAGGGCGCACGTGTCACTGCGCCCCGCCCCGGACATGCCGATCTTGCTGGCGTGCTCAAGACATGCAGCAACGATGTACGCGACGTTCTTGAGCGTGCGAGTGCGCGTGAGACAGCTGCCAGAGTGGCCTCTGGTGCTGTGGCCAAGGCGTTTCTGCGACATGTCGGAGTAGTCGTCAATTCGTTCGTATTCGCCATCGGTGACGCGTCAATGGAGATGCCACACGATGCTTCTGCAGTGAACGCTGAATCCGTTGAGGCCAGCGATGTTCGATGTCCGGACATTGAGGCGTCCACTCGAATGCGCGGTGCGATCGACGCCGCCAAAGCATCGGGGGAGTCTCTGGGCGGTATCTTCTATGTCACTGCAACGGGGCTCGTTCCCGGTGTTGGTGGATATGCAGAGGCGTCGACTCGCTTGGACGCTCGTCTGGCGGCTGCAGCGGTCTCAATTCCCGCTATCAAGGGGGTCGAGTTCGGCGACGGTTTTGCCGGCGCCGTTCGTCCTGGCTCGCAAGTTCATGACGAGATCGAACACGATGGTCCCCGGGGTTTCTATCGCAGCACCAATCACGCCGGCGGTCTTGAAGGTGGTATGACCAACGGTGAGCCGCTGGTGCTGCGCTTGGCTATGAAGCCCATTCCTACACTCATGAAGCCGCTTGCGAGCGTTGATCTCGATACACGAGAGGTCATAGATGCATCCAAGGAGCGTTCGGATGTGTGCGCCGTGCCTGCAGCGGCAGTTGTGGCCGAGGCAGAGGTTGCGTTGGTTCTGGCCGACGCGTATCTCCATAAATTCGGGAGCGACTGCGTGGACGATATCGTTGGTGCACTGCGGGCTTACGAGGACAGGATAAAGTCGTGAATCACGTGTTTCTCATCGGATTCATGGGTGCAGGGAAGACCAGTGTCGGTCGTCTGCTCGCTGAGCAGTTGGATGCCTCGTTCATCGATTTGGATTCACGGATCGAAGCCGCAGCAGGTATGACTATCGTGGATATCTTTGAGACTGGAGGAGAGCCGCTCTTTCGTGAGAAGGAGTCAGCGGCACTTCGGGCCGTGGTGCGTGAGTCGGGCGGGGTCGTTTCGTGCGGTGGCGGAGTTGTCTTGCGCGATGCCAACCGCGTGCTCCTCCACGAGCAGGGGCGGGTCGTGTATCTCCGGGTGACCGCGGGCGAGGCTATCGCGCGCTTGGCTGGAGATGGTTCTCGTCCATTGCTGGCCGGTGATGCCGTCGCCATGGCTCCTGCACTTCTTGCGGCACGCGAGCGGTTGTACCAAGGGGCAGCGACTTTCACTGTGGATACCGTCGGATTGTCTCCGGCAGAGGTGGCGCGTCAAATCGTGGCTGTTCTAGGCGACGCGCAGGTGTCCTCGTGAGCGATTCGATGATCACCGTCCACGTGAGCACGGCGTCACGTTCCTATGACGTGCTCATCGACGAAGGTCTGCTGGTCGGCCTTGGTGGCTGTGTCGCCGAAGTCTCGGATGCTCAACGAATCGCACTCATCAGTGACGAGACCGTGTACGACCTCTATGGAAGCGTCGCGCGCGAGTCTCTTTCCGCGGCGGGATTCGAAGTCAATGAAATCATTATCCCGCCGGGTGAGGCTTCCAAGAACTGGGCGGTTGCGGGGCAGACGCTCGAGCGCCTGGCGGGTCTTGGATTCGGCCGTCGAGATCTCATTGTCGCGCTCGGTGGTGGCGTGATCGGCGATCTGGCCGGTTTCTGCGCCGCTACCTACATGCGAGGCATAGACTTCGTGCAGGTTCCCACCACGCTCTTGGCGCAGGTTGATTCTTCTGTTGGAGGTAAGACAGGCGTCGACCTAAAGGCAGGAAAGAACCTCGCCGGGGCGTTTCTTCAGCCGCTGCTGGTGGTTGCCGATACGGCCGTGCTCGGCACGCTGACAGATGATGACTGGGTATCTGGGCTTGCGGAGATCGTCAAGATGGCCGTACTCGAGAGTGAAGATCATCTACACGCGATCGAGTGCGATGCGGAGGCGCTCCGTGTCAGGGAGATCAGGGCAACTCGCGAGGCGATTGCGCGAGCGGTACGTTTCAAAGCCGAAGTGGTTGCACAGGATGAGAAGGAGTCTGGCGTAAGGGAGTGTCTCAATCTTGGGCATACCCTCGGGCATGCCTTGGAGAACGTTCTTGGTTATGGCGTAGTGCCGCATGGTGTCGCTGTGGGCGAGGGTATGCGTTTCGCAGCTCGTCTCGGTGCGACTCTGCCCGGGAGTTCATTGGAGTTCTACGCTCGGCAGGAGAGCCTTCTCGACGCGCTGGGACTTCCTGCATTGACCTATGAGGTCGATGTTGCGGACATTCACACTGCCATGCGTTCGGACAAGAAGGCACGCGGCGGTGTCGTACGATGGGTATTGCCCATTGCGCCAGGTGTGTGGAGAGTCGAGTCCATCGATGGGGATATTCTTGATGCGGAGCTTACGAAGTGGGCGACGGCAACCAATGAGGGGTTGATGAGATGATTCGTGTTCTTGTGATGAGTGGGCCGAATCTCAATTTGCTGGGAGGGCGCGAGCCTGATGTCTACGGGACGACCTCTCTGGGCGATATCGAAGCGGCGCTCTCGTCGCGCGCTGCCGAGCTCGATGCACAGGTGAGTTTCGCCCAGTCCAACCATGAGGGCGTGCTCATCGATGCGCTTCAGGCGGCTGATGGGCAGTATGATGCCGTCGTGTTCAATCCGGGTGCTTTCACGCACTACTCGTATGCGATTCGCGATGCAGTCGCATCGGTTTCGGTTCCCGTGATCGAGGTGCACCTCAGCAATATCTCCGCTCGGGAGTCGTTCCGTTCTGTCAGTGTGATCGCTCCGGTGTGCGCAGGCCAGATATCCGGTTTTGGTGCTGCCTCGTATGTACTCGGCCTCGAAGCGGCGGTAGATCTCGGGAGGTCGGCATGAATTCGGATCATCGGCTGTCGACGCTTCGTCGTCGGCTCGCCGAAGAGGAGATACCGGCTGTTGTGGTGACGGATATCCCCAATGTCATCTACTTGACTGGGTTCGATGACGTGTTCGACGCTATGGCTAATGCGGCTCTTCTTGTGACGTCTGAGGTCGCCCGGGTCTATACCGACAGCCGATATGAAACCTCTGTGGCTGCGGCAGCCGAGGGGACTTCTTGGGCACTTCGTGTGCCGAAGGATGCGATGTACATCGCGCTCTGTGAGGACGTCGTTGCCCAGGGTATCGATGTGATCATGCTCGAATCATCAGTGCCCTATGGAAGATTCCGCTTCATCTCCGAGAAGTTTGGCGGGAACGTGCGCGTGGTCGACCAGTTGGTCGAGGGCCTCCGCCAGGTCAAGGAGTCGCGAGAGATCGTGCGCATCAGAGAAGCCGCCGCTGTTACCGATCGAGCGTTCGACCACATTCTCGATTTCATCACTCCCGGGATGACCGAGGCCTCGGTTGGTCTGGAGCTCGAGGTCTTCATGCGGACAAACGGCGGTCACGGTATCGCGTTCGACCCCATCGTTGCCAGCGGACCCAACTCAGCCATGCCCCATGCGGGGGTTAGTGACAGGCGGATCGAGATCGGGGATTTCGTCAAACTCGATTTCGGAGCACGGTACGAGGGCTACTGCTCTGATATGACACGGACGGTGGTCATGGGCTCCGCTTCGGATCGTCAGCGAGAGATTCACGGCGCAGTGCTTGCTGCGAATCTTGCGGGTATCGAAGCCTGCCGTGCCGGTCGAACGGGTGCTGACATCCATGAGACAGCTCGGGCAGTGCTCGCTGAAGCTGGTTTCGGGGAGTATTTCGGACATGGACTGGGTCATGGGGTGGGGCTTGAGATACACGAGCAGCCCAGTTTGAGTCCTCGTGGCCGCAATGCCGTGCCCGCAGGTTCGGTGGCGACGATCGAGCCCGGTGTCTACATTCCGGGATTCGGCGGTGTTAGAATCGAGGACCTGGTCGTTGTCGAAGATGGCGGCTGCACACTGCTCAGTCATTCACCCAAGGAACTGATCGAACTCTGACGCTTGGGTATGCGTCGATTGATACGAAGGAGACCGCATGGCGATCACCACCAACAATCTCAAGACCGGAATGTGCATCTCGTATAACGACAAGCTCTGGACTGTGGTCGACTTCCAGCACGTCAAGCCAGGTAAGGGCGCGGCGTTCGTACGGACGAAGCTCAAGGAGGTCCGCAGCGGACGCGTGGTCGATATTACGTTCCGTGCTGGAGAGAAACTTGAAGATGTTCGCATGGAGACCAAGTCCATGCAGTATCTCTACACCGATGGTGACACGTATCACTTCATGGACACTGAGACTTACGACCAAGTCGAGCTCACGGACGAAGCGGTCGGAGACACCAAGCAGTGGCTCAAGGAGAACGATGTCGCACAGCTGCAGTACGCTGGCACTGAGCTTATCGGCGTAGAGGCACCCATGTTCGTCGACCTACTGGTCACGGAGACCGATCCCGGGTTCAAGGGCGACACGGTTCAGGGCGGCACCAAGCCCGCCACGCTCGAGACAGGTGCGGTCGTGCAGGTCCCGATGTTCGTGGAGTCTGGCGACAAGCTCCAGATCGATACGCGCGACGGTCGCTACATCACGCGGGTCTAGTACTCGATTTCAGAGGAATTGTCGGTCGGGCGTTCGTATGACGCCCGACCGTCGTATATACTGTCCTGACCGACGACACGTGGGCGCACAGTGCGCGACGTGTACCCTTCGTACCGCCAAGGAGGATTCCATGCGGCCCGTGCACATAACCGACACAACGCTGCGCGACGCCCATCAGTCCTTGTGGGCGACACGAATGCAGATGGCAGACATGATTCCTGTCCTTGAGAAGATGGACAGCGTCGGCTATTGGTCCCTCGAGGTCTGGGGCGGCGCCACCTTCGATGCCGCACTTCGCTTCCTGGACGAGAATCCCTGGGAGAGGCTGCGCACCATCAAGCAGCACGCTCCGAGGACGCCGCTTCAGATGCTGCTGCGAGGCCAGAACCTCGTGGGTTATCGGCACTACAGCGATGAGATCGTCGATCGATTCGTGCGTGCATCCAAGCGCAACGGCATCGATGTCTTCCGCGTGTTCGATGCGCTCAACGATATCCGAAACGTCGAGGTAGCAGCTCGTTCCATCAAGGACTGTGGTGGTCATTTCGAGGGTGCGATCAGTTACACCGTGAGTCCGGTTCACACGCTCGATAGCTATCTTGAGTACGCGCAGGAGCTCAAGGAGCTGGGTGCTGACACGATCTGCATCAAGGACATGGCGGGCATGCTCACGCCGTTCCGCACGGAGAAGATGGTCAAAGCGCTGGTGGACCAGGTGGGACTTCCCGTGCACGTCCACTGTCACTACATTGGTGGCATGGCGCCTATGAACTATCTCAAGGCTGCCGAGGCGGGTGCGAGCATTATCGACACTGCGGTCGTCGCGCTTGCTTTCGGTAACAGCCAGCCCGCCGGTGAGATGATCGTCGCGGCTCTCAAGGAGTCGCCGTACGACACGGGTCTCGATCTCGACCTTCTCTTTGAGATTGCCGAGTACTGGGAGGCGGTCCGCAAGAAGAAGAAGCTCAAGCGAGGAGTTACCTCGCTCATGCACATGGAGGTCTTCAGCCACCAGGTTCCCGGCGGCATGCTGAGCAACCTCGTGAGCCAGCTCGAACTTCAGAAGGCCAAGGATCGTCTGCCCGACGTGCTCGAGGAGATTCCCCGTGTCCGCGCGGAAGTTGGCTATCCACCCCTTGTGACCCCGCTGTCTCAGATAGTGGGTACGCAGGCGGTTATCAATGTGCTGACCGGAAAGCGTTGGGCGGTCGTCCCCCAGGAGATGAAGGACTATCTCAAGGGGTTGTATGGAAGAGCTCCCGGACCCATGGACACCGCCATTGTCGAGAAGGTGTTGGGCGACGAGCCCCAGCTCGATCCGGATGTCCGGCCCGGTTCGCTGGTGGAGACCACCTACGCGCAAGTCGAAGAGGAGATAGGGGATCTCGCTCGAAGCGAGGAGGACGTGCTCATGTACGCCCTTTTCCCCAATGAGGCACGGAACTACCTGACCCTGCATCAGGAGGGCGCCGAGAAGGCCGTCTTCCTGATGAGCGAAGAGTACGACACAGTCAAGGAGGAAGAGCCCGTGGACGTCAACCAGATCCGGGAGCTCATCAAGATCGTCGAGATGTCAGACGTCAGCGAGGTCGTGGTCGAGGAGGCCGGGGCCAAGGTCATCGTCCGCAAGGGCGTCGCAGGCGCTGACGTTGCCCCAGCAGCCGCTTCCGCTGCACCGGCCGCACCCGCCGAGGATGCACCGCAGGATGTCGCGGTTCGCGACTCGGGCGAGCGTCCCGCGACATGGAAGTCCATTGTGGCTCCCATGGTCGGCACGTTCTATCGCTCACCGTCTCCGACCGCGGATGCCTTCGTGGCCGTCGGTGACTCGGTGGGAGAGGGCGATGCTCTCTGTATCCTCGAGGCGATGAAGCTCATGAACGAGATTGTCGCAGAGGAGGCTGGCGTCATCCGTGAGGTCTGCCTTGCCGATGCCGAGCCGGTCGAATACGGCACTGTCATGTTCTATTACGAGCCGAACGCGTAGGCCTGTGATGTTCGATAAGATTCTTATCGCCAATCGCGGGGAAGTCGCGTTGCGCATCATTCGGGCCTGCAAGGAGATGGATGTCAAGTCGGTTGCTGTCTATTCCGAGGCCGACAAGGACAGCTTGCACACCCGTATGGCCGACGAGGCTATATGTGTGGGGCCGGCGATTTCCGCTCACAGCTACCTCAACGTACCCAATATCATCGCTGCCGCACTCACTACGGGCGCGCAGGCGATTCATCCCGGTTACGGCTTTCTGGCGGAGAACGCGGGTTTCGCACGGGCCGTCATCGACTCCGGACTGACCTTCATCGGCCCCTCGCCAGAGGCGATCGAGCGGATGGGCGACAAGTCCGTCGCACGAGATACCATGATGGCTGCCGGCGTGCCCTGTGTTCCGGGTAGTGCCGGTGCGGTCGATACCGTCGAGGAGGCTCTCACCTTCGCCAATGAGGTCGGGTTTCCCGTGCTCATCAAGGCCTCCGCCGGTGGCGGCGGCAAGGGTATGCGTGTCGCTGAGAGTGCGGATGTTCTCGAGTCCGCCTATGTGGCCGCCAAGAACGAAGCTGCGGCGGCCTTCGGCAACGACGTGGTCTATCTGGAGAAGTACCTTTCTCGCCCGCGTCATATCGAGATTCAGATACTTGCGGATATGCACGGCAATGCTGTTCATCTGTTCGAGCGCGACTGCTCGATCCAGCGCCGTCATCAGAAACTCCTGGAGGAGGCCCCTAGCCCGGCGCTCTCATCTGACACCCGAATCGCCATGGGCGAGGCTGCACTCAAGGCCGTACGGGCTGTTGGATATGTGAATGCGGGCACCATCGAGTTCCTTCTGGACACCGATGGGCGCTTCTACTTCATGGAGATGAACACTCGCGTCCAGGTCGAACATCCAGTGACCGAACAGATAACCGGTGTGGACATCATCAAGGAGCAGATTCGCATCGCTGCGGGCGAGCCCATGCGTCATGCCACGCAAGAGGAGATAGAGCTGCGTGGTCATGCGATCGAGTTCCGCATTAACGCAGAGGATCCCGCGCACGACTTCCGCCCCAACCCTGGCGAGGTCGCCATATTCAATCCTCCCGGCGGGTTCGGCGTTCGCGTCGACAGCCATCTCTACTCGGGCTATCGCGTGCCACCCAACTACGACTCACTGCTGGCCAAGCTCATCGTGTGGGGAGAGACACGCGATGAAGCTATCGCGCGTGCCAGAAGAGCGCTGGACGAGTTCATAGTCGTGGGTATTCCCACCACGATCCCGTTCCATCAGCGGGTCATCGAGAACGAGGCGTTTCGTGCGGGGGACGTATATACTGACTTTATCGACCAGCATATGCAGGGCGGCCGAGTCGCAGAGGGATCGGAGTAACTGATGTCCGAGGAGATCAAGTTGCAGGGACTGGGTGTTGCACCCGGTGTTCTTGAGACCATCGTCACGCTTGCGGCGCAGTCAGTCGAAGGCGTCGCGTGTGTGGGTACACAGGGCATCGTCGGTCTTATGCAGAAGAACGTAGCCAAGGGTGCTCCGGGCGTGGAAGTCGTCGTAGCCGACGACGCCGCCATCTCGGTCACACTTCATATTGAGGTCGAGTACGGCAAGCCATTGCGTGCCGTTGCCTCGTCAGTCCAGGATGCCGTTGCCGACGCCATCACAAGTCAGATCGGCTCTGAGGTCGCGCAGGTCGACGTGTTCGTCGACGGTATCGTCTTCGACGGCAACTGACACTCCAGGAAAGGCGCATACAGTACATATGCTTGAGCGAAGCAGGGCACGCCGACAGGCGTTGCACATCCTCTATCAGCGTGAGATTACCGGCGAGACCGTCGAGAAGATTCTGAACACCCGATCCTTCAATCTGGAGGAGGGTGAACCCAATGATTTCTGTCGCTCCGTGGTCGCGGGCATCCAAGAGCATCAGGCGGAGATCGACGTCACGATAGACCGGATATCCGAGAACTGGGTCGTGTCCCGTATGCCGCTCGTTGACCTCAACATTCTGCGGCTGGCGGTCTATGAGATACTTTTCGTCGACGAAGTGCCTGATTCGGTCGCCATCAACGAGGCGGTGGAACTGGCCAAGAACTACGGTGGGGATGACTCGTCCAAGTTCGTGAACGGTGTTCTCGGCCGAGTGGCCGAGGAGCACGTCGGCGCTGAGGAAGGGACTGACGGCTCAGATGACTGAGAGCGACTACACCTTCGATCAGGCTCGAGCTCGTCTCGAGGAGATCGTGACACAGGTTCGCAAGAAGGACGTCTCGCTCGAGAAGAGCCTCGATCTTCTCGAGGAGGGCGTGCGCCTCGCTAATGTCTGTACCGAGCTTTCTGACCACACCGAGTGGCGTAGGGTGGCCGACGAGGCGGAGAGTGAAGCGAACGAGAGTGAGACCGTGCCTTTGGATTCCGTATCCGATGAGCAGGTCGCTGCGTCCGAGAGTGATGTTGAGTCGGCGGAGGATTCAGAGGAAGAATTCGTCGATGACGCACGTGATGGGGAAGAAGTCTCTGACTCAGACGGTTCAGCGGACTCCGGGTCGGATGTGGCGGACCGGTAACGCAAGGGTTACGCCACGTCCCTTTCGTTTGAACGAGCGCTTTCGCGCGCAGTATGCTTCAAGTGGTAGATGAATGGACTCCGTCCACCGAGCACCTTGGAGATGATCGCTCCTTGAGCGACGAGCGTATCCTTGACGGCATCGCATCACCCGAGGACCTGAAGGGTCTCGATCGTGATGAGCTTCAGCAACTCGCGGTCGAGATACGTGATGTGCTCATCCACACCGTCTCCGAGACTGGTGGACATCTCGCTCCTAACCTCGGCGTCGTCGAGCTCACGCTCGGCCTGCATCGAGCACTCACTTCTCCTGCGGATCGGATCGTCTGGGATGTGGGTCATCAGAGTTACGTCCACAAACTCATCACCGGTCGGCTAGAGGGTTTCGATACGCTTCGCCAGTACGGCGGCGTATGCGGTTTTCCCAAGAAGGCCGAGAGCCCCTATGACTCGTTCGACACCGGTCATGCCTCCAACTCCCTGTCTCTCGCGCTCGGTCTTGCCGAGGCACGTGACGCGGTCGGCGGCGACGAGACTGTCGTCGCAGTGATCGGGGACGGGTCGCTCACCGGCGGTATGGCGTTCGAGGCGCTTAATCACATGGGCCATCTGGGCACGCGAGTGATCGTCATTCTCAACGACAACGAGATGTCGATCTCCGAGAACGTCGGAGCCCTATCCAGCTACCTAGGAAGGGTTCGTCTCGACCCACGCTACAACCGTCTTCGCGACGATGTCGAATCCGCATTGTCTCGCACACGTATCGGCGCGGCCATGGTGGCTGCCGGCGAGGCGGCTAAGGAGTCGTTCAAGCAGCTCGTGGTACCCGGAATGCTCTTTGAGGAACTGGGGCTTACCTACGTCGGTCCCATCGATGGGCATGACGTCGAGAAGGTGGAGTCCGCGGTGACCATGGCGATGGGCGCGGACGGTCCGGTTCTCATCCATGCAGTGACACGAAAAGGTCAGGGCTACTCACACGCCGAGGAGCGCCCATCGGCATTTCACGGTCTGGGCCCCTTCTCCATTGAGACCGGTACCGTCAAGAGTTCCGGTGGGCCCATAAGTTACACCGGTGCGTTCAGCAAGGCACTCATAGCGGAAGCTCAGAATGATGATCGTATCGTTGCGATCACTGCAGCGATGCCGACTGGCACCGGACTCGATCGTTTCGCTGATGAGTTCCCAGAGCGGTTCTACGATGTAGGCATCGCAGAGCAGCACGCCCTGGGTCTAGCGGCGGGTTTGGCGACAGGTGGCAGATTGCCCGTGGTGGCGATCTACTCCACGTTCCTGCAGCGTGCATACGATCAGGTGATCGAGGATATCGCCCTTCAGAATCTCCATGTGGTGCTGTGCTTGGATCGCGCAGGACTCGTCGGCGAGGATGGCCCGACGCATCATGGCGTTTTCGACATGACCTATCTTCGCTCGGTGCCCAATCTGATGATCATGACACCCGCGGATGAAGCCGAGCTCGTGGACATGCTGCATACCGCGATCAAGGCGACAGGCCCCGTGGCCATTCGATACCCGCGCGGCAAGGGTCGTGGAGTACCGCTGCCGGACGTGCCTTCTGTGCTGGAGGTTGGAAAGGCGCAGACTCGGCGCACGGGTACAGACGTCGCAATCCTAGCCTTCGGGCGAATGGTCGGAGTGGCGGAGGAAGCTGCCGAGCTACTGGGTGAGAAGGGAATCTCGGCCACCGTCATCAACATGAGATGGGTCAAGCCGATAGATACGGAAGCCGTTTCCAAGGCTGCCGCCTCTCATAGCCTTCTGATCACCGTCGAGGAGAACACAGGGCAGGGCGGTGCTGGCGCAGCGGTTCTTGAGGTTCTCGCTGATATGAGTGTGCAGGTGCCATTCCTCAAGCTCTCCATACCAGATTGCTTCGTCACACACGGTGCCATGAGCAAGCTCCTCGCCGAGGTCGGCCTCACTCCTGAAGGAGTTCGTGACTCGGTGATGGAACGACTTTCGGCTTTGAATGAATCAACCGAAATCGTCAAGGATGAGGGCCATGGCGCGGCATCGGGCCGACGTAGTACTCGCTGATCGGGGGCTGTTTCCCTCGCGTGAGCAGGCCAAGGCCGCAATCATCGCTGGTCAGGTTCGCGTTGACGGCGAACTTGTCAAAAAGGCCGGTCAGGACGTGGACCCGGCTGCTGAGTTCGAGATCGAGCAGAGGTCACGTTTCGTCTCCCGTGGTGGACAGAAACTTGACGGTGCACTGGAGACGTTCGGTGTGGATGTCGCCGGATTGCGGGGCATCGATGTTGGGGCTTCGACGGGGGGATTCACTGACAGGCTGCTCCAGGGTGGAGCTGTGTCCGTGTGCGCTGTCGATGTCGGCTACGGTCAGCTCGCCTGGGAACTGCGAAACGACGAACGCGTGGCCGTGTTCGAGCGAACCAACATTCGTCATGCGGATCCCCAAGTACTGGGCGCTCCGTTTGATATCGCAGTGATCGACGTTTCTTTCATCGGCTTGGCCAAGGTCCTACCTCACGTACTGCCGATGCTTACCGATGAGGGCCAGTTGGTCGCATTGGTCAAACCTCAGTTTGAGGCTGGTAAGGGACGTGTGGGAAAGAAGGGTGTGGTGCGTGACGCGCAGGTGCACACTGACGTGCTCGATGCGATATGTCGCGTGATCACAGACTCCGATCTTGTGGTGCGAGGGCTGACCTGGTCGCCTATAAAGGGTCCGGAAGGTAACATTGAGTTCTGGGTGTGGGCGTCTCGAGCCGGCAAGTCTGTCGTCGAGACCCCTGGGTCCATCGTTGAACATGCCCATAAGACCTTGGGAGACTGACGTGCGCGTACTGCTGGTACCCAACATATCGAATCCGATCGCCGTCAAGGCGGCGTGCGAGCTTGCCACGTGGTTGTCTGCGCAGGGGCTGGAGCCGATTCTGGCAGGGGAAGACGCCGCTGCCTGTTCCATGGGTGACTTCGGGGTTCCGGTCAGTGAGATCGAGGAACCGGGCCTTACGGTGGCACTGGGCGGAGATGGAACGATCCTCAAGGCCGTTCATCTGCTGCCGCGCGTCGAGTTGCCGGTTCTGGGGGTCAATCTGGGACGCCTCGGCTTCATGACCGGTGCCGCCATCGGCAACCTTCGTGAGTCGGTCTCGACCGCTCTTGCAGGAGAGGCGCGGGTCGAGAGGCGATCCACGCTGGAGGCCACCGTGCATATGGATGGTCGCGAGGTTGGCCGATATCGCGCGCTCAATGAGATCGCCATCACGCGGGGCGCGTCGCCTCGCGTGATCAAGATCGAGACCTGGATCAACGACATCAGGATATCCTCGGCAATCTGTGACGGGGTTATCGTGGCGACTCCCACAGGATCGACTGCCTACGCAATGTCCGCCGGCGGACCAATCGTTTCGCCGACAGTGCATGGACTTGTCGTCGTGCCTGTTGCGCCGCACACGCTTGCGGCAAGGCCGATCGTGACCGGAACGAGTGATGTGGTCGAGCTCAAGCTCACGGATGCGAATCGAGCGGACTCGTGCGTCGTGATCGACGGCGAGTCCGTGCCGTGCCGACAGGCGGTCGAGCGTGTCGAGGTCAAGCGCGGGAGTCACGACGTACTTCTGCTCAAGTGCGATGGTCGAGATTTCTACGAAGTGGCCGCCACTGAATTCCTCGGAGGGTGACCGTGCTCGAAGAGCTGCATGTCCGCGATCTCGCTCTCATCGAAGAAGTCTGGCTCGAGTTCGGCTCAGGTATGACGGTGCTCACTGGTGAGACCGGTGCGGGGAAGACCGCGCTGGTGGAAGCTCTCAAGTTGCTTCTGGGTGAGCGCGGTGATTCGACTGTAGTGCGCTCTGGTTCGGCGTCCGCACTGGTCGAGGGCCGATTCTCCACTTCTGACGATGGAGAAATCTTTGCCAAGCGAACCATTTCCGCCGAAGGGCGATCGCGTTGCATGCTGAATGGTGAGATGTCCACGGTGGGACTTCTCGCCGAGGAACTGGGTGGTCTTGTCGATCTTCACGGTCAACATGACCATCAGGCTCTTCTGCGTCCTGCGAGACATATGGGGTACTTGGACGCCTACATCGGCGGCGGTGTGATCGCTGCCAATGAGGCATACCAGTCGGCTCGAGAGCGATATCGGGCTGCGAAGGCAGCATTGACCGAGCTTGAGACTGCTCTTGCCGACAGGGAACGTCGTGCGGACTACCTCCGATTCGTGATCTCTGAGATCGGCGCGGTGTCCCCAGAGCCCGACGAGGATCGTGTGATCGAGCGTAAGTTGCCGGCTCTGCGACACGGGGAGCGTCTGGCGGAGTCCGCGAACGAGGCGCGCTCGGCTCTGCGGGGTGATGGGGGAGCCGTCGATTCTATGGCACGCGCCTCCGCCGCTCTCTCTCACGTGGATGGGCTTGATCCAGATCTGGACGAACTGGCTCGCAGGCTTCATGGACTTCTCACCGACATGGACGACCTGGGAGCCGAGCTTCGTGCGTACGGTGAGGGTGTCGTGCATGATCCGGCCGAACTCGATGCTGCGGAGAACCGCCTTTCCGCACTGACCGCTCTCATCAAGAAGTATGGACCGTCACTGCAGATGGTCATTGAGACGAGAGAGTCCTCCCTGACCGAGCTGGAGATGCTCGATGCGGGAGAACAGGGACTCAGGCGAGCCGAAGATGATCTCAACAGGGCGGAAGAGGCACTTCGTTCTGCGGCTCAGAGTCTCCGTGAGGTTCGCGTCGCTGCGATTCCCGGCTTCGTCGATGCGCTGGCCTCTTCGGTGGCGGAGCTCGCTATGGATGGTGCGCGATTCGATGTGGAGATGACGCAGCTGCCCTTTGAGGGGTGGACCGCCGATGGCTCTGATCGGGCCGAGTTCATGTTCGCTCCTGCCCCCGGACAGCCGCCACGGCCGCTTGCTCGGATCGCATCGGGCGGTGAGGTCTCTCGTGTGATGCTCGCGCTCAAGGGTGTGCTCGGCGATGCGGACGATGTGTCGATCCTCGTGTTCGATGAGGTCGATGCGGGAATCGGTGGTACGACCGCACATGCAGTGGGAGCCCGGCTCAAAGAGCTGGCCGAGCAACATCAGGTGCTTGTGATCACTCATCTTGCGCAAGTGGCGGTGCACGCCGACCACCACCTCGTGGTGCGCAAGGAAATCGAGGGTTCATCAGCACGTACTGAGGTCGACGCGGTCACCGGGGAGAGTCGCGTCATGGAGGTTGCGCGCATGCTCTCTGGAGGAGATAGTGAGACCTCGCTCTCGCATGCTCGCGAACTCATGAACGCTGTGGGCCGTTTCTAGATCTTGCGACCCGGCATCAGTCGGCCGAGGACCCGTTTGGCCATGTCAGCTGCGACTGAGATCTCTTGGACACGCATGAGCGCTGCCAATCCATACGTGATCGCCAGTCCCGAAACACCAGCGAGCGCCAGCTGAACCAGGAATCCGCCCGTCCAGTCCAGGATTTCTGCTGTGACCGAGGTAATCCACCATGCGGCGAGGCCGCCAATCAACGAGGCTCCTGCGACACGGCCCAGTGACCAAGTGATGACACCGATGTCGAAACCTCCAAGGCGGCGATAGAGGATCGTGAGCAGAGTGACAAGGCTCAATGCGAAGAAGATCGCGTCGGCGATGGGAATTCCTTTGAGGCCGACACCGGCCCATCCCGCGACACCTGAGGTCAGTCCCGCGTAGAGCGAGACCTGGAGCACAGTAAGCGCCACGTTCGCGATCATGGGTGTGCGTGTGTCCTGCAACGAATAGAAGGTCTTGAGTACGAACATGTAGGCGGCGAAGAAGAAGAGGGCGACAGCCCACCAAGTGAGTATCTCGGCGACGACGGGAACGTCCTCGGCGGTGAAGCGACCGGCTTGGTAGAGCGTGATGAGGGGTTGCGCGAGAGCGATCAGCATGGCCGCCATGGGGATGATCAGGATGCCTGTTGCACGAAGTCCTCTGGAGAAGGTTGACTTGAATGCATCCCAGTCAGCGGACTCTGCGTGATCGGAGAGTTCGGTGAAGATGGCGGTCGCCAAGGCAACGGCGAATACGCCGTAGGGAAGCTGATAGAACATCCACGCATAGAGCAGGGTTGCGGGGCCTTCAGGTGAGGCTTCGAATGCATAGGCGTTCCGGAAAGAGACACCGACCAGGTTCGTGACTACGTAGAGGGTCGTCGGGATGAACAGTTTGCCCATGCGGCGCAGTCCCGGGTGTTTGAAGTCGATTCGCGGAGTGTATTTGAATCCGAGTTTGATAAGAGCGGGGACTTGGACTGCGAACTGTGCCAGAACGCCGACCGTGGTGCCGATGGCCAGCCCCATTTTTGCCAGTTCCGGATTCGAGGAATGATACGGCACGTAGAATCCCAGGAGTGTCACGATGACGACGATATTGTTGAATATGGGTCCCATCGCGGGCCAGGCGAACTTGCGCTCAGCGTTGAGCGCACCGCTTATCACCGCTCCGACGCCGTAAAAGACGATCTGTACGGCGAAGAACCTGAAGAAGTAGGTGGCCAGAGCCGCATCTTCAACGCTGATTCGGAATGTCTGCGTTCGCACGAACGGTTCGGCGAACACGGTTCCCAGCACAGCTACGATCCCCAGGCCGATCGCGGTGAGGTTGATCAGGTAACTCGCGAACCTCCACGCATCCTCTTCGCCGCCGCGTTCGCGTCGCTCAATGAGCACGGGGATGAACAGAGAGGAGATGACTCCTCCCGCAACGAGTTCGTAGATCATGTTGGGGATGTTGTTCGCGACACCATAGGAAGCGGCCAGCGCCGTCACGCCCAAGGCATAGGCGATGGCCCAGGTCCGGACGAAACCCGTAACGCGAGACATGGCGGTCGACACGGACATGGTCGCGGTCGAGCGCGCGATAGAGGGTTTGCTGATCGAAGCCTCCTACGTGGTGTGCGATGGCGAGAGCACCTGAAATCCGTCCTATTGTATCGAAGCGCGGGTCATGATGTTGATGCCGTTGGGTGATCGAGTCTAAGGGGATACCGAGCGGTTGCGGGATGTTGTGGGAAATCGTGCGAAATCGCCCTGCGATTCACGTCGCGGTTGGGCTATACTCGTCGTGGGCTCCTTGCTCCGGTTGCTGCGAAATGCAGTGCCGTTCGGAATGACGTTCCCCCAGTTTCACGCGGTCCTTGGCTACGCGCGTACGCATGCAGCCGTACGGTGAGACGCGGGTATGAACAGATATACGTTCGAAGCGATGGAGGCTGGAAGGAACACATGGCAAAGCACATCTTCGTTACCGGAGGCGTCGTCAGTTCGCTAGGCAAGGGCATCACTGCTGCTTCTCTTGGCCGACTGTTGAAAGCGCGTGGTCTCAAGGTCAAGATCCAGAAGTTCGATCCGTACCTCAACGTCGACCCGGGAACGATGAGTCCTTTCCAGCACGGCGAGGTTTTCGTGACCGATGATGGCGCCGAGACAGATCTCGATCTCGGACATTACGAGCGCTTCATCGACGAGTCATTGTCCCGCGACTGCAACGTCACCGCTGGCTCCGTATATCAGAGCATCATCAACAAGGAGCGTCACGGTGACTATCTGGGCGCCACCGTTCAGGTCATTCCTCACGTGACCAATGAGATCAAAGAGCGCATCCGCCGCCTCGGTGAGCACGACAATCCTGATGTGGTCATCACGGAAGTCGGAGGCACGGTCGGAGACATCGAATCGCTCCCATTCCTCGAGGCTATCCGCCAGGTCAAGAAGGACGTTGGTCGTGACGAGGTCTGCTACATCCATGTCACGCTCGTGCCTTACATCGCAGCATCGGGTGAGCTCAAGACCAAGCCCACGCAGCATTCAGTCAAGGAGCTGCGCTCCATCGGCATCCAGCCCGACTTCATCGTATGTCGTTCCGATCGTCCCATTGATGCAGGCATTCGTCGCAAGATCGGTCTGTTCTGCGACGTGGACCCCAAGGCTGTTGTCTCCGCCATGGACGCAAGCAGCATCTACGCGGTGCCCCTTCGTTTGGCCGAGCAGGGTCTCGACGAGATGGTCATCGACCGCATGAACCTCGAATGCGGAGACCCGGACATGACGGAGTGGAACACATTCGTGGCGCACGAAGCGTCGTTGGCCGACACGGTGGAGATCGCTCTCGTCGGCAAGTATGTTCAGCTGCCCGACGCATATCTGTCCGTGAACGAGGCACTCGATCACGCGGGCATCTTCCATGATCACAAGGTCAATCTACATTGGGTCGACGCTGAGGGCCTCACACCTGAGGAGGTCGATCAGGTCTTGGCCGAGATGGACGGCATTCTGGTCCCCGGCGGATTCGGAATCCGTGGGATCGAGGGCAAGGTCCGTGCGGCGAAGTATGCCCGCGAGGAACTGGTTCCGTATCTGGGCATCTGTCTGGGTATGCAGGTGGCGGTCGTCGAGTATGCGCGACACGTCGCGGGACTCGAGGGAGCGAACTCAGCTGAGTTCGACGCCGTGACCGAGCATCCGGTCATCGACCTCATGCTCGAGCAGCAGGATGTCGACGATATGGGCGGAACCATGCGCCTCGGAACGTACCCCTGCAAAGTCACCCCGGGAACGTTGGGACACGCTGCATACGGCGAAGACCTCATCTACGAGCGTCATCGTCACCGTTTCGAGGTCAACAACGCCTATCGCGAGAAGTTGGTCGACGCGGGACTGCGTATCTCGGGTCTGTCTCCCGATGAGCACTTGGTCGAGATGGTGGAGCTTCCGGATCACCCGTGGTTCGTCGGCAATCAGGGTCACCCCGAATTCAAGAGTCGGCCGACGAGGCCTGCTCCCTTGTTCCGTGATTTCATTGGCGCCGCAGTCAAGTACAAGCAGAGCCGAAACGAGGTCTGATCATGTCGAACGCACGGTTGCTCGAGACATTCCTCGATCTCGTGCGTATCGACAGCCCCACCGGTGCTGAATCCGCAGTTGCCGCGTATTGCATGCGGGTGCTCGAAGACGCCGGATGTCAGGTCCGTTTCGACGATTCCGCTGACGAGACGGGCGCCGATGTGGGCAACCTGATCGCCGATCTACCCGGTACGGCTGGTCAGACACTGGTTCTATCGGCGCACATGGACTGCGTCGATCCTTGTCTGGGAGTCGAGCCTATCATCGAGGACGGTGTGGTTCGATCCGCCGGCACCACGGTTCTCGGTGGCGACGACAAGGCCGGCGTGGCGGCGATTCTGGAGTCGGTGCGCCGCATGGCTGAATCCGACGCGCCTCACGGGCCGGTCAGGATCGTCTTCACTGTGAGCGAAGAGACCGGACTTCGGGGCGCCAAAGCGCTCGATCCCGCCTTGTTGGACGGAGGCGATCTGTGTCTGGTGCTCGATGCTGACGGTGCTCCCGGGGGAATCGTCATCGGCGCTCCCACTCACTACACGTTCGCTGCCGTGTTCGTAGGGTCGGCGGCTCATGCGGGCGTCTCGCCCGAGAAGGGTACGTCGGCGATCAGCATGGCCTCTGCGGCCATCTGTGCGATGCCTCAGGGCAGGCTCGATAATGAGACGACGGCAAACGTCGGCACGATAGAGGGTGGGACTGCGACCAACGTGATTCCCGGAACGGTTCAGCTTACCGGTGAGTGCAGGTCTCTGAATCGAGAGCGTGTTGAATCCGTTCGGTCAGAAATGGACAGAGCCATGAACGAAGCCGCTCAGGCCGTCGGTGGGACGGTTCGGGTCGCGTGGACTAGAGAGTACGAAGGATTCCATTTCGACGAGAAGCATCCGGTCGTCACGATGCTGAGTGCTGCATGCGTCGATGTCGAGCTCGAGCCTCATACGCTCACGACGGGGGGCGGCAGTGATGGGAGTATCTTTTCCAGTCACATCCCCACGCTTGTTCTCTCCTGTGGGATGAGCGAGGTTCACAGCATTTCTGAGAAGATAAAGGTCGCCGACCTCGAGTCGCTCACGGCGCTCATGGGCGCCGTCGTCTCACGAATGGCGCAGTGAGAACGTGCGACTCGTGTGGGGCATCGTCACTTCTGTGGACTCCGCGGCTCAGGGCATTCAGAGGCTCGAGATAGCCTTTGACGACGGAAGTTCCTCAAGGGCACTTGCGTATCCCGATCTTGTGGGCGTCTGTTCCGTGGCGGACCGTGTGCTCGCCAATACAACGGCTAGGGTCGAGTCAGGCGGAGCCTCGGGTCAGGTCTTCGTGGTTGCTCGTGCAGGTGAACTCGAGGGTGTGGCGCTGGATACGAGATCCGGCGGTAAGATCTTCAAGATGCAGCACACGCCACTTCAAGTGGACGTACTCTGTGTCGAAGAGCAGGACAGCCCCCATCATGCGGTGATGCGAGGCGAAGATGATCTCGCCGGTCTACCAGTCGTATGCTGTGGATTGCACAGCCATGTACCGCTCGTCGCCGCATCGGTCAAGGCGATCGATCCGTCCCTGCGAGTTATATATGTCATGCAGGATGCAGGAGCATTGCCGATCGCCTTATCTGATCTCATCCGGCAAGCACACGGTGCCGGTCTTGTGGACGGGACCGTAACATGCGGTCACTGTTTCGGTGGAACATACGATGCTCTGAACCTACATTCCGGACTCGTTGCAGCGCGTCATGTCGCGCATGCCGATGTCGTCGTGTGTGCGCCCGGACCAGGGGCTGTCAGTACGGCTACACCCTTGGGACACGGGGGCGTGGCGCAGGGGGAGGCCTTCAATGCGACGAGCGCGTTGGGTGGTGTACCCATAGCGGCATTGCGTATCTCGTTCGGTGATCCCAA
>Ga0209121_10000399_pt1 | contig 45271 bp, 39 predicted proteins | sample Cruoilmetagenom3_FD_187292 | JGI IMG/M metagenome (GOLD analysis project Ga0209121, IMG submission 187292) | Oil polluted marine microbial communities from Coal Oil Point, Santa Barbara, California, USA - Sample 3 (SPAdes) (version 2) | ecosystem: Environmental > Aquatic > Marine > Oil seeps ... | reverse complement strand
TCTGCTGAACCAGTGGCTTCATCTGTCCTTGTGCTTTCTTAGGTAGCTTTGAAAGAATGTTTCTCATTTTATGTGCCAGGCAAGGTTGCTTAAAGGCGTGGGGAAATACCTCTCTTATTGCCCGGCGTAAGGCCTTATTCTTATCTGAGACTACCAACAAAGGCTCATTGAGTCCCCGCGCAGTCATATCATGGAGAAAAGAAAGCCAGCTATCATACGATTCCCTGCTTCCCAGGGCTAAGTGTAATAATACCTTCTTGCCATTCTCCAAAATCCCATAGGCACAGAGAACTCCCTCTTTCTCCCTCGTCTCCTGACGCAATGCCGGATAGATAGCATCCAGAAAAAGGTAAACCACCTTCAATTGAGAGAAGTGTCTCTCACCAACCGGCCCAGCATGTCCGTTCCTTCCTCATAACCATTTCGCCACCCCTGATGTTTCCGCTTCCCTCGCTTATAGTGAGCTCTGCCCAGGAAATCTTCCACTTCCTGCTCCAATGATACTTGAAGCATATATCTGGCTCCCAACGTAACAAAGACATCTAGTGGGTGTTCCTTCCATTCATAGCCCTGTAGCACTTCCTCAAATTCTTGTCTTAACTTTCCCGATGGTGGTATTCTTTTCATGGCGTAAGTCCTCGTTTGGGTCCTTAAGAACCCTGAAATTTTCTTGGAGGTATCTTACGCCAAGCTGTTTTTACACACCAATCGAGACATCACGACAGGTTTAGACGAAATAGTGAGGCTATCCAGCGAGGATATAATATGGTTACAAAGGGAGTTCTATGCTAACAAGATTTGACAGGAGAAGAGATGTTATCGCAGCAAAGAGACTCCTGTCGCTGGGCTTTGTGACGAGCTATATGTTAGCTTAGGCGAAGAACATGGGAGACTAAACGGGACCGTCAAGCGCATTTATAATAGTAGTGAATCTCTTGGGCCCGATTCCTGGCACAGCTGCAACTTGCTGTAAACCTTGAAATGTACCTAATTCTTCCTTCATACTAAAAATTCTTTGCGCAATTCGAATGCTTAAGACCCTCTGCCCAGCATACGTTGCAACTACACTGGCTATTTCCTCAGCTGAATTCAAGGAGTTCAGCCTATCTAGTATCTTGCTTGATGTTTCTGAATTGACATTCTTCAGCCCCCAGTAGACCTGAAAACCCTGTCCGTTCATTTTGAGATCACCATTATGCTTAGCATTCGCTATTTCAAAGCGGATAGCGATGCGAGATACTTGACTTATGGCTTATCGTACACCGCATAGTTTGCGCTGCCAATCACCCAAAAGTCATAACAGGCTAGACCATTTAGTACTAGTAGCATGGTTGAGCAAGACGGCGAAAAGTGCAACCGGCCAGAAAAGAGTTTGTTGCAAAATGGGTTTTGACAAAGCTGATGAGATAAGTAAGCGCACGAAGGCAATGGTAAAGGAAAAGGGACTTGAGAAGAAAATTGATCTGGTTGAGGAAATCAAGGTAGCGTTGTCCCTTAATGGCGATGGAGAAGAATACTAAACCGAAGTCAATGTCTTTCGTTATATAAATGAAGCATCATGAATGGCAGTGGAGGTAGCTGAAGTGAAGAACCTATTTTTATGTCTAATAGTAGTGGCACTGATATCAGGCTTGGCGGCCTGTGCTCAGCCAGTAACCGGTGTGGTAATACAATCAGACAAACAGCGGGAAACTTCGCCCAATGTGAATGAAGCCGATCTGGCGACTCTGGTTGACGGAAACAGCGTCTTCGGGTTCGACCTTTATCAGGCACTTAGAGAAGAGGATGACAACCTCTTCTTCTCTCCGTATAGCATTTCACTGGCGCTGGCGATGACATACGCTGGGGCTCGCGGTGAGACCGCACAGCAGATGGCGGATACTCTTCAGTTCACCCTTTCCCAGCACCGCCTCCATCCGGCATTCAATAGTTTGGATATCGAACTCAGTCAACGTGGTGAAGCTGCCAAAGGCAAGGATGGGGAGGGCTTCCGTCTGAACATCGTCAATGCCATCTGGGGCCAGGAAGGCTACAAGTTCCTCTCCGAATTCCTCGATGTCCTGGCTGAGAACTATGGTGCCGGGCTAAGGCCCCTTGATTTCGCCAACGCACCGGAAGAGTCTCGCATCACTATCAACGACTGGGTCAGTGACCAAACAGAAGGCCGGATTGAAGACCTGATTCCGCAGGGTCTCATTGACAAGCTTACCCGTCTTGTCCTCACCAACGCCATTTACTTCAACGCGGCATGGCAGCATCCCTTCAACGAGGATATGACTGAGGATGGCCCATTCTATCTGCTTGATGGAGGCGAGGTCACCTTGCCGATGATGAAACAAGTAAATATGCTGGGTTACGTTGAGGGTGATGGGTATCAAGCTGTCGAACTAAAATGCAGTGGCAAGGAATTCTCAATGATAATCTTTCTTCCCCAGGCCGACCAATTTGAGGCATTCGAAGGGTCACTAGATGCTCAGCAGGTGAGTGCAATTCTGGGGAAACTAGAGGGCAAAAAAGTAACACTGACCATGCCAAGATTTGAATTCGAGTCAAAGTTTAATTTGAAGGGGGCACTCTCAACAATGGGCATGCCGCTTGCCTTCATCTGGCCGGGCGCTGACTTTTCCGGTATAACCGGCAAGTGTGATTTATTCATTCGTGACGTGGTCCATAAAGCGTTTATCTCAGTCGATGAAACCGGCACTGAGGCAGCGGCTGCCACTGCAGTGGTCATGCCACCCACGGCGGTGCCAAGCAAGCCAATTAAGGCAATTGAGGTTAAAATTGACCACCCCTTTATCTTCGTGATTCGTGACATCGAGACAGGTACCATTCTGCTTGTTGGGCGCATGGTAGCTCCAAGTGCATGATTAGGTCTCGACTGGCACCACACAAAATATTGTTTTGTTACCCAACTGCGCAATCGGCCCTCTTCTACATGTTTCCCAAAAAAGGATGTATAATTATGGTAATAGGGAGTGCGTTCTGATCTAGCCAGAAAGGCGGGCAGCGGAATCTGCTATGCTCGCCAATGTGAACACAAGGGAGGTAGAATAAAGTGGAAGAAAAGGGACAAGAGGAAAGACAGCTTGTCAGAATCGAGGAAATGAGCCTTCAAGAAACACAGCTAGCAGAGCAACTATACAACAGTGCGGGGCTGGATCCGGTGGTTGATGCAGGGCTGAAGGACTACGATAAACGCCTTCGACAAGAGGACAAGTTGATTAGCAAGGTGCTTGGTCCACGAGGAAGTGATATAAGGGGCTACGGGGAAGCTGTGGCCAAGCGGGTTTCCTTTGCGATATACACCATGTTAAATAGGCAGTACGGTGGGAAAGTAGGAGACTTAAGATCATACATAATGACGCTGCAAGAAGAACGTGACGGGGCTAATGCTAGGTATGACGAGCTGTTAGGAAGGGTGGTTGGAATATTGGGAGAGGAGTATAAGGAGTTAAGAACCGATTCAAAAGCATTTATGGAAAGGCTAACTGGAGTACTAGGAGAAGACATTAAGGAGTCAAGGATTGATCACAAAGCGCTTGCAGAGAAGTTAGCTGATATAGATGGTTTAAGATCACAGATAAAAACCCTGGAAGGGGAGAAGGAGCAATTGAAGGAGAGTTACGAATCGCAAATAGCAGTGTCAAGAGATGAGCATACTCAAGAGGTGGAAAACTTAAGATCAGAAATAGCTGAGCTGGGTTCAAGAATAAAAGGATTGGAATCGGAAAAAACAACTTTGACCAGCGACCTTGCGCAGTTGAGAGGAGACCATAACCAACTGAAAACAGCTATAACAAGGCTAGCCGGAGCAATCGCTCATGAAGAAATAGGGGAAAAGCTAGGAGAGGAGCTATATGCCTTTCTTCTCAAAGATTCAAAGGTTCCAGGGATGGTGATAGACGGCGTGGGAAAATTCGTCAACTTCAAGAAATATCTGGGATTGGCCGCAGTAGAAGGAGCTCAAGAAGCAACCAAGCAAGCAGAGGAAGTGCTGCGCAACGCCTTACGCGAATAGCTGACCCCTGGCTGTATAGTATGATAGACACGAGGGCGACGTGGCAGTGGGAAGCACGGTTGAACAGTAGCTTTGATTCGTTATTCTATCGCTGGGTCACGCTTAATTCTCATTCACCATCTCAAAAGCTGAACCCAGGAAAGCAGTAATCTCACTGCGAATTGAGTGATACCGCAGGAATATAGTCTGATGGCTTGTAGGGAGCCATACAATGCGAGGGCGACCACACGCCTGCCAGAACTCCAGCGTGGAATCCTGTGGTACAGCATTATCCTGCTCTGCGTTAATCATTAGCATGGGCCGACCCCAAAGATATGGTGCAAAGGTAAGCGGATCAAATAAGAAGCACTCCTTAGACGGAATAACATTTTCAATTCCTTTTTCCTTTACATCAGCCAGATATTGCCGGTAGTGGCTATATACCTCGTGGCATTGGGACTTTGTGCAGCCATGGCCCAGTTGGACCTCACTGTTTTCGCCCCAGGTTATCTTTTCCATATTGCCGCCGGTGATTATGAAAACTCCCGCTGTAATTCGCCTGTCCACGGCCATAGCTATAGTAGAAGCCATGCCTCCTGTGCTTATGCCTATTACAGCCACTCTCTCAGCATCAAGCTCATTTCTGCTCTTTGCCCAATCTATTACCTGACGCGTGTTGATAACCAATACCTGGTATAGCTCCAGCCAGTTCTCAATGTAGGGCCCTGAGAGTTGTCTCTTTCTGCCCTCCGCAGCCTGCGCTGGCAACAGGAGCTTGAGAACAAATGTGGCTATGCCCTTCTTTGTTAGATCCCGTGCCAGCACTCTACAGGGTGCCACATTCTTTTCTTCTGATGTTCCCAGACCATGAAGTAGAATGGCGACAGGAAATTGGCTCCCTGTGTTCGGCATGTAATATTCAGCGCGTGCAGTATCCTTCTCCTGGTAGCGGTTGGGGCAAGCACTATGGAAGGTGACCTCGTAGTGAGGCCCACATCGCCTGGTTACCTGGCGCTGGAGGGCAAAGTGCGGCTCTCCTTTCACATAATCATATGGTTGCATGTCTTAGCTGGATTAATTCTACCTTATCCATCCTACACCATAAAGCGCCGGAGGGTACTGCAAGCGCGTAGAAGCGCCCTTTTGTCCTTCACCCGGCACGGATAATAATAAAGTTTGTTGGGATTGCTTCGGGGCTAACGGCCCCTCGCAATGAGATCTGCTCATACCGGTCGCAGAAATACCAAATAAGCTCACTCAGCACGTTTGAAGTGTGACATGTCAATTCCAGTGGCAAAGTCAAGCACTGCAGGTATCCCTTCCTTGTTGACCTTCAGCGCTTCTTCCAGGGCCGGCCTTATCTCAGACGGTTTTTCAATTCTTCTACCATAGCATTGACATGCTTCAGCCCACTTGGCGAAGTCAGGTTGCACCGCAAAGGTGGTGGTATCCCAGCCCACGGTTTCCATCTGGTGAGACTTTGGCCAGCCAAAGGCAGAGTTGTTCAGTACCACCCATGTGCACCCCACGTGATACTGTGCCGCTGTTGGCAGCTCCTTCATATACATTTGAAATGCTCCATCCCCGGTGACACATACCACATTGCTGTCAGGCCTGGTCAATTTGGCTGCAATGGCCCCCACTACACCCATCCCCATACATGTCTGTTCAGCAACTGGTACACACTGTGACCGGCCTTGAACCTTGTAATATGGAAAGCAATATGACCAGGTATCCTGAGAACCATTCTCGTTGACCAGGATTGTGTTGCCCCCAAGCGTTTTGCTCAGCTCATGTACTATACGCTTGGCTGGAATGGGAGTGGTTTCGACCATACACTCAGCGTCCACCTCCATCTCAAACTCCCGTTTTGCCTTTACCAGGTCCTGTACCCGTGGCATTTCTTGGGAATCCCTTTCCCTCTCGCCTTTCTCCTTTATGGCATCAACCAACTGCCTCAAAACAGTTCTGGCGTCGCCGATAATAGCTACATCGGGGATCCAGTTTCTGCCTATTTCAAATGGAGAGATGTCAATCTGAATGAGTTTCGCCCCCTCGGGGAAATCCTTCCACCTGTGAGTCTGGAAACTCTCGTTTCTGGTTCCAATGGCTATGACTAAATTGGCCTCGGAATAGACCCTCTTTTCCACTTTAGTCCGGTATAAGCCGCCCACCCCAAGTGCCAGCGGGTGATTTTCAGACAGGATTCCCCTGCCGCCGGGCGTGGTCAAAAATGGTATACCCAGTAATTCGATGAATTCTCTGAGTTCTTCCGCGGCTCCAGAGAGCACCGCCCCATCACCAGCTATCACTACTGCCCGCTCGGCCTTTACAATCAGGTCTGCGGCTTCGTTGATCAGTGTTGGTTCGCCGGCAATACGTATTTTTTTTGCCGGCACGTATTCTGGCAGGGCAACGTCCATTTCAATCCCGTGAGTGACATTCCCACCAACATCGTAGGGTATCTCGAGGAAAACAGGTCCCGGCTGTCCGTTCATGGCAATGGAAAATGCCCTATGTATGAACCAGGGGATCCGCTCAGCTTGAGGAACGCGAGCACTCCATTTGGTTATCGGCTTCATTATCCCTAGTTGATCACACTCTTGGAACTCTCCCATGCCTTCCGTTTTTTGATTGACAGTTGGACACACCGTAACTAGCGGTGAACAAGCAGAATATGCCTCCAATATGCCAGGCACCAGGTTGGCAACGCCTGGCCCGGTGCTGGCGCTGCAGACCCCTGGTTTCCCACTTAGTCTGGAGTACGCCATGGCCATAAACGGTGCTGAACCTTCATACCTGAGATTTATTGGCCTTATTCCAGGGACCTTTTCGGCATATAACTGAAGATGGCTGTCACCTATCCCAAATACAAATTCGATTCCCTGAGACTTAATCATGTTTAGAATCGCTTCCCACGGGTACATTGTTACGTTACCTCCCGGTCAATATTACATTGAACCTGGTGTTTGCTTGAGAATACCTTAGGGGAAAGCGGCGAAGTTGTCAAAGCTGATCGCTGGTGCCACGGAGGAAATAGTCACCAGCGGAAACTGGCTATGGTCTTGCTATCAATTCCTGGTCGCAGGCTATGTGGGGGAGCAATTCCCAGGTGAGCAACTCTCACAGCACTTTGTACTTGGCATAAGCATCCCGCAACATCGCTCCCCTGAGCAACTCATCACGAACCAGGTCCTCTTTACCCGCCTTCTCCAGAGCTAGCGAGATGGCTTTCTGCTCAAGCTCCTTTGGAATGACTACCACACCGTCCATGTCGCCGAACACGATATCGCCAGGGTTAACAAGCACATCTCCACAAATCACCGGGCAACCATGGTCAATGACTCTGCTTCTGCCTGCGGAGTCTACCAATTTTCTCCCGGTGGCAAAAACCGGGAAGTTCATGGCGGTGATTTGAGCCACATCTCTGGTGTAGCCATCAATCACCGCTCCACGAGCGCCACGGGCTCGCGCTGCTGTGGAAAGCAATTCACCCCAAATGCAGGTGCGCGTTGACCGATTGGTGCAAACCACGATCACGTCATTGGGCTCTAGTGAATCAACCGCTTCAATTTCGCCCCGGTATGGGTCATCGCTAAGTTCAAATACATCTGCCGTTATGATGGGATAGGCCCTGCCGACCACAATTGCTCCTGGGTAGACGGGGCATATGTCAGCTCTCATCGCTTGTTCACGAGCCCCCAAACGGTCCACGACGTCTGAGATTACAGCCGCCCTCAACTTGTCCTGCATGGTATCAAACATTTGCTGTTCGCTAGTAAAATCAACCAACTCTGGTAACTCCTCCGGCCAAAATCCGCACTCACTATCCGCTCGACCTGCGCCTGCTATGGACGACTATCATAGGCGTAGGGAAAGTGCTTGTCAATGCACTGCAGTCCAACTCCTGCAAGTAGAGGTACATAACTGGCAGCCAAAATGGTAAGATAAAGACCAGCTGGTGGAGTGGTGTGAGAAATAACATAAGTATAGGCTTAGTTGGAGAGTAAGATATGGCGTTGACTTACAGACTGATGGAGCAACTAACTGAGTGGTGTGCCGAGAGTGAATCTATTGGTGATTTCCGGGCACGTGCTCGTGCTGAGTTCTTTGCTTATGATGATCCGCGGCCAGTGAACTACGTGGATGGCACCGAAGATATAGATAGTCGGGAGCGGCGGTTTCTAGGTTGGTTTGCTTTTGACTTCAAACTACCTGATGGTCGGTGTCCTATTGAACTGGCTGCTAACACGTTGTTACAAGGAACAGAGCTTAACTCCGTGCTCGAAGCGATCCGAAATACGAGATATGTTATGGCGGTAGTTAGCGATGTCACTCGTGGTCAAGCTTTCTTCCTGGAGCTGCAAGAGGAGAGGTTCAAGGTAATTAGCCACACATTAAGCCATAGACTCCGGAAAGGAAGTACAGTTTGTATGCATATTCTACCTGTGGGCCGTGGTCGTTGGTTGTCTGGCCCGGGCTGGTCGGTATGGCCTATCCGGTTTGGGCCAGGAATGCGGGCACACTTGAAAGAGCTTCAGCCTAGCCCTATACAAGTAGAGAGGTTCTTGCAACAAAGAGTTGATACTCCAGAGGAGCTACAGAACATAGAATATCCTCGTGATGACACGCTTGAAGCAGCGGTGGCGCGAATGTCCCAGGCAGCGCGGAGGGAGGGTCGAGAGGGGCTGATTATGGAAACAGAAGAGTGGAGGAACCTGGTATGCTCCTACATGACAACCAGGGACACTAACGGATTTGTAGAAGAGCTTTACAGGCGGATGGGGGCGTTTAAATCGATCGAGGACGCCAATAGATGGCTGGCCCTGGCCACGAATATTTGGAACACAACACCTCAACCAGATCGAGGTGGCAAATCAGCCAACGAGCTTGTTGAGTACCAACAACGGGCTAGAGAAGTGAACCAGGAGAGGCAATACCAAGATACGGATTACGAAGCGGCACAACTCTTGGCACATCTGCGCAGTCAACCACTGGCTAGGCTTGAGCAAAGCTGGCGCCGGGATATAGAGGCCAAGCCTTTGTCCCTGAATTCCATGCTCCAGGCAGCATTAAGCAAGCTGCCAGTGCCATGGATAGATGGCATATGCCTATGCCTTGCTGTGCCAGCTGAAAGGAAACGACAGGATAAGGTGACTCGCATCATTGCCTGTCTGAGTAGCGAGACAGGCATCTCGACAATTGTCAGAACTCTGTCAGCTCGTTGCCGGGAAGCAGTGACTCATGTACTCAAAAACGGTGGATGGGTCAAATATAATCAGCTATCCCGCCAGTTCGGTGACGAGAAGGGAGATGGTTGGTGGTGGGACAAAGAACCGCCACAGTCAACAATAGGTGAACTGCGCTTACGCGGCCTCCTATTTGTGGGGCAGGCTGCAGTGGGAAGTCGCCGTTCTAAGGTGGCTATCATACCTCGAGAACTAAGAGAGCCAATCCTCAAGGCTGTTGAGGCTATCGGCACTTCAACAGAAACTAGACCTCCAGTGAAGACAACTGAGGCTCACTATTATCAAACGTTGGGTGACCTGTTGAGCCAGGTAAAACTTCAGTTCGGCACCTTCGCCACTGAGGATGAAAGTCTGAGAAGATACTATGAACAGTTTATGTTCTACTGGAGCAAGACGGATTACGCAGAACACCAAGGTGCCGAAGGCTTTGGGGTTGAAGAATACCTATACAATTTCAGATTGCCTGGCAGCGACCAGTTTCTGGTGGATTGCTTCCTTGAGCAAAGAGGAGAGGAAATCCCAGAGAGAACAAGGCGAGGATTGCTGAACTGGAGGGGAGTTCATCTGAGATGTTGCCGCATTGTGGCGATTAAAGGCTTGTTATTGCTGGAGGACCTGAATAATGGGGCAAGAATGTGGTGTTTTAGTCTGAACATTGGTGGTGTAGAGACATTTCGTGGTTTAGAGGGCGATACGGTGATAAGTTACATCTGCCCTTGGGACAGCAATACTTACTGTCTACTGGGCTATTCTGCAGTGCTAGCCACTACTAAGAAGCGTAGCGCAAAGACATCCCAAGAGCTGGAATTTGCTCTGCGTGATGTTACAGAAAAGACACAAAGATACTTTGCCAGACTCTTAGAAAGGACCAGGCGAGAACTTCCTGAGATACCCGAGGTGTTCCTGAAAGCCTTTGAGAACGAATCTGGAACAAGCATGGAGGAAAAAGACGAGTAGACATTGTAGGAAAACGCAACATGCGGAAATGCAAACATCAAGCGAGGTTTCCTCATTCTCATGGTTTCCTACCAGCACTAGATGGCTCCTTCAGTTGCAGAGTAGTATAGGCAACTGTCCACAGGAGAATGACAACCGAGACTACGGACAGGCTATGAAAGTAACTCAAGTAACCGAGCATGGCACCGACAATTATGGGGCCTACCGCCTGTCCGGTATCAGCAATAGTGCCAAAGACGCCTAGGCTGGCGCCGAGGTTCCTTTCCGAAGCCAGCTCAGCAACATAGGAAACCGTTGACGAAGTGACAATCGCCTCGGCCCAACCAAAAAATACCGCCACCAATATAAGCAGGTAGTAATTAGCCGTCAGAGTGAAGCCGGTAAATGAGACAGCACAAATAAACATTCCCAGCGAAATAAGTTTCCAGCGCTGCACTTTGTCAGATATATAACCCATTACCGGCTTTAATACTACTGAAGTGCCAGCTACCACAGACCATAGGATCCCAGCCTGAAGCACCGAAAAATGGTATTGCTGAACAACTAATATGGGTAGAAAGGCCATGGCGGCACCCATAGTCATGTTCTGAAACGATTCCATGGACGAGGTCATTAATATAGTTCGATTCTTAACCGTGGCTTTCAGGCCATCGCCAACTTTCCGCCAGGCGTCAGACAGTTTTCTATTTTCCGATGATTGCCCTACCTTTGGCAATAAAAATATAGCTAAGACCAGTGCTATGATTCCCAGACCGCCGCATATGGCATATGCCTGGTGGAAATCGCTGATAACATAGTCGCCGCCCTTAGACAGCGTATATAATAGCCAGCCGCCGGCCAGGCCACCAAGGGCATTGGTGCCAATTTTTATTACGGCAAAGAGGGATAGATACCTGCCCTTTTCCTTGCCGGCGATTTCGGCTACTACTGCGTTGGCCACCGGGCCATAGATTGAAGTGGCCATCCCATGGACAAGCCTTATGGCAATCAGTATCCAGGCCATGGTCACTACGGTGTAGCTAAAGGGCATGAAGGCAAAAATGCAGGCACCAAAGAGGAGCATTTGCTTTCTGCCGATAGAGTCAGACAGGGCGCCAGCAGGCGCTTTCAGGAAAATGCCGGTAATGGTAGAGGCAGCCACTATAACGCCTATCAGTGAAGGGGCGGCTCCCAGAGCCAGGGCGAACAGTGGCAACAGCGGTGTTCGGGCGATGTTGTAGCTTAGCCTGGCCGAGAAGTCAACGAGGGAAATGTTGATGAAAGCACGCAATTTGCTCAAGAGTGCCTCAGTTTTTATAAGTAATTTTACACATTTGCCTGGTGGTGCGACTGGCGGTACTGCGTGTGCAAGGAGTGCGGACGCATCGTTTGGGTTGAGTAAAGGGGTGGATTTGGCGCTGCAAGGGGCTTTTCGTTGATTTTTCTAGGCGAAAATGGCCGCTGCCCGCGGCGAGGAGGCCGGGCGACACCGCGCTTGGAGCCAGCTCCATGCGCTTGTTCTCATCACCGGTCATGCTCGCTCCAGAGTGCTTCAGGTTTGTTGATTCGAGGGGAAAGTTGCCAGCTCAACCAATCTCCTGTACTTTCAGCATATTAGTGCTTCCCGGCACCCCGAAGGGGACACCAGCGGTCACAACGGTTAGGTCACCGCTCTTACCGAGCCCCAGCTCAGTGGCTAGCCGCGCTCCTTGCTGAAATACTTCCTCTACGGTGGCATACTGGGTGACCTGGTGAGGATAGACTCCCCAGTAGAGCGCCAGCTTTCTCATAGTGCTATCCTTTGGGGTAATAGCCAGGATAGGTGCCTTTGGGCGATACTTGGCCGCTCGCTGAGCGGTGCTTCCTGAGCTAGTATAGGCGATGATGCACGCTGCCTTGAGCTGCTCGGCAATTTGACAGGCGGCATAGCTGATAGCATCATCGGTCTGGGGCACAAGCGTTTCCATCTTTTGGGATAGGATGTGACGGTAAGGTAGTGCCGTTTCAGCCTCAAGGGCGACTTTTGCCATCATTAGGGCAGCTTCCTGCGGATACTCACCAGCGGCGGTCTCTTCTGAGAGCATGACTGCATCTGCACCATCAAGGATGGCATTGGCAACGTCGCTGACCTCCGCGCGCGTGGGATAGGGGGAGTAGACCATTGACTCCAGCATCTGAGTGGCTACAATGACCGGCTTGCCGACGCGGTTGCACTTGGATATGATCTCCTTTTGTACTAAGGGGACCTTTCTTAATGGTACTTCTACTCCTAGATCGCCACGGGCTATCATTATGCCATCGGCCGCCAGAATGATCTCATCAATGTTGCCCACCGCTTCGCGCTTCTCAATCTTGGCGATAAGGGGCACATCCGTTCCCTTTGCTTGCAAAAAATGTCTTACTTCAAGTATGTCAGCCGCTTGCCCAATAAATGAAAGAGCGACGAAATCCACACCCTGCCCCAGCCCGAAGACCAGATGACGCCGGTCTTGATCAGTAAAGGGCGGTATGCTGACTCTGGCACCAGGCATGTTGACGCCTCTCCTGGGAGTAAGCGCTCCACCGGTCGCTATCTTGCACCTGACTTGATCATCTGTGGCGCCCAGCACCTCTAGCTTGATTGAGCCATCGTTTAGAAATATAGTGTCACCGGGGTTAACGTCCCTGGGTAAGGAGAAAAGGCTCACTGATACCATGTGCTCATCACCTACAATATTCTTGTTGGTAAGGATAAGTTCCTCGCCCTCTTTGAGCCATATCTTTTCTTTTTTCAGTCTGCCTGTTCTGACTTTGGGCCCTGGTAGGTCCTGGAGAATGGCCAGTGGCAGTCCTACCTGTGTAGAGACTTTGCGGATGGCTTGTATGCGCGCTGCATGTTGGGCATAACTGCCGTGAGAGAAGTTGAGGCGGGCAATGTTCATCCCGGCAGCAGCGAGCTTCCCTATTATCTGCTGTGAATCGCTTGCTGGGCCGATGGTGCAAATTATCTTGGTTTTTCTAAGTATGCCTCGGGTCGAAACTGCTTGCATGTTCACCTTGTCTGTTTCATCCAACGCCTTGCATTCGCGTGATGTGTTGGCAGCAACTGCCTGCAATTCGCTGAGCAGAGTCTAATCTGATGGGCCGCCAGCGTCAAGCTGTCGAATTGACGCGGAGCCGCCGTCAAAGTAGAATCTCCGATAATGTACGACAAGACCGTACTCGATAATGGCCTAAGAGTTATCACAAGCACTATGCCTCACAGCCGCTCAGTGAGCATTGCATTTCTGGCGGGTGCTGGCTCCTGTTACGAGAATCAAGAGGAGGCGGGGCTGTCCCACTTCGCCGAGCACCTATTTTTCAAAGGCACGCAGCGGCGGCCGACGGCCAAGGCAATAAGCCAGGAGATTGAAGGTGTTGGCGGCATAATCAATGCCAGCACGGATAAGGAAGCGACCATCTTTTGGTGCAAGGTAGCTAGCTCTCATTTTCCTATGGCTCTGGATGTACTATCCGATATACTGCTCAATTCTCGCTTTGACGCCGCAGAGATAGAAAAGGAGCGTCAGGTGGTTATTGAGGAGATCAATATGAACCTGGACCTGCCCCAGCAGAGAGCAGGTATGCTCATAGATGAGCTATTGTGGCCGGGGCAACCTCTGGGGAGAGAAGTTGGCGGGACCAAAGAGACTGTGTCCCGAATGAACCGAGAGCAGATGTTGAGCTATATCGCCAGGCGTTACGTGCCCAATAACATTGTGGTGAGCATTGCTGGTGACATAAAACATGCACGAGCAGTAGCTCAAGTTGTGCCGCTGCTGGAGAAATGGTCTGCCAAGGAGATAGCAACACAATACACGGCCGATGACAGGCAAACAGAGGCCAGGTTGCGCACTGAATCCAAGGAAGGTGAGCAAGCACACGTTTGTCTAGCTGTTCATGGGTTCTCCCGTTTCCACCCGCAGCGTTTTGTTCTTGACTTGCTCAATGCAGTGCTTGGCGGCGGGATGAGCAGTCGTCTATTTACCGAGATTAGAGAGCAGCGAGGGCTGGCTTATGAAATTCATAGCTATGTGGAACATTTCCTCAATTCAGGCTCGTTTATTGTCTATGCTGGCGTTGACCCGGCCAAGGTGGAGATTGCGGCTAAGGCTATTCTGGAAGAGCTGTCCAAGCTGAAACAAGGAATCAGCCCCGGCGAGCTTACCAGGGCCAAAGAGTTGTCGAAAGGAAGGCTAGAATTGCGGCTTGAAGACAGTCAGCATTTGGCTCTGTGGCTGGGTGGCCAGGAGCTACTGATGCAGCGAATCCTTACCCTTGATGAGGTTATTGCTATGATTGATGCAATTAGCGTTGCCGAACTGGGACATGTTGCTGAGCAGCTTTTAAGCAGTGAGCAACTCAACTTGGCCATAGTAGGCCCGATCAAGAATCAACCCTCAGTAAAGCTACTTACAGTCTAGGGCTATGCGACCATATGCAAGGCAAAAGAGCCGCCTGTTCAGGCGGCTCTTTCTTGGTTAGGCACCTGCTTCAACTCTTGGTGTCAGTACTCGGGATATCCTCCTCCCGGTGGCATCGCCGGCATTTTTTCCTTCTCGGGTATATCAGTCACCAAGGATTCGGTGGTCAAAATCATATTGGCAATGCTAGCGCCGTTTTGCAACGCCGACCTGGTGACCTTCAGTGGATCCACGATGCCCCTTTCCACCATGTTGACGTCTAACTCATCTCTAAGGGCGTCGTAGCCGATACCAGGTGGGCTCTCCTTCACCTTGTTTACTATCACTGAGGCTTCTCTACCGCTGTTGGTGGCAATGCAGCGCATGGGCTCTTCTACGGCTCGCCTCAATATAGCCAGCCCGGTGGCTTCGTCCCCCACGGCTTCAAGCTTATCCAAGGCTGGAATTGAGTTCGTAAGAGCAACGCCACCGCCGGGCAAGATGCCCTCTTCTACTGCGGCTCGAGTAGCCGACAGAGCATCCTCTACCCGATGCTTTTTCTCTTTAAGCTCCACTTCAGTACTCGCGCCCACCTTGATGACTGCCACGCCACCAGCCAGCTTGGCCAGCCTCTCCTGCAATTTCTCCTTATCGTAGTCAGAGGTGCTGATATCAATTTCAGACCTGATTTGCTTGATTCGGCCTTCGATCTCCTCAGTCTTGCCCTTGCCTTCGACAATGGTGGTATTATCTTTATCGGCAACCACCCTGCGGGCTCGCCCCAGATCCTCTACCGTAACCGAATCTAATTTCCTGCCTACCTCTTCAGAGATAACCTTGCCCCCGGTGAGCACAGCTATGTCTTGTAGCATGGCCTTGCGGCGATCGCCGAAGCCGGGTGCTTTTACTGCCAGAGGGCTCAAGGTGCCCCTCAGCTTATTGACCACCAGCGTGGCTAGAGGCTCGCCCTCTATGTCTTCAGCAATAACAACGATGTTCTTAGAAGTTTGGACGATTTTTTCTAAGGCCGGCAGAACATCGCTCAGAGCCGATATTTTCTTATCGGTGATGAGGATGTAGGGGTCTTCTAGTTCCACCCTCATCTGTTCCGCATTGGTAATGAAATAGGGACTGATATAGCCACGGTCGAATTTCATCCCCTCGACGTACTCAGTTTCAAACTTCAGCCCCTTGCCTTCTTCCACGGTGATCACGCCGTCTTTGCCTACCTTTTCCATCACATCGGCAATTAGAGTGCCAATCTCCTCATCTACGGCTGACAGAGCGGCTACCTGGGCTACTTGTTCCTTGCCTTTCACCGGGATAGACATCTTCTTGAGCTCATCAACCATGGCTGCCACCCCCTTCTCAATGCCACGCTTCAAAGCCATGGAGTCAGCACCAGCGGCGATGTTCTTAAAACCTTCGCCGACAATAGACTGAGCCAGGATAACGGACGTGCTTGTGCCGTCACCACACTGATCATTGGTTTTGGTTGCTGCCTCTTTCACCAGTTGCACACCCATATTCTCAAATGGGTCGGGCAGCTCTATTTCCTTGGCGATAGAAACGCCATCATTGATAACTGTGGGAGCCCCGAATTTCTTGTCCAGTGCCACGGGGCGCCCGCGCGGTCCCAGAGTTACTCTAATTGCATCACTTAAAGTGTCTATACCTTTTTTTAACGACTTCCTTGCTTCTTCGCTGAAAAGAAGTTGCTTTGCCATTCCTTTACCTCCTTTTTTGCCCTTTGGGCAAATGTTTGAATTCTTATTTCTTTATCCCTCTTTTTTTGCTCTTTGCGCAAATCTTTTACCTAGAATATCGCTTTCGCGCATAAAGACCAACTCTTCGTCATCCAGCTTAAACTCAGTGCCAGCGTATTTGGAATAAATCACCTTATCTCCGACTTTCACCTCCATAGCTATACGCTTGCCGTCCTCAGATAGCTTTCCTGGACCCACAGCGATGATTTCGCCTTCCTGCGGCTTCTCCTTTACCGTGTCCGGCAGGACTATCCCTCCTTTGCTTACTTCTTCCTTAGGGATAGGTTTGATTACTACCCTGTCCCCCAAAGGTTCGATCTTAGCCTTAGCCATATTACCTCCTTTCTTCAGAATATTTTAGCACTCTCATGCCAAGACTGCTAATTATTATATCACAAAGAATTTAAAATGCAACAAAATTTGGCTGAGTGTGCCCTTGATTGTTTACACTACACCGTGTATAATTTCAAGTAATGAAGCAGCGGAAGAGAAGACAATGGAATGGGAAGGGTGTTCGGGCTCTGAGGCAGCATCTAGGTCTAACTCAAGAGAAGCTGGCTGGGGAGTTAGGCATACGGCAGCAAACAGTCAGCGAGTGGGAAACAGGGATGTACCAGCCTCGTGGCACGTCAGCCACTCTGCTTAGCATTGTTGCTGAACGGAGTGGTTTCCAGTACAAAGCGGAGAAGGAGAATGGTCGGCCAGGCTGAAGTGAGCTGCTGTGGCTTTGCCGGGGGAAGGGGAAAATACCTCCGGCAGTTGATAACCCACTTGCCCTCGAGCCCCACGTATCGGAAGGCTGGCTTAGAAGTCGCTGCTGACAAGGGGAACGCAGGAGAAGTAGAGGAATTTTTTTGTCTAATATTACACGTAAACGGATAAAGGTCTCAGAAGACCAACTCGCGCTAAGGTGGCAGCGACTATTGGGGAGAAAGCTGACGACTGAGGAAGGCGAGCGAATTAAAGTAATCTATCCTGGTAGGGTTAACGGTGGTAATGGTCCTGATTTCCGGGATGCCGTTATCGTGGTGAGTGAGTCAATTTCATTGAAAGGAGATGTAGAAATCCACGTTAAGTCAAGGGATTGGTACCGTCATGGTCATCATCGTGATCCTGAGTATAACAGGGTAATTCTTCACGTGGTGATGCAGCATGACGGCAGTTCAGCTACTTTGTTGCAGAATGGCAAGTCAGTGCCAGTGCTATGTTTATCACATAATCTGTGGCACAAAGCTTATCACCGTCTTCCTTGCTTTCAGATAAGGAAGCATAGAGATAAACAGACATTGAGGGAATTACTGAACATTGCTGGTGAACAAAGATTCAGGCAGAGGGCAGAGTCCTTTCAGGTCGAATTGCGTGGGCAAGAGGCAGAGGAAGTACTGTGGAAAGGAATGATGAGAGCTTTGGGTTATTCCAGGAACGCGAAGCCGTTTGAGGAACTCGCTCGCAGAGTGCCGCTCAGTTTCTTGGAAGATCTGGGGTCAGCAGAATGCTTACTGTTGAAGCAGGCTTGGCTGTTGGGGATAGCTGGTCTATTACCTTGTCAGAGGGTAGGGCGCGGATTTGCTGAGGAACAGGAGACAAGAGGGTTGGAGGAGACATGGCAAGCGGTGGGCAAAGCGACTGAGGCCATGAGCCAAAATGATTGGCATCTCAGCCACGTGTACCCCAATAATTCCCCAGTACGCCGAATCATAGCCCAGAGCCATTTGCTTCAGCGCTATCATGCCGTCGGGTTACTTCAGGGAATGTTGCAGTTAGTAAGGGAGGCAGCTTTGATCGCCGGGCATCGTGGACTGGAGGATGGATTGGTTGTGTTTAGTGAGGGTTACTGGCAAGGCCATCATGACTTTGGGTTGAAAACGAGGAAATCAGCCCTCTTGGGACACAGTAAAGCGGCCGAAACGGTTGTCAACGTCATATTGCCATTTGCCTTCGCCTGGGGTGAAGCAGGCAATGAGCCAGAGTTGAGGGAGAGAGCTATTGGTCTTTATAGTTGTTATCCTAAGCTGGCGGAAAATGAGATAACACGTCACATGGCAAGGCAGCTTTGTGTTGAAGATAGGGCTGGCTTCACTGCTTGTCATCAGCAAGGTCTAATTCACATCTTTAGAAACTACTGTCGTGAAGGAAAGTGTAGTGAATGTCCTCTGGCTAACCAAGGCTAAGGCTGGGGACGATATCCAGGTCATAGTCGTCTACCTGGCCGTTCTGGAGGTGGTAATAGCCGCAGGCAGCCACCATAGCGGCGTTATCGGTACAGAGGTGGGGAGGGGGAACGAGGACAGGGACCGGGGAAGAGTTCGACAGGCGCTCTGTGAGCGACTTGTTAGCCGCCACGCCGCCGCTAAGCAAGATTTGCCTTACCTTAAATTCTCTTGCTGCTTCAATTGTTTTAGCAACCAGTACGTCTACCACAGCAGATTGGAAGCTGGCAGCAGCGTTGGCTACCGAAGAAGCGCTGGCCAAAATGCTCTCCTTTTGAACCAAGTGCCAAAGGGCAGTTTTTAAGCCACTAAAGCTGAAGTCATGGCTGTCTTTGAGCCAGGCTCGAGGGAGGGACAAGCAAGGGGTTCCTGAGCTGGCAGCTCGCTCGATAGCTGGACCTCCAGGGTAACCCAAATTCAAGATTCTGGCTGCTTTGTCGAAGGCTTCTCCAGCGGCATCGTCACGAGTTCGCCCCAGTTTCTCAAACCGGCCGTGCCCTCTCATCAATACCAAGTCGCTGTGCCCTCCGGAGACAATAAGACAAAGGCAGGGAAAGTTCACCTTGTGCTCTCTAAGGTCAGCCCCCTCTCCAGTAAATGGAGAGGGATGGGGTGAGTACAACCAATTAGCATAGATATGTGCCTCGAGGTGATTGACACCAATAATGGGGAACTGCTTGGCCAGAGCAATTGCTTTGGCTGCATTGACCCCCACCAGCAATGAGCCAGCCAAACCGGGGCCGAAGGTCACGGCAATGCCATCAATATCTTGCCAGGACGCCCTGGCCTCACACATTGCCCTATTTATGATTGGCACAATGGCCAGGACGTGTTGTCTTGAGGCGATTTCAGGGACTACCCCGCCATAGCGGCTGTGAATATCTATTTGCGAAGCCACGATATTGGAGATGATTTCGCTGCCGTCGGCAACTACCGAGGCTGCTGTTTCATCGCAGGAGGTTTCAATGCCCAGGATTTTCATGTTTTGCTTGCCTCATACCAGGTTTCTCAAGAAGGGTTTAAGGAAGTGGTGGGCTAATGCTAGCAATACGGCGCTGGTCACCACGGCGATTGCTGCGTTTGAGGAGAACCCCATAATTGCCAGTCCCAAGGCAGTAGCTGCTGCCGGCGGGTGTCCCATATCAATAACTAGCATTATGAAGATAGACAGTCCAACAGCGAGCGAGTAAGACAAGATGGAACACCACAGGGAGGGGTGGGGAATTAAGGCGCAAAGAGAGCCGACAAAAAAGCCGACTAAATGGCCGCCGATAATATTCTTTGAGTGTGCGGTGATATTGTCTGGCATGGCAAATACAATAAAGGCAGTAGCACCTATAGCTGCTATCACCACGGCATGTTCTAAATTTAAGAATAGGAGCACTAAGAATATGGCCAGAGCGGCGAGACAACTCTGCCAAACATAGTTTTTCCGCGACGACCTGAACTTTCTAGTCATGTTAGCTTCCTTTTGAGTGTTTCACCGCCTGAAGTCCTGAGCGCAAAGCCAGCACCAAATGGAGGGGAAGCAACGGGAGCTAGAAACTTGCGGTGAGATTTCCCCATGTGCTTATATCCAGTATTCTAATGGACAAGGAGCGCCGAGGCAACAGACCTGGCGATCCAGAATGGGTGTAAAGGGCTGCTTCTCATCAGAAAAGCCCCTGCACTTTGCCGGTGCTTGTGTTGACATCCACCTTTCTAAAGGCTGGGTCAGAGCTCGTCCCTGGTATCAGGCTGATGGATCCGGCGCACGGGCAGAGGAATCTGGCCCCAGAATAAATCAACACATCGCGGATGGGCAATGTCCAGCCCTCAGGAACGCCCTTGATGCCCGGGTCGTGAGTCAAGCTCAGGTGGGTCTTCACCATCATCGTGGCGTAGTCATCGTACTTAGAATCGCTCTCAAGCATTTTGGCCTTGGCCTCAGCCTCAGGAGTCCACGAAACCCCGTCGGCTCCATAGACCACCCTAGCGATCTTTTCCACTCGCTCCCGCAACTTCATTTCCATGGGATAGAGGAAGTTAAAGTCGTTATTCTCTTGGCAGGCATCTATTACCGCATCAGCCAGCTCTTGGGCGCCATCGCCGCCATTCGCCCAGTGTGTAGACATAGCACAGCGTGCCCCAGCCGCCTCGGCTGCCTTCCGCACGATGGCGATCTCATCCTTGGTGTCAGTGGGGAAGGCATTGATGCAGACCACAGGATTGATGCCTGACCTCCTGATAGTATTGATGTGGTGCAACATGTTAGGCAGCCCCTTGTCCAAGAGAGCCAAATCCTCCCTGGTGTAGGAGTCAGGCAGGGGCCGGCCAGCCACTACCCTGGGTCCGCCGCCGTGCATCTTTAGCGCTCTGACAGAGGTGGTGAGTACCGACACATGTGGTGTAAGTCCGCTTAAGCGGCATTTCACATTCCAGAACTTCTCAAAGCCGATATCCGCGCCGAAGCCGCTCTCGGTGACATGGTAGTCAAACATCTTCAGCCCAATGCGATCAGCGATGATGGAAGACTGGCCCACAGCGATGTTAGCGAAGGGGCCGGCATGCACCATGCAAGGCTGATACTCCACTGTGCTGCACAAGGTAGGGTTGATGCTATTACGCATCCACGCAGTCATGGCGCCCCCGACCTCAAGGTCGCCGGTGGTGACAACATTGCCTTTCTTATCAAAGGCCACAGTAATGTCATCCATTCTCCGGCGTAGGTCCGCCAGATCCCTGACGATGGATAGCATGGCCATGAGTTCAGAACTTACAGCGATACCGAACCTGGACTCCATAGTGAAGCCGTCCATGCGGCCGCCGAGGCCTATGACGATTCTCCTGAGGCTCTGGGCGCATAGGTCCATAACCCAGCCCATTTCCACTCTAGTGGGATCAACATTCAGGCGGCGCATCCTGCTGCGCCTGGCCAGTTCGTCATCATCGTAGTTACGCTCATGCTGCATTCTGGCGGTAAGCGCCACCATGGCCAAGTTGTGAGCATTCATTATGTCGTTGATGTCTCCGGTAAGCCCCATAGAGAATTCGGTCATGGGAATGAGCAGTGCATTGCCACCGCCAGCAGCGGTTCCCTTAATATTCATGGTCGGGCCGCCCGAAGGCTGGCGTATGCATCCCCCCACATTCTTGCCTCGTTTGCCCAGACCCTCCAAGATACCCATCGTGGTGGTGGTCTTACCTTCACCTAGCGGTGTGGGAGTTATGGCGGTTACCTCAATATATTTGCCGTCTGGCTTGTCTTTGAGGCGCTCGATAATTTTCGTGAAATCAAGCTTGCATAGCCTCCCATAGGGAATGATCTCATCGCATTGCAGGCTCAGTCTTTCCTGCCACTCAGCAGGAGTGGGCATGTTTTGTTCAGCGGCTTCTGCAATCTGCCAGTCCTTCATTTTGGTAGCATCGTAAGGCATAGCAACCTCCTCGTTGAATCTTGCTTATTTTGCCTAAGTCGGCCTTAATGGAAACCAGATTGGCACTTGTTGCGCGGGTTAGCAACGCGCAGCTTCCTTTCTTGGTGATGAAGGTGGGTAATATTGGGACACGTTGCCAGCAGAAAACATCCAGACTCAGCCGATAGAGCCAAAGGGAGGGACGCTAGCACTGGCTACGCTGGCCCTCCTCTGCCGTTGATAGCAAGTTCCATAATAACAAGGCAAACATTCTATCCCAGCGCGGTGAGAAAATCAATAGGTCGTATTGACCTTGCTGTCTCAATCTCTTACACTTTCCTGTGGAGCGAGGCAAATGGACTTTGCCTTTTGTCCGGCTTGAGTTGTGGCCACCGTAACCTTGAGACACAAGTTCAAAATCTGCAATGCCTTGTGTAGAGAGGAAAGATAAGGATGTCAGAACTTATTGATGCAATTACTAATATCAGAGAGGATGAAGTGCTGAGAATCGTTCGTCATCGTCTGAAGGTGGGCCAGGATCCAGTTGGCCTACTTGACGAATGTCGTGCCGGCATGGCTATTGTCGGCGAACGCTACCAGACGGGCGAATATTTTCTTGGCGAGCTAATCATGTCTGGTGAAATATTTAAGCAAGCGATGTCCCTCATTGAGCCCAAATTGGCGGGCGACACGCGGATTGAGACGATAGGGCAGATGGTTATGGGCACAGTGAAAGGTGATATCCACAGCATAGGCAAGGATGTTGCTGCTGGTCTGCTTAGAATGTCTGGCTTTGAGGTACTTGACCTTGGTGTGGACGTGGCGCCAGAAGCATTCGTCGAAAAGCTGGTGGACAGTGGAGCACCTATCCTGGGTATGTCAGGCCTAATAACGCCTTCCTTCGAATCAATGAAGAATACCGTGGACGCCATTGAGAAGAAAGGGATACGAGACCGGGTCAAGGTAATTATCGGTGGCGGCATTGTTATCGAGCAGGTTAGACACTATGTCGGTGCCGACGCCTTCACCAGGGACGGGGCCGAGGGAGTGAAAATATGCAAGGAATTCATAAGGAAGGCAGACAGGTGATACAAGAAACCATGACCTCATGGGAGAGGGTTCAGGCCGCCATAAATGTCGAGATACCGGATCGAGTTCCGGTTTTGCCGATGCAAACCTACTATTTTGCCTGTCGCTACAAAGGGCTGGATGGATATCAGATGGTCAAGGAGAGGGAAAGAGCGGTACGGGCGCACCTAGAAGTCTACGACGAACTTGGTGGCTTTGATGGGCAGGTGATACCTGGAATCAGCTTCGTATTTCCGCGAAGGATATCAGGCATAATAGCAGAACCACTTTACAAGGTGCCCGGTGTGGATTTGCCCAGAGATTCTGTGCTGCAGCATGATGAGCGTGAAATCCTGCTCCCCGAAGATTATGACCTTATTGCTGATTTAGGGTGGAACGCATTCGCAGAGAAATACTATGGCAAATTCAACCCTCGACCGGCGTCAAAAATTCTGCAATGGGGTGAAAGGCAGACGGCCAGGTATGTTGATGACATTAAGGTGTGGAATGAACATGGCGTCCCGGTTTACAAGGGAGGAGAGGTCTTCTCGCCCCTGATGTTCTTCTCCATGTTCAGGACGCTTCAACAGTTCACCTTCGACCTTTACCGTCGGCCGGACAGAGTTGAAGCTGCCATGGATGCGCTGGTGGAGGACTTCATTCAGGATGCGATTGAGGAAGTGAGGCTCACCGGCCGGACATGGGTTATGCTGGTGCTTGAGCGTGGCGGCTGCTTCTATTACCCACTGAAGATTTTCGAGCGTTTTGAGTGGAAGTATATAAAAAAGATGACCGAGGCATGGGTCAAGCAGGGGATAACACCTCTGCTGCATCTAGACCAGGACTGGACTCTCAACCTCCCCTATTTTCAAGACTTACCCCGCGGGTGTATATGTGAGTTTGATAGCTGTACGGACATGTTCCAGGCAAAAGAAATACTTGCTGGCAAACAGTGCATAATGGGTGATGTGCGAGCATCATTGCAGACACATGGCACACCTGAGGAGGTACAAGAATATTGCGCACAGCTTATTGATGTTGTTGGCAAGGGAGGGGGATTTATTCTGAGTTCAGGATGCTTCGTTCCAGTTGATGCCAAGTTTGAAAATGTTAAAGCCATGATTGATTGCGCCAAAACGCATCTGCCGGCACAATGACTGGTAGGGAATGAACAGGCACATTATCGGAGAACCTGTGGATGCTTCTATCGGCGCCGTTCCATGGATACCTCGTTACCCATGTTGCCTTGCCCGTTGTTGATAAAGGTAAAGGATTTCCAAGTGATAAGATCAGGTGCGGTACTTGTCTCTCAGTTTTGTCTTCTCGACCTTGCCAGTCGAACTGCGAGGGACATCAGCAAAGATAACCCTTTCGGGCCACTTGTACTTGGCTAGGTCGGCATGCTGACAAAATTCCACCACCTCTTCCTCCGTCATCGTCTCACCGGCTTTGAGCTGGACAATAGCTATTGCGATCTCCACTAGCCTTGGATGGGGGCAGCCGATCACGGCCACATCCTCTATTTTGGGATGCCTATGCAGCACATCCTCGATCTCGACAGGATAAATATTCTCACCTCCTCTGATGATTAGATCTTTCTGCCTGTCAACAAAGAAGATATAGCCCTCCTCATCCATATAACATACGTCCCCGGTATGCAGCCAACCATCTACAACAGTCCTGGCGGTCATTTCGGGGTTGAAGGCATACTCTTTCATCAACCTCGGACCTTTAATAACAAGCTCTCCCAGCTTTCCTCTGGGAACCTCTTTCCCTTTCTCGTCTACAACTTTGGCATCCATAAGCGCAGTCGCCTTACCGATGGACCCTGGTTTCCTCAGGATGTCTTCATCGTAAAGATATGTGCTGCCTCCACCTCCGCCCTCAGTAGTTCCGTACATGTTTCCGAACTTGATACCGGGGAATATCTTCTTACTGTCCTCAAATAAGCTTTGAGGCACAGGCTGTGCCCCGATAGCTATATATCTGACGTGGGAAAGATCGTAATCTCCAACTTCTATGTCACCCGACTTCATAGCTTCTACTACATCACTCCACGTGGGAACACTCAGCCAGCCCCCGGTACACTTCTCATCGCTGAGGGACTTCATAAGAGGTCCGGGCTCAAGCTCCATTGGCATAAGATACTTGCCGGCTGCTATATAGCAGGGAAAGCCAAGGAACCAACTGCCAGAATGGTAAAAAGGATGAGCAGCACACCAAACGCTACTATGTCCTTCGTTAAAGGAGAGCCCGTTGCCACAGGCGATAGAAAAAAGGCTACCATGAGTATGGCAGACAGGCTTGGGAGGCCCAGTTGTCCCCGAGGTAAACATGAGTTCACATTTATCATCATCTTCCATTTCCAGAAGCACATCGGCAGCATCACCGGTCTCCATAAGCTCTTGATAGGACTTCATATGAGGGGGCACATCTTCACCAACACAGATGTAGTGCTTCATGTGGCCCATCTGCTGCTGTATCGGCTGGACCTTAGGCAAAAATCCACTGCCAAGGATAAGGACTTCGCTACCGTGGACGTTTGCCGCATACTTAATATCACTGCTGGCAAAACGAAAGTTCAGCGGTGCAACGGCTGCGCCAGTCTTAATCACTCCGAAGTAGGTAACAATCCACTCCAGACTATTCACCAACAGATGAATAACGACGTCGCCCTTTTTTACCCCACACTGCTTGATAAGGTAGTTGGCCAACTTGTTGGAATCCTCATTGAGCTGCTTCCAGGTGAGAACTCTTCGTAGACCTTTGGATGGCCAGCTTTCGATCGCAAACTCTCGACTGGGATACTTCTCGGCGTTCACCAGACAAAATCTGGCAAAATTCATCTGCTTCTCCAGTTCTGCTTTCTACTCTCTATGTATTCCCTCCACAATCGCTTGGTAGCCATTTTCAAAAGCGGCAGAGTTAACTTCAATGGTTGAGGCAGGAAGAGTTTCCTTGATTGAGGCGAGAAGCAGCTCTTTCCCCACGGGAAACCCAGGAATCGCTGCTGCTGCCCCCAACATGACTATATTCAAAGCGATGAGGTCTCCTGCCTTGCGAGCCAAGTCAAGGGCATCAAGGATAAAGAGGCTCCTTATTTTGGCTTGCAGCTCAGTAATAACCTGTGATAGTGACGGGTAACTGGAAATTCCTAGAGAGACGGTAAAGGGAATAATAGGAGCAGAATTTACGATAGCTGTGGTATTCGGTCCGACCTTATCCAAGGAGCGTAATGCCTCTACCGGTTCTAGGCCAAGAAGCAAGTCAGCATCACCCTTCTGGACTAGAGCGCTAGAGGCATCACCGATTTTCATTTCGGCAGTAACCACCCCGCCACGCTCAGCCATTCCATGCAACTCACTCATCACTGCTTTTGATCCCTTCTTCATGGCTGCTTCTCCAATGATGGTCGAAGCTCTGATTATTCCTTGACCCCCTACGCCGGTAAGATGAATTTGATATACGTTCTTCATTTCGTTGCCCCAATCGCATTTTCTGGGCATACCTGCCGACACACACCACAGCCCACGCAGAGCAGTGAATCAATATGAACAGAACCATCTTCGGCGACATAGATCGCCGGACAGGCAAAATCCCTGACACAAATCATGCACCTGCTGCACTTACCCTGATTAATGTCAAAAACAATATGGATAGCTTTCCTTCTTCGTTCCCTGGCTGTAATCTGGGCGCAAGGATGTTTTGCTATGACCACAGCCACACCGTTGTATTGCAATGCTTGCGTAAATGCCTCCTTGGCCTTTGCAAGGTTGAAAGGATCAATTGTTTTTGTGAATCCAACGCCGGCTGCTTTTACAATCTCTTCTATAGAGACCTCGGGTGCTATGGCGCCCATTCCATCAACAGGAACGCCGGGATAGGGCTGCCCTCCGGTCATTGCTGTTGTTCTATTATCGAGAATAACCAGCACAATTCTATCTTTATTATGTACCGCGTTGATTAGACCGGGGATGCCTGCGTGGAAGAAAGTGGAATCGCCGATGAAACTGACCACTTTCTGGTCTGTAGCTCTGGCAAAGCCACAACCTGTCCCCACACTGGAACCCATTGCCAGAAGATAATCAGCCATTTCGTGGGGCGGGGCTGCTCCCAAGGTGTAGCAGCCAATATCAGTAGGATAGATTATGTTCCTAATACCCAGACTGTTCACTGCCTGCTTTAGAGCATAATAAGTAGCCCGATGAGGACAACCAGGGCAGAGGACAGGAGGCCTGGAAGGGAGAGGGATAGCTGATTTGGTTGGCTCTTTTGGGGGAAGATTCAAGTTAAATGATTTGCTAAGAGATTCGATTACAATATCGGGGGTATACTCAAATGCTCGGGGAAAAGTGCCGTCCAGCTTCCCATGTACTCTCTTTTTCATCCCATACTTTCCAATGAGTGAGAGCACTTCCTTTTCCATCACTGGTTCTACTTCCTCCACTATCGTTACCTGTTTCACCGAATTTAGAAAGCTCTTTACCAGTTTTTCAGGGAAGGGATAGGACAGGGTAAGCTTTAGCACCCTGGCTCGGATATCATACTTGTCCAGTACGTCCATAACGTAGTTGAAACAGCCCCCACTGGTAATAATGCCGGAATCCCCTCCTTTACCAATGGTGCGGTTTAGCTCACAGGTATTGGCGAATTGTTCAATTTCTTCCAGTTTCTGTATGAGCTGCTGACGCATCCTTCGAGCGTTGGCCGGAAGCACTACAAACTGATTGGAGTTTCTTTCAAAGGTAGACCTCATTTTCCCTTTCTTAATCTTCCCCAGCTCAACTATCGCTCTCATATGAGATACCCTGGTAGTAGTCCGTACCAACACAGGAAGCTTGAATTTCTCAGAAAGCTCAAACCCAAATTCCACCAGATCCTTGACTTCTTGGGGGTTAGACGGTTCCAGCAGAGGGCTGCCGGAAATCCTGGCATATAATCGGTCATCCTGCTCGTTTTGTGAGGAATACATCCAGGGGTCGTCAGCTACCAAAATAACCATTCCTCCCCTCACTCCTTCATAAATTGTGCTCATAAAGGAATCTGCAGCAACATTTAAGCCCACAGACTTCATGAAAACGAAAGAGCGTAGTCCCGAGGCGGCGGCAGCCGCCGAAACTTCCAATGCCACTTTCTCGTTGGACGAAAATTCAAAATACATACCGGCATGTTTGGCTATTTGGGATAGTACATTGCCGATTTCCGAAGAAGGCGTGCCGGGATATGTCGAAGCAATTGAAACGCCGCCTTCTAGTGCGCCTCGAACTGCTGCCTCATTCCCCAATAGAAAAAGTCTCTCCCCTTCCGTCCGTGTCAGAATCTCTTCTACTCTCACAACATTGTCCGCTTGGTCTTATGATTTCTACTATGCTATTATGTCGTCCTTTTTGAAATCTCTAATTCTCGTTCATACCCTCTTTTAATTATTGTATCATTTGTTCTTTACTCAAGCTTGCCATCTTCTGTGCCCACACTTGAATTTTGTTACCGCCCGCTTTAGCTGGCCAAATGCCTGTGTTTCTCACCTCTGGTCTCTTCTTACTTCCTCTTGGGGTATTCATGTTTCAAGCCTACACGGTCAAACCAGGTCTTTTCTACCTTTTTGAGTTCCGTTACCAAATCCTCAGGCAGCGGCTTCGGCTGGTGCGTCTCTAATATCTTTATGGTTCTTTCGTTTAACAATCCCTCACAGTCCTTTGCCCCTTCTTTCTTGATGAAGCTGCGATCAAATATCCTTGGCACCCAGAATTTACGGAAGTGCCGCAGAGTATGACTTTCAGTGAGGTAGTTGGCTTTAGGCCCTAACCGCTGAATAAGGTCAAGGGGCAGGGTTTCATCGTTGATTTCTATGCCGCCCATCAAGACGTTGACCATATCAATGATGTCATTGGCCATTACCATGAGTTCCGGGGATATCATCGTGGCGTGATACATCAAACCTATATCATGGACGAGGTCGGCTCCGGTCAACGCCGAGATAAGTATCTGATAGGTAATTCCTGCTCCGGCCTGAGCACCAATCACTTCGGCATCTGTGCAGCCGGCTGTGCCAAACATAGGCAGCTTATAGCCATGGCACAACTCTGTTAGCGCAGCAACCATGAGCATCAATTCTGGGGCATCATAGGGGTAAATCGTTGTTTTCATGTCCATAATACCGGGCATGGAGCCAAAGATAACGGGTGCTCCTGGGTACTTTAGCTGGAGGACAACCAGTTGGCTCAATAGTTCGGCATTGGCAATAGCCAGGCAGGCTGGAAAGGTGGCTGGGACAGTGGCGCCGGCCATCTGCATGCCGTATACAATATTGGGGATTCCTTTCTCAGCGCACAGCAGGCTCGTCTCCATGCACTCCCGTTCTTGTGTCAACGGGCTAACGGGCTCGGATGTTCCAACAAAAAATGGCCTTCTTCGGAGCTGTTCTTCGCTACCGGCAACCATAGAGCAAAGCTGTATCATCTCCCTCAGACTGGAAACATCATTGATGCAGCCAGCTATTGGCTTCGAGCTATTAAGCATTTGTTGAAGAAGTGCTACTTTATCAGCAATAGCCCCGGGTACAGTCGGGTGGTCCGACGAGCCATAGGTCCATTCTATATTCGGCAGGGCGTCAATCAATCTGGTCATATCGGCGATATCATCAATGTAGCATGGTCTTCTCTTTCTGGTATAGGGGTCCAGAACATCAGGGAAGGCAGGAGTTGCTCCGAAGTGGGAACCAGTCTGCCCGTTGAGCACTATCGCTGGTTCACCTTCACGTGAGTACAGCGTGATCATCTTGGGTGCAGTCCTCAGAGCTTGCTCCACCATATAGGAGGGAATTTTCACCCTGTTGGGATTGGATACGTCGGCACCAGCATCGCCCAATATGTCAATTGCCTGCTGACACCCAAATGCCACCCCAGTCCTTTCCAGTATCTGAAGGGTGGCAAAATGCAATTTCTCTATCTGTTTATCTGACAAGATTCGAAATTGCGGAGTACCATACTGAACATAATTTGTCCGCATAAGCCCGTGCCTCCTTCAGACTGCGTGCTCATGAAATGAGGCAGGTCATCCCTGCCTCATTAACGACGCTGTCACTGCTCAACATCAGTACCTTCACATAAAGCCAGCGAAGGGATGACGTACCATGGCACTGTGTACCCAATTTATTAGGGTGATGAAGTCGAATACTGGCAGCCTGACGGCATTCTGGATGGCCCAAGCGTAAGGTGGCATGTCGCTGCACTCAAGCAATATTGCGCCAATATCGGGATGGTCGGTGACAAACTGCTTGGCCAGACCGACCAACTGCTGCTCAATCTTGCTGCTATTGAAACTACCGGCACACTGCAGGATTTTCTGGAACTCAAGTAGGCGTTGAGCTCCAGTGACCACGACATCGGACAAGTCATCAACTCCGTTTTGACTGAGCAGTTTTGGTGTGAAGGAATCGGAGTTGGCACAAATGATGCCCACTTTCTGGTTTGGCTTGAGCCCCCGCCTGATAATTGGTACCTGCAGCAGGCTAGAGAGATAAACGGGAACATCCAGCTTGGCAGCGGCCTCTTTCTGGAAGTTGCCGAAATATCCACAGGCACCTATGATGGCCCGGGCTCCCTGCTGCTCTAGCTCTTTCCCTCCCTCAAGTATCATATCTAGCAATGCAGGGTCACCGCTGAAAATCTGTGGTATAGTGCTTCCCCTTAAGATTTTGTACAGTACGGGAAAGTCGAAAGTGCTGGCGTTGGCCACATTGCCAGGCAAATAGGGATACCAGAGGTCAAGCACCAGAATTCCAATGGCACTTCCAGCTAGCGCTTGCCCTTTTAGCACTGAGACTGGGGCATCAGCTTGTTCCCGTCCAGGCATAAATCCATACGTCATAGCTACACCTCCTGTTATGAGTTTCCAATTCAAATCATAGCACACACTACGGCTAAGCTTCTAGAAGCCCTTGCTTATATGCTCTCAAGTAATTCATGCAATAATTGTCTTTACCTAAGAGCATTTCTCCAGCCTTTATTGCCGACATCATCTTTTTATCCAAGGGATCAAGGATGGCAGAATCAAGGCCAGCATACATCGCCATCAGCAGGAAACTCCTGTTTATAAGCGACCTCTCAGGAAGGCCAAAGGATATGTTGCTTAAACCCAGCGTCGTCTTTGCTTCAGGAAACTGAGATTTTATTCCCTTCAAAGTCTCCAGTGTGACAAGTCCCTGTGAGGTATCTGAGGACACAGTGAAGGCGAGGGGGTCAAAATATAACTTGCCTAAAGCTATTCCGTACTTCTGAGCACTCTCGGCTATCTTTTCGCAAGCGCTAAGCCTTCCCTCTGGTTTAGCTGAAATCCCGTCTTCTCCTATCGCCAGGGCGATGACTTCAGCATCAAATTCTTTGGCCAGGGGGAGAATAGTGTGCAATTTCTCCTGCTCAGCAGTCACTGAGTTTATCATGGACTTGTGCTGACATTTTCTCAGCCCGACTTCAATAAGGTGAGCATCAGGCGAGTCAATTGACAAGGGCTTGTCTACTACTTCCTGAATCTTTTCTACTGCCAATTCCATGCTCTCGGTGTCAAAATCCCCTCCCCTCTCGGTAGAGATGTTTACATCTATATAATCTGCACCACTTTCCGCTTGAGACTTAGCCAGGTCTTGCAAGAAGTCAACATCCCTTTCCATTATGGCTTCTCTCACTGACTTCCTGGACGCATTTATTTTCTCTCCAATTATCAGCATTCTTTCGCCCTCCAACTCCAAGAGTTTTTTCTTTGAGTGAGCGAGAGCCCAATTAGGGCAATCCTTTAACTTTTCGTAAGTTCAATCCTTAATTTGGAAAAAATGACAATGGCTATGTAATCCTCTAATGTTGCTATACAAAGCCAGCAAAGGGGCGGCGTACCACAGCGTTATACACCCAATTTATTAACGTGGTAAAGTCGAACACTGGAAGCCCAACAGCGTTCTGGACAGCCCAGGCATAGGGCGGCATGTCACTGCATTCGAATAGTATTGCGCCAATATCCGGATTGTCGCTGACAAACTGCTTGGCCAGGCCAACCATTTGTTGCTCAAGCTTATAGTTATTAAAATGACCGGTGGACTGTATAATATTCTTGAACTCAGACAGGTCCTGGGCACCGGTGATGACGATATCAGATAAATCATCAACCCCGCACTGACTGAGAAGCCGTGGTGTCAGGGAATCGGCAACGGCGCAAATAATCCCTACCTTCTGATTTGGCTTGAGCCCCCGCCTGATAATTGGTATCTGCAGCAGGCTGGAGAGATAAACAGGAACATCCAGCCTGGCGCCAGCCTCTTTTTGGAAGTTGCCGAAATAGCCACAGGCACCTATGATGGCTCGAACACCTTGTCTTTCTAGTTCCCTTCCTCCCTCAACTATCATATCTAGCAGGACAGGGTCAGCACTTAAGATTTGTGGGCCAGTGCTTCCTTTCAAGATTTTGTAAAGTACCGGAAAGCTGAAAGTGCTGGCATTGGCCACATTGCCTGGCATATAGGGATACCAGAGGTCGAGCACAAGGATTCCAATGGCACTGCCCGCTACTGCTTGCCCCTTTAGCATTGAGATTTGAGCATTGACGTGCTCAGGTCTAGGCATAAATCCGTATACCATGACTACACCTCCTTTTATCAGTTTCTAAATAAGAGTATATCACATGAGGAGTTACTGCCATCCCCTCGTGGGATCTCCTTATCAATTCCAAGCTCTTTCAATCTTTAATGGACATACCCAAGTAAGCCAGGCAAGGTAAGTGATAGCGTTGGCCAATAAGTAGTAAGGAATACCAGCGGAAGCATACCTACCCACATAAAGAACATGGCTGGCTTCATGTACTCCTCAGGGGGGCTATTGCCAATACGACCGGCCAGGTACAGCATAGGAGCGGTGGGCGGGGTGACAGTTCCCAGCCCCAGATTGACGCCAACAACGGCGGCGAAATGGAGAGGATGCACGCCAGCGCTTACTGCAATAGGGTAGAGCACCGCTGCTGCCAACAGGGTACCACTGAGGTCATCCATCATCATGCCCATTACAAGCAACACAATATTGAGTAGAAGAAGGGTCACATAAATGTTGGGTGAAGTGGCCAACATCCAGGCAGCCAATTGCCCGGTTATCCCTTCCACGACAAGAATTTTGCTGGTTATCAGAATGAAGAAGGTCATCAATATTATTACCCCGCTGGTAACGGCAGCAGAGATCGCACTATGCCATAACGTTTTGAACCCTACCGTTCTATAACCAAGACAAGCTACTATCACGGTATAAACTACTCCCAGGCAAGCACCTTCTGTGGGAGTAACAATACCACCGTAGATACCCCCCAAAACAATAACCGGGAGCAATATGACCGGTATAGCTTTATAGGTGGCTAGTGCCACTGACTTCGCATGTTCCTTAAAAGCGAGCGTCTGGGTGATAACCTTTAAGGGAAACTTTCGAATGGCAAATGCATTCAGCAAGGAGTAGATAATGACCATGATAATTGCCGGCCCTACTGTGGCTAACCAGCAAGCGGGTATCGAGTTCCCAGTCACAATGGCATAAAATATCATGGGTACACTGGGGGGCACAAGCTGTCCCAGGATGCCGGCACAGGCAACCAGCGCTGTGGCATGCCCTCTGGGATAGCCTTGGTCTTGCATTTTAGGTATCATGACCGTGCCAATACAGGCTATTGCTGCTGAGTCGGTACCAGAGATAGCCCCAAATAATGCAGTCGTAGCCACGGTGATCGTCCCCAACGCGCTCTTAACTTGTCCAACAATAGAATTGACAAAATTAATCAGCTTAGTCGCCAGCCCACTGGCATCCATAACGTTGCCGAGCAAAATGAAGAGGGGTACAGCTAGCATCACGACTGACCTTATTTTGATGAAGACCGTCGGCACCAAGTAGGAGGGATCCGCATTGAACCAGACCGAGAGGAAAACGGCCAACGCGCAAAAAGCAGCGGCAATTGGCACTCCCAAAACAATCAAAACAATAACTGCCGCAAAGCCTATTATTACTGCTTCCAGTCGATTGCCTCCCGGTTATTTGTGATATGCTTGGCTCGGCGAGCAAAGTCTATCGCCTCCCACAAAAAGTAGGCTGCCATTAGAATAGCTCCGACTAAAAGCGCTGACTGGTAAATTACCATGGGTACTCCATAGCCGTCTGGACTCTTTTCACCGATTCTGATGCTGGCACAAACAAGTTCTAGGCTCCATTGGGCAAAAACAATGCACATTGCGAAGGCCACAATCCCAGACGCCACCTTTGAAATGTAAAACTTTCGGTGACTCTTAAATAGGATGCGGCTAAATTCAGCCTTAATATGGCTTCTCTCGTAGGCTCCGTAGGCGGAGCCTAAAAAATATATCCACACGGCAGTATATCCAACGTGCTGCTCTAAACCAAATAATGAAGTACCAAAAAAATACCTGGTGATTACCTCAGCTAACATAGCCGCTGTAAGCGTAAACATGAGGAAACCCAGTAACCACCTCTGTGATGTTGCTAGTCCGGAATTGAACCTTTTGATATAGCTCATTGCTATTCGAGAACCTAAACACCTTTTGAAGTAGCGGGGGCTGCGACAGCCCCCGCTACTTCAAACTCAGCCAGGTATCAGGGGATTTGCTTCGGCCACTATTTCAAAGCAGTCCTTAGCTGGTCCATCCACTCCTTGCCAATAATTTCATCATATTCAGCCCAGCATTCTCTAGCCAGAGCAGTCCACTCTGCCAACTCTTCGGGATAGTCTTTCGCCATATCCGCAAATTCCCACCCGTAATCTAGCAGCTCCTGTTGATAATAGAACTCCTCTTCCTCAACCTGGTCAAGATGTTTGTCTATTATCTTAGTAGCTTCCTCCTGAATTATCGTCTGATACTCGGCAGGCAGGCTGTTCCATTTATCCAGGTTAAACAGGACATGCCACCCTTCGTTAAGTTCATAGGTAAGGGTCGCAGAACGAGCCACATCACGGAACAGGTCCCACCAGTAAACTGCACCGCTACCTATCCATCCGTCGACAACACCGGTAGCAACGGCAGTAGGAGCTTCAGCCCACGGTATGGTGACAGGAGTGAATCCCATCTTACTAACATAGCACTGCGCAATAGCTATGGGATACACTCTTAACTTCACTCCCTGGGCTTCCTCCACACTGGTTACGGGATCACGGTTGAACCCGATGCTGCCCACATTATTTAGCCAGGGCCCCAAATATTTCCAGTTGAGGTCCGCAGCCCACTGGCTGCATATCTCGTCTATGGCACCGCCGGCAGACCAGAGCTTTTTAGCCTTCTCAAACTCGGGCGCTAGGAAGGGGAGGGCAGTTATATTCCATCTCTCGTCTAAGGCTGTGTCGACAGAGTTGAATTGGAGGTCAATTGTCCCCGCGGTAGTCATTCTCTGCAGCTCTGTCCAGTCACCTATCTCGGGCCCGAAGACCTCCCACGTTATTTTCCCATCCGTCCGCTCAGTGACAGCATCGCACATTTCTACAATGTCTTGATGAGTAATGCTAGTTGCAGGCATCATAGCCTGGGATGCCTTCAGCTGGAAGGTTTCTGAGGGTCCTGCTGTTGGAGCACAGCCAGCTACCACCACTGAAAGCAACAGGATCGCCGCCGTGGAAATTCCCACTATAGTTCGCCACTGTTTATACATCGTTAATCCTCCTTTCATAATAATCACAGTACTCTTTCTTCTTACTCATCTTTCCTATGCCAAACACATCACCTCCTTTCTTTGATTGTTTGCAAGCTCAACTTTTGGGTTACAACTGTACACTGGCGACTAAGCTCTGTCAAGGTCTTCACAGCGGAGGACAGCGATTTGGTGAATCCGAATTTGATGCCGGTAGAGTAGGAATTGCGCCTGTCATCCGATGTCTCCCTCACTTAGGGTCATTTGGTTGCCCTCGTTGGGGAAATGCCCCTTACGTGAGGAAATGCGTCCCGCATGTGGGGGAAGTACATCGCTTGCGCAAACTGATCCTGGAAATCTGGCTCAATAGTTAATTCCAAGTACTGCACTTTACTGGCAATCTCGTCAGCCTCTTTTCTCTTGTCAACATTAAGCAGAGCGATGCGTGCTCCGTCACCGGCAGCATTACCCACAGAATAAATGTTCTCCAGCGGGCAGTCGGGGAAGAGCCCTATGGTCAAGGCTGATTTCTTGTTAATGTAGTTGCCAAAGGCTCCAGCCAGGATGACTTTATCCAATCTGTCCAGCCCTAAACGGTGCATCATTAATTTGGCTCCGGCATACATAGCTCCCTTAGCCAATTGTATTGCTCTCACGTCACCCTGGCACACAGTAATATCTTGACCGATGGAAGTCTCATTTGCCCAGGCGATGACGAACTCCGGTCCCTTTTCCCCGATTCGGAAACGGCGAGTCTCCAGATCGGTGTTGAAACGTCCACTTGGGTGTAGAATACCACCTTTCAGCATCTCAGCTACAGCATCGACTATCCCTGAGCCGCAGATACCCTTGGCCTTCACTGTATCTGAGTCCACACTCCAGTCTGTCTGGCCGATAACTTTGAAGTGCACTTCTTTGGTATCTGGTTCTATCTCCAGCCTCTCAATAGTTCCAAGAGTGGCGCACATCCCATATTTAATTTGCGCTCCCTCGAAGGCCGGGCCGGTAGCACAGGAGCTGGAAATAATCTTCTGGCGGTTGCCCAAGATAAGCTCGCCATTAGTGCCAATGTCAATGATGAGTACCATATCGCTCTGCTTGTACGGTTCTTCGGCAATGAGTACCCCGACGTTATCGGCTCCTACAAAGCCAGCCTCAATAGGAAGAACATGGATATAAGCCCCCGGCGAAATCCTGAGTCCTAAATCGCGGGCCTTTATATCCAGCGAATGATGCATAGCTGGAGTGAAAGGCGACAGGCCTAGATGGGAGGGGTTGATAGAAAGGAAGATATGATGCATACAGGTATTGCCGACAGCAGTCATATCAACGATATCGTTTCGCTTAATGCCGGCTTCAAGGGCTGCTCGCCCGGCAATCTGGTCAACGGCCTTAATAACCAACTGGTTTAGCTGCTCCAGACCATGGTCATTAGTCATAACATAGCTGATGCGAGACATTACATCTTCGCCATAAATTACTTGCGGGTTCATCATGGAATCGGTGGCAAGTACTTCGCCATTAGATAGATCGCAGAGGTAGCCAGCCATGGTGGTGGTGCCTATATCCACAGCTAAGCCATATCCTTTCTCCGCAAAACCAGGCTCTATCTTGATAACCTCTCTGTCCAGCCAAACTGTTACTGTAACTTTCCAATCACTGCAACGTATAGCTTTCTGCAAGTTGAGCAGCGCCTGATAGTCAATAGTCAGATTATCCAGGCCAAACCTTTGCTTAAGTTCAGCCTGCAGGCGCTCCCAGTCGCCCTGTGGATCCTCCAGGGTTGCCGGACTCAGTTCAACATAGTATTTCTTCACCGCCGGATTCAGGTTAATAGCCCTCTCTCGAGCCGCCTTGCGCACAATCTGCTTCCTTGCCTGGGTTTCCTCAGGAACAACGACCACAACATCAGCATGGACGCACGCTTGACAAGCTAACCGATAGCCGTCTAGTTCCTGCTGTCTGGTAAGAAATTTCCGCTCAGAATCCGTCACAGGAGACAGATTATTAGCTCCTGGTTCAACCTTGACCTTGCACTTGCCGCAGACACCTCTGCCCCCACAGATACTTTCCAGGCCAATGCCCAACTCCAGTGAAGCCTCTCTGATGGTTGCGCCTTCCTTGATATAGCCGCTGTTGCCTGACGGCTGAAAGGTGACTAAATGTTTACGTTTCTTGTCTCCTGTCACCCTTATTTTCTCTTGGGATATTCTTTCAGGCCTACACGGTCAAGCCAGGTCTTTTCCACCTTCTTGAGTTCCTTGACCAAATCCTCAGGCAACGGCTTTGGTTGGTGAGTCTCCAGTATCTTAATGGTCCTCTGGTTTAACAATTCCTCACAATCCTTTACCCCTTCCTTCTTGGTAAAGCTGCGGTCAAATATCCTTGGCACCCAGAACTTGCGGAAATGCTTCAAAGTATGGCTTTCAGCAAGATAATTCGATTTTGGCCCTAACCGCTCGATAAGCTCAAGGGGGAGAGTTTCATCATTGATTTCTATGCCGCCCATCAAAACCTTGACCATGTCAATAATCTCGTCGGCGAGAACCATGAGCTCCGCTGATAGTACGGTTGCATGATAAGTCAAGCCCACATCATGGACGAGGTCAGCCCCGGTCAATGCTGAGATAAGTATCTGGTAAGTGATTTCTGCCCCTGCTTGGGCGCCAATTACTTCAGCATCTATACAGCCGGCTGTGCCCCACATGGGAAGCCTATAGGAATGGCACAGCTCTGTTAGCGCCCCGACCATAAGACTCATTTCTGGAGCACCATAGGAATAAATTGTGGTTTTCATGTCCATGATTGAAGGTATCGAGCCATAGATAATGGGTGCTCCAGGATATTTGAGCTGCAGGACAACCAGTTGACTTAACACCTCGGCATTGGCAATAGCCAGGCAACCTGCAAAGGTAGCCGGGGTGGTTGCACCAGCCATCGGCATGCCATAGACAACATTGGGGATTCCTTTCTCAGCGCACAAAAGGCTTTTCTCCATAGCATCTTTTCCCTGAATCAACGGGCTAACTGGCTCAGATGAACCACAAAAAAACGGTTTCTTTCTCAACTGCTGCGCTCCACCAGCAACTATGGAGCACAGACCTATCATTTCCCTCAAGCTGGAAACATCGAGAACTTCGACAACTATCGGCTTGGAGCAATTAAGTATGAACTGGAGCAGGGTCACCTTATCAGCAATAGCCCCGGGCACAGTCGGGTGAGCCGTTGAGGTGTAGGACCATTCTATATTTGGCAGGGCATCAATCACTCTGGCGTTATCGGCGATATCTTCAACGTAACATATCCTTCGCTTTCTGGTATACGGGTCGAGAATATCGGGGCAATCGGGAAACCCACCGAAATGAGAACCGGTCTGTCCATTGAGGACTATCGCTGGTTGACCTTCACGTGTGTATAAAGTGATCATCTTGGGTGCTGTCCTCAATGCTTGCTCCGCCATATATGAAGGAATTTTTACCCTGTTGGGGTCGGATACATCCACACCAGCATCACCTAATATATCAATCGCCTCCTGACACTGGAATGCCACGCCCGTCCTTTCCAGAATTTGCAGAGTGGCGAAATGTAATTCCTCTATCTGTTTATCCGACAAGATGCGAAATTGAGGACTATTAAACTGGATATAATTTGCGCGCATAAACTCATACCTCCTTATATTTTTTCTAGCGCATAAATCCCGTTATTCTGGGGAGCCAGAGTGAAAGCTCCGGCCAATAGGTTGTCGCCAGAACACCCGGCAACATTCCAAATATTATCATGATCATGGTTGGCTTAAGCATGCTCTTCATATCAGTATTGGCTACACGTGCCCCCAAATAAAGGAGAGGTGCGGTGGGTGGTGTCATACATCCCATGCCCAGGTTGGTGCCTATAATGGCGGCAAATTGGAGGGGATTAACACCTAGTTCCCTCATAAGGGGCATGAGCAGCGGTGTAGTTAAGGTAATGCCGCTGACATCGTCCATTATCATGCCAACGAAGATCAGGAATATGTTGACCATGAGTAGTATTATGTACTTATTTTCTGAGATTCCCAATATCAGAGCAGCAATTTGGTGGGGCAAGTTCTCCCTCACGAACAATTGGCTCAGAATCAGGGCAAAGAAGAACATGACCATTACCACCCCGGAAGTGGTAGCAGTATCTACCAGAACATGACCCAGTCTCTTTACATTTAAACCACGGTAGGCAAAAAGAGCTACCGGGATAGCATAAATCACCGACACGGCGGCAGCCTCAGTGGGGGTGAATATCCCACCGTAGATACCGCCCAGAATGATAACTGGCATCATCAAGGCGAAAAAAGCACCCTTGCCCCTTCTGCCTACTTCCACAGTCCTTTCCTTCAAGCTCATCTTCGGTGGCGTCACCAGGGGAGTTTGACGAAGCAGCCACCAGTTAACCAGGCACAGAGTTATCGTAGTAAAGATGCCTGGGCCCACAGTAGCTAAGAAACAGGCGGCTATTGATTGCTCAGCTAACCAGCCGTAGATTATCTGGTCTATGCTAGGGGGGATCAGTAATGCCAGCACCGATGCGCAGCTTATCAGTGCTGCGCTGTGACCTATAGGGTAGCCCCGCTCATTCATCTGAGGGAACATTATGCTACCGATGGCACAAAGAGCTGCAGAAGCCGACCCGGAGATGGCGCCAAAGACAGCACAGGCTACTACTCCGACTGCTCCTAGCCCTCCCTTAACTCTACCTATAAAAACCTCGATGAACCCGACTAAGCGTTCACCAATTCCTCCCTCGCCCATTATGCCACCAGCCATTATGAACAGAGGCATAGCTAGCAATATTAGCGAATTCAGTTTGTAGTAGCCAAAATATAGGGCCATCGAGGGGTCATAATTGCCAGCAAGCAGCATAAAAACCATGGATGTGGCGAAGCAGAAGGGAACAGGCACACCAATTATCAACAGGACGACCAAAATCGCTATGCCAATCAATGAAACCGGCGCCATTGCTTACTTCTCCTCCGCTGATGCAACATTTAGCTGCCGCAGAGTGCGCACGCGGTCGATGAGTTCAATAAGAAAGTAGAACGTCATCAATATCATCCCAAAGAAGACAGCGCTTTGCGAGTATACCATCGGGATGAACAGTGTGGCCGACAGCTGGCCCGCGGTGACGCCAAATATGAAGAAATCTAACCCCCATTTACACAGATAAAGAGCCACGCCGAAGCTAACAAAGCTGGCTACGACTCTTGCGATGGACACAGGTCGGGGCTTTTTTACTATCACCTCGACAACCTCTGCCTTTATGTGCGTTCGCTTATAAGAACCATAGGACGCCCCGATGAAGTATAGCCACATAGCGCCAAGCGGAATTATCTCCTCAATGCCCATGAGCGGCTTGTGGAAGACATAGCGCAGCATTACCTCGACAAACATAAATACTGAAATGAACACAGATGTTAAAATCAGAATAATTTGCTGCAACTTGTCCATTCCCTGCCAGATTGCCCCTCTAGCTCCTTTAATCATATGCTCCTTTCCACTGGCCCATTTCACTCAATCAGGGGAATCCCTAAACAGAACCCCCCTGATCGGGCTATTCAAACTGATGAAGGTGAAAACTCACCTATGCATTAGCTACGACGTAGTCCACAATGTCACTGCCAATTACATCCACCAGCTGCGGCCAGACATCGCTGCGGATGGCATCCTGCATCTTCTTCATCTCTGCATCGGTGGGTATTAACACCTCAGTGCCGTAGTCCGTGAATTTCTGCAGATACTCCAGGTCTTCATCCTCGGCAGCTTCGAAGCGCCCTGCTGCCTCCCGTGCGCAGGCATCCAGGATGATTTTCTGGTCTTCGGCCGACAGCCCATCCCAAACCTGTTTGCTTATCTGGAAGAACCACCCCTCCATGTGATCCTTATACCAGATGAGGTATTTGGAGACGTCTCGTATGTGTGCCCAGTTGAGATACGGGGTGCCACCAACTTCGGTGTCCACTACACCGGTCTGCATAGCGGTAAATAGCTCAGCCCAGGCGACGGGGGTTGGAGTATAGCCCATGCGTTTCGACCATAGCTCGGCCGACTTGCAGGGCCATATTCTCATCTTCATCTTCTTGTCAACATCTGGGTCCATGGGGCTAGGCGGGAGATTCTTGGCAAAGCTGCAGCATCCGAAGCCCATAGGCCACGCACCTAACAGTTTGATCCCTGTGCCACACGTGAGGTCATCCAGCAGACCATACAACCAGCCATCGGGAGAGCTATAAGCAGCTTTGGCTTCATCCCAGTTTGTGGTTAGCAATGGGCAATAAACCACATTGAGGCGTGGGTCATAATCCGTGGCCAGACAACTATTTGTCATCTCGATCGTACCCCTCTTTAATTCACCGCAGACCTCGATCCAGTCGCCCAGCGCCTGGCCGGGGTAAAAATCGATGACGATACGCCCATTAGACTTCTCTTCGATTTCCTTAATTACAGCTTTATCAGATTGGCAACTGGCAGCATCCTCAGGGTTAATATCAGCGAATCGCCAGTGATAGGTTGGCTTTTCGCCGCCAGGTGCTGCTCCTTCCTCAGCACCAGGCGCACATCCAGGTATCAATGAAATGAGTAATACGGCTGCGATCCCGAGCCCTACTAGAATTTGCCATTTTCTCGACATTTCTGATTCCTCCTTTCTCTACATAATTTACTTTATTATCCCCTTGCTTTCTAAATTATTACATCTTCCTTTTCCCTCCTTTTGCGTTACTAGCTGTCGCTGACTCAGCTTATCGCTTATCCTCTCTTAGGATACTCCTTTAAGCCTACACGCTCAAGCCAGGTCTTTTCTACCTTCTTGACTTCCTTGACCAAATCCTCAGGCAGAGGCTTAGGTTGGTGAGTCTCCAGTATCTTAATGGTCCTCTGGTTTAACAATTCCTCACAATCCTTTACTCCTTCCTTCTTTATGAAGCTGCGGTCAAATATCCTTGGCACCCAGAATTTGCGAAAGTGCTTCATGGTATGGCTTTCAGTGAGATAATTTGATTTCGGCCCTAACCGCTCAATAAGGTCAATGGGCAAAGTCTCACCATTGATTTCTATGCCGCCCATCAACACCTTGACCATATCAATAATCTCATCGGCAAAGACCATGAGCTCTGCAGCCTGCACCGTTGCATGACGGAACACACCTACATCATGGACAAGGTCAGCTCCAGCTAATGCCGAGAGAAGTATCTGATAGGTGATTTCTGCTCCCGCCTGAGTGCCAATTACCTCAGCGTCTGTGCAGCCGGCTGTGCCAAACATAGGCAGCTTATAGTAATGGCACAACTCTGTTAGCGCCCCTACCATAAGACTCATCTCGGGAGCTCCATAGGAAAAGATGGTAGTTCTCATGTCCATAATAGAGGGTATGGAACCGAAAATAACCGGTGCTCCAGGGCGTTTAAGCTGCAGGACGACCAGTTGACTCAATATTTCAGCATTGGCAATAGCCAGACAACCGGGGAAGGTGGCTGGAGCAGTGGCACCGGCCATCGGCATGCCATACACAACATTTGGGATTCCTTTCTCAGCGCACAGAAGGCTTTTCTCCATGGCATCTTTCCCCTGAATCAAAGGACTAACTGGCTCAGATGAACTACCAAAAAAAGGCTTCTTTCTTAACTGCTCCTCTCCACCGGCAACAATGGAGCACAGGTCTATCATTTCCCTCAGGCTGGAAACATCAAGGACTTCAACAATTATCGATTTGGAGCAATTAAGTATGAATTGGAGCAGGGTTACCTTATCCGCAATAGCTCCAGGCACAGTCGGGTGAGCTGTGGAGGTGTAAGACCATTCTATATTTGGCAGAGCGTCAATCAACCTGGCATTATCAGCGATATCTGCAACGTAACATGTCCTTCTTTTTCTGGTATATGGATCTAATATCTCGGGGCTGTCAGGACAACCACCGAAATGAGACCCAGTCTGACCATTGAGGACTATCGCTGGCTCCCCCTCTCGTGTGTATAAAATAACCATCTTCGGCGCTGTTCTCAGTGCCTGCTCCACCATATAAGAGGGGATTTTTACCCTATTGGGGTCGGATACATCAGCACCAGCATCACCTAATATGTCAATTGCCTCCTGACACTCAAATGCCACCCCCGTCCCTTCGAGTATTTGTAGGGTGGCAAAATGCAATTCCTCTATCTGCTTATCCGATAAAACGCGAAACTGTGGGCTTCCATACTGAATATAGTTTGCACGCATAAATACATGCCTCCTTAGGATTTCACTACTCTGCCAGTAACTTCTTCACCAATTCCACAGCAGAGCCCGCCTCTGGTGCATAGCCATCTGCTCCTATTGACCTGGCATACTGCTCATTGATAGGTGCTCCACCAACCATGACCTTTACCTCTTTACGTAATCCCTTCTCTTTCAGCAAGTCAATTGTTTTTCCCATGTTGGGCATCGTTGTCGTTAACATAGCAGACATGCCAAGAATATCAGGCTTGTGCTCTTCTATGGCTTGGGCAAATGCATCAGCCTTTACATCAGTACCAAGGTCGGTAACTTCATATCCATTACCTTCAAGCATAAACCCAACTATCCTCTTCCCTATGTCGTGAATGTCTCCTTCAACCGTGCCTATAACCACACTCCCCAGCGCCTTTTCGCCTGATTCGGTTAATAATGGCTTGACTATATCAAGCCCTTGATGCATGGCATGAGCGGACATTAATACCTCAGGGAGAAACATGTCTCCCGCCCCAAAACGCTCGCCAACAACACTCATCCCCCCGATGAGCCCTTTTGCCAGGATGTCTCGCGCTTCAGCCCCTTCGTTCAGTGCCCTGTTGACCTCGGCTTCAACCGCACTCCCGTCTCCTTTTATGACGCCTTCGTTTAGAGCATCATATGAAACCATTTACTTTACCTCCTTCTGGTTTTGTTATACGCTGGTCGAAATTGCTATTATATATTTCTCATAAGTTATATTTCAATGTGCCCTGCACCTTGACGCCGCTTACGATACACGTCCCTACTCATATGGGTAATTAGGTGATTTCATGCTCTCCCTGTATGTTGCCATTTCCTCATCTGAGATCAGGCCCTTCTCTTTGTAGTACTTCCTGGCCTGTTCTAGTATCCTCTCTATATCCTCCTCTTGGCCGGGAGTTAATGGTGTTGGCTTATGTGTCGCCAGTATCTCGGCCATTCTTTCCCTGGCATAATCAAGGCAGCTCTTCTTCCCTGATTTCAACCATTCGGGGTAAGTCAATCTGTCGGCTGCCCTGGGCACAAATTGCTCCCGCTTCCACCATTTTCTGGTGTGGGCCTTATTCAGGAAGTGGCCTGGAATTGGACCGACTTCCTCTATCAAGTCTATTGCCAGGGTTTCGTCGTTTACAGTAATACCTTCGACGAAGCGCCCTATCATACCGGCTAAATCATCGTCCAGTATGGCCTGCAGCGGATGGTCTGTGAGTTCGCCATGTACACTGCCGTGTAATAGCAGCGTATTTGCGCCAGATAAGCCGGCAACCAAAGCGCGGAGGGCTTTCTCGTAGCCACATTGGTAATCCGGCTTCTTGGAGTT
>Ga0209121_10000398_pt1 | contig 45364 bp, 39 predicted proteins | sample Cruoilmetagenom3_FD_187292 | JGI IMG/M metagenome (GOLD analysis project Ga0209121, IMG submission 187292) | Oil polluted marine microbial communities from Coal Oil Point, Santa Barbara, California, USA - Sample 3 (SPAdes) (version 2) | ecosystem: Environmental > Aquatic > Marine > Oil seeps ... | reverse complement strand
CTTCATAAACGCCGAGAACACGATACCTTTTTGTCCCTCGGATAACGACGATGAAGCCAGTGTTCGCTGGGTGATGTACTGATTCAGGCCCCAGTAGTAGAAGTTCGGTATCCACAAGCCGAGCATAAGTGCCGTATAAGGCAGCACTTTGTCATCCTTGGGCAGGAACATATTCATTCTGACCTTGTTCAGTTGCCAGAACCGGTCGATAGCACCGGTATCCTGTGCGAAAGTTTTAACTCCGACCGCCCCGGTTTTGACGTTCTCTATGAAAGCAAGCCCATCGGTTGCTGAGCCGAGTTTCTTGAATGCGTACAGCATGACGACGGCGCTGCCGAGAATCAATGCGCTTCCCTGAATCAGGTCGGCCCATGCACAGGCTTTAAGACCGCCGGCGGTAACATAAACCATCGCGATAAAACCGATTACAATAGCCGCCTGCAACAATGAAACATCCCGGCCCATCTTTCCGGCCATGGTCTGTATTGTCAGGGCGCCGGAATATGTCACCGAACCGAGAAGTACAAGATAAAGAAAGATAGTTCCGACCGCCATAATAGTGCGGGCCGCGGCGTTGTAGCGTACTTCGAGAAACTCGGGCATTGTATAGATACCCGCCCTCAGGAAATATGGCAGAAAGAAGAATCCGACCACAACCAGCGTGATAGCCGCCATCCACTCGTAGCTGGCTATCGCCAGGCCGACATGACTGGCTGCGTTGCCGCTCATGCCCACCAATTGTTCCGATGAAATGTTGGCGGCGATCAGCGAGAATCCGATCAGCCACCATTTCAGGCCGCGGCCTGCCAGGAAATAGTCTTCGCTCGTCTTTTCGTGACGGCTCTTCCAAAGTCCGATTGTGATTACTGCGGTAATGAAGCCCACAAACACCGCAATATCGAGAAAGCTGAATACCATAATAACTCCTTTCCTTATTATTTTTATCCTTACACAAATCGTTATGGTTTAACTATCGTATGGGATATTTTATGTACAAATACTCAAAAAATCATCAATTTTCTAATAAAAAATACTTATCATGAGCGACGTTACCCGCATATTAGCAGCCATCGAGAAGGGCGATGCCCGGGCTGCGGATGAGCTGCTTCCTCTTGTCTATCAGGAACTGCGTCATTTGGCCGCCCAGAAGATGTCGCATGAGCCGCCGGGCCAGACGCTCCAAGCCACGGCACTCGTCCATGAGGCCTATATCAAGCTGGTGGGCGCCGAAGCGCAGAATTTCAGCGGACGCACCCATTTCTTCTCCGCCGCAGCAGAAGCGATGCGGCGAATCCTGATCGATAACGCCCGCCGCAAACAACGCCTCAAGCACAGCGGTGGCCGGCAAAAAATCGATCTCAATGATACTGAGATTGTTATTGGAGCACCATCGGACGATCTTATCGCGCTGAATGAAGCCCTTAAAAGGCTTGCAAAGATGGACAGGGTAAAAGCCGACCTGGTCAAACTCCGTTATTTTGCCGGGCTGACACTCGAACAGGCGGCCTGCCTTCTCAATCTGCCGGAGAGGACAGCTAAAAGGTATTGGGCCCACACCCGGGCCTGGCTGTACCGGCAGGTTAAAGAAGAACTGTAGCGAAAGCGGAGAAAAAAAACTTCTTTTTTCATAAGAATTATGGCCCGAAACCGGCCCGAACGGCGCATTACTTAATATGGGCAAAGAATAAGACGGTGAAAGGCCTGATAAGGTAGCAAAAAATCATGGCAACAGAAAATTTCAAAGAGGCAGGTGAAATTTTTCAAAATGCGATTGAAATAGAAGATCCGGCAAAAAGAGCCCAATATCTGGAAAATGCCTGCAAAGAGAATCCAAAGCTACGGGCGGAAGTAGAGGCTTTGCTCAAAGCTCATGAAAAAGCCGGCAGCTTTTTAGATGTACCTGATTTGGACCCGGATGTTACGCTGGACGAATCTCCCATCTCCGAAGGCCCCGGCACGAAAATCGGGCGGTATAAACTTTTGGAGAAGGTGGGAGAAGGTGGTTTCGGTGTGGTTTATATGGCTGAGCAGACCAAGCCTATCAATCGAAGGGTTGCCCTTAAAATTATCAAATTGGGTATGGACACCAAATCCGTCATTGCTCGATTCGAGGCCGAACGCCAGGCTCTGGCGATGATGGACCATCCTAATATCGCCAAGGTGTTCGATGCCGGGGCTACCGATACGGGCCGGCCATACTTTGTGATGGAGCTGGTCAAGGGCATACCTATAACCGAATACTGCGACAAGAACAATCTCGACACTCGGCAGCGTTTGGAGCTTTTTGTCGATGTCTGCAAGGCCGTTCAGCATGCGCATCAAAAAGGAATCATCCACCGCGACATTAAGCCTTCGAATGTGCTGATTACACTGCACGATGGCAAACCGGTTCCGAAAGTGATTGATTTCGGCATCGCCAAGGCTACTGCGCATCGACTCACGGAAAAAACGGTCTTTACCCGGTTTGCCCAGATGATAGGTACGCCGGAGTATATGAGCCCCGAACAGGCGGAATTCAGCGGGCTTGATATTGACGCCCGCAGCGATATCTACTCGCTCGGCGTTCTGCTTTATCAGCTACTGACCGGGGTTACTCCGTTCGATGCAGAGAAGCTGCGTGAAGCGGGGTACGGCGAAATGCAGCGGATCATCCGCGAAGATGAGCCGGACAAGCCTTCGATCAGGCTAAGCGCGATGGGCGAGGCGTTGACTGACGTCGCCAAGCACCGCAAAGTCAGCCCGGATTTGCTGCGGAAGCTTCTGCGTGGCGATCTGGACTTGATTATCATGAAGACGCTGGAGAAGGACCGGACGCGGCGGTACGAGAGAGCCGTCGAATTAGCTGCCGATGTCGAACGGCATCTCAATAACAAACCAGTGCAGGCGGCGCCGCCGAGCATAACTTACCGGTTGCGTAAGTTTGTTCGGCGCAATCGTGTAGCAGTAATAACCGTTTCTTTAGTTGCGGCCGCTTTGGCTATTGGCGCAGTAGCTACGACGCTGACTTTTTTAAGCTCAGAGCGTTTAACGGGGAAGATTGAACAGCCGACGCCTAATTACCGCCTTGTCCTTGATGACCAAATGGCCGGCATGCCTGTTGGTATATGTGACTTCTCGCCCGACGGTGACCGGATTGTATTTCAAGCTAAGAACAATTTATACATCACCGACCAGACCGCAACCATTAAACGACCGCTTCTCGATGATTTAGGGGAATGGGAGCAGGTCCTTTGGACGCGCTGGTCACCCGATGGCCGGTTAATTGCCTATACGCTAAGGAGAGAAACGCCGCCGGATTCGGGTGCAGAGATCGTAAGCGCCATTTTTGTCCTCAATCCTGACGGTGGAGCGCCTCGGCAGATCGGTCCCGATGTGACGAACCGAGTGATTTTTTCGATCTTTTGGACACCTGATGGCCATCTGACCTACCACACCAACGAATATACTCGCACGCTTACACTGTACGGCAATGAAGTTAGGTCCTTCTCAAGGAAAGAATTGCCTTATGTCGCCCGTGAGCTGTGGGGACGTGGTTATTCGCCGAATGGACGTTGGTTCGTGTCTAACCGGAGGAAGAAAAACGAGTCTGGCTCGAATCTCTGTATTCTTCCCGTTTCGGGAGGCCCAGACCGTCGTCTCACTAACCTGCCGGGGTCCAGCAAGGGTCCCACATGGGCCCCTGACGGCCGTACCCTCTACTTTGTCTCGGGGAGAACCGATACATTGAATATCTGGAAACTCTCCATGGACCAGGAAAATGGCCTTGCGACAGGCGAGCCCCGGCAAGTGACATTTTTCAAAGATACGGTTGTCCTGGACCCCAAGGTGCTTGGCGACGGCAGTCGCATCGGCTTTAGCATGTTCAAAGTAAATACATCCATCCAGGTGGCGGACTCTTCATCGCCGCAGGAATCCCGTACGCTGGTTCGTTGTAGCGAGTATTCGCCGGAACTGTCACCGGATGGACAAACTGTCTATTATGTGAACGACTCGCCGGGTGAAGAGGGAATATATGCCGTGCCGTGCCAGGGAGGCGTACCGCGGCGATTGACCGAGAGTCTTCCCCACCATGGAAAGCACTATCGCAGCTTCGAACTCTCCGGCGATGGTCAGACCCTTGCGTACTCGACCAAACTCGGCAACGAGCATGGCCTTTTTACAATAGCGGCAAGTGGAGGAGAGCCGAAATTTTTGGTGCAAATTACAAAAGAAAAGACATCGTACGTGGTGCCGCAGTGGTCTCCTGACAGCTCTGAGTTGGCATACGCGGACGGCAACGATCTTTACGTCATTGCCGCTGCCGGCGGAAAACCCCGCAAACTCGCCCATGTGAGCCACGGCTGGGAGGAGTACTCCGTCCGCTGGTCACCTGATGGCAAGTTCATCGCTGTCTTTGGCATGCCCAAGTACAGGTCTAACGCTGTTTTCGTGGTGCCTGCCTCCGGCGGCGAGCTGCGGCAACTGACGTCTGCCGACGAGTGGAAGGAAGGGCTTGAATGGCACCCGGACGGCCAGCGTCTGACGTATCACATGTCCCGGTATGACAGTGAGACGCATCAGGTCTACCTGGATGGCCGGGAGCCCACCTTGCTCGTTAACGCTCCTGATGTCTGGGAGTTTGTCGGCAGGTGGGCACCGGACGGCCGTCGCTTCTTCTTAGGTGAAGTTTTGGGATCTGGAAAAAGTTCGGGCATGTACGTTTATGACGAATCCTCCGGCAAGACAACACTCGTATCAGGTTCTGGAGAGAATACAGGCGTTCCATGCTTCAGTGGTGATGGAAAGGCAATGATCTGGTGGGAAACTAGGGAAACAAGCACTCAGACCTGGATAATGGAGGACTTCCTGCCGGAATCCACAGCCGGTGAGTGAGGTCAGTAATAACCAGGGGCGGAACAAATCGGACGTCCCGCCCCCTTAATCCTTCATAAGTGAAAGGTTGCGCTTGGATACTGCGCTCTCTTTCAAAGGAGGTAATGCCAATGAGGTAAATGACAAGGTTTGCCAGGGCTTGTCAGCAATATATCTGGCAGTTGTGTAATAGGTGTATATGTGTTTTTCAAAGGTAACTTTTGTAAAGATTCCAATCAAAAAGGAGAAAATTACGATGAAAACAAGAATGAAAAAACTAATTTCAATCAGTACCATTCCTGTGCTTGCGCTGGCATTGCTGTTGGTTTTAGGCACAGTTTTGGCGGACGATGGGGCGATAGAGGCCCAAAACCCGGCCCCATCGCTTACAGGTGCAACCAAGTATGACTTCTTCGGTGCTGATGATCCCCCGACAGTCGATGCCGAGGGAAGAGTACTTTGCTGGAAAGGACCTATTAGCGGAGACATTGAGGGAGTAATGTTATGGTGGTTCGATATGGATCGTTTTGTGACGATCGGACAGGTATCCCACTGGGTAGACAGGTGGGAAATCTGGAGTGATGACCCCCTGGAGAATCCAGAAGCAGCCGTCTTGCTCCTGGCCGGAGACGAGGCAGGTACAACCACAGCTCCGCCTGGAGAAGATGGGTTTTGGTGGGGGAAAGGCATAGTCACAGAAGCGAGTACGGAATTCGAGGTTTGGATTGGTCGCCAGATGTACGACGGTGGAAATGTTAAGTGGGCCGCCCCTGGATTACCAGACTGCGGCGAGGGCACATTCCGAATCAATCTAATCTTTGACTTTAACGGGGACGGAAAGGTGGACAACGAAGACATCAGCATAATAGCTGGCTACTGGAATACGGGTGAACCATTGTGTGATATTAGCCCGGCACCTCTCGGAGATGGTATAGTAGATGCCCAGGACCTGCTCGTCCTTACTGAGTATTTGACGAAGGCAGATGTCGAAGCCGACATCGCTGCAATCAATGAGATTTTGGACAACTATGCTCTCGCTATGATAGCTGGAGATTTAGACCTTTGGATGTCCTTTTATACAGATGACACGATAAAGATGGCACCGGACGGACCTGCCGCTTTCGGAAAAGAGGAGTTACGGGCAATGATGAAGCCCCTCTTCGATAACTTCACATTCGAGGAGATGGCCATTTTTGACGTGGAAATTCAGGTAGCTGGCGACTGGGCATTTTGTCGTTGTAATTTCACAGCAACAATGACTCCCAAGGCAGGGGGCGAGCCACTTTATATGGATGCCAAAGACTTGTGCACCTACAAAAGACAGGCCGATGGTTCCTGGAAGATTTACTGGGATTGCTGGAACAGCAATGTACCACCAGCAGCACCACCAGTGGAGTAATAAACCAAGCTGGTTGCAATAGACGCCCAGCAGCACCGGGAAAACGCAGGACATAAAGTACAATTCGTATAACAAAACTGAAGGGCTGTGAGTATATCACTTGCAGCCCTTTTATATTCTTGGGATAAAGAAGGTAAGTTCGAGTAATCTGAATTAATCAGGCTGACGTTTGTATTACTCAAAAATTCGCATCAAAGTTTGCTAACGTTAATTTTTGAAGGATTTGTGTGCCTTAATGCCTTAAATTTTTTTACTGCGGTTTTATCAACATCTACATCCCTTAATGCTCAATTTTTTTGAAGATTTAACCCGGTTGGGTCATTTGTTCAAATTTTCAAAGATATTTCTAAAGGAATTCGAGGGATTCACGATAAGTTAATTAGACACATTGGTGCGATATATCGCACAATAATTGGTAACTGCTAACAGGGGGATCGAAAGCTGCTGAGTGGCTGAGTATATTATAACAACAGTAGGGGGTGATAGCATCGGGGAGGGTGGCGCATACAACAGCGGAAAAAAGTTTATCGGTCTTGAGCTTGATATCCTCGGCGAGACGTTGAATTTTCGCATTGGTATCGGCAAAGACCGGGCGAGGCTGGCCGACATAGTCCCTCTGGCCCGCACAGTTTGCGCCGGTATTACCGACATTGTCGTTGAACGCACACGCAACGATGGAGCCCGCATACCGTGCAGCAAAGGCTGCTCACCCTGTTGCAGCCGGTACCTTGTGCCGCTGTCGGTTCCGGAGGCCCTTAGGTTCAAGGAGGATATCTCGATGTTATCGGCACATCGACAAGAATCCATCTGGAGGTCATGTCTTCTTTCGGCACGCCTTATCCTGAGTCAAAAGCCCCCGAAGCCGTTTATGCGTAAAGCGGAAGAAGTATCCCCGGCCAGCCCCGTTGACCTGAATCTTGTGTCAAACTGGTATATGAGTTTGAAGCTGCGATGCCCTTTTCTGTATAACCATTTATGCAGCATTTATGACCAGAGGCCGCTGGCGTGCAGGGAGCATTTTGTCACCGGTTCGGTTAGGGCGTGCAGGGGCCAGCGAGGTTTCGCGGAAGTAGTTGAGATGCCGGTCCAGATGCCGAACGTCCTCGGTCAACTGGCAAGCGAGCTGGAGGGTACGCCTGCGGAGGCCGTGATTCTGCCGCTGGCGCTGGTCTGGTGCGAGGAGAACCCGGAGCGTGCCGAGCGAACCTGGCCGACTTCGACAATGGTCGAGCGGTTCGTTGAGATTGTCAAGACGATGGCGTGCAGGAATTTACCGACCGTCGCCGCACGAAGAAAGGCAATTATCGGTCTTTCAAAAAAGCGCCGGGCAGCAAGTCAATTATGTCAGTCGTTATCAGGCTGACCCGGCCGAATTTTTCCGCCGCGATATCCCCAGCCAGACCGTGAATGTAAACGCCGAGAACCGCGGCATCGAAGTTACTCAATCCCTGGCCGAGCAGGGCGGTTATCACTCCGGTTAACACGTCTCCCGAGCCGGCGGTGGCCATACCGGGATTGCCTGTTTTGTTGATATAGACTTTCTCGCCGTCGGTCACTACCGTCCCGGCCCCCTTTAAGACGACGATGGTGTTTGTCCGCTGTGCCAGTTGCAACGCCTGCTGTTGGCGTTTGTCGGGCAGCTCTTCACGCAGCAGGCTCGACCAGAGCCGTTTCATTTCACCCGGATGCGGCGTGAGAATCAGCTTTGCCTTTAGTCCGGCGGGCCAGTTTTTCAAACCGGCAAGGTTATTCAGGCCGTCGGCGTCTATGACCAGCCTTAAATTCTCCTGATCGAGAAGCTGTTCGAGCATCGAACGCAGTGCTCCGCTCGTGCCGATACCCGGCCCGAACGCCACGGCGTCGTTTTGCCCGGCTGCTTCAAGTACGGCGTGGATCGCCTTTGCGGAGATTCGCCCGTCGCCGTCTTCGGGCAGGGCAATCGTCGTGAAGGACGGCTCTATCGCAGCGACGATTGGCAGAACGCTTTTCGGCGTGGCCACCCTGACAAGCCCGGCGCCCGCCCGCAAGGCCGCCCGCCCGGCCAGCGCCGCCGCTCCGCTCATCCCGACGCTGCCGGCAATAATACAGACCTTGCCGTAATCGCCCTTGTGACCGTCAATAGCTCTTGGCTCTAATCCTGGAATAGTGTCAACTATTTGCATCGTATGTTCCTTCTTTAGAATCCGGGCCTTTGATAAATACGAGGAAAAAGTATTTTAATCAAACAGATTTCTCGACTCCGCTACGCTGCGCTCGAAATGACGCGGGGACGTTTCGCACAGTGCCTATCTGCTAAATGTTCTATCCACTTTTTCCTTCGATTTTCTTGTTTATCAGTGTGGCGGTGACTGCGGCGGAGAAGCCGTTATCGATATTTACAATGGTAAAGCCCGTGGCACAACTCAGTATCATTCCAATTTCGATCAACGCATACATCGTCATACCGAACGCAGCAAAAACGCCCAACTGTCACCCCGAGCGCAGCCGAGGGGTCTATTTAACAAATCCGCGAAGCGGTTCCTCTGAAACCTGTCTTTAATCATACCAACCTTCACTTAAATCGTTCCACGCAGGATTCTGCGAATCAATAAGTTTCACCTTTTTCTCGCGTCTCCATGCTTTAATTTGTTTTTCGCGGTTAATAGCAGAAGCCGGATTGGCAAAATTTTCAACATAAAGCAACCGGTCGATAGAATATTTATCAGTGAAACCAGGCGCTAAATGATTCTTGTGTTCGAGAACTCTCCTTTTAATATTATTGGTCATTCCTACATGTAATGTCCCGGATTTACTTGCCATTATATAAATATAGAATGTTTTGTCCTTCACATCTTTGTAGCCATTTTATGCTTATAATAAATAGAGTTAAATAGATTTCTCGGCTTCGCTCGAAATGACGGTGGCTTGCTCGATTTTCTTGTTTATCAGTGTGGCGGTGACTGCGGCGGAGAAGCCGTTATCGATGTTTACGGCGGTGACGCCGGCGGCGCAACTATTTAGCATCGTCAAGAGGGCCGAGAGTCCCTCGAAGGCCGAGCCGTAGCCGACGCTGGTGGGTACCGCGATGACCGGGCAGCTCATAAGGCCGCCAACCACGCTGGCCAGAGCGCCTTCCATTCCCGCTACGACAATGACGACGTTCGCCTTCTGGAGTTTCGGCAGGTGTTTGAACAATCTGTGCAGGCCCGCGACTCCCACGTCGCAGATTAATTCCGTTCGCTGGCCCATGATCTCGGCGGTGACTTGCGCCTCGGTCGCAACGGGCAAATCGGCGGTGCCGGCGGTGACTATCGGCAGAACGGTCTTTGAAGACGGCGGCTCTTTCTGCTCCAGGATAATGGCCCTAGCTAGTTTCTCGTAGCGAACGTTAGGGAACTTCTTCGATTTTTCCAGAGCCTCGAAAACATCAGGCTCGGCCCTGGTAGCCAGAACGTTATTGCCTTTGGCGGCGAGACTTTCGAATATCTTGATTATATGCTCGGTGGTCTTGCCGGGGCAGAAGATAACTTCCGGAAAACCCCGCCGGATCTGACGATGGTGGTCGAGGCACGCAAATCCCAAATCCTCGAACGGCAGATGCCGGAGTTTCTCGACCGCCTGGTCGATACTCAACTCATCATTCTTGACCTGTTCCAGCAATTTTTTTATCTGTTCAGCCTGAATGTTTCACCTCTTAGCTACGAACTACTTGCTTTTGGCTCGAGCGTTAAATCTGCGAAAAGCCCGGCCTTGAATTTATAATACGCCAGAGAGGCTACCATAACCGCGTTGTCAGTGCAATATTGTTTTGGTGCGACCAGGAGCTTTACAGGCGGCGTGGACGAGTCACACTTTTCCTGCAGGGCCGTTCGCAGGCTGCTGTTTGCCGCGACGCCGCCTCCCAGTAGTATGGTTTTAGCATCGATTTTTTTGGCGGCTCGCCTGGTTTTTTTAACGAGAACGTCAATCACCGCGGCCTGAAACGACGCGGCGATATCGGCGATTTCCCGCCGGCTCATCGAATCTACTTTGTTTTCGCCCTTCATATCCTGGCCCCGGCAGTAATACAGCACGGCGGTTTTTATACCGCTGAATGAAAAATCCAGCGAATCGCGCCCCAGCATCGAGCGTGGAAAATCGATTGCTTTCGGATTTCCATCCACCGCCGTCTTTTCGATGCTTGGCCCTCCGGGGTAGGGCAGTTTCAGGATGGTCGCGACTTTATCGAAGGCCTCGCCGGCGGCATCGTCTATCGTGGAGCCCAGAAGTCTCGGTTCCAGCGGCGAATGATAATCATAAAGGCTCGTATGCCCACCGGAAACAATCAGGGCTGCGGCCGGCATCTCCAGACTCTCGGCGGACATAATCGCCGACTGGAGGTGGGCGTGCAGGTGATTGATTGCGATAAGCGGCTTGTCCCAGGCGAAGCTGAGCGTCTTGGCGGCGGTTACTCCCACTATCAGGGCAATAGTCAGCCCCGGCTGATTCGCAATAGCGATTGCGTCAATATCATCCTTAGCTATGCCGGCCTCATCCATCGCCTCTTTTATAACGGGATATATTTTCTCGATATGCGCCCGGGATGCGATTTCGGGAACGACGCCGCCGTACTTCTCGTGCAGCTTAGTCTGCGAGGCCACCACGGACGATTTTACAACCTTGCCGTCAGCAACCACGGCCGCGGCGGTCTCATCGCAACTGGTCTCGATACCCAATATATTCACAGATTTACCCTGCATAGAGTTGGATATTAGCTGAATAAGCAGCGACTGTCAATATTCCTGGAATATCCCTTTGCAGTGCATAAAGTATGCCACTTTCTCTTGTTGTGGGGGTAATAACATGTTATTCTGTTTGGACTTGATTTTTAAATCTGCAATGAACAAAGGTTATGTATGAGCGAGGAGCTTGAAGTACTGAACATAGTCAGTTGGCGATTAAATGAAGCGGAAATTCCTTATATGATTTCCGGTTCCATCGCGGCGAATTATTATACTGTTCCGCGAATGACCAGGGACATAGATATAGTAATTGAATTGAAACAAGAGGATATCGGTAAATTTGTCGCTCTTTTTGAGAAAGATTTTTATTTAAATAGAGAAACGGTTACGAATGAAGTTTCTCGTCAAGGTATGTTTAACTTAATTCATAATCGGTATGTTGTCAAAATAGACTTCATCATTAATAAGTCTTCTGCATATCAGCAAGCCGCATTTTCCCGCAGGAAACAGGTTCTAATAGACCAAAGCCCTATGTGGTTCGTCTCTGCCGAAGACCTGGTCATATCCAAGCTGCTCTGGGCAAGAAACAGCCATTCTGAAATGCAGCTCAAAGATGTAGCAAATCTGATGGAAACAGTTGATAATTTAGACTCGGAATATATCAATAATTGGATTCGAGAACTGGCATTGGAACATATATACAAAGAGGCAAACGATGTTCGACACGCATCCTGATATTACAATTTGGTTTCGAGATTTAATAATGAGCAAGACCGGCCAGCAGCGTTTGCTTATGGGTTGCTCCATGTACGATACCGCTAAGCAAATTGTGCGAAGCGCCATCTATAACAACCGGCCGGAGATAACGGAAGAGGAAATTAAAAAAGAGATATTTTTGAGATTCTACGCGCAGGATTTCAGCCGGTTCGACAGGGAAAAGTTTCTTTCATCGCTTGCGGCGAAGTAATTACCAAGGCTCATCGCATCACGTGAATCGTATCTCATTGTTCTTGTTTCTTTCATTTGAATCAGGCGGATATTAGCCGAACAGAGAGCTTCTGTCAACATCGGTAGGCTCTTTGCTGCATTACAAACGGCAATATACCATATTATTTCCATGCAGATTTTTTAAATTTTTTCCGACTTTTTCTTTTTTTTGATCAGCCGGGGCGGTATACTACATCAGCATCATCTTGATATAGCGAGAGAAATACAAACAGCAGGCAACTGCGGGTATATGCGTTTCGAATAAAGTCACCGAATGCGGCGGCAGTTCTATTTGCCGCCGGGATGTGTCCGGGAACATGGTCAAAATTATCAAATTAGAAAGGAGTTTGCTATGAACAAGTACTTCATTACTCCAGTGGTAATCAGTCTTTTGGGGATTCTCGGCTGTCGGCCGAATTTAGTAGTAAAGCCGGATCCGGAGGTTGATTATGGCGCGAAAACCGTCAAAATCTCCATCTCCAACATCGGTAAAAAGGCCGCCGGTACGCAGCTCACATACATCGAAATAAACGCCGTCGATGCCAATGACGCCGACAAGCCTCAGTCACAGTTTAGCGTAAGTGTTCCGGCAATCGATGCAGGCAATACGTGGGAATCGGACGAAATTCATTTCAGCAAGTTCTCGTCTCCCCGCGGACTGGACCTGATGACCCTGACAGAGATGAATCTCGTGGTGCGTGCCGACGCGAAGAACATGGTGAAAGAAAGCAACGAGCAAGACAACGTCTACGACGCGGATCGTTGATTTTTACGCTAATCCAGGTCATTAAGCCCTGGACCGCAAGCAGGCCGAAAGCAATTCTTATCTGCAAATGCGTACGTGTTTAGCTAAGAAAAAGCCATCCCCATCCCGATAAACAACAATCGGGATGAGGCTGCCACACAACAGAATTGATGGAAACCGGGTGGCAGCCTCAAACTTGGACCACCGCACGGCGGGGTTCAAGCTTGGGGATGGTCGCAAATGCCAGAGGCAGGCTTAAACACGTACGCAAATGCTTTTGCAGATGTGCATGCCATCTGCGGCGATTTACTTGTTCAAGCTTGCTTTATGTTTGATTTCTTTGATGTCCAGCTTGCGGATGTAATTGGGGAGGTTTTGCCATATACTGTGGAAGCCGAAGCCGCCTTTGGTCATTTCCTCGATGGCCTCATCTTTGCTCCAGCCCTGCACGGCGATGCGATAAATCGCGCACACCGTCCCGGTGCGGTCGGCACCGTGCCGCGATACAGATCATCGGAGACCTTGTGCAAATTCGGCAGACCCGGCAGTTCGATTCGCTCAGCCCACTTGTTTTTAGAATGTACAGTTTCCGCCTGTCGCTGAGTGTTCGAGAGCCCGTACTCGTACACCAGGACCGCTCCCGCCAGGACAACAAGAACGGCCGGCAATACTACAAGGTAACGCAGCCGTGCGGACTTTGCCTTATCTTGCCCTGTCGGTGTCATTGGCGTGCTCCACAAAACGGTGCATTTATTTTTCTGCGATCATGATAACACGCAGCTCGTGCGGCTTCAAAAGCAGGGGGGCAGCGGGCGCGAGAATTTGATGCCGGGAAATCTGCGGATCGAGCAGGATACGTTTGCCTTTGACGGATGTCTCCAATTCAAACTCAAGATTATCTTGGCCTTCGTTAAAGACGATGTAATAATCCGCCCCGTTTTTGAGAATGTGCCGCACCCGAACATCAGGCGATTCAGGTTGAATCCGTACATCCGCCGGCACCAGCCGGTCAATTCGGCCAAGCAATTCGGAATCATCCATCTGCTCGTTCCAGCGTATCAGCCGGCCGGCCTTTTCCAGCACATCCAGGGCCGGTTTTGCCTTCTCAGGCGGCTCGGCTTCGACAATGAGCGCCCGGTAGTGCATTCCCGCTATCCGGATGCCGTTTCGATTCACCTCGGTATCCTCACAGAGATGCCGTGCCTCGAGGTAGTTAAAATCGCGCTGATTCTGAAAGCATACCTTAGCCGCACGCCAGGGCAGATGGTCGTTCAATCCCAGGATCGCCAGCTCGCAGAGGTGTCTGCTATCCGTATTTAGCCAGCAGAGCCTGCGAACCGAATCCGCAAACGGCCGGTACTCGTTCCACCAGGGGCTGTTCGGTCCGACGTCCGGCGGGCGCTCGTCGATGCGGGGGCCTCGCACCGAATAATAAAAAGCGTGCGGATACAAAAGGTTGCATCCCCGAACGATAAGCCAGTTCGTCAGCCACTTCATCTCTTCGAACGTGAAATTGTGCCCGTACGCCCCGCAATATTCATTCGAATTTCTCCGCCGGCCCAGGTGAATCATCGCCGAGGAAGCACACTTCGCCTGGGTGGACTGCGCCCCCTCAAGGGCACTGGGTTTGCCCGGCTCGATATACCGCCAGACAATATCCTGTCCCGGTATTTGGAAATGCCGAAGATGTCCGATATCGTCCGGAGCCGCAGGATGTCCCGTCAGGGCAACACCATGCTCCCGGCACCACTTCGAAATCTGCTCATAGAAAGTCTTTTCCAGTCTGCTCTGAAGCGCCCGCTGGTAGTCTCTTCTATATCGCTCGGCGTCCGGCTCGTCACTGTACCACAGCGCCGGCAGATAGGGGCGAAAGTCATATCCAAGGTACGAGTTGACATGTTCGAGTATGCCCGTCGTCCCCGGCACCGCCCCTCGCTCGCCGCGCTTGGCGAGAAACGAAGGCTCATCGGTAAAAATCGCCTTTACTGTTTTGCCGAAATGCTCTTTGAACTCGTCGTAGTACCGCTGGTATACCAGCCGGATAAAACACGCCACCGAATCGGGATTCAGTATGTCGCCGCCGGGCGGGGCATTCTCCGGCACCTCTCTGTGGTTGTCCCGCCTCGGCGGGTCATCCTCGACAAAATGCAGACCGCGAATGACCGAGTATCCTTCACGGATGGCCCTGTCAACAACCGCGATTCGATGCCCGTTCTTTTTCCGCCGGACTATCGCAATCAGGTTCTGCCCATCATCCGGCAAAGGCTCGCCGTCATCTCCGATTCTGATGCCGTGCTGTGTGGAACCGGGCTTTGCCGTATCCAAATCAATCCGGAAGAGGCCTCGCGTTCTAAACGCCGCGTTTTCGGCCACGACCTGGCCGCTCGATGAGCCGCTCGGGTACATGCCCTCATCGTACAGCACGACCCACATGTCGCGTTTGGCCGCCTGCTCGATAGCGAATCTCATGAACCTAATCATCGGCTCGCTCATCCATCCGATGTCACGCGGCAGCCCGGCCCGCGGATGTATCACGAATCCGTACACTCCATGCGCCTTAAAATCGTCCAACTGGCGCGCTATTTCCTTTTCGCTCAGCGCATCGTTCCAGAACCAGAACGGCGCCAGAGAAAATTCTGGCGACGGCTGAAGCCATCCGGCGGGCGGCTCAACTCTGCCGTTATTTAGTGCCGCCGAGCCGCCATCAACTCGAACGCATCCGGGCCATGCTCCGCCCGCGATCCCAATACCCACCAATCCGAGAAACCCTCGTCTGTCTATTTTACCTGTCACTGCTCTACTCCTATTCATAAAGATAATACAATTTGTCTTTCCCGCGAAGTATGTTTTTAGCCGGCCTCTGGTATTCGCGACCATCCCCAAGCGCCATAAGGCATCCCCAGGGGACTGCCGCTTGAGGCTGCCACACGTTGTCCATCAATTATATCGGGTGGCAGCCTCATCCCGATTGTCGTTATCGGGATGGGGATGGTTCTTACCACAGGGATGACAGTATTTTAACCAGTATTAATCATTGTTTATTGTTTTACCATATTGCTATTATTTTCTTCATTCTTTGCGATTAATTTTTTAGCTGTAGATTTCGTCAGCAGCAGTATCTGTTTGCAGATGCTCTTACAGACGTGCAGCAGGGAAAAGCGAATCGGAACCAGCTCGGGCAATACGAAATCCGTGCATATACTTTGCGGGAAATCGTCGCCGGCGATTTTAATTTTGACCGGGTCCGTGCAGCCGAATCCTGTTTGTTTTGCCGTTTTGATAATTGGGATATTATGCGGCTCGATATTGACCAGTTTGGCACATATAGTTTCGCAGGCGATTGGGTCGGTTCCGCCGATAAGCCAGCCTAAAGGCCTGGCTCTGCCGCGAATCGGGCCTCGGCCGTCCATCGCCGTGACCGCATCGATAATCGTCAGGGCCGGGTTGAGATGCCTGTAAATGTCGATGAGCAGCTCGCAGAAATCATCCTGGCGACTGCCTTTTGTAAAGTGCCAGAGGGCCTTCCGTTTGCCGCTGACGCAGCCGAACATGTTCTTGACTGCGAACGTCGCCACCAACTGCTGGTGCGATTTGAACTTGGGCAGATTGATAATGACATCGGCGTCGAGCGCGACGGAACTTATGTCGATATTGACATTCTTTGTACCTACCCGGCATTTTCTCGACTTATCGAGCTGCCTGACCGGCACGGACAATTGCTTCAGCGGTTCGTCCAGCTTTAACGCCTTTACACAGACAAATGTGTTGCCCCAGGCCGGCGAATCGGCGACGAAAGGCCTGGCGCCGAAATCTTTCAGCAGCCGGGCAGTTTCGAGAATTACCGCCGGGTCGGTCTGCGTGGCGTGCCGGTGAGACCTCGGGGCGATGAAATTCGGCTTGAGCAAAACGCTGTCACCCGGCTTTACGAATCTCCGGAGTCCGCCGAGCAGATTGAAATGTTTTTCTATCGCTCCGGCAATTGCCGGCCGGCTGTAATCGGTGCATCTGGTAAGTGTGACTATGGAATCGGACATGGGCTGGTCAATAATTTATCCCGGTACAAACCAGTAGAAATATTCTGACGGCGGGCTTATATTCGGGCGCCTTGGTTTTGCTGAAGAACAGGCTGACCTGCGGATTGTTGAAAAACATGCCGCTTAAGGATGTCCGGTCGTTGATGTACTCTTTCGGGGCCAGGCACACAAAATCGCCCGGACTCATTTTCAGTCCGAAGGCGGCGATGGTAAACGGCAATTCGTATAGTTTTCCGCGAGCATCCAGTTGCGGGATCGCGCTTTTAGTGGGCGGGGAAAATACTGGGTATGCGACGAGGTCGCAGACCCCTCTCGATCCGGGTATTTTTTCGGCCTTGACACGCAGGCCGAAGACGCCTGGCCCCACGTTGGCGCCCTGGTTTGTGCCGTCGGACGCGGTGTAATAAATGGTTTGCGGGCGGTCCAGGCCCGCGATAGTGATGGTCTGGGCCTGGCCGTCGGACAGCAGCAGAGAGACCCTGGTTAAGCTATGTCCTTCGGCGTCGAGCAGCCAGTCATTGGTTTGCCTCCACATATCGACTTGACCGAATCGCACCAGAAACGAGTTGGCGTTGAAGGCGCTGTAATCCTGAAGCCGTAAGGGTCTTATGAACAGCCTTTTGCGAATCCTGTCCAGCATTTTGACGTTCTCGGCGGGTATTTCGAAAATATGCACATCCAGCTTCGTCGTCTTCAATAACTGCTCCGGCGTCGGTTCGCCGCCGTCGCGAGGAGTCAGATCGCCGATCTTGACCTTTTCCCAGACAGGCTGCTCCGGCTCGGACTTACAACCGGCAAGGAAGAAGACAGAAAGCAGAATACAGAATACAGAATACAGTGGCGTAAGCCATCCCTGACGGGAAAGGCAGGAGACGGTGAGCGGGTGTTTTTTCTCCGGTCCGGCCAGACTGGATTCAGACTCGACCGCAATGTGAAAAGCACGAATCATAGCAGTAGATTAGCAATTGTGCAGTTATCTGTCAATAAAATCGGCCTACTTAATCACTTTGAAACCGCGGATGGACGCAGATTAACCCGGATAATAGATCAATACAAAACAAACGCCGTCCTATGCCCGTTCGGCTACGCTCAGGGTAAACTCCGTCGACGGCAGTGAGAATCCCCGCCAAATTATCGAGTATGGCATGGCTGGATATAGGTCGCAGTTGATCCGACAGGTCTGTGACAATCTCCTGCATTAACGCATTGTCAAAAAAAGGTGGCTGCTTCCGATAGGCTGCCAAGCGATGCACAGGGGCATCCTAATTTGCGTTGCACTTTTTTGAGTTCGCTGGCCTGCTGAACAGCCCGAAGTGATGTGCGGATCAGATTGTACCTGTACAGAAGCAGCAGGGATATGTATTGATCCATGTGCAGCTTGCGGTTGACGGCCCGGTCGCGTTGACAGCCGGCTTTGTGTAAACTGTCCAGCATCCCTGAAATAGCTTTGAAATATTTGAAGCCATGGAGTTCGCTTTCTTTTATTTCATGCCTTATTTTACTGATCAAAGGCATTTAAGCAGGAGTATGTACAGCGCGCAAGTTTAAAATTAGGTAATATTAAAAAAAGTTTTTGGGTAATTCTCCCCCATAAATCACAACGCAATCCTTGTGCCGAACAGGATTGTGGCTGTCCACAGTTCACAATTATTCGCCTCCGAGTATCCGGCTTTCATAGTTTCTTAATTCTCTTTGACTACAGGTCAAAAATCCCTGCCGCTTCAGGCTGAAACAGCAACTCATCAACTCTGATGTTGCCGTCCAGCTTATCCCCGACACGTCGGCCGAAGACAGACAATCCGATGGGTGTCACGATCGCTGCCTGCAATGGCTCGATAGCCGCGTCATACTTCGCGTCGCTGGGGAAAACCAGTGTGACCACCATATCTTCGTGACTTCGAGAATCCTTCAACCGCACTCTCGAATTCATTGTGACCACATCATCCTGGATTTCTTGTGGGGCGACGACGTCGCTGTTCTCGAGCAAGTTCTCGAGTTGTTTCCATTGGCCCTGCAATTCCACTCCGGGCGCCTTATTGGTTGCCAGCAGGCGGCATAGGCGGACAAAATCGAACTCCGTAATCTGAAGCCTGCTGCCAGGAACCTTCGGCACGCTCGCAGAAGAAGGTGCGGATAGCCTGATCCTCCTGTCATCGCAGAAGCTTTGCAGTCTACGTTCGAGCAGCCGCCACTGGTGTTCGGACAAACCGCCGGCAAATATCTTGCCCGGAGCCATGAAAAAGACTGGATGCGGATCTTTCGTATGCAAGGCGGGCAGGCATCTCAGCTTCTTTTTCCACCAGCAAAGATGGTAGTACCGCCCCTCATCGAGCGGGCTTTTAAGAATAGTCTCGTTTACGATTCGATGCAATTTTTCCGAAGTCATGTCAAACGTCCTTTCTCGTTCTGTCCGGACAATAAAAAAGGCCAGCATCCAGCGCCGGCCACAGTTCGCAAAATAACGGCTGACGCGTCAGGGAATCGACGTACCGAACAACAAACGGTAGAATGCGGAGAAACGAGCGTTCGCAAGCCTGCTCGTAACGCTTGGAATGTGAAATGGGCGTCCGCCCACGGACGGGTGGTTCTGGGTATCAACAGTTTGCAGCCAATGTCTCATTTCAAGCCCGGGCCAATCCACTGCTCATTTTTGCCATTTCGCACGTTCACGTGCACGGCAATAGTAACCCTTCAGGGGTATGTTGACAGTACTAAGTAACGCACACAACATCAAATACCTAACATGTAATCTTCCAATTCACTTTATAACACACACAACATTGGAATTCAAGAAAATAATCTGCATTTTAAAAACTAATTAGGGTTGCGTCCTACTTTTGAACACTTCAATTATATCACTTCTCAGACTTGTAGTACAGGATTTCACGATCGAATTTTGATAAAACAGGTCATCAAGCACAAAGATTCGATTATCGAGCATCTGCCAATTATCTTGACTTGCTTACTGATTTTGGTTTTAATGCTGCGCGATATTATGAATAATCAGTAATTTAATCACCTGTACGAATAAGTTTTTGGAATTTGAAAGGTACAAAGGAAAATGAAAGTCAGCAAACGAGCCCGGGAAGTTCCGGTTTCGGCGACAATCGCTGTGACCTCGCGAGCGCAGGAATTAAAAGCACAGGGAGTGGACGTGGTCGGTTTCGGGGCCGGGGCGCCGGATTTCGATACACCTGAATATATTAAAGAAGCCGCTATCAAATCGCTCAAGGCGGGCCAGACGAAATATACGGCCGCGGCGGGTATTATCGAGTTGCGGAAAGCCATCGCCGATAAGCTGCAGAAGGAAAACGGGCTGGACTATAAGCCTGAGCAGGTCATCATCAACATTGGCGGCAAGCACTCGGTTTACGAGGCGATGCAGGCGGTGCTGGATCCGGGCGATGAGGTGATTATGCCGACACCATTCTGGGTTACGTATCCGGAGACGATAAAGCTTGCCGGAGCTACGGCGAAGATTATCGAAACCGACAAGAGCACCGGCTACAAAATCACGCCGGAGCAGTTAAAGGCCGCGATTACTAACAAAACCGCCATGCTGCTGATAAACTCGCCCAATAATCCGGGCGGCTTTACATATACGCCGGACGAGCTTAAAGCCGTCGCGAAGGTTCTCGAAGAGACTAATGTAATGGTTATTTCGGACGAGATTTACGAAAAGCTCATCTACGGCAATACAAAGTTCGTGAGCTTTGCTTCGTTGAGCGAGGATGCCTTCAGCAGAACGCTGACTCTGAACGGCTTTAGCAAGACTTACTCGATGACCGGATGGCGGCTGGGATATACGGCCGGGCCGCTGGAAACCATCAAGGCGATGGGGCGGCTCCAGTCTCACATGACCTCGAATCCTGTAACTTTCGGCCAGTACGCGGCGATCGCGGCCATGGGCGAGCCATCAGCGGCGGCTATCGAGCACATGAGGGCCGAATTCGAGCGGCGGGGAAAATATATGGCCGAGCGGCTGAACGGCATCGAAGGCATCGAATGCGCCGAGGCAACCGGCGCTTTTTACTGTTTCCCTGATGTTTCCGCCCATTATGGCCGAAATATTAATGGGGCAAAGATTACCGGCAGCATGGACTTTGCCAAAGCACTGCTGGAACAGGCCAACGTGGCCCTGGTTCCGGGACTGCCGTTTGGGTGCGATAATAATGTGCGTTTGAGTTTTGCCTGTTCGCTCGAACAGATTACCAAAGGATTAGATAGACTTCAAGAATGGCTAAGTCAGTAAAGAGCAAGAAACGCAGTGTCCCCACTCGGCGTGAGGAATATTCTGCGGTCCCCGAACAGGCAGTACAGACGGTTAAGCACAGTGCGTTATCCGGATGGCCCATGATTATCGGCTGGCTGGCGATGCTCATTTTTACCGTTCATGCCTGCACGCACATGGTTGCCGCCGGTGATACGTGGGTTGCGATGGCCTGCGGGCGGCATTTCGTTAATCACGGCGTCGATACAATCGAGCCGTTTAGCGCCAACTCGCACAAGGCGGGGCCGACGGAAGAAGAGGTTAAGATCTGGCCCGATTGGGCCCAGTGGATTACAGGCAAAGTCGGCATTAAAACAGTAAAAGCCGTGCATCCGACCGGCTGGGTCAATCAGAACTGGCTGACGCATGTTATCTTTTACACTCTGGTTCCCAAATCATCCTACGCGGACGGCATGAGCTTTTCATCGAATGCGCTCGTTTACTGGAAGTTTGCCATTTATATATTGACCGTGATTTGTGTCTATTACACCGGCCGGCTGCTTGGTGCCAACCCGGCACTTTGCGCGGTGTTCTCCTGCTTCGCGATGTTCATAGGTCGATCGTTTCTCGATGTTCGCCCGGCGGGTTTCTCGAATCTGCTGGTCGCCGTCTTTCTTATGATACTCGTGCTGACCACGTATCGAAACATACTGTATATATGGCTTATCTTTCCGGTGACGGTTTTCTGGTGCAACGTCCACGGCGGATATATATACGTTTTCATTATGCTGGTTCCGTACGTGGGTCTCAACCTTCTGACGAGCATTTCGAAAAAAAGGTTCATCTCCATCGGACGAAAGGGGATATACCACACTATGACCGCGGGATTTGTCGCTTTTATAGCGACTATTGTGTTCAACCCGTTCCATTTTACGAACCTTACTCATACGTTTGTCATCAGCGTCAGTAAACACGCCGAGCGATGGCGTGACATTCACGAGTGGAGGTCAGCTTTCGACTGGTCCAACCGTGTCGGTACGGGTTTTCCGTTTTTAGTGCTGTATATTCTCGGCATCGGCACATTGATCCTCTGGCTGTTTTCCCGCTTTCTCAGGCCGAGATTGCTCAAAGCGCCTAAAAATGAGCTTGAGACCCAGAGGAGGGCGTATAACAAGCTTTCGATGGTTTTCGGCTACATGGCGGCCGTGCTGGTCAGTTGGGTGACATTCGTCAGTTTTTCGCTTCTTGAGCTTGATTTCGTCAGCTTCTTCTGGTGTGCGGTTTTTGTTACTATTATTTTCCTGAGTATTTATAAAAACGTTCACTTCATTTACCTGGCGGTTCTGTTGACCCTGCTGGCCTTATGGTCTGGTAATCCGGCCGCCGGTTATAACTGCAGATATTTCTATCCTTTCGTAATCCTACCCGTATATGTCGTACTGTATATTCTTGCTTCGTTGTTTTCCAAGTCGATAAAATACAAACCCGAGAACGTTGCCTTCGTGACCCTGGCGGCTGTAGTCTCGCTGCTGCTAATGACAGTGATCTTTAATCCGTTCAAGTTCGAAAATCCGGTATGGAACATAGGGCAATTTTTCGACCTGCAACGGCTGTGGCGCCCGAGATACGAACGTAACGTCGGATTGACCTATTCGCGATTATTCGACGCGTTTTATATTCTGAATATGGCCTCGATCATTTTATGGCTTGTTATTCCCTACCTGAAAGAAGTCGTCAGCAGGGCACAAAGCCAGTCAAATCAGAAGCCGAAAGGCCGGACGTATGAATTGCCCGGGATCGATCTTGCCGTAATCACCATTGCGGCCCTGACGATTTATATGGCCATCCGTTCCCGCAGGTTCATACCGATCGCCAGCTATGCGGCCTGTCCCGTCGCGGCGATGCTTATCGACCAGCTCATTCGCGGGATTTCGGCCAGCCGGAACTTCTATACCAAAAATCGCCTGACTGTTTCCCCGATGCCGCACAGCCTGCAACTGGCTTTTACCGTTGCCGGTGTCGTAGCGGTCATTTTTTTCGGTACGTGGTGGGGACTTAAGTTCAAGTGTGTCTACCTCGACCCATGGCCTTCGGACCCGAAACTAAGTTCCGTCTTTATGCGTATGACCGCATCGGATGCCAAACCTTTCTACGCCATGAAGTTCATCAAAGATAACAAGCTGGAAGGGAAGATGTTTAACTACTGGACTGAGGGCGGTTTCATCGCCTGGGGCCAGAAGCCCGACCCGAAGACCGGCCGGACACCTTTGCAGTTGTTCATGGACGGCAGGGCACAGGCGGCTTACAACCGCGATACCTTTGACATCTGGACATATATTATATCCGGCGGACTTCCCGGTTCAGTTGGATACCAAATCATGCAGGCCGCTGGCATTAGATCACATAATACCGGAATTAAGTTGGATCAAATATTGACACCGGAAAATGTTGTCGAACTTGGGCAATCCTTTAGCGATGAGCTTGAAAAACGCGGCGTCTGGGTCGTTTTAATGCCATCGGCCGTATATAATGACCCTGACAAACCAGCTGCTTACTTCGTTATAAAGGGTTTAGAGCAGAATTTGAACTGGCCGATTGTATTTCTAAATAACCGGCAAAAGTTGTTCGTCGATGTAAGAACGCCCCGGGGCAGAGAGCTTTTCGACGGTATATTCAACGACAAGACCATCTATCCGGACGAATATCACAAAAACCTGATTCGCGCCCATAGCTGGCTGTATTATCGTCAAGGGATAGAAGAAAAAAAGAAGGCCCTTGATTTCGCGATAACGGCATTCAACCTAAACCCGATGCCGACCACCATTCTTGAAATACTCCTTATGGGCTCGAACTTCGCCGAACTAAACTCCAGCGTTAATAAATTCTGCCTGGATTATTTCAACGAGTTTACGAAAAAAGAAAAGATTTGGGCCAGGCAGGACGGCTACAGGCACAAAGTTGAATCGGTACGATTAGTGTGCTACCATCTGAGGAAGCTCGCACAGACCCAAAGAAATACTAAACTTGTGAACTTTTACGCCGACAAGGAAAATGAATATTTGGGTGAAATGGCGAGGATACATCAAAGCAAGAGGTGGTAATGGTTTCAATCAGCGTTTTTTTCCCCTGCTACAACGAGCAGGAAAATGTTGGCCGGACCGTTGAAAAGGCACTTGTGGTCATGGAGAAGCTCAACGCTGATTTTGAGGTAATTATTGTCGACGACGGCAGCACGGACGGCACAGGTCAAATCGCCGACGAGATTGCCGCCGGGAACAGCAGGGTAAAAGTAGTGCATCATAAAAGTAATCTTGGATATGGGGCAGCGCTGCAATCGGGTTTCAAAGCGGCAACAAAAGAGCTTGTCTTTTACACCGACGGTGACGGCCAGTTCGATATTAACGAAATGCCGGCACTGCTGCCTTTGATGGAGCAGTACGATATCGCGAGCTGCTACCGGCTGAATCGCCGGGACTCTGCAATTCGGAAGATCAACGGTTGGTGCTGGACCAAACTGGTCTGCCTGCTGTTTGGCCTGAAAATCCACGACATCGACTGTGCTTTCAAGTTATACAAAAGGGAGATTTTCGACAACATCGAGTTGTCGAGTACCGGTGCCCTGATTGACACAGAGATACTGGCCCGTGCCGCCCGCGAGGGATACAGTATAACTCAAAAAGGCGTGCATCATTATCCGCGTACGGCGGGCTTACCGAGCGGTGCAAATCCGCGCGTGATTCTGCGTGCGTTCAAGGAGCTCTTCAGTTTGCAACACCGAATCCGGGGCGGAAATTGATGATTGAAACGAAATACGACATTGAAATTACGACTTGCGCATTATGAACGAGGGAAAAGTCAATTTGTTCGTCTACGGCTCACTCCGTGACAGAAGAATATTCCAGTCGGTTAGTGGTTTTAGCTTTGCACGAAAGGCCTCCAAGCTCGACCACAAGATACTTTTTGCCGAACCTGCGCTGCTGCCGCATTACCGGCGGGTCAGCCCGGACAATGTCTATTACTATGCCATTTCAGCACGATCTTCGAGGATCGAAGGCTTTGTAATCAATGATATTCCCGCCCCGGCAATGGCTGAAATCGACAGGTATGAAGGCAAGCGTTACGAAAGAGAGAGCGTCCAGGTCAACACGGCGAACGGCCCCATCGAAGCCCAGGCCTACCTGGTAACTCACGACTCAATGGAAAAGCACTTCGGTGACAGGTTTCATGTCAACCTTATACATGAGCTGTGGCTGCGAAAACGCATCGAGAAATTCATCAAAAGACGCACTCGTCCCGGCGAACGAACGGTAGACGCCGAATCGGAACGCCGGGCCGATCGAGAGTTGCTCGCAACTACCGAACGCGACCTGGTTATGAGCCATTACCGCACGGATGCCGTTAGCGACTATTATCTTGAGCACGAGCTGGACCGCCCCCGCCCAAGTATAAAAAAACTGTACGACTATCCAGAAGCCAGGCCGTTTATCAAAAATTATCTGGCTTTAGCCGTAAGGCAGGTCCTGCTTAATCAGCTCGAGGAACAGATCCAGTCGCGATACCGCTTCGAACTCGATCGCATGCGCACTTCGGACAGGTATTTCAACCGATCGGTGAGTGTGCTCGCAGCCCTGCAAATGATCAACGGTAACAGCCGTGCCGTCAATTTGATTGTAGACGAATGCCTCAAAACAATGCCTTATGAAAGCAATGATCTTATTGACTATGTTAAATACGCCGTACGTGCATCAAAAAGTATGTTCGATACCCGCGTGGCCAGCGCAAAACTGACTCGAATACGTTCGAATCTTCAGCCCGGACTGGTTCCACTTGGAATTGAGATCGAAATGAGCAACGTCGGAGCGGCAGCCGTCGAGCCGCAGCGAAGCATTCAAAAGCTGGTCGACCCGGTTTATGACGGGTTCAAATATTTCTACGATTTTCACCTCGATGTATTAAGCTGGAAGCTCGGCGGATATATTGACGACCACTCCGGCTCAACCGACCAGGCACGGCGAAGAGGCTTTCTGGAACTTGCGCCGGGAAGGCTGAACATCGCAGGGGAACTGTCTCGCCCGGCAACGGGCGATCCCTGGCTGCTTAATCAGTTGATCAACGGAATCGTCAATTTTTATGATGTTCGCCCGCACAGTTTGCATCTTTCTCTTCAACTTCGCAAAAACCAGATCGGCAATCAGAAGATTCTTCCGCTGGGTTTTGTCAAATGCCTGCTTGTCCTGGGCGGCGGCACGGAGCGAAAGGGTACCGGCCAGTTGTGGATTTCAAGGATGGGATATGACGAGATTAAACAATACGAGTACGGCGAAGAGCTTGTCTTTGCGCGAACTTCCAAGCGCAGGTGGTACCTGGGTGGAGACGATATCGCAAACAAACCCCCGGCGCAGGCGACTACGCACGTCCAGCAGTACAAATTTATTCGCCTGGAAAAAAGAGCCAATTATGAGCCCTTGATCATGTGCCTGAAGGGTCTGCAGCTATCCTACAATCCCGCCGATTATCTGACCGCCGACCAATTGAAGAACAACCCGAGATTGCAGCAGCAATACGAGGAGTTGAAGAAATGGGCCGCCGAACCGACGGAGATCAGCCACCAGATAATCGGCAGGTTTGTCAGAGCCGTCCAGGAGGGCCTGATGAACGAAGGACACCACCGGCCCGCCCATAAGCTGCACTACATCGACTGGGTACTCAGCGCTATTGACGTTCAACTGAGGATGTTCAATAAGCAGCTCAGGCAGATATCGTGACACCGAACATGCGGTCGTGTTAAGTCTCGCGCATCTCCTTCAGTTTTTCCTTTATGAAATCGGCTGTACGGCATGCGGCATCTTTACCGAAACCAAGGCACTTGTGCATCCCGGTATTAAAAGACTGTACGAACTCTTGCGAATTAAATGTCGAAGATGCCGAGTTTTTAGCAAAAGGTTTCACTTCGCCCTCGGGTGCGGGTGCCAGCATGTAGATTGCGGTCGCAAAGCCGGAAAAATAGACGATCAGCAGGAAAATGAATTTGGATCTCCAGCCTCTCAATTTCACTAATATTCCCCCTTCCTGAAGAAACTTTTCGTCGGCCGCTCCCTCCAGCCAGCCTTTATGAGTCTCTATTAAATAATACTACGAAAAACAACGGATGCCAAACGCAAAATCCAAAAAGTGTGGTATTATTGCCCTAAAAGCTGCTTTAAATTAGTACAGACGGCAGCGATTTGGTCTTTGGTCAGATGGTTATGGAAAGGCAGGGCGATGGTCCTTTCAGCGGCGGATTCGGTTATGGGAAAGTCGCCGGATTTGTATCCGAATTTTTCAGCGATAAACGGCATCAAATGCACTGGCGGGAAATAATTGCTTACCTGGATATTCCGGCTACGCATCTGACGCAGAATCCGGTCCCGCTGCTCCATTGTAAAGCCCTCGGCGAGCCGGACAACAAAGACGAACCAGCTCATATCGCAACCAGCCGGCTCGGCAGGTACGATCAGCCGGTCCTCGCCGGCCAGCATTTCGCGATACCATTCAGCTACCTGTTTGCGTTTTGCCTTGATTTCGTCGATTCTCGAAAGCTGCACAATGCCCAGGGCACAGCTTATATCGCTGAGCCGGAAGTTGTAGCCGAGCCTCTCGTGGATCAGCCAGCCGCCGGCCTTGCTCCTGCCCTGATTGCGAAGCGATACGCACAAATCAGCCAGATTGTCGTGGTCGGTCAAAATCATACCGCCTTCGCCGGTTGTAATTTGCTTGTTGGGGTAAAAGCCGAAAACGCTCATCGTGCCGAACGTCCCGACCTTTTTCCCGTTCAATGCCGAACCGAGGGCCTCGCAACTGTCTTCGATGACCGCAAGATTGTGTCTTTTTGCGATTTCACAGACGGCGTCAAATCCGGCGGGATTACCGAAGATCTCCACCGGCAAAACGGCTTTTGTCTTTCCGGTAATGGCCGGTTCGATTTTAGCCGGATCGATATTCAAACTCACCGGGTCGATATCCACAAAAACCGGCCTGGCGCCGGTCATCATTATCGTTGTAGCCGAAGATGCGAAAGTAAACGGAGTGGTAACTACTTCATCACCCGGCTCGATACCCAGCGCCAGCATGCACAAAAACAAACCGCTCGTGCCGCTGTTTACAGCGACGGCACGTTTTGTGCCGATGTACTCTGCGAAAGCCCGCTCGAATTCCGCCAGTTTGGGACCGAGTGACAGATCGGGACTGCGAAGCACGTCACAGACGGCCTCGATTTCCCTTTCAGTGATATCCGGCCGGGACAAATGTATGCACATAACCAAATCACCTAACTACATAAGAGGACAAGAACAATTGACGAGATTGTACCGCCCGCACACGATAAATCAAAGCATTTTCGATACTTAATACGCCGGCAAAATTGAGGCGTTTTTAGCTCTACAGGATTAGCCCTTTGGGTATATAGCAGTAACACTTATGGGACGTCGTATTGAAGAAACCGTCGTTTATTTGCTGCTAATATGAGAATTGCGATTGTCTGTTAAACAGCCCTTGATTTAAAACCGAATATAAAAATGCTTTGATAAACAAATGGTGGGAATCAAGATATGGCGAAGGGCAAAAACGTACTTACAACAGGAGATGTGGCCAAGATTTGTCACGTCGCTCCCCGAACGGTTTCGAAGTGGTTCGATAACGGCCAGCTCAGAGGCTATCGCATACCCGGCAGCAAAGACCGGCGAATCCCGGTCAATGAGCTGGTTCGCTTTATGAAAGTTCATAATATGCCGACGACGGAACTCGCGGTCGGCAAAATCCGTGTGCTCATAGCAGACAGCAACGTCAATACATCTTCGGCACTGGCCGATATCCTGCGAAGCAAGGCCGACTACGAAGTGCAAAACGTCGGCAGCAATTTTGAAACGGGTTCGGTCATCCAGAAATTCTCACCTCATGTCCTGCTGGTCAGCCTCCTGGCTGAAGGTATAGATGCGGCGGCCGTCTGCAAAGGGATTCGCGAGAACGAGGACCTGCGGACAATCAAGATAATCGCCCTCGTTAATAATTTGAGCGATGCGGAATCGACGGCCCTGCTGCAGAAGGGCTTCGACGGTTACGTGTCTTATTCGGCCGACCCTGTCGAGGTAATCAAGAGAATCGAAGAGGCGATAGCTATCATTTATTAGCTACCAAAAGAATCCCGGGCCTTTCTCGATAAAACAACGCCGCCGGATCAATCGATATATCCCATGACCAGAAATATAGCTTCCTGGCGCTGTGTCATCAGCGCCTCGGCCAGCTCCTGCTTGGCCTTAGGCAATGCTTCTCTGGCCTTATCCCTGGCTTGCTGTAAGGCATCTGTCTTCTCTCTGATGTCTTCGTCTGTTGAATTTTCATCTTCCAGAAGGTCGGTGAGTGCCTCGACGATTCTCTCGCATTCGGTCATCTCATCAAGAGCCTTAGCCTTCCCGAAACCGTTGCCCTTCGAACGTCGATGCCAATGAAAGTCCTGTTCTTCTTGACCTCCCCACCCTGGTGCATGGAAGCGCGACTTGCTAAAAAGGTCACGCACTTTCTCGTATTTTGCTTCGATAATCTCCCACTGTTTCTCGTTAACATCTAACAACCGCATCGACGCTTGCTTTACCATGAGATTGAGACGTTCTTCGTCCCGTTCATGTCGCATTCGCCTCCACTTTTCGAGTTCCTTATTATATTCCCACGCAGTCATACCCGGTTTCCACTGGGGAAATATTGATGACATGTAAGGTTGCCTTTGATCCGCAAAGACCGCCACAGAAAAACAAACAACTGATATGAGGATTATTCTATGTTTTACCATGATATTCGTCCTGTCCTTAAAACTACAAAAACTACTTTTGCTTGCTTAATGTTTGCATCAAATCTGCTTTAAAGCCAATCAAAGCCAGTTCATCAATACCAATGCGGCCTCCTGGCGGGTAATCAGTAGCTCACGCAGTTCCTTTTGTGTATCGGACAACTGTCTTATGATTTCAGCTTCTTTGCGTCTGGCCATTCGCAACGCATCCATCGTGCGTCTGGATTGTTCCGGGGTTGTATTCTCGCTTTCCACAAGTTTGATAAGCTCCATAGCAAGTTTTTGGGCAACAGTCCACTCGCTCGGAGCTTTATCTTTCCAGGGTTCATCCCATTGCCAGGTTGGTAAGTTCCGTCCAGCGCGGCCTCTGGAGTTTGTCGAACTGCTGCTTGAGCTTGTTAAACCCATTCCTACGGTCGAGTGTGCCTGGCCACGAAGGTACCGTACTTTTTCCAGCTTCGCTTTGATCAAAATCCATTGCTCTTCTGTTGCTCTTACCGCGTACTTCTCACGTAAGAATTCTTTCTTCATTTCGTCGGCTCTCTTCTGGGCATCTTTACGCCACTGTTCGAGATCGGACCTGGATCGCGGGCTGCGCTCAGCATCAGACTGCCTTGACGTCAGGATAAAATCACGCGGCTGAGAGATCGATTGAACAGTAAAGACCGTTATCGATGAAAATATAATCAATAACAGAATTTTGCTTCGCTTTGTCATAATGATCTCCCTTAAAAAAGCAATCGCTACGTCTTATAGGCCGGAGTGAATATCTGCTTACTGTAAATCAGACGTTCGCCAAAGGAAAATGTTCTTTAAAAAATCAGATATTTTTTCACGAATCGTGAAAAACAATACTTATTAATCAAACTGATCAACTTTTGTCATCCTGAGCGCAACGAAGGATCTCGATGTAGCCGAGGTCATAAAAACGTATCGTTTGATTATGCTTCTATGACATTTAGATTCTTCGCTTCACTTCGTTTCGCTCAGAATGACAAGTTTGAATTACTTAATAATCTTTGAAGCTTCTCATCCATTCGGGCCAGTCTTCCGGGCGGGCGAAGCCGCCCCTGGTCCAGGGTCCTGCCGTGTCGAAGCCGCGATGCCACTTTAGTGTCCACAGCTCCTTTAGGCCGACTTTCCTTGTGGTCCAGTCCATAAACAGGACGTTTACCGCCGCATCGTGCCGATTGATGCAGAAAATGCGCATCTCATCGCCGCCTGTGCCGACGCCCGTTCTCGGCTCACCCTCGAATGTCGGCGGGCTGTCGGTTGGGAATGGCTGGCCGTCGGAACGCCAGGTGCCGTCCGCCATTACCGGCGCGTTGCTCAATCCTTTGTTATTGATATTCCTCCAATAATACTCAAGCTTCCGGCCGCCGCTGGTATCGTCGCTGTCGTATATCCACTCGTTCAGCGCGTAGCTTCCGCAACGAACGCCGTTGTTTTCAATGATCGCGTAGCGGATGGGGGCTCCCTCGGCGTAGGTTTTCGTTGTCATGGGGCAGTAGAGCAGATCCTCGCTGTCGGAATAATACTCCACCAGCCTGCGCATCCAGTCGTAGGCGAGATAGTCGGGGAATTTGCCGTTGTTTTCGTCCGTGTACATCGCCCAGACGAGCCCCCACTGTTTCAGATTGCCCTGGCAGAGCACGGTCTTTGCCTGTTTCCTGACCCGCTGCAGTGCCGGCATCAATATCGACATCAGCAGTGCAATAATGGCAATGACTACCAGAAGTTCGATTAATGTAAATGCCCGCCGACGGCTCAACATGATACTCCTTCTGGGGTCATAGAAATAACTTTACGAAAGTTCGAAAAAAACCTTTTAGGAATTCCCTGCCATTGAGAAAACCGACCTTTCATTATTGTCTTACTCAAACGGATCTTTTTTTAGCCGAACGATATGATAAGTTCTTCAATTACAACAACATAACACAATCTGTCATTCCCGCGAAAGCGGGAATCCACTAAATCCGTTACATTCCTGGATCCCTGCTTTCGCAGTATACGTTTTTAGTCGGCCTCTGGTATTCGCGACCATCCCCAAGCGCCATAAGGCGTCCCCAAGGGACTGCCGCTTGAGGCTGCCACCCGTTTTTCATTAACTCTATTGGGTGGCAACCTCATCCCGATTGTCTTTTATCGGGATGGGGATGGCTTTCCCCTGGTTAAACGCGTACTTCGCAGGGATGACAGTGCGAGTATCTTAGTAATCCTTAAAGCGTCTGAGCCATTCGGGCCAGTCTTCGGGCCGGACGCCGCCAGCCCTTGTCCACGGGCCGTTTGTGATACACGAACGATGCCATTTCAGCGTCCACAATTCCTTGAGTCCCACATTTCTTACGGACCAGTCCATGAAAAGGAGATTAACGAAGCCATCGTGACGGTTGATGCAGAAATGGTTCATTTCATCCGATGTGCCCTGATTACCTATCCCGAAAGAATCCATAAATTGCGATGGACTATCAGTGTGGCGGGGCCAGGAGTCGTACCACGTGGCATCTCCGAACACCGGTATCATATTCGTACTAACCGGCCTGCCCTCGGTCTGCCTGGTATCAGGTATGACAGTTGTATTGTTCTGGGTATTCCTCCAGAACCATTCCAACCAGCGTGCACCGCGGTCTACCTCGACGGAGTTAGTCCAGGAATTGATGCCGTAACTGAAGACATATTCGTCGAGATAAGCGGCCTTAAACGTGCCCCAATCCATATTGTTTTGCATGACTCTTGTGGCGGTCGGGCACAGTAGCATGTTCGCATTATCCTTGTAGTACGACTGCAGTGCAGTCATCCACCGCCCACCACTTACATCCCTGTTATTGAAGTAGCCATCGTAGTCGTCTGTGTACAGCTTAAAGATTAGACCCCATTGTTTGAGTCTCGCCTGGCAGCTAACCTTCTTCGCCTGGTTCTTTACCCGATTAAGTGCCGGCATCAAAATCGCCATCAGAAGTGCGATAATGGCAATGACGACCAGAAGCTCGATTAATGTAAATCCCCGCCGGCTGCTCATAATGATACTCCTTTTATGGCCTGAATAGGAACTTTACAGACTTTCCGGTAAAATAGAAATCTCTTAGGAATCACCTGCCATTAAGAAAGGCCAGCCTCGAAAGGCTGGCCTTATACTTTTTTAGTAATCTTTATATCGTCTAAGCCAGACGGGCCAGTCCTCAGGCCGGACACCGCCGGCCCTCGTCCACGGCCCCGCCGGCTCGAAGGCACGATGCCATTTCAACGTCCAGTTCTCCTTGAGCCCAACATGTCTTACGGACCAGTCCATAAAAAGGAAATTGACAAACCCATTGTGCCTGTCGATGCAGAAATGGTTCATTTCCCCCGATGTGCCCTTATTGCCTATCCCAAATGCATCCATAGCTGGTGACGGTGTATCTGTGTGGCGCGGCCAGGCGTCATGCCATGTGGCGTCAGCAAATACAGGTATTTTATTTGCGCCTTTAACGTCCAGGGCACTCTTCCAGAACCATTCCTCCAATCGATCACCACGGTCCCCATGCATATAGTTGGTCCAGGAATTTATGCTATAGCTGAAGTTATAAACCATGCTACCGCCTTCGGGAAGAGCGACATCACGTGAGGCGGCCTTAAACGTGCCCCAGTCAGTGTTAATGTCTACCATTAGTCTCGTCGCTGTCGGGCATAAAAGCATGTCCCAATTATCCTTGTAGTACGAGCGCAGTGCGTTCGGCCACAACGTCGTCTCACCGACACCCCAGCCTTCATTGAAGTAGCCGTCATAGTCATCGGTGTACATCTTAAACATAAGACCCCACTGTCTCAGTCTCGCCTGACACGTAACTGACTGGGCCTGCCCCTTTACACGTTGTAAAGCCGGCATCAAAATCGCCATTAATAACGCAATAATGGCGATCACCACCAGAAGCTCAATCAAGGTAAACCCTCTTCGCTTGCTCATTATAATACTCCTTACAATTTGGGAGAATGATATTTTTTGAAATCAAGGCCGATTTTTAGCTATTTTACCATAGGATTGATGAAAATACAAGCGATAAATAGCGTTTTTTTTCACCTGTCCAAGTCTTTATTATTTCGTTCTCTTTTCCAGCATCAGGGTAAGCAGTTTCACCAACTGCTCTGAATTGACTTGATGTTCGTGTCCATCGACGAATGTGAGTGTATATTTGCCATCAGGCAGCTTTTGCTGCATCAGCACGGCATCGGCATCCTTAATATCGATCGAATCGCCGTACCATATCACATTTTCTCCCCGTTCGCGTAAATGCTCGTATTTTGATCTTGCAATCGAGATGTGGTCTTCGCCGGTACCTCCCCAGTATTTAATCAGGAGGATGCTATCCTTAAAAATTCCGGCTCCTATTGACTCCCGGCCGCCAAATAAATTCAGCAGTAAAATCATCGCAATGATGATTGCCGCCGCCGCGACTGACTTGCTCAATCTCAAATCGATGATAATATTGACCGTATCCCAGCCGATTTTATGCCGGGAAAGCCTGTGCGGGATTCGCTGCTTAATCTCCTCGCCAAGACCGGGACGGACCGGCTCGGTCCGGCTTTGACCCAGCTCAGTCAGGAGTTCTTTGATTTGTTCTTCTTTCATTGCAGCACTCGTTTCTCAGGATTCCCGAACACGACCGGCTGCGTTCGGAGCCCGTTCAAATCATTTCCTTTCTCAGGATTTTTAATGCTCTATTCAGCCTGCTTTTGAAAGTCCCTTGATTTAAGCTCGCCGCCTCTGAGGCTTCGGCAATCGTCAATTGCTGCATATAATGCAAAAAAACCGTCTCCCTCAGTTTCAAAGGCAATCTTTCCACTGCATCCATCAATTTTTCCAGTTGCTCGTTATGCACTATTTTCTCAGGCTCATCCATGCCTTTATGCAGCATTTCATAGCCTTCGATACCGACGAGTTCCTTGTGTTTGTGTCTGCGCCAATGAAGCTTCGAAACATTACTTGCGATACGATAAATCCAGCCATTTAACACCTTGCCGTCTTTCAACTGGCCTATATGGTGCCAGGCATTGAAAAAACACTCCTGCGTCAGGTCTTCACTTACCTGGCGATCATGGCCGAATTTCCTCATAAACAAATAAATCTGCTGATAATACGCATCCACAAGCTCGGCTGCCGCCGTCCGGTCGCCGGCTCTTAATCGCTCAGCAAGGGAATCCCGGCGTTCACTCAAATTCCTTTTATCTCTGTCAAGATTCCGCTTCGTGCTTTTAAGATACGCCAAATCAGCCTTCTGTTCTGCTAATTTTGCCTTTTTTTCCATATATTTTTTAATATCCTAATCAGGCCGCTGACAGTGTACCGTTAAAGCCGTCAGTCTGCAACATCAAAACCGCTTAACAACACAGCAGGGCTATGGCAAGCTGCACGTCTGCATGGGATTTACTTGTCCTGATCACGACTCAAAATAGGCACCCGGTATGTGACGGACGGGTGGGATTCATCGTCTGGAGAACCGCCGTAACACAAATAATGGGCTGATTGCATGAAACCGGTTTTTATCATGCAGAAGAATGAAGAAAATGGTTGATATGACACTTTTGTTGTGAAATAATATGGTGCCGTATGAAAACCAGGATGAAAAAACTGCTGACTCTAATCGGATTTGCTTTTTGCCTGTGCAGCCTGGCGAGGGCCGAGCTGGCAGAGCAAATTGACGGTATAATCAGCGAATCTTTACAGAAAAGAGTCAAATTTTCCATTCGCATTATCGAGGCCGATTCCGGCCGGACGGTCTATGACCACGGCCCGAGAGAGCTGATGATCCCGGCCTCGAATATGAAAATCATTACAAGTGCGGCGGCCCTGAAATATCTGGGGCCAGATTTCGTATATAAGACACAGGTAGGGCTTTGCGGCAACGCACTGGTAATCATCGGAAGCGGTGACCCGCTGCTGGGCGATGAGAAAACCGATGCCAGGTACGGCCGGGAGCCGGGCTGGATTTTCAAAGAAATCTCGAACGCGCTGAAATCCAAAGGTATCGGAACCATCGAAGGTATTACTATCGACAGCAGCGTATTCGATAACGAGCGCGTGCATCCGAGCTGGCCGGAGGACGATTTGAACCGCTGGTATGCGTGTGAAGTGAGCGGGCTGAATTATAACGACAACTGCATCAAAATCAGTGCAAAAAATATCGGCGGCAAAGTCGCGGTCTTTGTCGAGCCCCAGACAGCTTTCGTATCGCTCATCAATAAGGTCGTGCCCATATCGAAGGGCAGCAGCGCCGTGGGAACGTACCGCAATCGTCACCCGAACAGGCTGACCGTTTTCGGCAAGTGTAAAGACGAGGTCGGCCCGTTTGACGTCGCAATCGAAAGACCCGCCGCATATTTCGGATTTCTATTGTACGAGAACCTTGCCGAGATGGGAATAGACGCGAAGGGACAACTTGTCGAAAAAACGCTTGAAGACGGCAGCGATTTCATCCCGCTGGTGGAATTCAGCACGCCGCTGGCCGATTGTCTGGCGCGCTGTAATAAGAACAGCCTCGGACTGGCTGCCGAGGCGATGCTCAAAACCATCGCCGCGATGAACAATCCGGATAAGAAAAACGGAAGCTGGGAGAGGGGGCGGGAACTGATTTACGAATTTCTGACGGGGCTCGGAATCGATAAGAGCCAGTTCTATATCGACGACGGCAGCGGCCTCAGCCGGCAAAACGAGCTTACCGCTCACGCGATAACGACCGTCTTATCGGACATTTACAAGGGCGACAACTGGCAGTTATATAAGGGCTCGCTGGCAGTAGGGGGGATAGAGGGAACGATTGAAAAATATTTCAAAGAGGAAAAGTACAAGGGTAAAATCTTCGGCAAGACCGGGTATATCAACAGCGTCAGGTCGTTCTCGGGCGTATGTGTCACCGGGCGGGGTGATTACATCTTCTCAATCCTCTCCAATAACACCAACGGCAAAACCCGCACGGTTATCCATAACATAGCACAGGCAATCATCGATGACACGGCGGATGAGACTGTGAATTTGGCTGAAAGCCCGGCTCAGTAGTATCCCCGGCGGCTACCGCATTTCGATAACGGCGATTTCGTATACTCCCACTTGCGGCACGTCGAATATCACCAAGTCGTCCCGTTCCTGAAATACCGCTTCAAGTTCGTTGCGGCGCTCCGGGCTGACGAGAGTGACGGCTTTGGCCCGTCTTCCGGGGGGCAAACGCAGGCGGACCGAGACATCTTTAGCCGGATTGTCGGTGTCGTAATTCACCAAATGAACGAGACGCCTGCCGGATTGTTCGGTCAGTTCCGTACATAGTCCGGATCCGGCCCGGATTGCAACCGAAAGCCGATCATCACAGACTCTGCGTACGGCAGCGACAACATCGGCGTTTTTCTCGATTCGCACGATATTTGCGGCTGGCAGGTCATCGAGTGCAGGCCGCTCCCGCGGTATCAGCCACTCATCGTATATGCCCGCCGGACCCACGATGCAGACCCGGCCGCCTGAGTTCACATACCGCCTGATCTGCCCTGTCTGCTCATCGGACAAAGCCGCACATCCCGCAAGCACCAGCACGCGATAGCGATTCAGATCGGCCAGGTGGTGGTCATATATGATCTGGAAACACACCCGGTTTTCGATAAGGGCCTGTTCGACTCGATGTGTGAGCCCGGCGTGTTTCGAATCCGCGAATACCTGTGACGGAAAGCTCCGCAGCACCGCAGCGTCGGCGACAACATCGGCGTTACGCAGCAGGTCGCGGTGAGTGTGAAAAAACCGGATGAATGGGGCGAGAGTTTTGGAAACCGGCTCGTTCGAACCGGGTCTGGCGACGATCCTGGCATACTCGAACCAGCAGATGCATCCCAGACAATCGCGGTTGAACGCCATTGATTCGGCCATTTCCAGGGGCGTGGTGGCGTACGCAAATGCAATATTCCTCATCCGCCCGGCCACTTTGTATGTAGGTATGCGCGTGCGCAGTTGCCCGTCGCTATATCCGGGTGGTCGGGCCTCGTCCCAGAAAGCCTCGCCGCCCTGAAGTAGGCGCCCGTGGTTCACGGGGGGACGAATCCGGCTTCCCGGACCGCCGGGATTGCATTCGATAAGAATATCTTTGCGAAGAGTGCGGGCGTACCTGCTCATATCATGGTAGGAATCGGCAAGCGACCGGCAGGAAAATTCCAGCCACGCCCGGCGCAGCATGGTCTCCGGCGGGCCGGTCATGGGCGGATGAACATCATCCAGGTCATTAACGCCCATTTTTCTCAGTTTCTCGGTGGTGAAGTTCCTGCCCAGATAATCCCGGAACCGCTGGACGGAATTCGCATCCCGACCGGGGCCGTACCCATAGTTATCGAAATGGAGCAAATCGGCCTCGATATCGTTAACGGCAAACCGAACGAGCTGCCGGTAGAATGCCTGTGCACCCGTGTGGTTGCGATTCCAGCGGTAGCGATACGTGGCGCTGCCATACGTGAGAGGCCGGCCGTTCGCATCGAGCAGCACCCAGTCTTTGGCCTGTGGATTCTCTTGAAACAACGGTTCCCAGAGAAAGGCCCCGCTGTAATTGTAAACTCCCACGCGCAGGCCGGCGTCGTGACACAGTTGTGAGAACCTGACTGCATCGGCCATGCTCCGGCGTTCCGCTTCGAGGCCGGCGCCTTTGTAGCAGTGCATCATAACGAAATTGACGCCGAGGGACTTCAGTTCGGCAATCATCTCCGGGCTGTGCTCTCGCTCGTAGGCGGCAAGTTGTTCGGCGGTCGGTACATAGCCGTCACTGCCGTCGCGCCGAACGCGAAAAAGCAGGGGCTCCCAACTGCCCGCCATGACGATCCCATCCCGGTCGAGCCAGTCGGGTCGTTGCAGCCGCGGCAAAGTAAGAAGCTCGGCTCGCGACGGGCAGGTCAGAAGAGATATAAGTACGACAATATGCCAAACGGACGAAAAGCCGCTGCTACGGATCGACAGGGCCGGTATTTCTTTGAATCGCTTTTTGTACATATCCTGTTTCCAAATCATGGCCTGAAGTAAACGGTGGGGCCGTTTTCGTACTCTTTTATTTCCCAGTCCGGCGTGACTACCGACTTGTAGATTGTTTCTTCGAGTCGTCCCATTTCCACGCCGAGTATGACTGCCGAGGGCGGATTTATTTCGAGCGATTCGTGAAGCGTTTGCGGACCGGCGGTATGCGTTATCAGGCGGTCCTCGGCAGGCAGCGAATCGGCGATTCTGTAGATAATCGCGCCGGCGGACAGCTCGGTATAGATATCGCAGCCGCCTTCGAGAGCGTAGAGGGGGGCCAGGGTAAGTACGAGCTTTGAGTCGCGGGTTTCAAGCTTTCCGGCAATTTCTTCCGAGATCCTGTGAATTTCAATCGGGACCCAACTTTCCGGCACGAGAGCTACAGGAGCCCTGTACAGGACAAACGGGTACGAGAGAACCGCTACGAGCGAGGAAACGGCCATTAATGCCGCCGCTATTTTAAATTGCACGGTAATGCCTGCTTTGCCGGCACAACTCCGCAAATAAGACAGCGGGAAGGCAAAGCCGATAACCAAAAAGGGAACCGGGACCGCGAGATACTGCCTCCACATGGTCGGCGGAATCAGGGCGATTACAAAAAACACCGCCGGCAGCAGGGCGGCAAGCAACAGATTTATCCCGCTTGCAATCTTCAAGCTCCGGCGAAGGAAAAACACGCTAAGGCCAAGGTAAATCGTCATCATCAAAAGGGCGAAATAGCCCGGCATTGTAAGGCAGGTTAACGTCAGTCCAAATTTGTTATGAACCATCCCGATTTCGCGCAGCCACTGGCCGTAGAGCATCGGTATTTTGACCAGATTTAAATAAAATGCCCGCGGCGCCTGGGCTATCACCCAGACGGGCCAAATCAAAACAACCACCCCGGCCAGCAAAAACGGCAGGGCGGTCTTGAATCTCTCTTTTACAGAACCGGCGGGCACGCTCAGCAGCATAACCAAAAACAACAGCTCGGCCAGAATCGTTGTCACGCGCATACAGGCAGCCAATGTAAGCAGGGCACCAATAGCTGCGATTCGCAAGTATCTTGATTTTTGCTGAAAATCGGTAGATATAAACAGCCAGAAGGACAATACCACGCAGAAGATTACGGCATCGTGGTTCCATGCGTAGCCGTTGGCATAATCGACGAGCGGATTAAATACGTACAGGACGACCGCCCCTAAGCCCAAAATCATCCCGCTGACCTTATAAGACTTGAAAACGTGCCGGTATATGCCGACGATGCTCAGCATCACGAGAATGTCACACACGCAGGATAAGGTTCTGCCCACGAGCAAATAGTGCGTCGTGTTAAACATCTTATACAAGGTCGCACAGAGCAACGGGTGGTAGGGCATCTGGGCGGCGTAAGAAAAATCCCTGTAAATCATCTTACCCTGGGCCAGCATGACCGCGCCGGCGCAGTACATCTGTTCGTCGCGGCCTACCGGCTTGAACATCGTATTTGCCACAACGGCGAGCGACAAAACTACAAGCAGCAGAACAACTATAATATTAACATGTTTCGACAACATATTATTCTTCAATTCAGATTCATGTCCGGATACCATTTTACCATTCAGCAAGCTCGCCGAGAAGCTCCTCTACCAGATCTTTCATCGTTACTATGCCGACCGGTCTCTCGCGTCCGAAGTGGCCGGCCCTCATTACCAGAACAATCTTGTGGTTTTCCTTCTGCATGATATTCATTGCGTCTATAACAGTCATGTCGGCATCGAGCTTTCGTATCGGCTTTGTGAAACCTCGCAGGTCGGCGAAATTTTCCGAAGAGGTTAATACCTCGTAGATACTGACAAAGCCAATGACGTTACCACCCCGTCCTTCGGTAACCGGCAGGCGGGTAAAGGCACACGCGTTCAATTTGTTCAGCAGGACCGAATCATCGGAATCGACCTCGACCGTCCGGACACTGTGCATCGGGATCACTACCGAGCCGATATGAACGTGTGAGATACCGACCAGGCGGTTGACAATCTCGCTCTGCACGGGGCTTAGGAAGCCCTCTTCGTGCGTGTCCTGCAGAATCGCCTGTACTTTGTGTCTTTGGGCCGATACGATGAACGTCCTGGAAGAAGCGGTAAGCCCCACCAGCCGGGCAAAAGAGCCCGATACGAATTTAAGAGCAGGTACGATACCGCACCAGCTCAAAAGTTTGTAAAAAGCGTAAAGGATCGGCGAGAAATAAGGCGTCAGCACATCCGCACGATAAAGAAATATGTTCTTGGGAATCAATTCGGAGAAGACAAACAGTACTGGAACCATCAACAAAGTGGCGAATAATTCGGCTCTATGTTCGTATTCGATGCCGAACCGGCCCAGAAACGAACTGGTGACAAGACTTGTGGCGAGATAGTTAACGAGATTATTGCCTATCAGAAGCGACAACAGCAGGCCGAAACTGTCGCGCAAAGAACGTCCGAGAATCACAAAAGGTAATTGTTTCTTTTCGATGCCCAGTCTCATGCGAAGTCGGCTGAGTTGATATAGACCGGTCTCTGAACCTGAGAACATGCCTCCCAGTATAACACAACAGGCAACAGTTAATACTATGAGTGTGTTATCAATCATTGTTTTGGAACGGTTCAAGTGTTAACACGAGCGTTTTGATCCGGTGGTGTTGCACATCTTCTACGGTTAACTTCAGATTTTTCAAATACGCCGAATCCCCCGGTTTGGGTATCTTGCCGAGAAGGGCGGTAACGAGCCCGCCGATTGTCACCATGCGGGTCTGGGCCAGATCGATTCCGAACACATCGGCCCAATCGTGGATGGCGACGTTGCCCGATAGCCGGTATTCGAAAGGCCCCGTCTGTTCGACCGGTTCTATCTGGCTTGTCGGTTCGATCTGGCCGAGCAGCTCTTCGGCGATATCCTCGAGTCGCACCGAACCGGCGATACCGCCGTACTCATCGACTACGATTGCCATATCGGTTTGACTCCTGCGGAAAAACTCAAGCAGGGACTCGACCGTCTTCTGTTCCGGGACGAAATTGACGTTCTGGACAATCTTGTCCAGTGACACTTCCGGATTCAGCAGTATCTGCCGCAGGTGAATCAGGCCGACAATGTTATCTATCGTACCGACGTAAACGGGCAGTCTTATAAGGCGATTTTCTTTCATCGTCCGCCGGGCAGTTTCGCTCGATTCGGTGACGTCACAGGCAATCATATCCACCCGCGGCCTCATTACGTGGCGGACTTTCAGATAACCAAGCTCAATCACTTCGGTAAAGAGCTTGTTTTCATCGGCGGTAATCAATCCCTGTTTTCGGGTGGTCTCGATCAGGGATTTGAATTCACCTGCGGTTATTGCCTTCGGATGTCGTGACGGCCCCAGAAGCAGGCGTAGGGCGGGTTCTAAAATGGTAACTTTGAAAACTAATTCGATCGGCCCGAATATCTGGAGGCAGAAATAGGCCGGCAGGGCGGCAGCAACACAGAATGTCTTCGAGTTGGCATAGGCCAGAGATTTCGGCAGGATTTCGCCGAATAGTAAAATACCGACGAAGCTCAGCAGCACGGTTGAGGCTGCGGCCAGACTGCTGTAGTCTTTGAGCCGGATTATCAGGACGCTGGAGACGGCATAAAAAAGAACGTTTACCGTCATGTTTCCCAGCAGAAAGCAATTGAGCAATTGCCGTCGCTTGCCCAGGAGCCGTGCGACCAGTTTTTGAAGCTTGTGCTCGGATTTCTCCAGCAGCCGGACCTGCCTGGTTGATAGATTAAGAAAGGCGGTCTCCGAACCTGAAAAAAAGGCCGAACCGGTAAGCAGTATCAGCATCAAAATAATTTTGGGCACTACGGCCGCCATCAGCTACTACCCGACTTTGGTTTAGGCAAGTTTATCTTAAAATTGCTTCCATTACCGGGTTTGGATTCTACCGAAATGCAGCCTCGATGTCCATCGATAATCATTTTGCAGAAGGCCAGGCCGATGCCGGCTCCGGAATCCTCGGCTGGCGAGTTTTTATCAGCTTTTGTAGTGAAGAACGTCTCGAAAATGTTTTCCAGGTCGGTCGGTTTAATTCCGTCGCCCGTGTCGGCCACTTCGATATCAACGGTCTCGTCAGCCTCATTCGCTTTGATGGTCAAAACACCGCCGCGGGGAAGCATCGCATCACGGGCATTCAGAATCAGATTCATTAAAACCTGCTGAATCTGAACGGGCACAACGAAAACTGCCAGGTCGTCTGGCACCTGGATTTCCACGGTTATCCCGTCCTTGGCGAAATCCCTGCAAAGACAGGTGAAAATCTCTTCGATCAAATCAATGAGCCGGACATTTGTCTTTTCCTGCTTCTCGCCGTTTACCAGGGCGAGCATACTTTCCATGATCTTCGAGGCACGTTCGCAATTGTTGGCCGCTTTTCGCAATGCCTTTTCGGTCAGGGCCCTATCGTCGGGATTGTCCAGTGCAAACGTCGCGTAGCTTTTCATAGGTGTGAGCAGATTATTCATCTCGTGGGCGATCATGTGGCTGACAGTGCCTATGTTGGCGAGGTGCTGGAGCCCGACGAGTTGGGATTTCAGGGCCTCATTTTGATGCTGCTGGACTTCCACGCGCCTGTGCAGCGACAGGCGTTTTTCCGTAATGCTTGCCAATTGTCTGCTCCTACTATAAAATTTGTGTTCTATTGGTGTATATCGACTTTTGAAGCGTTTTTTCTTGAACCCGGACACATGTAAAATAATATACGGACGATGAACGAACAGGGTATTTTAGACGAGCTTCTGGCATTGCTGGAAGCTAACGGCGTGACAATCCGCAACGAGCCGCTTGGCGGCTCCGGCGGGGGACTGTGCATGATGAAGGGTAAGTATATTTTCTTTTTGGATACCGAGGCCCCGTCCATAACCTCGGCTGTAATGTGTGCCGAAGCGGTGTCGAAGGTTGCGGATATCGAGCAAATATATATCAAGCCCCAAGTCCGCCAGTTTATTGAAAATCACAGCAACCAGACAACTTGAAAGGTAATGAAATGATAAAAAGGAAATGGTCCGCAATACTGGTAATTTTTCTTGTGACAGTACTATGTCCCTTAGACGGCACGGCGGTATTGAATTCGGTGCAGGCCACCGAGACATTAGTCAATTCAATCGGGATGAAATTCGTTAGCATTCGGCCGGGCTCCTTTCTAATGGGACAGAACGAAGGCGGCGACTGGGACGAGCGGCCCGCCCACAGAGTGCGAATCACGAAATCTTTCGAGATGGCAACAACCGAGGTCACCAACGTCCAATACGAGACGTTCGATCCGACACACCACGAGTTTCGAGGAAAACTCGGCTTCTCAAAACGGGGCGATGAGGCGGTGGTTTTTGTGAGCTGGTACGAAGCGGCGGCGTTCTGCGATTGGCTCTCGAAAAAGGAAGGCAAGCTTTACCGTCTGCCGACCGAGGCCGAGTGGGAGTATGCCTGTCGTGCCGGCACGACCACAGCTTATCATACCGGCGATACCCTGCCCGAAGAGTTCCAAAAAAATGCCCGAATAACATGGTTTCCCGATCCGGCCCGCCGCCGCAGGGGCGCTGAACCGGTACCGCTTGTGGTCGCTCAGACTACTGCGAATCCGTGGGGGCTTTTCGATATGCACGGCAACGTGGAAGAATGGTGTCATGACTGGTACGGCCCGTACGAACAAGGCGAGCAGGCGGATCCTACATGGCGTTACGGCGGGGATTTCAAGGTTACCCGCGGCGGCAGCCACAGCACAGAGGTCAGGTTTCTGCGTTCGGCGAACCGACTCGGCACTCTACCGGAGGATAAAAGCTGGCTGATAGGTTTCCGGGTGGTCATAGGCGAGCTGCCGAAAACCGAGCCGCTTGCCGAACCTGAACCGCCATTGAATCAAAGGGACGTAGCACGGGATACCAGGCCTGACTGGGCCGCCGGTCCGGATACCAACAAACCATATTTCAAAGGGCCTCGCGTGTACATCAAGGTCCCGCAGGGCTCGAATGGGCCGATGTACTCCGAGCACAATCACGACCCGGCGCTCGTCGATTGTCCCAACGGCGATTTGCTGGCGATTTGGTATTCATGCTGGGACGAACCCGGACGGGAGCTGACCATCCTCGCGAGTCGGCTGCGATACGGCGCCGAGCAGTGGGAGCCGCCCTCGGTATTCTGGGATGGGCCGGACCGCAACGACCACGCTCCGGCGCTGTGGTACAACGGCCGGGACACTATTTATCACTTTAACGGCCTCTCGGCGGCGGCAACGTGGGGGAGCCTCGCCACTGTTATGCGTACCTCAACCGACAGCGGCGCGACATGGTCTAAGGCACGACTCATAAATTTCGAGCACGGACTGCGTCACATGCCCGTCGAATCGGTTTTTAGGACTCGTGAAGGCTATCTCGTCTTACCCTGCGATGCGGTAACCGGCGGTAACGGCGGTACGGCCGTGCACGTCAGCCGCGACGGTGGCCAGACGTGGACGGACGCCGGCGCCGGCCGGGATATGCCGACTTTCAAGGCCGACACGACCGGCGCATGGGTCGCGGGAATCCACGCCGGAGTGATGCAGTTAAAGGACGGTAGCCTGATGGCGCTGGGGCGAGGCAACAGCATTGACGGCAGGATGCCCAT
>Ga0209121_10000397_pt1 | contig 45470 bp, 48 predicted proteins | sample Cruoilmetagenom3_FD_187292 | JGI IMG/M metagenome (GOLD analysis project Ga0209121, IMG submission 187292) | Oil polluted marine microbial communities from Coal Oil Point, Santa Barbara, California, USA - Sample 3 (SPAdes) (version 2) | ecosystem: Environmental > Aquatic > Marine > Oil seeps ... | reverse complement strand
GCAGGATCTATAACCTTAGAATCAGTCTCAGGATTTAAATAACGCACCATAAATTTTATTATGCTCACAGGAGTAAAGAATTGCCCTCCTTCTTCTTTTAATAATCTACTTACAAATATCTCAAAAGTATCAGCCAAAACATCTTTAGAAGATTCAAGAAGAGATGTTCGTTGTAACTTTTCAACAATTAAAAAGACCAACTCTTTGTTTAAATTGATTCTTTCATTTTCATCAATGAGGTTCTTATATTTATCTTTTAGGTTCTCCTTAAAGAATTTCTGAAGCCGATCGAATAAATTACTCTCTGATTCGTCCTGTCCAATGCTAAACGACATGATAGAATCAGGTAAAGAATTACTTATTTCATCAACTAATTTACACAAAATAAGCTTTAAAATTTCTTTTGAACGAGCTCTTGTATCAGTTTCCGTGTGTTTTAATTTCGCATAAAGGTGTTGATTGATTTCGTTGAATTCTTTTTTTAAATTTGAAGATATTTTTAAATTCCTCTTTCTAATTAGATTGGTATTTTTATCCTCGATAAAAGCATCTAGAGTTTTGGGCATTTTAAATTCATTACAATTTCAATATTATAATTCTTTTATTAAGTGAAAATTATTGTTTTTCTTTAAATTGGTTCAAATGCGTTCATTTTTTTAAGATAATCGAGCATTTGTAAGTAAAGCTTATCCCTCTTAGTAAGAATTTCTTCTTCAGTTCGACCTTGGTAATCGTAAAAACCTATTGAAGTTTTAGCCCCCAATTGCCCATTCTTCACTTTATCCTTAAGTAACATGAGATCCATACCGCCCATATTCTTGATAATATCATATACAACATCGAGTCCTACAAAATCGAGATTTTGTGCTACTCCAGCAAATGGCAACCGTATACCTAAAGTATTCTTAACCGCCATGTCAATTTCTTCTGGAGAAGCTATGCCTTTTATTAAAAGAGTAAATATCGCAGAATTAATTGCTTGCTGGATTTTATTGACAACAAAAGCATTCGTGAACTTTTTCAAGATTAAAGGTTTTTTACCAATTTTTGTTAATAATTTAAACGAAATATCGATGACTTCAGAAGAAGTTTTACGCCCAGCTACTATTTCAACTAAAGGAATAATGTATGGTGGATGAAACCAATGGTGGATTACCAAGCGTTTCGGATTTTTAACTTTTGCGACGTTGAATATATTTAATTCAGAAGTATTGCTTGCTAAAATAATATCTTCTGAGCAGAATTCATCTAATTGAGAAAAAACTTCTCGCTTTACGTTACGATCTTCAGAAACTGCTTCCAAAACTAAATCGCAATTTTGGGCAGCAACTTTTAAATCGGTAGATGGATGGATACGATTCAAAATATTTGAAATTTCACCACTTTTTAAATGCTTATACTCTACCAACAAAGAAAGGTTTAATTTTATCTTATTCATGGCATTATCAAGAACCTCTTGCTTTAAATCTACAAGATCTACTTCAAACCCGGCAGTAGCATAAACTTGCGCAATGGCGTGCCCCATCGTGCCAGCACCTACGACCAATATACGCTTTATTTTATCAAGTTCCATTTTCTTCAGCTATTTAATATTATTCTTATTACTAGTTAGAGGGGATTTTTAATAATAATTACTTTTTATTGAAAGAAAATTAATTTTATTTATGTCAAATAATAATTTAGGTTTTGGAGAGTATATTGAGTTTTCTGTAAAAAAAAGGTTTGGCACGATTACACTCAATAGAGTTCATCGATCGAACGCTTTTACTATTGATCAATTAAGATATTTAAAAAAAGCGATTGAATACTGCCAAAACAACGATAAAATTAGAGGTTTAATTTTAACAAACAGCGGCTCTTCGTTCAGCACAGGAATGGACTTAGGTGCTATTGATGGTAGCGATCATGCAGCTGTTAGAGAACTCGAAGGTACTGCTGCAGATATATGTAAATTGTTATTTAACGGAAAACCAGTTATTTGTGCTATAAATGGTAGAACGATGGGCGAAGGCGTTGTGTTCTCAATATGTTGCGACTATCGAATCTGCGTTAAAGATAGCTTTTTTCAAATGCCAGAAATACGCTCTGGAATCTTCCCTGGCACTGGTTGTGTAGTTCTATTCTCAAAAATTATCGGGATTCCATGGACGAAAAAGATGCTTATGTTTGGTGAAAAAGTAAGCGCGGAAAAAGCTCTAGAAATTGGCTTAATTGATGAGATTGTAGATAGTAAAGAGGAATTAATTGAAGAATCTATGAAAAAAGCGAGTTTTCTCTTTTCAAAAAATCAAACTGTATTGAACGCGATTAAACTATGTAGCAATCATTTCCTTGATAAATCTTATAAGGATGCATTCGAAATAGAAAAAATTGCTTCTGGATGGTACGAACACGAAGATAAAAAAAAATTTATCATAGATTTTCGAAAGAAATTTGAAATAAGAGAATAATTTTATAGTAATAATGAACTAAAATTATAATAAATATCCTCACACTATTTGCGGATCCAGATAAAATAGCTTTAATTATATATGATACTAGAAAACAAGTTTCTACTTCTTCGTAAAATCTTGCTTCCATACTCATATAAGAAGATTCACTAATTAAAAAATTAACGCGTGTGGTAATGTCAGTACTAATTAAAGGTTCTTTTTGAGATCGTCTAATTGCTTTTCGAAACTTTCAATTTCGGATTTGGAAATTGTTGCATTATTAACTTTTTGAATTATGTCAATAAAACCCTTAATAAGAGGATGTTCCAGTACAACGCAAGTTTGATTTAACGTGTTAACATCTAAAATGAGGGCTGATTCTAATATTTCCCCCATTCCGAGTATGTCTTTGAATATTAATTCATTATCATCGTTATATGATAAAACTACGATATCTTCTAATATTTGGGAGCCATCGTTTTTCTTTATTATCTTAAACTCGCACATATCTAATATTTCACTTTAATTCTAATGTTTATACGTATAAATTTGGTCAATTTAAATAAAACCAACTTTTTTAAAATACGCTTAATAAATAAAAATATAGTAATTGTTTTAAACTTACAGCTAAAATCTTTAAAAGAGGAAATTGATGTAAATATGACAAGACCTTATCAAAAAGCAAATATCCCAGGACCTGAACAAGGTACGACCGTTTTTGATCCAAAAGTCATGGCAAACTTCTTGAAAGACGATAAAAAGAAGCTTTTTGTCATAGGCTCAGAGTCTTTAACTTGGGAACTTAATGGAAAAAAAGTTGCTGACTATTTTATTGAAATAGCTAAGAAACTAGATTGTCACGTTCTTGCTACAGGTCATGCATACAAATATGTAAAAGGCAAAATTCCAGACGAGAAATTATGGAATATGTCGTTGATAAATATTACTGGTAGACTAGTAGATAAAGATTGGAAAGGCTTAGATGGCGAAGGTCAATATAGAATGGCTATTTTTGGTGGACATATTGTCTACTACGTAAGTCAAACTTTAAGTCGACTGAAGAACTTTCAAAACCACTTGCGAACCGTTGAATTAGATAAATATTCCCATCCTAACGCTCGATTTAGTCTTCCGAATTTTAGCGACAACGATTGGAAAGAATTTTTAGAAAAATTAATTGAAAATTTATAAAAATTAAAAAAGGAAAAATAATAAAAGGAGAATTACAATATGAGTTTTGAAGATATTCCCGTTCCAATTGGACCCGTATACGAAGGTGAACGTATTAGGGCAAAACAAATGTATGTAGAATTAGGCGGGCCCAAGATGAAAAAACACTTTGAACTTTGCAAAGTGGTTGATAAAAAAGAGATTACAGATGGTCAAGTAACAATCCACGGAATCGATTTAAAAGACATGGAAGAAGGATCAACCCATCCAATCGGAATATTAGTAGAGGTCACCGGACCAGAATTAGAAGTAGATTTAGAAGCCGTTTTCGAAAGGCGAGTACATGAATTCTGCAATTTCGTCAACGGAATTATGCACCTTAACCAGAGATATACAAACTGGCTAAGAATCTCTAAGACAGCAGTTGAAAAAGGCTTCAATTCGTTTCAACTACTAGGAGCCGTTCTTATTAGACTTTACAAGGCAGAATTACCAATCATTGAACAAGCTCAAGTAACTTTTTTCACAAATGAAAAGGAAATTGAAAAACCTTATACTATGGCAATGGAGATTTACGATAAAAGAGACGAAAGAGCACGAACAATTCACGACGAAGACGTAGACATGTTTTACGGATGCGTATTATGCCAATCGTTTGCCCCGACTCACGCGTGTTGCATTACACCTGATCGAACAAGTTTATGCGGCTCAATTAATTGGTTCGATGCAAGAGCAGCTGCAAAGGTCGATCCTAAGGGACCCCTATATGAAGTACCTCCAGGCGAATGCTTAGACCCGCTTGCGGGCGAATATACCGGCGTAAATGAAATGATTAAGAAACGTTCGTTAGGTGAAATTAACAGAATTTTTCTATTTTCGGGCATGGAATTCCCACATACATCGTGCGGTTGTTTTGAAGCTATCGATTTTTACATCCCTGAAGTAAACGGACACGGAATTATAGATCGAAACTACGGCGACGTAGCAATTAACGGGCTTCCGTTCAGCGCGATGGCAAACCAGACCGGGGGAGGCAAGCAGATGCCTGGTTTTAACGGTATCAGCATCCAGTACATCATATCGCCGAAATATCAACAATACGACGGAATATCACAAGGGCTAAATAGCGGAATTGAAACCGTCGTGTGGATGAACAAGGGAGTAAAAGACCGTATCGGTGATTTCCTTCCGAAAGACCTTTTGCCTAAAATCGCAACTGAAGAAGAAGTTACTGATATTAACGCGTTAAAGCAATGGTTGCAGGATGTTGACCATCCCATACTCGCAACATGGGCAGAAGCATTAGCGGAGGAGGAGGAGGAGGAGGAAGAATGGGAAGCAGAAGGCGCGATGGTTCCAATGGGAACTATGGGGATGACTATTCCTGGAGTGGGTGGCGCAGGCGGATTCAAAGTAATCTTAAAGAACTGTAAAGTGGTCGCCGAGGCAATAATAATCAAAAAGATTGAACCTAAAGGCAGAAAGAAGAAATAAGAAACTTATTCTACTTTATTTTTTATTTTATTGTATTTTAGCATCGTTTTTAGATTATAAAAGATTTTTTATAATTATTATAGATAAAAGATTTAATATCCCTTTCTTGTAAACTTCTTATGAATAATCCGATTAAGATACTCAAACCCAATAATCTCAAGCCTTAAGGTTTTTTAAATGCTTGTAACTTTTGGACTTCTTTTCATTTATATATTTTTTGTCGGAGTGGTGATGGGAGGAATGATAGATATGGCTAATTTAGTACGAAGAAAAAAGGCTTTAGAAAACAGATGGATTTTATGTGAAATAATAAGTAAGAATCCTGGAATTAGCGTATATGAACTTTCAAAACAATTGGATTGGTCTGTTGGTAAGGTTAATCATCATGTAAATAAGTTAATTAAAGATGGAGTGATCTCAAACTCTATCAAGACTGAGAATAATAGGACTAAGCGATCACTTCAAGCTAAAGATTGGAAGGAATTTATTAGTTTGGAGGATTTGGAGGATTTGATAAAAAACCGATCTAGTAAATCTAAATAATTTATTTTATTTCAGCAATCTCTTTAAGTCGCTTTATTACATTCCATTTCTTCACCAATTTTGCCACAACTGGGGGTACAAATTGTTCCCATTGTCCACCTTTGAGCATAAATTCACGAATATCGCTTCCGCTGAGTCCTTTTTTTTCTAAAGGAACTTCCCATAAAACTTGAACATTCAATCCTAAAGATTCTAAGTATTTTTTCTTTTGACGGCCCCAATCGTCGTAAATCGAGAGGAAAAACGCCACATCCATTGGAACGTAATATTTTAATAGCTCGGGAACATTTATAGGGAACGGTACAATAGTGAATTCTGACAATTCCAAACCTTTTTCTAATAAAGTTTCTCTTACCATTACATAGCGCTCATAATAAGTCAATGGGTTAGCGATAAGCGTACTGCGATGAGGATTAGAATCGTGGACTTTAGTTAGGGTAGGATCAGGATTGGTAATTCCCACGATTAAATGGTTACATAGTTTTTTTCCTGCTAGGAGAAATTTCACGTGATCGTTGTGGAGAATTTGGAGCCTTCCGTGAATTACGCCTGTTTCGTATAGTGTTCCTTTAACTTGCTTCATTCTAATTAATTATTTGTCGCAATAAAATAATTCGAATAATTCAAAAAAGATTAATAATTTTGCCATATAAATTATTCAAATTGATGTATGTTCTTATTGACACTTTATTTTTATTGTAAAATAAGTTCCTTTATCTAAGAAAATTTGAAGAGCTATTAAAATAATTAAAAATATTGGGGGTTATACCAAGTATACGGAGATACGCCAATTTTGCTTGGATAACAATTTAATTTGCATAGCGGGGTCTGACATTCACACTAACGAAGACTTAAACACTTTTATCAAATTAAAATTAGATGATCCAAGTAATAAAACGATTGAAAATGTTTTTAAAAACTTAAGAAATAATACACATGAAGCTGTCGCCATTCAATTTTTTTCTGAAACCTTCAAACTTCCCGGAGATTCGAACGATTCAGGACTTTACATCGTAGAAGAATTTATTAATTATCTCTTAAATATAGATATTTGCCAAGCCTTATCTTGGATAATTTGGTCATCTATAGTTTATCTAACACTCGCCCTATTTTACAAGAAGGCAAAAAAAGTAGAATTAAAATGGTTAAAGGCTAAAATTTATTAAATTCTTTTTTTAATATTTATTAAATTAGTTTAAATATAATATCCCATTTTATCGTCTACATTCGTATCGTTGTCGTCGTCGTTATCGTCTTCGTCGTCTTTGCCCATTATCATTTTAGAGAAAAATTTCTTTATATCTTCTACATCTGTGGGATCTAAATCTTTTAAATCGTTCATATCGATTGGAATTATCCGCTGTTTTAAAGGTCCCATTTGATTTCTTAATTGTTTTTCAATTCTCTTTTTCTGTTTTTCATGCGATATTAATTCCTTTTTCATAAGGGTATTTAACTCATTTGCTACTAATTCGTCCAATTCGCTAGGGGTAAAAGATAATAACAATTCTGTATCATATAGTTTAGTTAATTTATTTACTACCTTTTCTCTCTTATGTTCTGGGATTTGGAAGATTGAATCTAAACCCATAAGATGAACAATATTCAACCAATCAAGTTGATAAGCCCAAGCTTCGTTTTCTGACATGATATTAATATTTAAGTTTTTCAATTAATATAATTTCGGATAAAAGTTAAACCTTTATCTTATATTTTTTAACAAAAAACGTAAACTTTTAAATCTAAGCTTTTTGTTATATTAAATCGAGATTATGAAACATTAGTGGATATTACAAAAGATTAATTTAATCAAAATTAATTTTAAGTAGTTCTATTAAAGGTTAAGAGGCAAAAACTTAAAAAAATTCTTTAAATGATGAAATAATTAATCCGGGCTCGTCGTGCATAACCCAATGTGAAGAGTTTTCAGCACGGACAATTTTTAGGTCGGCTACATAATTAGGTAGCCCATCCAAGACCGACGGTAACACGGCTATATCTTTCATTCCATGGATGACTAAAGTGGGGGTTGTTATTTTCCCTGTCCAATCGCTAAAACTTACATTAGCCCTGTAATAATTCACTCCTCCTAAAATTGCGCCCGGTTTTGCCCACGCTTCTAAATATTTTTTCTTGTCAAAATCAGTAAAACCTTTTTTATTTATTAACCCTTCAAAAACGGCGAATTTTAACCACTTAAAATCGTCCTTAAAAAGAAATTTTTCTCCATCGGGTTTAAGAAATTCAAAGATGTAAAAACTAGCTTTTTGTTGTCTTTTATCTGAGCGCAACCTTTCTTGGAATATCTTCATGTGAGGAGCATTTAAAATTGCTAACTTCCGTACTAATTTTGGATATTTTTCGGCGAATGCCCACGCTACTACGCCGCCCCAATCGTGTCCTGCAAGAAAAACGCCACCTAAGTTTAAAGCCTCAATTAATCCTTTAATATCCTCAACTAAAACATCCATTTTATAATTGTTAACGCCTTTAGGCTTGTCAGATAAGTTATAGCCGCGCATATCAGGGATAATTAGCTTATAATCCTTTTTAAGCCCAAGAATTACGTTTTTCCAACCAAACCAAAAATCTGGAAATCCGTGAAGTAAGATTAAAGGCTCACCTTCCCCGATTATAACAGTATGAAGTTTTATACCGTTCGTTTCGACGAATTTCTCTTCGCCAATGCTAAATAATTCCATAATATTTGACCAAAATAATTATCTTATAATAAGAACCTTATTTTCAATTGATTTTCTTTGATTATAAATCAAAGCCTTATGTTTCAAAAAGCAATTATAATACTCAAATGAACTTTTAAATCATCTTAAATAATACTTTAATCAATCAATTTATATTAGGTGAAATAATTAATGAAAGAATTTATTCCCGAAGAAATCGCTTTAGAAATTTGTGAATTAATAAAAGAACGTAACCGTAAAAAAAAAATTAGTTTTACAAAAGTTCAGTGTTGGGGTTGTATGAAATACTCTAACAAAAAAGGGGATATTAGAACTCGTTGTTTGTTTAGTTCTGAAAATAACGACAATAGAGGCTGCCAATTAGTAAATAAGGTTTTTGATAACGAGTATCAAACGATGAAATAAAAGAAAATATAATTTAAAATATAAAGAGAATTTTAAAAAAAAACTTTAATTCTTTATTCAAAATAATTATAGAAGGAATCTTCAAAATCTTTAATACTAGAATTGCTAAGTTCAGCAAATTTATAGCGCCCATGTGGAAGTTTTTTCTCTTTCGAAAAATAACTCTTAAGAGAGCTTTCAAAATCGCTTACGCTTAAACTTCTTTCTTCTGCGAATTTAATTTCACCAAAGAATTTCAAGTATTCTGGTGTGCTATCACTCATATTTATTTTCACTTATTTCCTATTTGTTAACTTTTTACTCAAATACTTTTTTAATGAAATAAGATAGGTTAGTATATAAATATTTTCCTATACTTGCAATGGTTAAAATTTCTTAATATTTACCGAATCCTCATTCACTGAATGAGTGTTCATTTATTTTAAGTTGATCTTTATTATTCAACGAAAAATATAGGAAAAATATAAAAAAAACACTTTTTCAAAAATTCCCATCATCTTCCCGCCACCCATATTAGTTTTTTTTACCTACTCCGTAATTTGTAGTTACCTTCTTACTTCTTATAGATAGACATATCATTAAATATAATTAGATACAAGAGACCCCAAAAACATAATAAATCAATAGAAAATTGAAAATTAATAAGTAATAAATTTTAACATATTTTCTTAAAATGTAATAATAATTTTTTTGAAATTTGACATAATACAAATTGTTCATGATTTTTTGAGTTGACCATAAGTGTCTTTAAGAGAGAAAAAGTCTGAATTAATAAAGAAGGAAAAGAGAAATTTATTTATAATATCAGCTCTCTCCGTTTTTGAAGAAAAAGGATTTAATAATACTCGTATAAAAGATATCACAGAACGGGCTAATACGAGCGTAGGGAACTTCTATAATTACTTTAATTCAAAAGAGGAAGTAATTGAAGTATTAATTAGTGGATTAGCTGAACTTATGATAAGCAAATTCAGAGAATTATTTATCTATTTCAAACAAAACAGAATTCCACCAATCTCTGCGGTTAAGAATCTTTTTCGAGGATATGCTAAGATGTTTAAGGAAAAAAAAGAAACATTTCTAATTTTTTTTGAGCAAATGGGGGGAATGGAGCAAAAATACCGAACCAAAAGAAATGAGATTCTTGACAATTTTACGAATGAGGTAGAAAAAATCATCTCAAGACTAATAGAATTCGGAGCTCGTGATCAAAATCCTAAAATAACAGCTAGAGTTTGGACATCTACGGTACTTGGAGTCTTTATTTGGTGGATTCGGAGTGATTTTGAACTTGAAGAGGAAGAACTTATTGAAAATTTAACAGATGTTCTTGTTAAAGGGACAATTTTAAATTAAGTTATTACAACAGTTATAATTATAAGCAATCAATTTAAATTATCTTTGGAGTATTCACATTTTAAAATTATTGGGCTTGACATTAAATGAATAGAGAAATTGATGATAGAACTTATTTGAAATATCTACTCCAATCTCTGAATGCAGACGACTTAAAACAGATTTGTCGAGATTTTGGAATAAAAGGCTTTTCAAAATTTAAAAAATCAGAATTAATTGATTTTGTACTTGATTCTTTAGCAGAAGAAGAACAAAAAGACTTGTTAGAACAGAAGGAAGGAGATATCATTTCGAAGGAAATTAATTCGGCATTTAAAAAAATTAACGGTGAAGATCGAGAATCTATTACAGAAATAAAGGTTGTCAATGAAAAAAATCACGAAATCGAGTTAAAATTCAAAGGTTTTAATTGGAAATCAAGTTCGTATTTATCTATAACCTCAAAAAATATTCATGATCCTGAACGAGATTGTGATTGTAGAGTAGGGGCAAATATGGGTTTGTGTAACCATTTTTGGGTTGGGTTTATTTATTCATTAAAGAAAAATTATTTTAAATTATCAGATTGGAAACTTACTCCTCTACCAAAAAATTTTGGAAAAAATGTAGAAAAAATTGTTCTAAAGAATGGAAGGTTAATTAATGAAGGTGCTACTAGTTCCCTTCTCGCTAAGCACAATAGAATAACTATTTATGAAGCTGAAATAATAGATATAGAAGAGAAAGAAGATGATTTCCAAGGGAATGTAACAACCTATTATCTAATAACCTTAAAAGATATTGAATTCGGACCTCAATTGAAAAAAAAAAGCGATTATAGAAAAGAAGATATTGAAATTATTGACGAGTTAATTATAAGGGTAAGCGTAAATCTTTATTCCAACGACGAGTTTAAAATGGGAGATAAAATTACATGTAACGGTGGAGTGAATAAGGATAGACTTTTAGGATTTATGTTAAAGAGGGTTACAGGGCTAAAAAAGAAATAAATTAGAGAGTAATAATGAAACATCCAAAATCGGGATTCGTTAACGAACAGAATTTAATCTTAAGTACTGATTTTTACGAACTAACAATGGGCGCAGCTTATTATCAGTACAATTTCGATAATAATATTCGTGAAGAAGACGATATCGCAGTTTTTGATCTTTTTATTAGAAAATATCCTAAAAATCGCAATTACTTAGTTTTCGCCGGTTTAGAACAAGCGATTTATTACTTACAAAACGCTAGATTTACTGAAAAGACAATTGCTTTCTTGAAACAAAAAGAAGTTTTTAAAAACATCGATTCCAGCTTTTTTGACGATTATTTGCCTAACTTCAAATTTAAATTAGATGTATGGTCAATGAAAGAAGGGAGTTTTTTCTTTCCCCAAGAGCCCATTATGAGAGTTCAAGGACCTATGTTCCACGCCCAATTAGCAGAAACTTATTTGTTGAACACCATCAATTACCAAACTATTGTGGCCTCTAAAGCGTCTCGAATAAAAAATATTGCTCAAGATAAGGTTCTTCTTGAATTCGGTACTAGAAGGTCTCACAGTCCTCTCGCAGGTGTTTACACAGCAAGAGCTAGCTATATTGCAGGGTTTAATGGTACGAGTAATGTTATTGCCGACCTTGAGTTGGGTGTTAATTCTAGCGGTACAATGGCTCACAGTTTTGTCCAACGATTTGACGACGAGAAAGAGAGTTTCGATTTATATTACAAAATTTACGGTAAGAGCTCAATACTTTTAATTGACACTTACAACACCGAAAAAGCAGCAAATTTCGTGTGTAAATATGAAAACAACATAAGAGGGGTAAGAATAGATTCAGGCAATCTCATTGAACACGCTAAAAAAGTTCGCAAGATTTTAGACGAGAATGGTTGTAAAGAAGTTATAATCGTTGCAAGTTCTGATTTAAACGAATATAAAATTAAACAAATTATTGGTAACAACGCCCCTATCGATGCTTTTGGCGTTGGGACCGAGTTAGCAACATCTCGCGACGATCCAACGATAGCTGGCGTGTATAAACTAATAGAATATAATGGTCGACCTAAAATTAAAATAAGCGAAGAGAAATTAACTTACCCCGGAAAGAAGCAAATTTACAGGATTTATAACGAACGAGGTGTTTTCAAAGAAGACATTTTAATGTTAGACGACGACGAGACCCCGCCGAATTCAGAGGCTCTATTAATTCCAATAATGGAAAAAGGAATATTAATTAGCAAGATACCTCAATTAAAGGAAATCCAGCAGTATTATCTAAAGAATATTAAAAAACTACCAGACGAATACAAAACCTTAGATGAAAATCATGTTTTTGAATTAAAAATTTCTAAAAAATTAAGAGAGATGACTAACTCACTAACGAGAAAATATTCTAAATCTCTCAATTAAAATATTTTCCAAGAACAGAATAACTAATATCAATAACTTTAAATTTAACCCTAAAAACGCATCTAATCTAATTCATAAAATTTATAAATATTCTTAACTAACTACTAAACGTCAAAAAGATATTAATTAAGTTAAGAGGTTATTAAATGCAAGATATTTATATACCAATTGATTATTCAAATGCAAAAGAGAAAATACCTTCCGGAGAAGATATTATATATAGTACTCTAATGAAAGTAACTTCCGGAACACCAGCCTATAAAAGGAAATGGATATCCCATGTACTTATGACAACTAAAGGGATTGTTTATACGGTGCCGCAACGAAAAAGTCCTCCTGTAGGAGTATATCACTCATGGAATGGGATATATGGAATATGGAAAAAACAGTTTCAAATAGGAGGAACCTACTTTAAATTGGTGCTAAATACAAATTATGAATCAAAAGAAAGTTTCAAAATGCGTACAAAAGTGTTTGCATCGACGATTAAGCCTATTAATAAAGCATATAAAGAAAATTCCAAATCAGAAAGGCAAGAAAAAAAAGCAAAAAAAAAGTAATGAATAATTTAAACAAATCAATCCTATTTTTTTTGATTTAGTTTCATTTCTCGAGTTTACTTCAACCCAGATAATTTCAAAATAAAAATATTTTTATTAGAAAATCAGATCAGAGTTTACTTATCAAGCATACCTTAATAAGATACAAGCTCAATCTACCTTAGACGACTTCCTTGGAAATTAAATAATAAATTATTCATTTTTTTCCAATATTTAGTTTAGAATACTTCTATTTTTTTTTAGAACATCTTATTAATGCTCCGACTAACTATTTGCCAAAAACAGAAAAGAAATTAGTAAAGGCAATTAAACAGATAGATATGTGTTGTGAAACAGGCTTTTAGTTGATACTATTTCTCTTCCTTTTTAATTTTAGTTTTTGGCGTACATATGAAGTTTTACCACATTTAATAATGTGATAGTTAAGAATATGACAAATCTGATTTTCTTTTTATATAAAAACGCCATTAATTCGTATAATTGTAAAAATAAAAATAAAAATAAAAATAAAAATGAAGTAATATGTATCATTTAGACGGAACAGATTCTTTAAATGAAAAACATTTTAGAAAGACTTTCAGCGTATGTCCAGAATGCTTGGAACGAATACCGGCGGTAGTTCAAGAAGAAGATGACGGGCAAATATATATGCGTAAAACATGCCCTGAACACGGTGATTTCAAAGATCTTATAAGCTCAAGCGCAAAATATTACAAATGGACGCACTATCAAAAGAAAGACAAAGATGGAAATGTCGTCTGGCAGTTTGATAAGAACGGAGAGGCCAATCCGCCGGATTGTTCACCTGAAGATCCAAGAGGGTGTCCTTATAACTGTGGACTTTGCTCGGAACATCTATCAACATGCTCTCTGGCTTTAATTGACTTGACTAATCGATGTAATTTCAACTGTAACTTCTGCTATGCCAACGTACAGAAGTCCGGTTATTTGGTCGAGCCCTCGTTAGAAGAAATCGACAGAATTATGAAACATTTTAGAAACAAGCCTATACCTGCACCAGCTATAATGTTCACGGGTGGCGAGCCAACAGTTAGAAAAGATTTTCCTGAGATTTGTAAAATGGCTAAAGATCACGGTTTTAAAGAGGTTATCGTTGCTACAAACGGCTACGGATTTAGCCGCAAAAAAGGTGGACTTGAATGGACTAAAAAAGTTTACGAAATGGGTTTAGACACTCTATATCTTCAATTTGACGGTATAAATAACGAAACCTACGAGAAGACTCGTGGGATAAAAAACTTAATGCCATATAAAATGCGGGTTGTAGAAAATTGCCGAAAAGTTGGTCTATCATCCATTAATTTAGTAGCTACAATTGTTAAGGGGATCACGGACATTGAAGTAGGTAACATAATCCAATTTGCTCTTGATAATATTGATGTTGTACGTGGAATTACGTTCCAACCGGTTTCTTTGTGCGGCAGAATTTCGTCAGAAGATATGCAAGAGTTAAGAATTACAAACGCAGATGTCATCCAAGAAATAGAAAACCAGACCGGTGGTAAAATTAGTATGGAGGAAGCTTGGTATCCATTAACAGCTATCGTGGAATTTGGCAGAATTGTCGCGTATCTTTCCGATGTGGAACCTATAGAGTTCACTTGTAATCCTGATTGTGGCTTCGCAACATATTTAGTGGTCGATCCCGACACTAACGAGATGGTTCCAATAATGGACTACTTTGACCCGTTAAAAATAATAGACTTTGCTAATCGATTCTGGGAAAAAGTGAAGCATAAAGAGAAACAGCCCATAAAATTCTTTGAAAACTTATTAGGAGACGCAGGTAAAACTTTAGATGGTGGTTTAGAATTTCTTGATAAAACGCAACTTAGAGCAAGATTTCTGCTAGGAATGCTACAATATACGAAAAAACCAGGTAAACTCATGGAGATGTTCAGCAGATTACTGATGAACGGTGATTGGGAAAGTATTAGTTCGTTCACACATGGCACTCTCTTACTTTCCAGCATGCATTTTCAGGATGCTTATAACTTAGATATTGAAAGAACAAAAAGATGTATCGTTCATTTTGGGGTAGCAATGCCTGATGGGTCCATTAAAGAGATTCCCTTTTGTACTATGAATACTTTACACCGGGAGAGCATCGAAAAACAAGTAGCAAAAAAAATTACCCAAAAAGTTATGGAAGAATTCGATACGACCACGGGACAAACAAGAGAAGAGATTCGACAAGAAGTAGCTCAAAACGGGGGAATAAAAAAGGAGGAATAAAAAACTAGGTGACAAAAAGATGGTTGATGAAATTGTTGAAACTAAGGATGGGTTAAAGCTGCGTAAGCTAGTCTCGTTAAAAACAAATACGGCAAAAGAATATCAAGACGCAATGTTGAATCGAGTGGAATATTTTAAGGTACAAAACCAAAAAAAGAGCCAATTTAATAGCACCGTTCAAAACACTGCAGTAAAGGTTTTGAGTACAATTTTGGGCATGAAAGTCCAATTAGACAAGTCGCTTGGAGAAGAGAACTTGAAGAAAGCTCATGATTTTATAGATCAAATTTTATTACTAGGCTTATAAAAAAGTTTTATTTTTCAATTTTATTTTTTACATTTTCTTTTAAAACATAAAGATAACATTTTTATCTTATTTTACTTGTTGATTTAATGTGTACGCTAACAAGATGTCGATTTTGGTAAAGTTATACGGAAATTTGAGGGAAAAAGTAAAAGATACCGATTTAGAGAAAGGGATCCCTATTACGTTAAACATTGAAGGTAATGAGATAAATACTATCCTTGATATTCTTGACAAATTCAATATTGAAGATAACGAAATTAGCCATATTTTTGTAAATGGCAAGTATTGTGGACCCGGGAAAGAAGTCAGAAATGGAGATCGGGTAGGCTTGTTCCCTAAGAAAATGGCGTTAATGTTCGTCGAAATACCCAACCTTAATTCTATTTACATAACAGTTAAACTCTTTGCAAACTTAAGAAAATACGGCGTTCCTAAATCAGTTATTGAAATGCCTGAAGGAAGTACAATTAAATCTGTCTTAAAAAAAGTAAAGATTCCTAATGAAGAAAAGAAATTAATTTTCATGGTTAATGGCTCGCCTCGATACGACAGAAATTTAAAGATTAAAGATAAAGATACACTCGCGATATTTCCTCCTATCGGAGGGGGCTAAAAATTCTAACTTAAACTTATTCCACAAATTATTTTTTATATTGATTATTTTTTTTATTTAGAATACCATGGTTTTTACTATAATCACATTACCCATAACGATTTTATTTATTTTAATGGGACTTACTCAATTATATTACGCCATCAAATTAAAAAGAAGGTTTCCTAAGGAGCATAATTTTTACAATTCATTTATCGTTGTTTTATTATGGATTGTTTCTGGAATTATTTACCCCTTTTTTTATATTGAAGACAATGAACACATAAGGTTCCATCAGTCGTTTTCCATGAATATTATTTGTATTTATTCTCTCTTATTAATATTTTTTATATTAATGTATCAGCATCGTGTCGTGTTAAAAGATAGACCTGCCTTCAAACAAAATCGCACGATAGAAAAATTTCTCGAAAAATACGAATTAACTAACGGAACTAACTTAAAGCAGAATAACAACAAATCCTATTCCTTGAGAACCGATTTTCACAGAAAATTGTTTCATTTAATTCCTGCTGGAGTAATAATTATATTATGGAATTTTGCAGTCCACATATGGGAGGGAATATGGCACGCAGATCAAGTGTGGGGCATTACAGCACATGATTTTGGAATGTTTTTAATGCTGACAATTGGTTATACAGGTGTAATGTTATTTGCTGCTTTGGATTTTGTTCGCTTATCTTATATATTTGAAAATCGGAACATATATCATCTATTACCGGATTGCCTGTCAAACCTGTTAATAAAGGCTTTAAAGCGTAATGAAATCTACGAGTTTACTAAAACTGTTATCTTAGTTTTATCTATGGTGCCATTACTTTTTCTACCGTTTGGAATTTTTGCGGCAGCTGCGTTAATAACCAGTATAGGTGATGGTGCCGCCTCTCTTGTAGGGGTTGCTTTTGGAAAGCACCATTTCCCAAAAAACAGCAATAAAACCATAATTGGATATGTTGCGGGCTTTTTAGCTTCGTTTGGTGTAAGTTTATTTGCGTTATTTTTATTTGAGCCTGCTTTAATGCCTTTTAAAGTAATTGTAATATCTTTAAGTGGTGGGATTGTATTTTTAATAATCGATTTATTAAGTTTAAAGATTGACGATAATATTCTAAATCCTATTTTTTGCGGAATAATTATGACATTCTTTTACTTTATTTTGTAGTCCTATTTTTATAAGTATGAAGTTTTAATTATTTGAGAAAAATAATTTGATTAACATTTTAATCCTATACATTTATTAATAAAGAAGGTCAAATCTATTTCATATTTTTTACAACTTTTTTTAAAAAATAGGATTGGCAATTAAAATTGAGATAAAATGACTGAAAAAAATAATTCAAAATCTTACTTTAAATACTTAATATTTGTCTTGATGCTAGTTCAAATACTTGATACATATAGTACTATTTTTCCCGGTTCAATTCCTTCATTGATTGTGGCTGAATTTTTAGGTGGATTACCAACAAATGAAGCTAATTCTATTGTAGCCTTGGCAGGTAGCATTACATCGATAGGAATGTATTTTCTTTTTTTCAATCAATATTTAGTAGATATAGTTGGTAGAAAAATAATGTTGGCTATTACCGTTGCTGGGATTAGCGTAGCGTCGTTAGGTATGTTTTTATCTGTTAATTACATAATGTACATATCTTTTGGGTTTTTCTTGAACTTTTTCTTTATGAGCGATATTTGGCTAATTTATATAAATGAAGAATCAAAAACAAATAAGCGAGCTTTAAATTCAAATATCATATTAATGGCTGGATTAGTAGGGGCTATAATAATGGTACTCTGTCGATTTATTTTTATAACAGATGTAAACCCTAATTGGAGAGGAATGATCTTATTTCCAATAATTTTAGGAATTCCATTATTCTTTGTAATTTATTTCACTCTCAAAGAAAGTTCTAAGTTTCAGCTCATGAAAGAAAATAGGGAAAAAAAATCTCGAACCTTTATTGGAGATATAAAATCACTTTTTCAAATAGATGATCGCAAACCATTTATAATAATGTTAATCATTTCCTTTTTGTTTGGGTTTTCAAATCTATTCATAGGATTATTTGAAAAATATATTGCTGATATAGGAACAATTTCTCAGACGCTGGTTTCAATTATATTCTTTTTAACAATATTCACAGTAATGATTGCATACCTAATAAACGGACTTCTAGCAGATAGGATTGGAAGGAAGCCATTATTATACCTATGGTCGTTTTTATTGCCAATATCAGTAATTATATGGGTATTTGGCGCGACTAGTTCTCAAAATGCGTTTCTAATTGTCTTTATGGGTTACGCTATAAGCCACATCGCTTTTTGGGGGTTATGGGGTGTGATAAGACTCATTACGCTAGAATTGATGCCAACTGATAAAAGAGGAACTGGACTCGGATTTAGAAGCTTAATAGGGGCTTTTGGTACAACTATTGGATTGTTGTTGAGCAGCTTAGCCATTCTAGCATTCGGTTTAGGTGCTACTTTTCTTATTTTTGTAACAGCAAATCTCGTAATAATTCCTATAGGATATTTTTTTATAAAGGAAACTAAAGGCGTAGATTTAGCTGAAATTAAGTAAGAATTAAATAAACTTTTCTTTTTCTTTTTTAGAAATAAATTTAATCGTAATTCAACATTAACTTTAAAAAAATGCGTCCATCTTTTTAATGCCCTTGATTTCCTCAAAAGATATACCGAGAGCGTCTAATACCTGCTCTAAAGCAGATTTCAACAAGTCGCGATATTTTTTAGAATTAATATCTTGAAGTTTTGCATGCTCCATTACTTTAGCTCCAATAGGTCCTTTGCTTTTTATGAATTTTACTACGTCTCCTTTTTGATATCTGTTTTTTATTGCTAAGATTTCATTCTCACTAGCGTTATTAGCTTGAGCTTTTGCGATTTCTATTTCAATAAAAGCATTAGCTGCTCTTACGTGCTGAGGAACGGTTTTGACATAATCTTTCAGATGTTTTTGTAGAGCTATATTGATTGCGTAATCTTCTAAAGTAAAAGCTCCTACTCTCCCAATCTTTTTTAAATTATCTTTGATAATTGCGATAATTTCTTTCCTTGCTAGCTGAAACTCATCATCATTAGTAATCTGTTTTAATATTTCTATTAATTGGCTAAATACTTTTTTGATGAATTCTGGTGTGTTTTTCTTTTTAACGACTAACCCTTTTATATCAACATATTTAGTGTCTTTATAAATTCCAACATAATTTTTCTTTCTTTGTGAGAGTGCTAAGAATTGGTATGTTTTTTCCTCTTCTAAATCTAAGTCTAATTCTCTTTTGCTCCAATCTGATATTTCCTTCAATTGAGCCTTAGATGGATTTGATAGAAAGACAGAGTCAGTATCTCCGTAGAGCACTTTGACCCCGAGTTCTTCTGCTTTCTTAATCGTCTGTTTTATAGAGTATTGTCCAATTCCAGTTGTACTTTCGGCAACAGGTAAACAAAACAAAGGGAAGTTTTTGGAACCAAATACACCGTAACTTGCATTTATAAACACTTTTAACGCTTGTTGGATTGTATAGTAATAACTACGCTGTTTTTGAGTTAAGGTTTTATCGGTCGATTTTGGTTTAAAGTATTTTACTCTGGTATCTCGGAAGAAACCAACTACATAAGCAAATATTCCCATTCTATGAGTACAGATATGATAAGGGGTTCCTTTAATGAGGTTGTCTTCGTCATCCTTATGAGGGCAAAGAACAGTTTCGTAAGACAAATTATATTCTTTTATAATGGAAGGATATAGGCTGGCGAAATCCATAACTACTACATCAAAATGAATTCCAGGTACAGGTTGAATAACATACGCACCTTGAAATTTCTGACCGTCAAATTTCGACATCATCGATCCACCTGGTTTAGCTTCTAAAATCTCAGATTTTCTAGGAATGAGAAAGTTTTTGCGACGGTGTTCGAAGAAAAAAATGTTTTGTATCCAGGTTGAAATTTGCCGTCGCACCATATCGTGAATTGGCATTTTTGTAATCCTACATAATAAAACGATCAAATTCCAGACTAAAGAATTATTGAATTTTGTTAAGTCTAAAGTTAATATTGAATCTTTAAGATTGTACCAAGCAAGGGTCCCGTAATCCATGTCATGGATTTCTTCTTCGTGTGCAAATTTTTCTTCGCCTAACAACGCGGCACTTATTGAATTTAAGGAGGCACTTTGATAAGCTCCGCTAAAAGCATAACCAGAAATACTTCTATTGAAGAAAAAGTTAAAAACATCAATGTGGATTCCTCTTCTTAAGTCACATTCTGCTTTCGACATTATTCCAAAACCTCTTTTTACATGAATTGGATTTAAATCTCTATCAATTTTTAATTTATCTGCTCTGTGAAACATGTAACTTAAATCAAAATTATCTCCATTGAAAGTAATAACTACAGGGTAATCCCACAAAATTCTAAAGCTTTCAACCAACAACTCCTTTTCGGTTTTAAAGAAATATAATTTAGCATCGTTAGGGAAACTTTCATTGAGTTTATTGAAAATAAAACCTTCACGCTCTAATACATATACTAATTTTAAACCATCAGAAGCCACAAATGATATGCTAATTATTTCTTGTTTCGCAAGGCGAGGGTCGGGAATCCCATAATCTCTTTCCCCCACTTTAATTTCAATATCCATCGCTAATCGTTTCACATCGGGAATTGGCGTAAGAAAAATGTCTATAAATTTCTCAGAAATTTCTTGTATTTCAGGTGCTTCGCTTTTAAATATATCTTTTAATTCGCCTGATAATTTTTTAGTTTCTTCTGTGCTTTCTTGGTAATCAATCTTTTCAAGTTTTCCGTTATTAATTCGATAAATTAATCCGGGAATTAATTGTCTATCAAAAATATAATTTAAATGGTATCTTATGTTTGCCTCATAAGCTTTTATTTCGTTTTCCCCTAAAATGTTTTTAATATTCGTTCCAGAACCTCCTATATCTATAGGCGTCTTGCCATATATCTTCGTCATAGTTATTTCCTTATCGCTAAGCAGTTCAAAACGCTTTATTTCTTCGAATCTTTTAAATCCTTGGTAATCAATAAGTTTATTCGTTTTCCCTGTTTTTTCTAAGTAAGTTAATTTTTCTAATTCTGAAATTGGCTCTTTGCTTAAGCAATAAGGCTCGTGGTCGGTGGTATCGATCCATATCTTGATATCGTCGTTATCCAAATCGTAAAATTTACAGTAAGCTTTATTTTGACCTCCATCATAATCCACATCTAAAAGTAAACCTCTTTCTAAATTTTCGACGATGTCTCCCTTTTCAATCAAATATCTAAGGTACTTCGAACTTACAGATTCTCTTTGAACCTTTTGTAAGGGAATATTACCTTCTTTTAAACCAAAATCATGGGTTTTTGTTTTGAAAAAGAGTTTTTGTGAAACTTTTTTTGACTCCGGTTCCGTTTTAGAATGCTCCACTTCTATCACCTCTTTTTCTTTAGAATCATCCTGCTTTTTAATGTTATCTTCTATTTTTCTCGTTTTAGGTCGTGTTTCTTCGACGAAGGAAAAAAGAGATTTTTGTTTGTCATCAATGGGCTTTTTTTTTCTTGGATTTGGCAATTTAACAACCAAAAAATAATTTAAATTAATCTATTTAATACTATTAAATATTACAATATAGATTTTAATCTCACTTATTTTGAGTTTAATATTAAAATAAAAACAAAATGCTAATTCCTTACATCTATTTAATAAGTCTTTACATATAAGCTAATCAATTTAAAAAAGCTAATATTATTAAAACAAATATCATATGATATATCACTAAAAAAGCAGAAAACGAGAAACTTATAATGGAGAATGGAAAAGACATAGCTGATTTTGCGGTAAATTATGGTGTTTCCCATGGGGCATCCTATATCGAAGCAAGAGTAGTTGATTCAAGAGATGAAAGTTACGCTACGAGAAATGGCGTTATCCTTAGTGGGGGAATTACTTACTCAAGTGGTATTGCAATTCGAGTTCTTGCTAATGGAGGAATGGGTTTTTGTTCTACAGCAGATTTAACCAAAAACACTATTGAAGATGTGATTGAAGATGCGATAAAATTAGCTAAAGCTAGCAAAAGAAAAACACCGATATCATTTTCAGAGGAGAAGGTTGTTCAAGCAAAATGGAAGACGCCTGTAAAGATAAAGTTTGAGGATGTTTCAATTGAAGAAAAACAGAAATTTATGATTGATATAGATAAAATTTTGAATAAAGAATTTCGATTTAAATTACCTACTAGGACTTTTATATTGGACCTTTATTCCGATGAAAAATATATTGTTAATAGTGAAGGTTCAAAGGTTGAGTCTGAAAATTCAATAATCTCTACAATTTCTTTCAATACTGCTAAAGGGAAAACGGGAGGAGAACAAAGAATGCTAAACTTAGGGGGGGCTAGTGGATGGGAATGGATTGAAGAGGAAAATGTGGTTGAAAAAATTTTAGACGATAACAAGGGTTTAGTAAAAGCTGCTCGAAACGCAATCGAAACGAACCTAAAAGAAGTAGACGTCGTTATTAGTGGTGAAGTTGCTGGAATAATGGCTCATGAAAATGTAGGACATCCTAGCGAAGCAGATCGAATTTTAGGGCGAGAAGGCGCGCAAGCAGGAGAATCTTTTTATTTGGACCTAATACAAAAAGGAAATCTCGGTGATATTAAAATGGGAAGTGATGAAGTCACTATAATTGACGACCCAACTCGTCCTGGTAATTCTGGTTTTTACCTTTACGATGATGAGTGTGTGAAAGCACATCCGCGTTATCTAATAAAAAAGGGGATGTTGAACGAATTGCTTCTTAACCGTGAATATGCCAGTAGATTTAACACACAATCTAATGCTGCAGCACGGGCAATTAATTATAAAAGAGAGCCTATTATTCGTATGGCTAATACACATTTTGTTCCAGGAGATTTTGCTTTTGAAGAATTATTTGAAGACATTAAAACAGGAATTTACATGAAAAGTTTTACTGAATGGAACATCGACGACCGCCGTTTTCAAAGTAAATATGTTGGTCTTGAAGTATATTTAATAGAAAACGGTGAAATAACTGATACGATGATTCGCCGACCCATTCTTGAATTAACTACATTTGGGATTTTAGGTAATGTCGATGCTGTTTCTAAAGACTTCAATTCGCCCCATGGATATTGTGGAAAAGGTGAACCGAGTCAAGGTGTCCCTGTGTGGTTGGGCGGACCACATGTCCGATTGAGAAATATCAACTTAGGAGGGAAAAATAAATGAGTGAAAATGAGAACTTTCTTAAAATCGCCATCGAAATTGCCCAAAAAGAAAATGTCGACGAGGTTATCGCTCAAAGAATCAAGGGAAAAACATATCAAATAAGGTTTTCAAATTCTTTGATAGATAATTCTAAGATATGGAATAATGATATCTTAGAACTGTTTCTTGCTAAAGGAAAAAGGACAACTCAAATAGATATAGAAGCTCCAACTCCAACGAAAATTAGAAGTACTATTATAGAAGCATCTAAATTTCTTTTGAAGCTGCCAGAAAGTTTTCTTTACAATGGGATGGAAAGTAGTTTATATACGTATAAAAAGTTTGATCAAATCTTCGACCCAAAAATAATGAACTTTTCAGAAAAAGCCCCTGAACTTGTCAACGCAGCAATACAAACATCACTGGAAAGTGGGGCTAAAAAAGTTGCAGGAGTACTTTACTTTGGGTACTCTAAAACAGATTTATTGACTAGTTATGGGAATGAAGGCTCTTACGATGGTTCATACTACCGATTTACAATCCGATCCTTTGTTGATGCCGAAAGCAGTGGACAAGGAATTGTTTGTAGTAGAAATCTTTCAGGAGTTGAAAAAAAATTTATGCAAGCTGGCGTTAAAGCGGGTGAAATTGCTAAAATGGCAGTAGGAGGTACGCAAGGTCACCCGGGAAAATACGATGTCATAATGAGTCCTACAGTTGCTGCTAATGTTTTAGGTCAAGTTTTTGATGGTGTAAATCCCCTTAAAATAATGATTGGTATGAGTCCTCTTAAAAACGAACATCTTGGAAAGCAAATTGCTTCTGAAGATTTTACAGTAGTAGATAATGCTCTACTTGATAATGGATTGGGAAGTCGTCCTTTTGATGTAGAGGGCACTCCTACGGGCAAAACTCCAATTTTTACAAATGGAATTCTCGAAGGATTACTTCAAAATACATCAACAAGTAAGATGGAACAAGTAGAAAATACCGGTAATTCAATATTTTTCGACTTCGGGATTGGTTCTAAATTCCTAGCACCTGGCCCCTCTAATATAGTTATCAGCGGAGGAAATTATACTTTAGAAGAGATTATTGCCGAATGTAAAAAACCTACGATCTATTTAACTTCTAATTGGTATACTCGTTTCACAAATATGATGGATGGTTTGTTTTCAACGATACCTCGAGATGGCATGTTTCTTATTGAGAATGGTGAAATTAAAAAACCAGTAAGAAAACTCCGTTTATCTGATAATCTACTAAGAATTTGTTCAAATATCTCAGCAATAGGTAAGGATGTTCAACAAATTTATTGGTGGGAAGTAAAAACGCCAACATTCTTACCAACTATAAAAGTAGATAATTGTACCATTACTGCAGCAACACAGTAAGGAAACTTTTCTATGTTATTTGGATTAATGGTTTCTTCTGTTTTCTTTAACAATCTTCTTAATTTCTTCTAAAAGGAGCTGTTTTTCTGCAATAAAGAAATGTAATTTGCTCTTTTCAGGATGTGCGTTGGAAATAAATTCAGCTAATTCTTTAATTTCGTCTATAGTGGGTGCGATTAGCTCCCCATTAACATTTTCATTTAACAATAACAACAAATTATCTGTTTCAAGTGGTTTAATATCGTACCCATTCTTCACATTTTTATTAATCTTTACGCATAGTTCAGCAAGGTACCAGACAGATTTATCGTAATTTTCTCCAGTTTTATACCTTTGATAGGCTAAAATCTCTACATCCTCTTTAGTATACAAACTAAATTACAACTCCTTTTCAATAATATAGAAGCTTACTAATCTAATTAATGAAAAAGTAAAGTTAACTTTTAACTATTTGTATTGCTATTTTCAACTGTTAAAACTGCAAAATTAGTATTGATTTAATAAAAAACTTTAATGCAATCATATGAAATGATTTTAGCGCTTATAACTCCGTTCTTATATTAGATTTCTCATAATCATAAAATTAATAATTAATTCGTATTTAATATATATCATCTAATATACTAATTAAAATTAATAGGCCTCCATGGCTTAGTTCGTAGAGCAGCTGACTTGTACAACTTATTCAAGTTTCAAGACATCAGCAGGTCGGGGGTTCAAGTCCCCCTGGGGGCTTATTAACTTTTGATTATTGTTGCTATTTGTATTTAATTGATTTAAAAAAAAATATAAAAAGAATTTAAGATTTAATCTTATTCTTTATCAAACTTAGCTTCTTAACTCGTAATCTAAAGGATCGATTTTTCTAAAAATAAAGTAGCTTAATAACAAACTGACAGCGCAGAAAACAGAAACGAAGAAAAATATCAAATAGAAGCTATTTGTAACCAATGCGAAAATAGCAAAAAGACCCGCACCGACAATTGTACCTACATTTTGACCAAAATTTGCTAGTGAAACTAACGTTGCAAAATATGTACTTTTAAGTTTAGGATAGTAATTCTTTGATAAATCTCCGCGTACTGTTTGATTTACTACCGTTAAAGCATTTTGAAGAGCACCTAGTAAGAACAGAAATATCATTCCAAATATTAACGGAGCAATTTCGCCAGTTAATAATACAAAAGGTACAACTACTATTAGAAACGATGGAATATATACTAAGTAGACATATGAAATAGTCTTTTTACGGGTTCGGTCACCAAATTTGCCTGCAATAAGAGAACCAAAAATTATACCAAAACCATTTACAAGGTAAAATATCGAACTCCACGCTTGTAAATCAACGGCACCCCCTCCAACAATCGTTAATAATGTTTCACTGACATCTATAACACCCATACCAATCAAAACTACATACATAAAGAAATTTAAAAACATAATTGCTGGAATGCCTGCCAAGAAAGTATACATAAAGACTTTCCAATTTCGCTTTTTTGTAACAATTGTTAATAAATCCAATCCAAATTCCTTCGATGACCTCTTTTCAAGAGGAGGTTCTTTGACAAGGTAGGGAAAGACACTAGATAAAATCACTAAAACTCCCGTTACGATAAATAAGGCGGGTACAATATTTAAAGCTAAAAAAACCAACGCTAAAAGCATTCCTCCCGCACCATAACCTAAAAACATCATAGTCCAAGTATATCCTTGAACTCGTGCTAACTTCTCTTTAGGTGTAACATCGAGAATTAAACCGTCTAAGGCGGTATCTGCAAATGCCATTCCTAATTGCGTCATAAAGTAATATATTGTCAACCAAAGATAAATCTCATTAACAGGAAGATAAAATGCCATCATTATCCACCAAACACCTCCGAAGACACCAAAATTAAGTATCCACGGGAATCGTTGACCATACTTTTTAGAACCCCATCTATCGTTGAATACGCCCACAATCATTTTTATTGCCCAAGGTAAGTTCCCTATTGAATAAACGACTAACCATAATGCAATATCATACGATCCACCTAATGTATGGGCTAAGTATTGAGGAAAGAACAGAAATGGAATTCCTTGAGAAAAACCTTCGCAGAGATAAAAGAAGACAAAAATGTATGTGTATTTTTTACTATAACTAACTTCTGAATTCATAAAAAATCTTAGGTTTTATTTCTATTTAAATGTTTAGAGTATAAAATGGTATTTTTTAAGTCCAATTAATTAAACAAAATAAATTCACAAAATAATTATTATTAAAATGTTTTATAAAAACTAATAAATAGAAGATTGGTCGAAATTGAAAGACAACTTAATCAGTAAGCTTCTTAAATTTAAGGATAAGACCCGAGTAAAAGTACGGTTTAACGATACAGATGCGATGGGAATTGTCCATTTTAAAAATTATATGATTTATTTTGACGATGGGTTTGTTAGTTTTATGAATAGCCTTTTATCTCCAAAAAGAATAGAGGATACTGTACATGAAGGAACTGTTTTTGGAGTTAAAAAAGTGGAGATAACCTATCAAGGATCAGCTAAGTTTGGCGATTATGTTATAGTCGAAACCCAGATAAAAAAAATAGGAACATCGTCTATTACGTTTCAACACGAGATTTTTAGAGAATCGGATAAAGCTCTAATAGCTAGTGTAGAATGCGTGAGGTTAGCAATGGAACTTAAAACAAATAGATTGCTCAATGTGGTGGAATATTTTGCTAACTATTTATGATTTCCATCAATTATTCTGTAATTTTTAATATAGAGAAAATATATTAAGAAGTTGAAACTTTAGGAGCTGGTATAAACACTTTCCTAAGTCCTGTCCGTTGCAATTCTATAGCTTCTTCGGGACAATTATTAGCGCACACTCCGCAACCAATACATCTTTCTTCGTTAACAATAGCAGTAGCATCTTCTAAATCAATTGCATCCATTGGACATAATTCTAAACACGTACCGCATCCAACGCAATCGACTTCATTAACATGTGCGATATAAGAAGTATAAGTATGAGTAGGGGAAGAGCCGCTATAAAATGCTTGAAGGTTCTGGCAGCAACAAGTGCAACAGTTGCAAATTGCGAGCTCTTCCATAAATGGATCTCCTTTTACGTGAAAGGTTTTATGAATTAACCCTAAATCTTCTGCTTCCTTTAATATCTTTAAAGCCTCTTCCTTAGAGATTTTCTTAGCAAAACTTTGGTCGATTGCAAATTTAGCAGTTCTGCCAAAACTTAAACAATTCTGCCGTGGAGCATTAATCTTGCAAGGATCATTTAGTAAATCTTTTAAGTGTCTGCAATAACAATGTGAAACGCCAATAATATCGAATTTTTCTATGATTTTTCTTACTTCTTCTTCGGGTAAGGTTAATTCTTCGTGTGGTTCTATCTGTTGTTCAATAGGGATTACCCTATCGATAGGCGGCGCGTTTTTAAACGCGTTCATTACAATATCGTAGTTTATTCGAGTTATTTCTGCTTCGTCTTTAAACAACTGTTCCCATAGTTTAGCTAGTTTCTTTTGTTTTGCTCCCGTTTCGCCTCGCATGAGAATAAATTCCAATAATCCCGGTAGAAAAGCTACTAAACGATAAACCATCTCGCCAGTAGTCCTACTGGGTATAGCAGTTATCATTCCGATGTGCATTAACTCATTTAGCATTTTGTTTAGTGATGCTTCATCTAAATCAAACTTAGAATTAATTTGGTCCCGATTAAGAGATTTTCGAAACTTTAAAAGAAATTTTAATTGCTCTTCGTTTATCAATGTCTTTAACAATTCGATGAGAGTGTCATTAATGGGTACAGGAGGGCCTCCTGCCTTTAAAATACTTCTTGCAAGTTGATGCCATAATTTATCAGTCATCCAATTTCCCTCGTTTTAAGTGATTTTTATCTTTGGAGGCGGAATAAAAACCTCTCTATTTCCAGTTCTTTCTAATTCCATTGCGTTTTCAGGACAATGATGAACACATACACCACACCCTATACATCGATTTTCGTTAACAACAGCAATAGCATCTTCCAATTCAATTGCCTCCATTGGACATTTCTCTACACATGTTCCACAACCTATGCATATATCGTCATTCACTTTCAATAAATAACTAGTATAACAATGGTATGGCATAACGCCTTTCCAAAATAAATTAAATATGCCACAACAACATTTACAGCAATTACAAATAGCTTCTTCGTCTAATTCTGGGTTGAGATGAGTATGGAACGCTTTATGGACGAGTCCTTCGTCTGATGCCTTATTAATTATTTTTATTGTTTCTTCTTTTGAAATTTGGTTTCCAAAGTTATGTTCTATCGCAAATCGTGCGCTTTTTCCTAACAATAAGCAGTTTAATCTTTCGTTTGTAACTTTACAAGATTCTCCTAATAGATCTTTTTCATGTCGACAATAGCAATGAACGAGAGCAATATCGTCGTATTTATTTACTATTTTTGAAGCTTCTTCATACGGTAGTATTTTATCAACTGGAACATCCTCAATTTCTTCCTCAACGGGTACGACTCTTGTAATAGGTGGAAAATTTTTATACTGAGCGACAATGTGATCGTAGTTTCTTTGAGTTCCTTCACTCATTTCTTCAAACATTTTGTCAAAAAGGTGCGCCAGTTTTTTTTGTTTTTCTCCTATTTCGCCTCTCGTAAATTGCATTTCAAATAGACCCGGAAAGGGACCCAGCAACCTATATACCATCACCCCCGTTCTCTTGCTTGGAACGCCTACTACGACCCCGTTATCCATTAATTCGTTTAAAGTCTGGTTTAGGACCTCGTTACTTAAAGTTGTTTTTTCTCTTATCTCATCTATACTAAGAGAAGGTTTTTTAAAAATTGCAATGAAATCTGCTTGTTCTTCAGTCATTATTAGTTGTAGTAATTCAAGAAGAGTATCATTAACAACCATAGGAAGTTGTCCAGCTTTAACAATCGTTCGCGCCGCTTTATACCAAATTTTTTTACTATCTTTAACCATTTATTATAATCCCCTTAGTAATATCTAATACTAATTAATTTAATTAAAATTCTATGTTATACTATAAAAAGATTATTTTTTTAACTAGCGATATTAGTAATTTTTAAAGCGGTTCTCTTACTAAATAGTAAATCTTTTCAGATTCACATTTTGGACAATATGTCTTGCGTTCTTGCGAGGCTAATTCATCTTCCCACTCTTCATTACAATTTAGGCACCCATAGCCCTTAAAACCCCGTTTAAAATTAATATTCCCCCCATGAACGCGTATATCTTTTCCTTCAATAAGAGCTTGAGTGATTTTTTGATGAGCTTTGTCCAAAATCCTAGAAAAAGTTGGTTGAGATACGCCCATTTTTTCTGCAGATTCCTTTTGATTCAAGGAAATATAATGCTTCAATCGCATTGCTTCAAATTCTGCGACCGTTAAACCAATAAAATCCACTAATAATGGGTCTATTCTCTCAGATTCGAAGTAAAAATTATTTGGCGTACTTTTCACATGCCTCATCCTTGTACGACGACCCATTTTTACACACCACTATTATTATTAAAATTTTTAATAATTATTCGCAATTGATATATTTATTTATGAAAAATATTCATTTTAAATATTGGGTTATACAATATAAATAAAATTATTTCAGAAATCGAAAACTAAGAAATATGGGATAATATAAATAGAGAAAAAACTAATATTTAAAATACAATATCTAAACATTTATTAAAAAAATTTGCTTGATCAAAATGGAGCCAAGTGAAAATGAATATAAATTGATCTATACGGGTATTTTTTCTTCTTTATATTTTACTCAAGGAGTTGCTCAAAGTATATTTACGGTAATTGTACCCGTATATCTGTTAAATTAACTTGGTTCTGTTGACACGGCAGCTCTTTCGTTCATGTTTTCCATTATTTTAACGCCTTTTATTCTTAAATTGATATATGGCTTATTAAGCGATAAATTTGGCTCAAAAAAACTTGGTAGAAGGAAACCATGGATATTAGGTTCCACCAGTTTTACTGGGATTATATGGTTAATATTATCGTTATTAATTCCCCTTTTACTTAATTCTGATCCTTCAGGAATTATTGGTTATTTAACTTTACTTGGTTTTGTATTAATTTTAGGGGTAGCAATATCAGATACCGCAATGGACGGCTTTATTCTTGATATTTGTCTTAAAGAGAAGTTAGGGCGCACTACAGGAACAGTTTGGGCGTTTAGATCGTTAGGAATAATAATTGGAGGGCCAATAATTTTATTCCTAATTCTTATTATCCAATTTGAATTAATACTAACTAGTATTGGAATCCTTACAGTTCTATTTGGACTTTTAACTCTGAAAATACCGCACAACACTATTTCTGAAAAAGTAAAATTGGGAAAAAATCTTAAATCAATGTTTAAGAAGGGAGAAAATTGGAAAATGTTTAGTTTTTCGTTTTTTATGGCAATCGTAGACGGCGTTATATTTACCATGATTTCGCTATATATTTTAGTACAAGCGAATGTTGTTGCTGGTGAAGGCGCTACCCTTGATTTGTTAAAAAAAGATATAAGCCTATACGGCCCTCAAGCTATAATAACTTTATTTATTGGCGTGGGCGTTATTTTAGGAGCGATTGTAGGAGGTTCGATCGCAGATCTCAAAACGAGAAGGTTAAGCGTTTTTATATCGCTTGCTTTAACAACACTAGCTCTAATTTTACAACTAATCCCAGCTGAATGGTTTGTTTTATTAGTCTTTGCTTTTATTATTGGGGCTTCTAGTGGGTGGAGCAATTCTAGTTTTTCAGCTGTAGCAAGCGAATACTCTAAAAAATATCCTGAAGCCACGAGTACGTATTATTCTATTTGCACCTCATTTGTTAATTTTGGTTCGCAGATAGGCTTAATTATTATGGGAATAGTGTTTAGTACAGTTTCTGGAGCTTCTATAGATATTCGATTAGCGTTTGGAATAATTTTTATCGTTATGATATTCCTATCGAATCTCGCGTTAATTCCTTTCTTACTATTGGACCGTAAACAATACGAGTATAAACTAAAAGAAGAAGTTAAAGGAGAACATAAAGCATCTACCTAAGAAGCATTAAATCCTTAAACATATTTTTTTTAATATTTTAATTTCTTTTCATAAGATTTTTAACTCTTTATAAATGAAGTAATACAAATTTTAATTCTCTAAAATTCATGTGGTGTATAAAATTAATATAAAATACGCTAATAGAATTAACAGATTACCGCCGTATATTTTCGTTGAAATTGAACAATTGAAAAACGAAAAAAAAAGGCAAGGAATTGACTTAATATCATTAGGCATCGGAGATCCAGATTTAACGACTCCAGAATTAATTCTTAACGAAGTAATTAAACAGGTAAGATATCCAGAAAACCAAAATTATCCAACTAGTATGGGTGAACAAGATTTTAGAGAGGCAGTTCAGAGATGGTATAAAGTAAGATTCAACGTAGAATTTGATGCGGATAATGAGGTAAGCAATTTAATTGGGGGAAAAGAAGGTATAGCCAATATAGCAAGAGCTTTTGTTAATCCAGGAGATATTGTCTTGTGTCCTAGCCCAGGATATCCTGTTTATGAAAACGGTGCTACAAAATTATGCGATGGAGAACCATATCTAGTACCGTTATTAGAAGAAAATAACTTTCTGCCGGAATTTGAAACCATTGATACTAGTATTCTAAAAAAAGCGAAATTAATGTATTTGAATTACCCCAATAATCCAACTGGAGCAACAGCACCTAAAGTGTTTTTAAAAAAAGCTGTGGACTACGCTGAAGATTATAATTTTATTATTGTATATGACAATCCTTATTCTGAGTTAACTTTTGACGATTATATTGCCCCCTCTCTCTTACAAATAGACCGAAATCACATAGAAATTAATAGTGCGTCAAAAATATTTTGTATGACGGGATTTAGGTGTGGTTGGGCAGTTGGACATGAAGATATAATTAAGGGAATTAGAAAAGTAAAATCTCAAATTGATTCTGGAAGTCCAAGGTTTATTCAAAAAGCTGTTATTAAAGGTTTGAACGAATACACATCTGAAAAAAAGCCCAAAATTGTAAAAGAAATTATAAAAACATATGAAATAAGGCGAGATGCGTTAGTAAAGGGTCTCAATGAAATAGGATGGAGAACTGAAAAACCAAAAGCAACTTTTTATGTATGGTCTCATATACCTGAAGGAGAAAACAATAGTATGGATTTCGTAAAGAAATTGATAGATGTTGGAGTAGTTCTCACTCCTGGAGCGGGATTTGGTAAGTTTGGAGAAGGTTTTGTAAGATTTGCATTAACTCAACCAATCAATAAAATAAAAGAAGCTTTAGAAAGAATTGAAAAAATAATTAATTAAAAAAGAATTAAAAGTTATTTAGATAAATTTTGATATTTTTTTCTCAGATAAGCATTTCTTTTCTGATCTTCGCTTTCAATTATACCAGGATAGGCATCTGAGATATCAAGCATCATCATGAGGGGAGCATTATCAGAATTCCAATCTTTATAATACTCTAATATCATTTCAGGTTCTATTTTTCCAGCCATTTCTTTTTTTCACCTCCTTTTTATAATTTAAATTTTTTCATAGAAAATTAAACCCCCATTCCACCTTTTTCTAAAAAATTGAGAAAGTATTACACTAAAAGAATAAATCCAAACAATTTAAAAGAAAAAGAGTAAGAAAAAGGATTTATTCTCTTCATAATACTGTAACAGTGGGAATAATGGCGCTCTTGCAGCCAACCCATGTACTAGTATTATGAGTGTACATGTACTAGTATTATGAGTGTACATTAATAAATATTGTGGGTTTTTTTTCCCATCTGGTTAGATATTAAAGTTTTGCTTTGTCATTTTTGTCAAGAGCAAGGATTCATAATTCTTTAAATCAATTGAACCATAAATTAACTAATAAGAATAAAATGGATAATCTTAATTTTTATTATAAATTGAGACCGATGGATAAAAAAATTGTACTAGTGGGCGCGGGTAGCACCTCATTTGGGCCTTCTACTTTCTTAGATCTTTATCAAAGCGATGTTCTAAGCGGATCAACCGTTGTCTTACACGATATCAATAAGGAACACTTAGAAATCATTTTTGAGTTAATAGAAGCTGAGAATAAGGTCCATAATAATAAATTCAATGTTGAACACACCACAAACCGCAAAAAGGCTTTGAAAGGAGCAGATTTCATTATTAGTTCTATCGAAGTTGGAGACCGTTTTAAATTGTGGAGAGAAGATTACGAAATTCCTAGAAAGTATGGGTCTACTCAGATATTAGGTGAATGTGGTGGCCCTGGAGGAACTATGCATTCTTTTAGGATTATTCCCCCAATAGTAGAAATTGTGAAAGCCGTTGAGGAAATATGCCCCGATGCGTTTTTCATTAATTTTTCAAATCCTATGGCTAGAGTATGCTTAGCAATCAAAAGAGCGGCTCCAAATCTTAAATTCGTAGGACTTTGTCATCAAATCGGATTTCTTAATTACCACTTACCTCGAATGGTGAAAAAGAAATTGGATAATTTAAAGTTAAAGCCGTATGGATTAAATCATTTTGGGTTTTTAATGGGGCTCGAGGAATTAGCTAGCGATAAAGATTTAATGCCAGAATTTAATAGTAAAGCAAAGGAATACTTTAAACAACAAGAAGGGAGGTTTGGATTTTCTACCTTATCTTTTGAGGTTTATAAAAGATTTAGCTATTTTCCCTATGTGGGTGATAATCATCTCGGTGAATATTTGCAATTCGGAGAAGAGTTCACTGAAACTCAAGATATGATCGATTGGATTAATTATACAGATAAACACGGTAAAAGGATTTATAGACGCGTTCTAAGAAACTACAAACGCCTTAAAGAAGGGAGGTATCTTAAGAAAGGAACGCTCTCTAAGGGAACTTCTGGAGAAAGAGCAATCCCTATTATTGAGGCAATAATTACCGATGCAAATACTTATGAGAGCGCTGTAAACATTCCAAATAACGGGATCATTGAAAATTTACCTCAAGACCTCGTTGTCGAATGTCCAGTTACGGTGAATAAAAATGGCGTACATGGCGTCAAATGGGGGACGTTACCAAAAGCCATTGCTGCAATACTTAGAATTGAAGCAACTATTCAAGATTTGTGCGTTGAAGCCATTTTAAAGAAGTCAAAAGAGATGGCAATAACAAGCTTAGCTGTGGATCCAAATGTGGGAAGTTTTAAAATTGCGGAAAAAATTTTTGCCGAAATAAAATCTAACAGTAGTTACTACGATTATTTTAAAAATTGTTAAGAACGCCATTAATTCTTTTGTTCAGGGTATAATAAAATTCCTTCGAGTTAATTTTAAAGTAATCCGTATTATTTTGTGTTTATTATTAGGATTATTTATGGGAATTCTTTTTTCAGATTTAATATTACATCTTTTAAACCCATTCCATTCAATTTTATTAGCTTTAGCAATTTTTGGTTTATCTTATGGAATTATACCTTCACAGATATCTGAAGACCTCGACGAGATCTTTAGGGAAAAAATGAAGAGATTTATTACAATATTGATAAGTATAACGGCTTTTTTTTTGGTTCTTATACTACCTTTTATTGAATCTCCTCTTCTTACACTTTTCCTTATAATGTTATCAATTTTAGGGTTTGGAGCTATATTATTAATATACATATATCGTTTAGAAGAAAGAGAGAGAGTTTCAATAAAATGGAGATTTTACACCTTAATATTTTTCTTTATTTTACTTGGTATTGAAATTTTAATAGGAGCAGCTTTATATCTTGGCGGTTAACCGAAAAATTTAGTTAAGATTCTTCTCTTTCCATTCTTGTAAAAACTTTTTAAAGTTGTTTGTCGGAATTCCTATCGAATTTATTTTTTCTCGATTAGGCTTAACTCTTTCCTTTGAAGGTTGGTTTTTACGGAAACTTAGTTCCCAATCAAAATAAGAACTTGATTTTGACATTATTTAGGATATTTACGTTTTTACTTATTTGTAAATTGTATAAAAAAATGTATTTAAACCTCTTTAGATTTTCAATGAATTTCGTATTAAAAGAACGTAAATATATAAAAAAGCAAAAGGTAAGGATGAGAATTAAAAAATCATTAGATAATAAGTTAAATTATATTAAGAAAGGTTTCTATTCTTCCATTTTCTCAAATAATTTTTAAAGTCATCGTCAGCAATTCCAATTGAGTTTAATCTATTTTTTTTTGTAAGCGTTATTTTTGAAGTTCTATCTGTGTTACTACCTTTAAAACCTAACGACCAATCGTAATAAGAAATTACTTTTGATGACATAATTTAATTTTAACATTAAACAAAAATAAAGCAATACTGAGTGCTAATTTACTAAAAAAGTGGTTTCAAAATTGTATTAGAAAGCGTGTACTATAATCCAATAATTAAAAAATTCACGCAAAAAAGTACAAAAATCTCTATTATTAAAAGTTATAAATTCTAAGATTAATTTAATTAAATATCAGTAAATATTTTAGTGAAAATAATGGAAGAAAATAGAGAAAATAAAACCTTAAATGTTAAAGATTGGATTACCCTTAGTACAGCCATGATTGCTGTTGTTCTAACAATTCTAGCTTTAGTATGGCAAGAAAGACCTTCGAGTGGTATTGTTTCTGCAACATTCTTGTTAATGCTTTCATTTATTTTTTTTGTAAATTCGGTATCATCTAACTCAAAAGCAAATTATGAAACAAGAGCAGGGAATATGCCAGAAGGACAAATTGATAGGTTCGTGATGTTTGCGGAATATTCGTTCGGTTTCGGATTTACTTTAGTAATAACGGCATTTTCTATACTTGGTTATAAATATCTATTAGATTTCGTAGGACGAGAATTACCCGTCTTATTTTTGCCAATAGTATTTCTATTAACAACTTGGGTAATAATTTTCATTTATAATTGCATAAATTATTCAGGAAAAGTATTCAAAGGCCTAAGAAGTTTAAAGCGCAATATTTGGACGTTATTAGAGATAGTATGTTTAGTATTTATCATATTTGACTATTTCGAAATAATTTTAATTCCCTAATTCTTTTTTTATTTTTTTATTTCAGAAACAAATCTTGTTAAATTATTCAACTATACTGTAATATATTCCAGGTCTACCTACACCCTCACTCTTAACGTGTTCTTTAATAACTCCTTCTCTCACTAAATAATTTAAGATTTCTTTTAATTTGGTTCCTCCAATACCAGAAGATTTACTCAGATCTCTGGTTTTTATCATGTTTCTTCCATCAATTACGCCTAAAACTTCTTTAAATGATCTTGGGTAGCCTATTTTAATTCTTTTTTCTACAGTTTTAATTTCTAACATCTTCTTTGCTTGTTTAGCAAATGGACCACGAAACCCATCAAAATGAAAAAATTCATCTTCTTTAAAAATTACGGAATTTAAGTGATCTTCATCTATTAGAATATGACCCATATTAACAATTTCATCGTTAAACCTAATTAATTGACAAGTTCTTTCTTTTGTTTGAATTATCTCAGTTCCGGTTCTTTTTAATGTATTGGTAATTTCTTCAAGATAGCTTGGATATTTTTCAAAATCTAAATCCGAGAAGTAAAGCCTTATCTGAACGCCCCTCATGAATGCTTGATATAATGCCGGTTCTAATCTTTTTAAAAGAGAAATAGGCAAGGAGCTCATATTTATCTCGTGAAGCGTGTTTTCTATTAGTGTGTAATAATTTTCAAAAGCTAAATTAAGATTGGAATAATGATAAAAACTTATATCTCGAATACATCTTCCCATTTCACTTTCTTGAATTTTTAATTCTTCGTCTAACCTATTAATTTTTTCTTGAAATGTGTTAAATTTTTTATTGATTAATTCTGTTAAAGCAATTTTAGGACTGATCTTAAGGTAAATTCGAGGTTTTGAATCTGATGATTCGATTAAACCTATTTCTTCCAAAATCATTAAATTATGGTGTACTTGCGTATAAGAATAGTTTAAATCTCTTTTTATATCGTTTATAGTTCCAAATTTATGAGTTAATAGATAATTGTATATTTTTATTTGAATATCGGTTAATCCAATTTCATTTAAAAACCTATTAATTGTACTTGTGATCATAATTATGAAAACAAAAAATAAGGTTATTTCCTTGTATTATTAATTTGTGACATATGCTTAAATAATTTTTGTATAATAAATAGATTAATATTGTCACAATTAATTTAATACCGTAATAACCTAAAAAAAAATAAGGTGAAATATATGGTAGAATATTGTCGTGATTGTAAATTTTATAAACCAATTGATGAAACTAAAGGAGATTGCTTCGGACACGAAGTTCCAGCAAATCTAGATGCAAGTAAGTGTCCGACTAATAGCTTTCAACCAAGGAACTAAAAGGAGTGAGGAAAAATGCCATCAAAAATAGATTTCAAGAGAACCCTGAAACAATTTTATCAACCAAGCTCTAAAGAAGTTGTACAGGTTGACGTTCCTGGGATGCAGTTCTTGATGATAGATGGAATGGGTTCTCCAAGTGATTCTAAAGAATATAATGATGCGCTTGCCGTACTTTATCCCGTAGCATTTAAAACGAAATTTTTAAGTAAAGCAAAAGGTAAGGATTACGTTGTCCCTCCTCTAGAAGGCTTATGGTGGGCAGATAACATGGATGATTTTACTGAAGGGAATCGGGATAAATGGAAATGGACGATGATGATAATGCAACCTGATTGGATCACTCAAGACATAATAAATGAAGCGATAAAAGTAACTAAAGACAAAAAACCTGAACTATCAGAATTGCTTCCTAAACTCCGATTAGAGCGATTTAAAGAAGGTAAAGTGGCTCAAATAATGCACATCGGTCCTTATTCAGAGGAAGGTCCTACGGTTCAAAAGGTGCATGATTTCATTCAAAAAGAAAGTGGTAAGTTCGATGACCACAAAAACAAACACCATGAAATCTATCTTAGTGACCCAAGGAAAGCTAACCCCGCAACTATGAAAACCGTGAAAAGACAACCCACGAGGGATCCATTTTATTGTATAATTCTTGGCTAATTGGACCAGGCATTTTAGACTTTACAAGATTTTGGGGGGTTGTTTTAGCTCTTTTTTTCGCATTCAATAAATTCTTCAAATTAGCTATTATACGTTTAAACATAGATTAATTCACTCTCAATCTTTTCCTAGGATCTAAGTCACAATTAGGGTATTTAAAAGTTTACTATATAGTATATATAAAACCGGAAATTCCAAAGGAATTGGAAGGTCTATAAGGGAATTATCAAATTATTTGAATAGAGATAAAGAAAAAATTAACGAAATAATAATATAAGAGGGATGAGTAAAACCACCTAGCTGATCACAAATAGATCCCAATAAATTTTAATTCTTTTAATATCTTTTATTATTTCAAGAGGGATCTTAGCACCGCAAGATTGAAGACATTTTATTATAAATAATTCAAATTTATACCTCTAAATGTTGACAGAAATCAAAATCATAAATAGATAGTAAAAATTAAAGGTTCAAGAAGTTGCAATAAGCTTTCTGATGGGTTTTTGCACGGTATTGTGTCAATGTGATACAAGATTTTTCGATAGGTCCGAAAACAAATCGATTTATCCTTATCATAAGATAAGTTCATACTTCTGTAGAAGTTTGAATTACCAATTTCAATACCGTTAAACATTTCTATTGGCAGTATGACAGTGATTGCGATACCTTTCCTATGACCACACTTTCAGGCACGATCCGATGGAATAAGCAAGTAAATCCCCGAAAGAATTTATTGCGAGATATTGCCAGTCCTTACGAGGTAAGGAAAGTCCTCATTCAATGCATTCAAACAATTGGTTGTGAAACTCCCTGTTAGAATCACTCCGGAGATTTAATCGAAACTGCTAGCATAGTTCGACTTACCGAAATGATGTACCCGTTAGGATAAACATTCGGTAGCATCTTATGAGGTCGCTCTATCTTTTCTAATGATCATGTATTCAAGCATGATATGAGAAAATGCAAATATACCCGAAGGCTCATTGCTAGTATTTCATTCTATTTTTTCATATAAAACATCTCAATGAACCAATTCTTTTTAGATATTAATCCGAAAACCAATGAACCAAACTTATATCCGAAGATACAAACTTTCCGTTAAGGAAAGAAAGTTTAACCAATTTTTCATACCAAAGGCATTCAAATTGGTCATTCCATTGAGGCAAATACTACTTCTCGATATTCACACCGCGAGGTATGAACAATATATATTTTGAACGGATCATATTTAAATTGGACTATTAAAGGATTATTAAAAAATTTTGTCGCTAGGTTTCGGTTAAAATTTTTTTACGTCGGTTTTGACTATTCAATATAGCATGATAAATCCTTTTGGTCAGATTTCCTCATCATATTCGATTTTATCAATTCCTCAAGCTCGGGAAACTCGAAAGGAAAAATGTTTTCAAAAGCTCTTTTGAGCAATTCAACGTATTTTTTTTTATCGTATTTATGACTTCTCTCATCGTAGAGGTTTGAGAGAATTACCTTGTTCTCAGGAAATTCCGGGTTAGCTTCTGCATTGAGTATAATATATCGAACATTTTTACCGGGAGTTACTACTTCCCCTGATCTCTCCAATTGTCTTGCAGCAATAGCTTGGTAAGAGTTAACTTTATATTGAGATGGTTTTCTTGAAACTCTTTGGCGAATTGTAAGTTCTTCCCGCGAAATTTTACCTGTTTCTATTTTGTCAATGTAGTGGTAGAGCATTTTCTTTACTTTTGGCATTCTTCTCATAAATTCTTCGACGGATTTTGCGCCTTGAAATACGGCGATAAACGCGTACTGAGCGTCTTTAACGATTTTTGGCGCGTCTCTGCGTCGAACTTCGATTCCTCTTACTTTTATCTCTCCATCGCTTTTAATCCCCCAATAGTGACTTAACGCCGGGATGTCTGGTTCTGCACGAGATGGAAGAAAAACGATAAAATTGTACCTTCCGTCCCAGCTCATTGGAATACCCACTTGTTCAGTTATTTCTTCAGCAATTTTTTTAGTTACTACTTCGAACTCCTCGGGAGTCCTACTTTTTGTATCTTTGAGCCAAAGTGAATCCACAATTCCGTGAATAACTTTGCAACCATGTTCTTCTGCTATCTCCGCAGAGCGCATAAGGAATTCACGGGCAAACGCGCAAACCGTTTGATGAGCTTCGATCTTTCCGAAGCGAGCGTTTTTAAAGCCTAAATACCCGAAACTTACTACGAGCACCCATTTTAGAGCAATGTCGGTGAATTTATAACGGAGGTTCCCAGTTTTACGGACATACTCTTTGTACTTTAATCTTTTTGATAAAGGCAGACTTATTGATTTCGATATGATTCCTTGTCTTTTTGAACAGATATGAAAGTCCAATCCTGGAACTTTTACACCTGTACCGTCGTCTTTACAACACTTACAATTAATGGTTTCCGAAGAAATATTAAAATTTGCCATTAAAGAAGGATACATAGAAGAAAAGTCTAGTTCTACCACTTGATCAAAAACTCCAATGATCGGTTCGAAGATATGACCTCCACGGTCGCTTCTAATTAGGTCCATTCCAGTATTGAACCCTTCCGGATTTTTCTTGAATGGAGGAATTAAATGGTCAAGTTTATAAGCGTTATAAAATTGAATCGACTGGAGCGCTCCCCCGATAGTTATGCGGCTTAATCTTTGGAGCGAGATTCGCGATAAACGTGCGACTTCAATAACGCCTGGAATATTTCCTTCCGTAAAATGAAGACTGGCATATGTTGTTGTGTCCAGATGAAATCTGCCAGATAAATAGACTTGGGTTTTAGATCTTTGTCTTACGACTCCATAGGATAAATAGTGGTCCGAACCCCCTGAAAGTCTGAAGATACACTTTGCCAATGGTTTTTTATCCCGAGAAAGGTAAAGATCTTTTGTTACTCGATTCTCTGAAGCTCGAGCAACTAGATACGGAAGGAGAAATTCGTCCCCATTTTGGGTAAGTATTATATCAGGATCGAGATGTTCGATTACTTTGCTTATGGACTTCAAGGTTTCCGCTTCGTCTGCTTTATCGATCAATATTTTTCGTTTTATGTACCCATCTGCTCGTGGAACATTGCTCTCGTCGTTTTCAACAATACTGATTTCAGCATGAGAAATGGGATCGTTATAATATGGTCTTATCCCTTGGTACTGAATTTTTACATCCAACCAAACGGCTTTTAGAGGGGGTAAATCGTAGAATAACTTTTCGTTGTCATCTTGTAAATCTAAAGAAATAAGGCGTAAAATACTGCTTCTCTTGTCTTTGCTCTTTTCAATTTTAACTTTGAAACGACAGAAAGACATAGGGAATATGTCATTGACATAGAAATACATCTGAGTAATAGGAAGATCCGTATTATGCAAGATAAAAAGTCCTATTCTGTCAACCTCTTTAATTGTTTTCTTAAATACCGAGGGTTTCGTTACAGTGACACCAAAAACTTTCGTTTTTTCGTGATCTTCTAGTTTTGCATACTTTTCACAGATCCGCACCTCTTTTACATTTAGATTTTGAGTAAGGATATATTTCAATCTCTTTAAGTCGTTACCGACTTCATTTCTAGGCACTGCAAAAAATTCCGGACAGAATTCTTGATATATTTTTATTACCTTCTGCTCTTTTGAGGTTTTTACCCAAAGGATAACTCCTTCGCTAAAAGTAGATACATCTAAAAGCCACCCGTCAAAAACATTCTGTGAGTCCAACTTCTACGCTTTTCCCTTTATTATTTCCTCTATTTCGATAATCTTTTTTTCCAACAACCCAATTTTCTTTTCTTGTTCAATCGCAAACGAAATGAAAAGAATTTCTGAAAGCATAGGGCGAGCGCTTAAACTGCCAGCATCAGCATGAATTCTCGCAAAGTTCATTAATTTATCAAATATTTTTTGATCTTCTGGCCTAAGCGCTCTTTTATAGTCCTTCCAGCTTTCGATCTCGTGTTCAAGCGCAGGACGAAAGCTTGGTACGGTTCTACCACACATTTTACTTCAATTTTTCTTTTTAGTTTTTCAAGCAAACCCAGAAGGGTAGTCTTCTGAAACATTAAAAAAAATATACTTCGAAAATTTTCTAATTTTCTATCGAAAAAAATAATATATAGAACTTTAACGTTCTAAGATTATAGTGATAAATTAATTATTGGATGAGATATGAAATATAAGATAATTGATTCCCTTTGTTATGTGCCAACTGAAGAAGTCTTTGTCGATCTTTTAGTGTCGTTACCTCCTCAGATGGCTAGATACCTTCAAGATATTTTTGGTCCACGAATTGCTCCTCTACTTGGGATAACGGCAGAAGAACTTTATGTTATGAAAACAACAATGAATGCAGCTGAACTCAGGAATGCGATTAAACCTTTTTTACCAAATATAAAAAAAATGACATCAACTACAGATGAATTTGTCGAACTGCTCGACAAGATGGGCGTTGAAAAAGCTGTTATTTTTAATCTTGACGAAGAAACGCCTATTGGAATTGCTGGGCTTCCAAACGATTATTATGCCGAAATTGTTAAAAAACATCCAGATAAATTCGTAGGATTTGCAGGTATTGACCCTTTAAAACGAATGAAAGCCGTAAGAGAGATAAGAAGATCTTACGATTTAGGACTTAGAGGCGTAGCTGTTAGACCGTTTATGTTTGGAATACCACCCCATCATGCGAAAATGTATCCAATTTATTCCACATGCGTGGAACTTGACATACCTATCTGGTTTCATCTTTCTATAAATTATTCCACTAATAATATGGAAGTTGAAAGACCGATCTACTTAGATATTGTCGCTCAGGATTTTCCTGAATTGAAAATTGTTGCGGGACATGGCGGATGGCCTTGGGTAAACGAATTAGTAGCTGTTGCTTGGCGTAATCCTAACATATACATTGATATTGCATCTTACGTTCCTAAGTATCTTGGTATGAAAGGAACGGGATGGGAGCCACTTATTCATTTCGGTAATTCAGTTCTTCAAGATAAAATTCTATTTGGATCAACTTGGCTTTTTATGGGAGCCTCAATAAAACAATTAGCAGATGGCGTTATGGAATTACCTCTTAAAGAAGAAGTTAAAAGAAAATGGCTCTACGAAAATGCTGCTAGGCTTTTAGGGATAAAATAAATAAAATAATCATTGATATAAAATAAAATGAGTAATAGGTATTGTTATATGAACGTATATTTAAAGGAACACGCCCCTTGTGGGATATATTGCAAAAGATGCCCAGGGGTAAAGGTTTATAAGTGTAAGGGTTGCCGGGAGCAGAATGGTCAAATAAAAGATTTCCCTGTGTGTAAAACGTATGAATGCGTAACGAGCAAGGGATATAAATTCTGCTACGAATGTGAAGATTTTCCTTGCGATAAATTACAACCGATCGTAAATTTTGAAATTTTCTTACCTCACAATTCAAAAATTTACAACCTGCTTATGATACAGAAGCATGGCATTGTTAAGTGGAACGAAATTTGTGAGAAGAAATCAGACCTTTATTATAAAGGACGAAAGATTCAATTTGGTGGCGATCCATTGACATTGGAGAAAAAAGACCCCAATATGTATAAAAAGAAGGAAAAAAATTAACATTTAATACATGTTATTCTTTTTAGATTTTCTTGGAGGAATGATTGGTAACTATTTCAAAAATAGAAAGACATAAAACTATATTTGTAAAGCTATATTTTTAATAATCTACTACCATGGACAATCGAAACGATTTCAAGATATTCTTCATAGGTTTTATAAATAATTCTATAATTTTGGCAAATTATCTCTCGAACACTTATAATATTAAATTCCGGAACCCTTCTACCTAACTTAGGAAAATCCCTAAGGTTTTCAATAACTTCAAAAATCCTATCAACAAAAAGTTCAGCATATTCTTTTGAGGTTTTGGAAATGTATTGTTTAATATCCCTTAGTTCTTCTTTTGCAGAATCAGACCAAATTACCTCTACCATTTTTTAGCCATTTCCTTTACTTCTTCATGAGTATATGTATTTCCATCCTCTATGTCTTTTAGACCTTTAATTATTTTCTGCTTTACATAGAGATGGTACATAATTTCATCCAGAGTTATATCATCGGGTAGTTCATGTAAAAGTGAAATGACTTCTTCTTTAACTGAATTAGATTTGATTGAATTCATTCTATCTCATATTTTAAATGGTTGATTTCTTATTTATAATTATTTATTTTTTAATATAATTCGTTATATTAGAACCAACAATCTAAAGTCATATTCTTCGTGGAATTTGCCAAATTTCTTTTAGGAATACGCGGTTTCCATTTTAAAAGGCGGTTTTCTGGCAAAAAAGGATGCTGAACTAGAACATATTCTGTATATCGCTCGTCTTCGTTTATCAATGCTAATACACTTCCGAAGTGGGAGAGAATTTTGCCGCCATTAGGTCTATAGAGAGAATATTCGTTTAGGGGAGCAGTTAGGACGATGAGTGGTCTTGTTTTAGAAAGAATCGTTTTAATCCCACTAATAGCTCT